>Ga0233425_10006500_pt1 | contig 17267 bp, 11 predicted proteins | sample Watercolumn_Towu_2_FD_181712 | JGI IMG/M metagenome (GOLD analysis project Ga0233425, IMG submission 181712) | Freshwater microbial communities from Lake Towuti, South Sulawesi, Indonesia - Watercolumn_Towuti2014_140_MG | ecosystem: Environmental > Aquatic > Freshwater > Lake | place... | reverse complement strand
GATTCGTAATCAGCAGGTCGTCGGTTCGAATCCGATTCTCGGCTCCAGCAATATCAAGGGTCAGCCTGTAAAGGGCTGGCCCTTTTTCATTGAGACTGTGCAGTTTCTGTGCAGTTCGTTTTCGTTCAAGGCGGAATCGAGAATATCCACCGCCTTGACCATGTGTGACGGCGCAAGGTGAGCGTACCGGAGCGTCATGGTAAGGCTTTTGTGTCCGAGCAGCTTCGATACCGTTGTAATATCTACCCATGCCATCACAAGATAACTGGCGAAAGTATGCCTCAGATCGTGAAACCTGAAATCCCGGATGCCGGAGCGTTTCAATGCGGTTTTAAAAGAGCGTTTGATGTCTCCATAGGGCTTGCCGGTACCTGGATCGAAGAAAACATAGGCGCTATCGAGCCGCCTGGTGAGGCTCTGCAAGGTATTCCGCAATGTCTGATTTATGGGAATTTCCCGGCGCGTGCCATTCTTTGTCTTGTCCAGAGTAATGAAACCATGCCTCAAGTCAACAGGCGTGTCCCATTCCAGCGAAAGAATTTCACCTCGAGGAGCCTTGTGTTGATTTGCCGCAGGGGAACGTTTCCTAACGTGCCAACAAGTTGCATTATAAAGCCTTTTTTGCTTTGGAAGCTGCGTTGGCGCACGCACCAGTTGACGTATTCCGTTGCGAGTTGCGCAAACGTGTAATTATGAGGCATATTCAATCGTGAAAAAGCGCAGTTAAATCAACTGCACAATCTAGAGCACAGTGAGCCGTAACCGCCTTGTATTAATAGGCAATTTCAAATCGGGATACTGACATACAATCAGCTTACCGCCTAAGCTTGAATGGATTGATTTCGGGGACAGACTGCTTGCCAATCCAGCGGTCTACATCTGAATAGGCGCGTTGTGCATGCACATCCAAATACTCTGACCATGCCAACGCTTGCAGTAGTTGGCGGCAATGCCTCATCAAGGTCAAGCCACTTCGAGACATCGGCGTTTATATCCTTGGCAAGTGCGACCTTTGCAACTTTCTGGCCTGTTTCCGCGCGAAGCTTGGCGACTTTTGAATGCTTCCCATAATCGCTGAGCTCCAGTCTGTATTGCTCGTCCGACAAGGCATCAAGGCGTTGCAACGGTGACAGCGCCGCCTGGATGGCTGGCGATTTCAATAACCCTGGCCGCCCGATAAGCAGACACCATTGGTTTGGAACGACTGTCCAGTCTGTCTGTTCCTGCGGCCGGATGCCGATTTGGCGACCGATAACCGCGCCAAGTGATGCCATGACCGGCGCGCCAACATAATCGGGCGGGCATGATATTCTTTCAGCGATATCTTGCGCTCACGGTCGAAGCGAACCCGGCAGCAGTGCGTAATCAAACGGCATCACCGGCGGCAAGCCGGAAGGCAGCGGCGTAGGCACGGGCCATGATGCAGCGAGTCGCTCCTTTTCATTGCTCGCCAGAAAAACAACAAGCATTCGCTTCAGATTGGCACGGCGTTTAACGAGGATCGTTACCGCCCATTCCGCCGGAATGAGCGCGGTGGAGATTACCCGGACGATCAGAAAGCGCACGGTGCAGTACGTTAACAGCAGGCTTCGCAGGGCTGGACGCATCGAGCCGATGTCCGCAACGTTATCGCGCCGTTCTTTCGACATGCACGACTGTCTGACAACTTCGCTGAAGTACCGGGGCATATCCTTTGGCCAATGGTGCATGGAGTGGAAATTCGATCCGGACGAAGCGTTGCTCTCTCTACAGAACACGCCTGATCCGAAGCGTCCGACTGTTTTCCATAAAGCTATGCAGCGTGACTTTCCTCGTGCATTTTCTCTACTCTTCGGATGGCCGATGGAAATGGCGAAGCCATACGACTCCCTGTACTATTTGAAGCGCAAGACGTATGACACGCAGCATTCGACCATCGCTATCGCGTGGGATGCCGAGCCAAGGCGCTACACGGCCAAGGTGGTGGAACTGCCGGAAATCGTGGCTTATGGCCGCAATTGTGCGGAAGCGATGGAAAACCTGACTGAGATGCAGCGCATCCACGAGGGGATACTGAAGCTGGATGAGGCGATTAAGATGCTTGCCAAGTAAGCATTCGGCAAGCCGGATTCGACGCCATCCAGCAGGAGCAGATGGTGTTGAAGTTCATCGCGACGCATGGGGCAATAAAACGCGGGGATGTTGCGGATTTGTGCAAGATCAGCATGTTTCAGGCAACTCGATTACTTAAACTGTTGACCGGAGAAGATAAAATCATTCCCGTTGGCAAAGGCAAGGGAACTGTTTATGAGCACCGCTCGTAAATACGCGCTCGCTTGTAAAAAGCGTGCGATAATATGAGCGCGCACGTCCTCACGCAGCTCATGGCCCTATTCCTTCATTTTCCCGCTTCCGCCGTCTTGTCGATCTTGAACGGGGCTTTCGCTCCGGCCTTGCCGGTTCCCGGATTCACATTGCCCTTAGCGCCATAGTTGTCGGTTTTCTTTTTGTTCGGCTTTGTCCGGCGGTGCGGCTTTACCATTGCGCCCTTCTTCTTGACATATCCTTTCACGCGCGATGTGCCGCCGGCCTCGGCTTGTGGCGGCGCGAACCCGGCAAACACCGACATGGCGACAAGAATCGCGACAATCCTGACCGCTTTCATGCTCCGGCAATGCCAAGTCTGCGCGCCTCTGTTGCCACGGCTTCCCGCGCGGCGGCCAAGCGTTTGCCGCCTTCCTTCAGCGCCGCCGTAAGGTTGGCGTATGTGCCGGACAGAAAGCGCTCCATTCCGGCAAGCGCCGTATCTCTCCCGCTTTTTACCTGAGCGCGCGCATCGCCACGAATCTTCTCCACCTGTGCTTCGAGCGCGTCCAGTTCCACGCGAAGTTCCGCGCAGATGCCGGCAAGGCCGTCGTGACTCAGGCTGTGTTCGGACAGAAACTCCCTGATACGCTCGAACCGCCGATTGATTTCTTCTTCGGAGCCGGGCTGCCCGGCATAAGGCCCGAACTCTTTACGGTATTGCGCAAGCTCCAGTTCCTTCCGGTTAAACCACGCGCTGACAATCCGGCTGTATATGTCGCTGCGTGACGGCCAGAACAGTCTGACAAATACTGAAGAACGCCCGATTTGCGACAGTGCGCCGCGCTTTTCCATCTCCAGGTTCGTTGCCACATCGTCAAGAACGGCGGGGAAATTGCATGTGAACTCGGCAACCAATTGCAGATACTCCGTCCTCCGTTCCCCGATCCGGCGCGCGGCATCCTCTCCAATCCGCTCTCGTAGCGCCGCGAATTTCGCGTTTTCCTCGTCCACCAGCTTCGAAAGCCCTGCCCTCGTCTCGTTCAGAGGCCCCGATATGCCGTTGCCGTAGGCATCCTCGCATCGCTTTCTCGCAAGCTCAAGCGGCGTTCTCTTGATTTTGTTCGTTAAGCGCCTTCCCCATAATGCGCCGCCGATGCCGCCCAAAGCCGCGCCTATTCCCGCGCCGACAGGCCCGAGTACCGATAACAGAATCGCGCCGGCCTTAGCCCCCACCAACCCTCCGCCGCCGGTTCCGGCCACGTCCAGCCCCCAGTTGCGCGCCGCGCTTCCGAATGTTGTGTCTCCGTTGCCGAGCAGTTTGGCTTCGCGCCATCCTGAAATCGTGCCGGTGATCCACGGAAAATGGAAATCGCCGGTGATATGACCGTGGTCTATCGCGTCGAAAGTGCCGTGGATTGATGAATCGATGGCGCTGTGATCCAGTTCGTGCAGGCCGATCACCGCGTGGTCGTGCGGGAAATGCGCCGCGACATCCGGCGTGGTAAATACCGGAATATCGGGGTGGTGAGCAAGATGATCGGAAACCGCGTGGGCGTCAAGCCCCGACTTCACCTGAAACGGCTCGCCGTCAACCAGAAGGTCGAAGCCCTCCTGATTCGGCGTATCCGGAAACTCCACCGTGTGTCCGGCGGCCTCCATCGCATGTCCGGCAGCGCGTTCCGCCACATAGCCGTGAAGCCGGTGATACCAGCCCGACGGATCGTCCATGTCGCCCATGTGCCGCGAGACTTCGTCCTTCAGATCGCCGAAGTCAGACAGATCGCGCGCGCTCGAAAAGTCGAGAGCATCCACCACGCCAAGATCGATCCGGCTCAACGCTTCAAGTGGATCGATCGCCGCCGCGAGTCCGTCCAGAAGCGGCGGGATGTCCGTGCCGGTAATCCCGCCGGCCACGCCTCCGTTTCCGCGGAAAGGCATTTCCAATCCGCGAACCGGCGCGGGCGGCTCCTTCTCCGGAACAAAGCTGAAACAGTTTTCGCGCGGCATGTCGCCTGAGTTCCGGATATCTTCCTCGTGCCGCCGGATGCGGGCGCGCCTGCGCCACAGATATACGCCGCCCAAACAGGCCAATGTCACTATGTCAAGCATTCGCCGCGCCTCCGTTGGATTCTTCGTTTGCGAGCATCGCCCTTACGCGCCCGCCCGCCTCGGCCTGTTCATCTTCATCGAGCGAATTCTCCGGCTTCGCGGCTATCCGGGCCGCCTTTATCCGCTCGACAGCGCCGGATAAATCGGCCAGAGTCACGGCATCGCTTCCGGCGCGCGCGGCTCGCACTGCGGCGTCGATGACCGCGTTCTTGATGTCGCGTCCGCATATGCCATCGATTCCGCTCAATGTGTCGAGGCAGACGCACGCGCCGCGCGGCAGCGGCTCAGGCAGATGCGCCGCCCATATCCGCCTGCGGCAGGCAGCGTCGGGCATGTCGAAGCGGATGTGGCGTACCCGCGTTTCGAAGGCGCGGTCGTAGTTCTCCACGAGGTTGGTAGCGAATATCACCACGCCGCGAAAGCGCTCCAAGCAGATGAGAATCTGGCTTCGAAGCGAGTTTATCGCCTGCTCTGAGCCTTGCGAGACGTTCGTGAGCCGTTTTGACAGAAGCGAGTCGGCCTCGTCCATAAACAGAACAGCGCCGTCTCGGGCCGCCGCGTGAAAAAGCGCGTCCATGTTCTTCGGCCCGTCGCCGTGGAACTTGCTCTCGATCTGCGAATAGTCGGCACAGATTATCGGGCGGCCAAGCCTGCCCGCAACAGCGTGAGCCGCAAGCGTCTTGCCGGTTCCGGGCGGGCCGTAGAAGTTGAGCGCGGTTTTCGGGAACGGCTCGATAGCCCGCAATCCCCATTCGTCGAACACGCGTTCTTCAACGTTTATTACGTCGATTGCCGCCATGATGTCGTCCAGCAGGTCGTCCGGCAGAGCCAGAAAACCGAAATCGTACAGCGGCCGCATCGCCCTGAAACGTTCCGCCCGTTCCTCCACATTGCTTTCGTCAGCGCCCGCGGCGTCCCGCTTCGGTCTGTCCGCCGGAGATGAGTCGAACCCGATGGTTATCTGTGAGCATTTTTTCATGCCGGTTCTTGCCGCCATCGTCTCATACGCGCTCATCACGCGCGACCGGAACACAGCCGCCGCATCCTCCGGCAGGTTGGCTGGAACTCCTTCCAACACCGCCGTTGCCGCCTTCGATCCATTACCGAATATCATGATTCCCCCCTATGCCTTTATTTTGACGACCGCGCGGTTTTTGAACCTTTTGAACTTGCTCTTGATCTCGTCGTCAAGCTCAACCGCCTCCCAGTCTTTCGTGGCTATTTTCACGCCGCCCGCGTTGAATACGCCTGCCACTATCTTGTAGTTGCCGTTGTCGAGCCTGCTTTTCACCAGCTCGCCCACATGCGCCGCATCCTGCGTAGTCATCCAGCCGTTGACGTCGTTCCACGACAGAAGCTCCGCAACCACGCCTGCAAAAAACAGCGCGAACAGTATTTCCAGTATCATGATTTTCCCTCCATATTATTATTGATATATGGCAAGCCCGCCGTCGCGGTGAAGCCCGGCCAGTTTCTTGTCAACACGCTCCGACTCGATGCGGCGGCCCTCCACCACAAGGCTCGTCTTTTTGTTGAACACGCCCTGCACGGTCTTGAATCTGCCATTTGCCAGCCTGTCTTGCAGCGTGAAGGCGATCATGTCGCTGTCGGCCTGACAGAGCTGCTGCCGAGCCTGAAACCATTCGATCACGTCGCTCAGCACAAGGATTGCCAGCACCACAACTGCGGCCGTGGCTCCGGCCACGGCAACCGCCTTCAGCAACACAAGTAATATGTCTATCATCGATGCCCTCCTATTCGACCACTATCATGTCTCCGCCGCCGAACGCCTCGGCAAGCTCGCCGTCAATCTTCTTGCAGTAGAGCCTGCGCCCCGCCGGACGCCCGTCGGCTCCTGTCACGATAGCGTTTCCGGTGGTGAGAAACGCCTGAAAGATCACGCTGCCGCCGCTTCTTGCGCTTCTCAATATGACGCCCTTTGCCGGTTCAACGCCTTGCGGACGCGATGCCACGAAGTAGCCGATGGCGTCCTCGTAGGAAAGCTCCGCCCTCATGCCCGGCAGTATCGGCGGAAGCACTTCCTCCAGCATCCTCACCAACGCCTCCGCCGGGCTTCCAGTCTCGGCGGCGGTTTTCCTGAACTTGCTCAACAAATCCTGCGTAAGCATTTGTGTTGTCTCCCTTCGTTCGCTTTGAAATATCTTAATCAGGCGGCCAATGCTTCCTGTTCAATTACAACGTTGTCGAACCGGCGCCGCCGGTTTTTCGCCCGGCCATGCCGCTGCCGTCCGAAGGGCCGAAGCCCGCGCAGATCGAAGTTTCTGTAAACGGTCATCACCACGCCGTCCGTCGTGCAGACCACATGGACTCCCTCGCAATCCGCCAGATCGACTCCCTCGTGCCCGAAGCGCTTCACCTCCTTGCGCCCGATAACATGTATCCGCGCCCCGCGTGTGTGAACAACCCTGCCGTACTCCAACGCCGCAAGCACCGCCTCGTCCGAAATGCCGCGCTCGCCCATTCTGGTAATGGCATGATCCGTAACCGCAACCTCTGACATACTCATCGCCGTTCTCCTTTCATCACGCATCGTTTGCTGTTGAACCATGTTATCAGGCGGCATCCGATTTCCGGACAACAACAACGTTGTCGAATCAGGCCGCGCAACGTCCGGGATAAAAGCAACGGCTGTGCCAAAGCGGCGTGGCAGTGCAACTGATTGTTTTATTTGAGATAAGGCAAACCTGGGGTTTTGGCGGCAATGCTTGGCGGAAGCCGCTGTTCCATGGACAAGAGTCGTAATCCCTTTTTCATCAGGTCATGGTTGGTTCCCGCCCTCGCCGCCGCAACCAGCACCGGACGGGTCGTAATCCCTTTTTCATCAGGTCATGGTTGGTTCCGGAAGCCGCTTTGGCAACCGCCGCCACACCAACGTCGTAATCCCTTTTTCATCAGGTCATGGTTGGTTCGGGATGAGAGAGGGCACGAGCTGGGGATGACGACGTCGTAATCCCTTTTTCATCAGGTCATGGTTGGTTCTTTTGTCGCCGAGGAGCTGTACCTCTTCGGCTTCGGTCGTAATCCCTTTTTCATCAGGTCATGGTTGGTTCCATGACGATGACGGAATATCGGCTCCGAGAGGCGTCGTAATCCCTTTTTCATCAGGTCATGGTTGGTTCCAAGACTACCAGACCAGAGCCGCTGTCGCCCGGGAGTCGTAATCCCTTTTTCATCAGGTCATGGTTGGTTCGCCGGAAATCGGGCGGGGATTGCCCACCAGCCCGGTCGTAATCCCTTTTTCATCAGGTCATGGTTGGTTCTGCAGGTGATTACCCCTTTTCCATAGCACCTAGTACAGTCGTAATCCCTTTTTCATCAGGTCATGGTTGGTTCTCCCGCAAGGCGGCCCTTCACGGCCTGCTTGCGGTCGTAATCCCTTTTTCATCAGGTCATGGTTGGTTCGGTTGGCTTTATCCGTAGAGGACGTCCTGACAGCGGTCGTAATCCCTTTTTCATCAGGTCATGGTTGGTTCTTCCGAAAATTAACGTGGAAGACGAGTTTATCTCTGTCGTAATCCCTTTTTCATCAGGTCATGGTTGGTTCGGCGCTCTGGCCAAGGCCAAGCATCTTTTGAAGTCGTAATCCCTTTTTCATCAGGTCATGGTTGGTTCCTCCAGGATATTTTACAGGACGCATTGAGGATGTCGTAATCCCTTTTTCATCAGGTCATGGTTGGTTCGCTTGGCCAGCGAAGACGCATCGGTAGTAGCAGTCGTAATCCCTTTTTCATCAGGTCATGGTTGGTTCTAAATGAAAGTCTGCTTCAGTCATAATTCTATCGTCGTAATCCCTTTTTCATCAGGTCATGGTTGGTTCCGTTGAGGCCCTCGACAGGGTAAAGCGGTTAGGTCGTAATCCCTTTTTCATCAGGTCATGGTTGGTTCCAATCCATGTACTCAAGGGCCTGATCGCGGATGTCGTAATCCCTTTTTCATCAGGTCATGGTTGGTTCATATGAAGTAGCGAGCCTCTTCGGAATCGAAGCGTCGTAATCCCTTTTTCATCAGGTCATGGTTGGTTCCTCCGTCCCGTGTACTGTAGTCAGAACCCCGGGGGTCGTAATCCCTTTTTCATCAGGTCATGGTTGGTTCGGCTGGCGGCTTCGAGCTTCTCCCTGTCCCGAAGGAGTCGTAATCCCTTTTTCATCAGGTCATGGTTGGTTCCCTAATTGGGTAAAAAATCTTGAAATATTATATAAAGTCGTAATCCCTTTTTCATCAGGTCATGGTTGGTTCAAGTCAGGATGTACGCAGGGGCGCCAGTCACCTATGTCGTAATCCCTTTTTCATCAGGTCATGGTTGGTTCTCTGACGTTCGACGCGACTGTTGCAGCTGAAAGTCGTAATCCCTTTTTCATCAGGTCATGGTTGGTTCGGGAGTGCCTCAACGGCACCCTCCCGGAGTTAGGGTCGTAATCCCTTTTTCATCAGGTCATGGTTGGTTCTGGCAAGTCTGTCGTTCGACGCAGATGTTGCAGTCGTAATCCCTTTTTCATCAGGTCATGGTTGGTTCCAGAAATCGAAACGGGGTTGGTATTATGTTGACAGTCGTAATCCCTTTTTCATCAGGTCATGGTTGGTTCCGAAGTATCGCCCAGAAGGGCATGGAGGCAACTAGTCGTAATCCCTTTTTCATCAGGTCATGGTTGGTTCGGAAAAACGCCGAAAAGCTCGCGGCGGCCATATGTCGTAATCCCTTTTTCATCAGGTCATGGTTGGTTCACTGATGGGATTACGACCCTCGCCATTAGGCGTCGTAATCCCTTTTTCATCAGGTCATGGTTGGTTCCTCTCAAACTCCTCGCTTGGGGAGTCAGCGCGGTGTCGTAATCCCTTTTTCATCAGGTCATGGTTGGTTCAGATTACGACAGCAACCACGACGACATACACCGTCGTAATCCCTTTTTCATCAGGTCATGGTTGGTTCTGAGATGACAACATTTGCAAGCGGTCGGACATACGTCGTAATCCCTTTTTCATCAGGTCATGGTTGGTTCATACGGGAGTATCCAGTGGCGGCATTCCTCATCGCGTCGTAATCCCTTTTTCATCAGGTCATGGTTGGTTCCATCTCAGCAGTACCATTGATGACTGGATAACTAGTCGTAATCCCTTTTTCATCAGGTCATGGTTGGTTCGAAGTCAGATACAACGACGGGAGGAACGACATCGTCGTAATCCCTTTTTCATCAGGTCATGGTTGGTTCGCTCCGGGGTGTTCGACGTGCCGCCTCCGAAGTCGTAATCCCTTTTTCATCAGGTCATGGTTGGTTCAGCACCATTGATGACCGGATAACTAGCTATTTTAGTCGTAATCCCTTTTTCATCAGGTCATGGTTGGTTCGGAGGATTATCATGACAGTGGCAGATTTTTTGTATGGGTCGTAATCCCTTTTTCATCAGGTCATGGTTGGTTCTTCCGGTCGGCGACTACGTCGCCAGCGCCGCCGTCGGTCGTAATCCCTTTTTCATCAGGTCATGGTTGGTTCTATCAATCCGCCTCCGTCCTGCCATCGAGGGGCAGGAGTCGTAATCCCTTTTTCATCAGGTCATGGTTGGTTCACGCCTTCCCGCCGGAACAACCGGCAGAAGGCGTCGTAATCCCTTTTTCATCAGGTCATGGTTGGTTCCCAAAAGAATTGCAAACTAAAGATTTTTGCTTAGTCGTAATCCCTTTTTCATCAGGTCATGGTTGGTTCATTCTCCGTCGTCGAATGCCGCCGGAGCGAGCGAGGTCGTAATCCCTTTTTCATCAGGTCATGGTTGGTTCTTTTGTCGTTGCCGCAACCACGACCTGATACCGTCGTAATCCCTTTTTCATCAGGTCATGGTTGGTTCGCAGAGGCCGCCGAGATGGCGGCGAGGCTTTGTCTGTCGTAATCCCTTTTTCATCAGGTCATGGTTGGTTCACGACCACATACACCCAGGACGGGCTTCGCTATAGTCGTAATCCCTTTTTCATCAGGTCATGGTTGGTTCTTCCGACCTGTTTCTGAGGTTCCAGATTCCGAGTCGTAATCCCTTTTTCATCAGGTCATGGTTGGTTCAAGAAGGAGAAGTTATGTTTAACTTCAAAAAGTCGTAATCCCTTTTTCATCAGGTCATGGTTGGTTCTTTAAGCCAGTGCGAGGAGCTGGAAGCGATGATGTCGTAATCCCTTTTTCATCAGGTCATGGTTGGTTCTGCCATGTACAGCATGCTCACAGAAATCGCGGTCGTAATCCCTTTTTCATCAGGTCATGGTTGGTTCTCAACCTGAAAACAGACCCAGGAACCGCGGTCAACGGTCGTAATCCCTTTTTCATCAGGTCATGGTTGGTTCGCCCATAGGAAGCAGGAGATACTCGCTGAAATCGTCGTAATCCCTTTTTCATCAGGTCATGGTTGGTTCCCAACAGTAAAAATTATATGCAACAATGATTTTTGTCGTAATCCCTTTTTCATCAGGTCATGGTTGGTTCTCAGGACTGGGAAGCAGGTCGGCGGCGGATTCCGTCGTAATCCCTTTTTCATCAGGTCATGGTTGGTTCAGGAAGAAGGAAATCCTGGAAGAGATCGCGGAAATCGGTCGTAATCCCTTTTTCATCAGGTCATGGTTGGTTCTTACATCTACCGTGCGGACAACCTGAAAATCGCAAGTCGTAATCCCTTTTTCATCAGGTCATGGTTGGTTCCCACAACCGACCGAATCGGCAACGATTCGGGTCGTAATCCCTTTTTCATCAGGTCATGGTTGGTTCCCACGATTCAAGTAAAAGCGAGGACATCCTTTGATGTCGTAATCCCTTTTTCATCAGGTCATGGTTGGTTCTTGACCTTACGAAAAAGGGATTGCGACATACCCGGTCGTAATCCCTTTTTCATCAGGTCATGGTTGGTTCGGACTTCGTCGTCATCATCACGGCGATAAGTTTTTGGTCGTAATCCCTTTTTCATCAGGTCATGGTTGGTTCTGGGAAGATGTTCCCATGTGGTCTTTGACAAGTCGTAATCCCTTTTTCATCAGGTCATGGTTGGTTCTTGGAGGCAATATGTATAATAAAGCGGAACTCAAAGTCGTAATCCCTTTTTCATCAGGTCATGGTTGGTTCCGCAACAACCAGCACCAAACCAACCGGCCGCAACCGTCGTAATCCCTTTTTCATCAGGTCATGGTTGGTTCTTACACCTGATAACCCCACAGATTTGCATATGGTCGTAATCCCTTTTTCATCAGGTCATGGTTGGTTCGTGCGCCTCGTTCAGGAGAGGAAACTATCTTGGAGTCGTAATCCCTTTTTCATCAGGTCATGGTTGGTTCACCGACAAGCGCCGTGAGGCGCTCACCATGTTGAGTCGTAATCCCTTTTTCATCAGGTCATGGTTGGTTCCTGTCGATCTTGACAGCCGTGACCTTGCCAGAGTCGTAATCCCTTTTTCATCAGGTCATGGTTGGTTCGGCAGGAGGATTTCTATGATGCACATGATTGCTGTCGTAATCCCTTTTTCATCAGGTCATGGTTGGTTCTAGAGCCATGACAGAGAACGAGGAGCTCACCGAGTCGTAATCCCTTTTTCATCAGGTCATGGTTGGTTCCCGCGCCGAGGCCGCTGAAGCGGCCTTGGCCATGTCGTAATCCCTTTTTCATCAGGTCATGGTTGGTTCGGTGGTCTTTGACAGTTGAAGGGATTATGACCCTTGCCGTCGTAATCCCTTTTTCATCAGGTCATGGTTGGTTCGGGAACAACGCTTTACGTTCACCCTCCACGCACGTCGTAATCCCTTTTTCATCAGGTCATGGTTGGTTCCGGGCAGGAGGCTTGACATGACAGAGATTACGGTCGTAATCCCTTTTTCATCAGGTCATGGTTGGTTCCGCCGGGGATCAGCACTTCCGCTACCACGAGGACGTGTCGTAATCCCTTTTTCATCAGGTCATGGTTGGTTCTTCATACGACCGAGCGGGACGAGAAGGGCCGGGAGAGTCGTAATCCCTTTTTCATCAGGTCATGGTTGGTTCAGATGGCGGCTAGGCTTTGTCTCCCCGCCGGGTTTGGTCGTAATCCCTTTTTCATCAGGTCATGGTTGGTTCTGCGCCTCGTTCAGGATAGTAAACTATCCTGAGTCGTAATCCCTTTTTCATCAGGTCATGGTTGGTTCGACCTGGTATTTGACAATTGAGGGATTTGAAGTCGTAATCCCTTTTTCATCAGGTCATGGTTGGTTCGCAAGGAGAGACCACCATGACCACAGAGATTACAACGTCGTAATCCCTTTTTCATCAGGTCATGGTTGGTTCTGCGAGATGGACGTAATCCCTGTTGTAGATGAGGTCGTAATCCCTTTTTCATCAGGTCATGGTTGGTTCTCCCGCATGATCGAGGCTGTGAGCCTCATCGAGTCGTAATCCCTTTTTCATCAGGTCATGGTTGGTTCTATGATGAAACATATTTCAACATCCTCGTGGAGGTCGTAATCCCTTTTTCATCAGGTCATGGTTGGTTCGCAGAAGCCGCTTTGATAGCCTTAACACCAACCGTCGTAATCCCTTTTTCATCAGGTCATGGTTGGTTCCCGGACAGGGAGCGGCGAGCTTGCCGTATTAATGTCGTAATCCCTTTTTCATCAGGTCATGGTTGGTTCCATTTGCGGGCTTTGACCCTTGCCATTGGGCAAGGTCGTAATCCCTTTTTCATCAGGTCATGGTTGGTTCCTCCGCGCCGACGAAGCGTCGTTGCGGGGCATGTCGTAATCCCTTTTTCATCAGGTCATGGTTGGTTCTATTCTAGGTGCAGACGATCCGGAAATGTCGCGGATCGTCGTAATCCCTTTTTCATCAGGTCATGGTTGGTTCCGCCGAAGCAACAAAAAAGGCTTCGGAAGAGTGTCGTAATCCCTTTTTCATCAGGTCATGGTTGGTTCGGTCGGAAGTCGATATTGTTGCAAGTACAAGTCGTAATCCCTTTTTCATCAGGTCATGGTTGGTTCACGCCAGTGCGGATTACCTTAAATCCATGTCGTAATCCCTTTTTCATCAGGTCATGGTTGGTTCCGGCTTTGAGCTTTTGCCTGTTCCGGAGGAGCTTGTCGTAATCCCTTTTTCATCAGGTCATGGTTGGTTCGCAACCGACCGCGCCGAAGCGGCAGAGGCCGGTCGTAATCCCTTTTTCATCAGGTCATGGTTGGTTCGCGCCCGCCGACGAATAACCACCACGCCCTGACGTCGTAATCCCTTTTTCATCAGGTCATGGTTGGTTCAAATGGCGGTCAACGTGGTCGGAAGGAACATTGTCGTAATCCCTTTTTCATCAGGTCATGGTTGGTTCAATCGGCCGGAATGGGATCATAACCCATTCCGCGTCGTAATCCCTTTTTCATCAGGTCATGGTTGGTTCGCTCGCGAGCGTGGTAAACGCGAAGCGGAAAAGCGTCGTAATCCCTTTTTCATCAGGTCATGGTTGGTTCTCCTCATCCTGTGCGTCCTCCTTCGCCAAGCGGTCGTAATCCCTTTTTCATCAGGTCATGGTTGGTTCACAGCCGGAAAGCGGCTTTGCATCACCTGCTTGAGTCGTAATCCCTTTTTCATCAGGTCATGGTTGGTTCCGCCACAACCACGCCGAGACGGAACAACCGCCGGTCGTAATCCCTTTTTCATCAGGTCATGGTTGGTTCTTCACCACGCCGAGACGGAACAACCGCCGTCAGGGTCGTAATCCCTTTTTCATCAGGTCATGGTTGGTTCCCTTAGCACCAACCAGCACCGCCACAACCACGCGTCGTAATCCCTTTTTCATCAGGTCATGGTTGGTTCCGGTTGCCATCAAACGTGCGGAGTCGGCGGAGTCGTAATCCCTTTTTCATCAGGTCATGGTTGGTTCGCTGAAGCGGCCTTGGCCATTGCCACAGCCAGGTCGTAATCCCTTTTTCATCAGGTCATGGTTGGTTCCGATGCCGGATTGAGCGTAGAAGAGTACACCGCCGTCGTAATCCCTTTTTCATCAGGTCATGGTTGGTTCCGTGCCGAAGCCGCTGAAGCAAGGGCCGAAGGTCGTAATCCCTTTTTCATCAGGTCATGGTTGGTTCTTTCCGCGCCCGCGAAAAAGGGCGCAAGGACAGCGTCGTAATCCCTTTTTCATCAGGTCATGGTTGGTTCACCATGACAGACCAATTACTACACGTGGGCGTCGGTCGTAATCCCTTTTTCATCAGGTCATGGTTGGTTCATTGACGCCAGCACAATCAATCTCAAGGCTGAGGTCGTAATCCCTTTTTCATCAGGTCATGGTTGGTTCGGAATGGGTTCATAACCCATTCCGCGCCACAAGTCGTAATCCCTTTTTCATCAGGTCATGGTTGGTTCGAAGCGGCTGAGGCGGTTTTGGTTGCACTGCCGACGTCGTAATCCCTTTTTCATCAGGTCATGGTTGGTTCTCGGCTTCCGTTCGCTTCGGCGTTCGGCGTTCGTCGTAATCCCTTTTTCATCAGGTCATGGTTGGTTCATGCCATGCTTGCAAAAGCGGGCAGGCCAGTGGGTCGTAATCCCTTTTTCATCAGGTCATGGTTGGTTCTATCAGATTACAACTAAGCGCAAAAATAGATGATGTCGTAATCCCTTTTTCATCAGGTCATGGTTGGTTCTGGTAATCGCAACCGAACGCGCCGAAGCGGCGTCGTAATCCCTTTTTCATCAGGTCATGGTTGGTTCAAAAAGGGCGGAAAGAGTCGGAGAAATTGTCAGCGGGTCGTAATCCCTTTTTCATCAGGTCATGGTTGGTTCCCCATGTGGTCTTTGACATTTGACGGGTTTACGAGTCGTAATCCCTTTTTCATCAGGTCATGGTTGGTTCACGCCGCGACAGTACACTTGAAGGCTGAGCTTGTCGTAATCCCTTTTTCATCAGGTCATGGTTGGTTCGCTTGCCTCAGCCTTAAAACGGGCCGAAGCGGCTGTCGTAATCCCTTTTTCATCAGGTCATGGTTGGTTCCATGATGTTCATTGACAACCGAAGGGCTTTGACCGTCGTAATCCCTTTTTCATCAGGTCATGGTTGGTTCTACTTCAAGACGTTGGGGTGGGTTGCAGTTGACGTCGTAATCCCTTTTTCATCAGGTCATGGTTGGTTCTCGGCTTCCGAAGCCGGATTGACAACCGAAGAGTGTCGTAATCCCTTTTTCATCAGGTCATGGTTGGTTCAAAAAGGGCGGAAAGAGTCGGAAAAGCTTGAAGGTCGTAATCCCTTTTTCATCAGGTCATGGTTGGTTCCTATCCTGAAACACGCGAACGGCGCACGAAAGAGCGTCGTAATCCCTTTTTCATCAGGTCATGGTTGGTTCCGGGAATGGGATCATAACCCATTCCGCCACAACCGTCGTAATCCCTTTTTCATCAGGTCATGGTTGGTTCACCGCGCCGCGCCGGAACAACCGGCAGAAGGCGGTCGTAATCCCTTTTTCATCAGGTCATGGTTGGTTCCGACAGTACACTTGAAGGCTGAGCTTGCCTCAGGTCGTAATCCCTTTTTCATCAGGTCATGGTTGGTTCTTGGTAATCGCCACAACAAGGGCCGAAGCGGCTGAGTCGTAATCCCTTTTTCATCAGGTCATGGTTGGTTCTGTCGTTCGACGCGGCTGTTGCAGCCGAGAGGCTGTCGTAATCCCTTTTTCATCAGGTCATGGTTGGTTCTGGTAGTCGGCGAGAACAAGAAGGAACTCTCGTGTCGTAATCCCTTTTTCATCAGGTCATGGTTGGTTCGCGTCGCACCGACTGAGTTCGAGGCCGGAAGGCCTCGTCGTAATCCCTTTTTCATCAGGTCATGGTTGGTTCACGAATTACGAAATGACAGAAGAGCAGAATGACAGAAGTCGTAATCCCTTTTTCATCAGGTCATGGTTGGTTCGCTTGCCAATGCCATAAGGCGCGCCGAAGCGGCTGGTCGTAATCCCTTTTTCATCAGGTCATGGTTGGTTCCGTGCAACTGCGCTTTGTGCTGGAAAAAAGAATTGTCGTAATCCCTTTTTCATCAGGTCATGGTTGGTTCTCTCGCGTTCGGCGCACGGGTTGCGGAAAATCATGTCGTAATCCCTTTTTCATCAGGTCATGGTTGGTTCACCGGACAATCGGAATGCCCCTGCTTGAGCAGTCGTAATCCCTTTTTCATCAGGTCATGGTTGGTTCACGGTGGACGTATATCACTACAACTACACCGATGAGTCGTAATCCCTTTTTCATCAGGTCATGGTTGGTTCCCATCAGGCTGGACGACAACCACCGGCTAAACCCGGTCGTAATCCCTTTTTCATCAGGTCATGGTTGGTTCTCTCGTGTTCGATGAACTCGGCGGGATCGGCGGGGTCGTAATCCCTTTTTCATCAGGTCATGGTTGGTTCCTGCCGTTAGGGCTGCTGCTGCAGCCGCTGCAGTCGTAATCCCTTTTTCATCAGGTCATGGTTGGTTCTGACGAGATTCTAAGAAAAAGAGAAATTGGATATGTCGTAATCCCTTTTTCATCAGGTCATGGTTGGTTCTAACCCATCCGCCACAAGCCGACCGAACCGGCAACGGGTCGTAATCCCTTTTTCATCAGGTCATGGTTGGTTCGAGAACAACGAGCTGACAGACGAGAGCAAGGACAGGTCGTAATCCCTTTTTCATCAGGTCATGGTTGGTTCGTTGAGTATGGCAAAGAAGGGAACTCCGGCAAGTCGTAATCCCTTTTTCATCAGGTCATGGTTGGTTCTTCGCTTTCTGCGCGTTTGTCCGCTTCCGCGGCATGTCGTAATCCCTTTTTCATCAGGTCATGGTTGGTTCTGCCCCTGTCTGGAAATCACAATTTATTGCTGAGTTACAGCTTGCCTTGTGCAACTTTTCAGC
>Ga0233425_10006499_pt1 | contig 17269 bp, 18 predicted proteins | sample Watercolumn_Towu_2_FD_181712 | JGI IMG/M metagenome (GOLD analysis project Ga0233425, IMG submission 181712) | Freshwater microbial communities from Lake Towuti, South Sulawesi, Indonesia - Watercolumn_Towuti2014_140_MG | ecosystem: Environmental > Aquatic > Freshwater > Lake | place... | reverse complement strand
TTCATTGAAGTTGGAGGACCAACTTTAATAAACTCCTTGTTCGGTTTAACGATTAAATATAATTGTCCTTCTTGTCCTTCATCATATACAAAATCTTTTCTAGTAATCTTAAAGTATTTTTCTGTTTCATTGATAAGAAATTCAGAGAATTTCTTTAATTTAGTCCCAGCAATATCTCCCTCTTGTCTATCTGTGGTTAAATTAATAGTCAGAAATTCACAATTCTTTCTTTTTGCTTCTTCTTTTAATTTATTTATGTCTATTTCTTTACTAATAAAGTAATCTTTACTAGGTTTCTTCAAGAATTTAATTAAATCTTCTTTCAATTTAAGAAATGTTTCTTTGCTTAAAGCAGCAAGTACATTTCTTTCCTTATATGTTGGATCAACAAGAATAATAGGCCCAGAAGATTTGCTCTCATTCATATCAATAATCAAATCCTGTTTGTTTTTGTATATTTTTTCAATATCAATTATTATCTTTTCATCTTCTCTTGATGATGTTAATGTCCTAGCAAGTTTTTCAAATGTCTTATAATATATCAAAAGGCACTCAACACCATATCCCGAAATACCTCTTATATAACTCTCTGCCCCATAAACACCTGATGCCTTGAAAAACGCCTTTGTAATTGCAATTTCTCTCGCAATTCTATAATTTATTTTCTTTTTTACATAATTAACGTGAAAATAGCTCAAGTCAGTAACATTTTTTGCCTGTTTTGGATTGCTTATTTTCAAAACAGGTATAATCTCAAACCTTATTTCACCATTATTAATTCTAAAATAATCTCTGCTCCCATGTATTTTTTCATATTTCAATTTTTTTATTATTTTCTCAAGCTTATCAATGTTTTTTTCATCATAAAATCTTACAAATATATCAACATCATATCCCTTTTCTTTTATCAAAGTCCCTTTAGCAAAACTTCCTCCTACAAAAACATCTGCCTTTATTTTTAATTTCTTTATATTTTCCTTAAGAACAGATAATAGTTTTATTGTTTTTGTTTTTATCTCATCTAATTCTTCTTTGTTCAGTTCAAAATTCAATTCTTTTAGAACACTCTTTAATCTCATATATTTATCAGGAGAGTATGCTTTTTAAACTTCTTTCTTATGAGAAGTTAGAAGTTTAAATTAAGTTAGATAATAATTGGGGTATAAGATAATTAAATAAATAATTTTATTCCTTATTCTCAATCTTCTTTACAGATGATAAATCAACAATATACTTCCCATCTTCTAATTTATACACTCTTGGTTTGTCCATAGCAAACAATTTCTGCAAATCAAGAACATATTTTCCAGGCTTCAAAATAGTAACGCTCTCAAAATCCAAGAATACCGGAGTTTCATCATCTTTTATTCCAGCTATTTCTCTAACATCTTCTTCTATTTGCTGCTTTTCCTCTTCATCTAATACAGGGCTAGGGATGCTATTTTCCAATATCTGCTTTAATTTCTCATTCTTTATATAAAAGAAGAACTTGCTCTTGCAACTAGTACACCCAGTCAAAAGCTCATTAGCTCCATCTGCATATACTGCCGAACAATGAACACATCTGTACATGCCAAGTCAAGTTTTTTTGAGGTTATAAATATTTATATCTTTGATTAGAAATGAAAATAACCATAATTAATGACAATCAATCCATAAATATAATTTAAGATAACTTCTAATAATTTAACTGCATTATATCCGCATCTGAAGGCAAGATTAACTAATTTATTTTCTAAAGAATAAGTCTATCTTGCTAGGGTCTTTCTTTATTTCTCTTATTAAAGAGGCAGGACCAATTATTGTAAGAGCGTTAGAATCTCCAACAAGCATCTTCGCAAAACCATATTTTGCTTTTGTGAATAAACTCTGATTTCTTAAATTGGGCTCAACAACTGCAAGTTCAATTCCTTGGAAATTCTTTATATGGTCTACAAGAGCCATTGTATCTTCAATCAATCTTGCTTCTTCTTCAGGTCTCAACCTTCCTTGAAGAAGAACTATCTTGTTATCCAAAACTAATTTCAATATTTTCTGCACTCTTTCAGATATTGATAAGTCCTGCACATCTGCGAAAGGCATTACATGCATACTAAGTTCTTTCAGTTTTCCTGATTTTATATCTGGATATTTTTTGAATAATTTTGCCATTTTCCTCTTTTATACTTTTTTAGCTAATTTGAACAGAGCTTCGTAAAACTCTTCCATATTAGTCCCCTCTTTTGCTGAAATTCCAACAATTTCATAATCCGGGAAAGTTGCCTCAAATTTTTTAATGTCTGCTCCCTTCAAATCAATCTTATTTGCAACAACAAGAACTGGAATTTTTCTCGCAATTAAATTTCCAAGTATAGTCAAATTAACCTGAGAATATGGATTTTCAGAAGCATCTAAGACAACAACAACTGCCTCCATATCGTCAAGCCATTGAATACTTTCTATAATTCCTTGAGTTGCTTCCTTTGCCCTCTTTTTAGCATCCTTTTTCTTTATTCCAAACTTCAAGAAGTCCTCATAATCTATTTTAGTTGCAATTCCAGGAGTGTCTGTAATCTTAAATATCAATTCCTTTCCCTTATGCTTTATCTCAACCTTCTCTTTGAACTGGACATGCCTTGTCTCGTGTGGAATCTTGCTTACATTACCTATCTCTTCTCCAGTCCAATCTTTGCATATTCTGTTGGCGAGAGAAGTTTTTCCGGCATTTGGAGGACCATAAAATCCAAGTTTTATGCTGTCTTTTTTTCCAAATATAGCATTCAATATTCTTCTCGAAAAGCTCTTTAATATTTTTATCATCTCTTCTTATTTACATTTTCAAGGTTTAATAAACCTTACTAGTTTTAGATTTAATTTTACCCATAGAGTAATCTATTTGCTCATAATTCCATCCAACCGATTTCAATTTCTTTCTTATCTCGACATCAGACAAACCTTTATTTCTGGCATTTACTATAAATAAGATAAGATTATTCAAATCCTTAGGATTTTTGAATAAATGGCTTTCATAATTATATATATACCATCTTCTTCCAAAATAAAATACAATTCCTGCAACAACAAGCAAAACCAATAATCCAGTCAAGAATATGCTCCAATTAAATTCATTAGTTACATGCCCTATTGTCCCAACAACTCCCAGTTTGTTTATATCAGGAGAGATATACGCTCCAATCTCCGAAACTTTTATCTTTCCAGGAATAATAAATTCTATATTTTTTGCACCGCTTATAGGAATGTACACTCCATTTCCAACTGTTTTCTGTCCATAATTCTCCTTGAACAATATCGAATCAAAAGGATAATCTATAATTAAATATCCTTCAGCATTATTTTTTGGGCTAGCACTAATTGAAAACTTTGTAACTATAGCACTCATTCCAGAATCTCCAAATCTTGATATTTCCTCAAATCCAATATTAGAATTGTAATTATTATCCATCCAATCGCTTACTTTAGTTCTTAAGTCAGAATCATCCAAACCTGCAGAATTGGAAGATAAGGTCTTTATATAACTCAAATCAGCATTCTGCAGTCCAATTTCTAAAGGAATATTGCTTCCTTTCTGTCCAACAACAATAGAATAAGGAACATCTAACTTCACTAATTGGGAAACTATTGTTTGAAGAGCATCAGAATTGTTTTTGTTTGTTCCCTCAAATGTTCTTTTTATTGAAGCAAGGTCACTGCTAATTTTAGTGATATTTGCTCTCTTCTCAACTTCAGATTTAACCCATGCATCAAATGAATTCATTTGCAAGCTAATATTAGATATTCTTGCTTCATCTGCTGCAATCATAAGCCTCGCAGATTCGTATATATTTCCAACATTTATTCTAAATGTTTTAGTTGAAACAGCCGCATCGCTTTTTACAACTTTGACTACAATATCATAGCTCCCATTGCTAGAATACGAGTGAGTAATTTTTCCAGATGAAGACTGAGCTGTTTTTCCATCTCCAAAATCCCAATTACTGCTGGTTATATAAGTATAATTATTTGGAAGAATTACATTGAAGGGGATATTTTGTCCTATAAATGCATATTTAGGAGAAATATCAAATCCAAATCCTGAACTTATTCTTATATCATAACTTGTCAATTTATTAAGGTCAAAAAATAATTCAAATGTTCTATTTCCAGAAACACTAGAAGTCTTAATTCCTAATTTTTCAAAATTAAAAGTCAATGTTTTCAGCGAACTCATCTTCATTTTATCTGAATCAACACGGTATACAAGATTATTATTCTGCCCTATTGCCCCGTCATTATTGTACTTTAATTCTATATTGCTGATTTTAACTGTTTGTGAAGGACCAGCTAAAGAGAGAGGAATGACGCATCCATTTTCACAATTATTCCCATATTTCTTGTCAAGATATAACTGTATTTCATCTATAAGTCCATTTTCAGAATCGCTTCTTAACTTGGAATACAAATTAGAATCAAATGTTTTTTGAATTAAGTCGTATTTCAAAGGCTGAGCATAAACTTCATAGTTTGTAGTATACCCTTCGCTTTCAGCTCCGACTTTCCCGCATTTTGTTCCCCCAGACAAACTTATTTTATAGTTTGCACCATTTGATACAGACACACAAACAAGCGCATTAATCTGCTTAGTAGAACTATAATTTATAGCGCATTCTCTTTCCTGTACTGAAGATGTCAAATTTGGAAGAGTACATTTTCCAACTCTATTACTAGGGCTGTTTTCAAGATACATTTCCATATTTATTGCTCCAAATCTGTTAGTTGAATTCTTTATTCTCGCTCCAACATTATATGCAGGCGCACTAGGAAGAACTATCTTCTCACAATATGGGCTACTAGACAATTCTCCCTCTCCATTTATAAGCGAACTATCAAAACACCCATACTTCTTGTCCCCACAACTATCTAAAACATAATTTGTATTATAAAAATCAGCACTTCCATCATCAAATAAATCCAAAGAAAGCTGATTCAGGCAAGACTCCCCAATATCACTTGAAATTTGAAAACTCAAATTTCTTAAAACAATATTATTTCCATTAACAACAAACCCATATAAATTCTGATTGTTTCCCAGAGGTATATTTTTAGAAGATTCACCATAACTATATGTATAAACTGGGTTGCAGTCGCTTGGAGAGCATTTAAAATCTATTCCTCGGATATATCCAGAATCTTTTACCAAGGCATATAAAGATTTGCTTCCTCCAAAAGAGCTTGTGAAAAGCAAATTGGTTTGATTCACAAAATCTAAATTAAAGTTTCCAGATATTAAATCTCCTCCGCCATAATCCGTTTTCAATGAAACTTTGCTAAAATCTAAACTTGCAGAAGCAAGGCTGACTAAAAACATTCCAATCAGCACAAGCATACCTACTTTTTTTATTTGCATTTATTTATTCCTGCTTTTTATAAATGAAATGAACATATAAACAAATAATACTCCCAGAATAGACGCGACAAAATTGAAATTATCAAAAAATGAAAGAACAATTGTAGAGCTGCCACATTTTACTCTTGAAGAACCGCTCTTTTCGCATTTAGAATCGCTGTCTGCAACCACTACCCAGCTATTTCCAACTTTATTTGCCCTCTTTATAATATAATCAATTGTTTTTTCATTCCTTACACATTCACTTTCTTTTGTTACTTCCATTATGCACTGATATTCTGTATCAGGAGTGTTAAATCCAGCAATTTGCTTGGAATATTGCACAACACAAGAATTATTTATCCACTCACAGCTTGTTGAAGCAATATTCTCTCCATAATTTAAGCTCGATGATATTGCATCCATTTGTTTCTGGCTTGTCGAGGCATAATTGCAATCTGCTTCGCACTGAGTTTGCTTTCCTGATGAAACATAGTTATAGTCATCGCACGTTCTTATTTGATATTCTTCTCCCTTCTTGCTTGCAAATTGCACGCAATCACTTGCACTACATTTTATTCCCGAGCCCCCAGAGCTTGTACAAACACTTCCAATTGGGCAACAATCATCACTTCCTCCAGCAACTCTGTCTTCTCCTCCACAATTTCCAGAAATAGAAGTATTAAATCCAACTCCATTTTCGTACCACATTCTTCCATCTCCAGAACAGCCATTTCCATTAACAACACTTCCTGTTATTTCAAATGGATTTGAAGTAAATCCAGAATAGTTAGAATACGCTTTTATTCTTAATTGAATTTGTTTCATTCCAGAACTAGTGTATGTTTTAGTTCCAGAAACCTTTGAAACTCCGATCTCAGAAGAATAAATATCTCCCTCAACAAAAGTCCAATTAAACTCCATCGGAGCATAATTTAATCTCATTCCAGCGTCATTTTTAATACTTATTGGACATTCTCCAGAATATCCAGAAGGACAACCCTCAACATTTGAAGGGCACCTCCCTCCAAGACAACTCAAATTATAATCGCTTCCAACATTCAAAACGTAGCTATGCCCTCCGCCATAATTTATTACATTGTTTGCGACTTTTGAATTAATCGCAGGAGTTTCAATAATAGGAATAACCTGAATTCCAAAGCTATTATTCAAGATTACTATATTCATAGTTGTCTTTCCAGAAACACCATTCTTATTTGTTGCATTCAAAGTTATTTTCTTAATTCCGGGAGTTGAATATATATGGCTAAATGAGCTCATATTTCTCTTCGAAGAATCCAAAGATGAATCATCTACATCCCAATACACATTGTATGCTCTCTCTGCAAAACTTCCATCAGAGAAATTTACGGGGCTTCCAGCAAAATACACTCCTTCATTTAAAGGATAATTCACTGCAGCATTAGGTCTGGATAATGGTCCCTCAGTTGTATTAACAGTCAATATTATTGTTCTGTTTGCAACCCCTCCTCCAGAAACAATTGCATAAAATTCCAATTCAGGATTTGATAAAGGAGCATTATTATCGTTAGGACTTCCAGCAAGCATATCTGCATCAGTTATATCCCATCTCGCTCTCGCAATCCCGTCGCTGCCTATACTTGCAGTTAAAGCATTTGCCCCAACACGTATGCTTTGTGTCCCAAGCAAACCATCATCCTCATAAATTTCAATTTTAGCAATCCCGCTCGGCACTCCAGTTTCCATTACAATGTTAACACTATTATTTACATAACTTCTAGTAATCATTCCTCCAGTGCTGTTTGTCCAATAAGAATATAACTTTCCAGGAGAAAGAGATTGCTTAGAACAACAAACCTTGTAAGGAGATGAACCATCTGCGGAAATGTGAGCATTATTATTTGAAGATAATGAAGCAATAAATAATCTTCCAGGAGGACAGGCGTCATTTACAAAAACGCAAGATAAATCTCCATAGCAAACGGGAACAGGATATTCATTTATAGAGGCATTCTGTGCGTGGGCATTTATAGAGGAAGAAATCTTCAAAACTAAATTTGAACCATCACTTTTACACGAGTGAGGATTTGCCCCAGCGTATGTTACACCCATTGCTTTATCATAGCATATTTTGTATGAATATTCAGAACTGCTCCAGTTAGCACCATGAGAATTATTTACATTATAAAGAGACATTATCACTTGACTTTCTCCCCCCGGGCACAAATTTTCCAAAGCAGAAACAATAGAAAAACTGGCAAAAACAAAGACAATAAAAGTCAAAAAAATGAATCTATTTTTAACAAATCCCCTCATCATTCCAACAGACAAATATACTATTTAAATCTTTCAGAAAATCGACGCTATTCGGGCCAATATGCCATCTTAATTTTTATCGGATTTTCAATCTTTGACAGACTTGCAGATAATATTCTTTCTTCGCTTATTGTCTCAACATTTTTATTTTCCAAATCACAGTTTTCTAAAGCACCACATATCTTTATTTCGTAACCGTAATTCGGAGGCAATTTTTCAGCAACACTCTCCATCACTTTTTTTAATATACCCATATTGCCCTCTTCATCCTCTTTCAATCCAATCTTATAATTCAAAACATCATTTCTAACAGAATCATTAACTAAAACTTGCTCTAATAATCCAAAATCCTCTCTCCCAATCTCTCCTTTCCCCATACTATTCTGCCTAGTTACAACAAAAAGAACAGATAAAACTATCAAAATAGCAATGCTTGCCTCCAATACCCTCAACCACCCTTTTCTTTCTTCAATCAAATTCACCATTCCTGCACCTCTATTTTCCCATATCCTATTTTTCCGTTTTCCATCAAAACCAAAACGTTTTTTTCAGCACTTCCTATTTCCAGCCCAACAGGAATCTCTTTCTGCATATTTATCTCTCTTCCATTAATATCAAATATAAGATTAAAGTTATTCATCTTTCCCAATTCTAATTTTTCAGCAATTGAACTATAATTTTCGTAATAGCTTGTATTAATCTCCTTTATTTTTCTCTCTGAAATAACCTTCATTTTTTGAACTGCACCTATTTTATAAAGTGCAGAATTTTCTTTAGCACTCTTAATTTCAGAAGAAGAATCAGGCAAATCTTCACTAAAAACAATAGATATCTTTTTCTTGTCATTCCAATTTCCTTCGATATATATTATTTCGCCAATTCTCTTAGACTCTTTAATTCCCGAATCATCAAAAACAGAAAAATTCCCAGTTTCATTTATCCTAACTGCAATAACCTCATTAGAGTTACCTCCATTTACTATAACGCTATATACACTAATTTTGCTCTGAACCATTTCAATCAATCCATCCATAACATTTACACTGTTATCCGAATTATAGCTAATTAAAGGCATAAAATAATATAAAACAAAACCAACGCCTGCAATAAAAAGCACAAACGAAGCGATAACTTCAACATGCCCAAGCCCTTTTTTCTCCATATACCGATATAACCTATTACCTTTTTATACTCTTTCCTTCTTTATTAAATATGGAAGATTTAATCAAAAAAATAAAAGAAAAACCCGAGCTAAAAGGAATCCCAGATTCAATTATCAAAGAATTAATCGAAAAGTACACAAAAAAATACCAAATAAATATAACAGAAATGAAAAAATCAGATATAAAAATAATAATAAAAGAAGTCAGAGCTAAATTAAGACTTTATACGGGAAGATTTCAAATCTCCAACAAACACCTTTCTTCAGACAGGGAGGATGAGCTCTCAATTCTAAAATCGCATTCATCAACAAATGAAAGAATTTCTTTCTATCCAAGACTTAAAGAAGAAATAAAAAAACTACATCCTAAATCAATCCTTGATTTAGGGTGCGGTCTAAATCCCTTGGAACTTGCTTCTCAATATGTTTATTATTACGCATCAGACATAAATCAAACTCATCTAGATATTATCAAAGATTTTTTCAAAAAAAACAAAATTCAAGGAGAAACTTTCATCTACGATTTAAGAAATCTCTCCAAATATCCCGAGCCTCTTCCAGAAACTGACCTTGCTCTTTTATTCAAAGTCCTTGACATTATAGACGATAAAGGAAGAGCAAACGCAGAAAAAATAATATCTATCATTCCAGCAAAACACATCCTAGTCAGTTTTTCAACAATAAAAATATCAGGAAAACCAATGAATCGCCCAAATAGAGTATGGTTTGAAAAAATGCTCCATAGATTAAATAAATCCTTTTCAACATTCAAGTCAGAAAACGAAATATTTTATTTGATTGATAATAAACAATTGTAAATTAGCCACACTTCCAAATTCTATTTATCCAAAAATAGAATTTGCACCAGTAGAAACCAAAAAGGCAACAACTGCCAAGATAAAAGAATGCTTAACTCCATTTCTAACGCTTCCTTCTGTCAACTTTCCAATAGCCAATCCGGCAAAAAATCCCTGCGTAACAAGCAAATATAGAAACTGATTTGCCACTTGCAATTTGGGAATATCTTTTGTAGAAGTGCTTGAACCATATGCTTTAGCCAAATCATTCATCTTAGTTAAATCTGCAAATTTACTTTCTCCAACAAGAGGAATTATTTTGAACTGCATTATAAGCATTATTCCTAAAAATATAAAAAATATAATATATCCCTGCACAACTAAGCTGTATATTGCTGCCTTTCTCTCTTTCTTAAGCTTTTCTACTTCATCAATAGATTTAGCAACAGAATCTAAAATATAATTTATCTCCCCTCCAGCTCTTTCAGCTTCGATAATCAAAGCGACTGCTCTGCTTATAACAACATTATCAACATCAAAAGCAAAATTTCTGAGTGCACTATTAACAGGAATACCCAGCTCAATTTGATTGGCTAATTTTTGCACATGATAAGTAAGAGGCCCAAAATCTTTCTTTTTCATATTTATAATACTCTTGCTTATTGGGGTTCCAGTTGCAACACTCTCGCTAAGATTTCTTGAAAATTCCAAAAACATCTGGCTCATCTCACTCTCTTTTTTATTTTCAAGCATCAAATCTATTACAAATGGAGAAACAATTATAACCATTCCAATTCCTGCAAAAAACAAGAACCCGCTTGCTCCAGTATTCATACTAAAGAATAACGCATCCATTATAATTATTACTAATCCCAGAGCAATTCCGATGTAGTGTATCTTTTTTAGTTTCATTTTAGTATATTGGCTGTTTAAATCTCAGGAACATAAGGAATACCAAATTTATTAATGCTATCGCAGCAATAGTAATAATATTTATCTCTCCCGGAGTGAAAGGCAAATTTAGTCCAGATAGAGACATCATAACAACAACAAGCATAAGAATCATCGGAGCAGCAATTACCACACTTATATAAATGTCCATAAATGTTTCTGCAACCTTGGTATATTTTTCCCTTTCTAATCTATAATCTGTAAGCAAAGTCTCTGCTCTTTTAGCAAAAAATTCTGAAAGATTTCCTCCTGAACTTATTGTAGTCCCCATTCCGCTAAGAAGCTCAGACAATTTCTGGCTTGAGGTATTTTTTTGGACATTATTCAATGCAGTAACCAGATCATATCCATAAATATTAATTTGATTCATAACTTTTCTTATTTCTACTCTTAGGAAAGGATATTCTTTGCTAAGCCCGATTATCTTGAATATTTGCACAGGCTCTATTCCAGAACCTGCAACAGCACTCATATGTATCACTGCAAAAGGCAATTCCTGTTCTATTCTTCTTGCATTGCTCTTCTTTTCGCTTGATGGATAAGTATACATAAAAAAGAAAGTTCCGATTGTTATTATAATAGGTACCCAAATAACTTTAATCAATCTTGAAACGACATCTCCTGAATAACTGATTACAAATGGGAAAACAACAACTAACTTAAAAAACAAAAGGAATATCATAAAAACAAAAGAGGCAATCATAGCAACAAGAGTTGAAAAGAACATCGTTGAAATATAAACTTCAGCAAGAAAACCAATATTTGCCTTATTTACATCTGAAACAAGGGTTCTAAAATATCCTTTTTTAACAAGATTAGATGCAGTCGCTAAAAATAATTTATTAGAATATTTAACATACCCTCTGGACTTCTGATATTCTTCATTCTTCTCAACCTCTATCGCACTTTTTTTTCTTATTTTTTTTATCAACCCCTCACTTATTTCAAGCTCTTTCATAAACTTGTTCTTATCGCTGTCTTTTATAGTCACAACCATACTTTCATTTACTCCAGGAATATTTATCTGTGCCAAGGAAGCCACTTTCCTATTTCCATTCAATCCCTTTAATCCAGACGCATTTGAAAGCAAGTCAGGCATAGCATCATTTATTATCTTTAATCTTGCTTTCAAAGACGAAATACTATCATTCAATATTTTTACCTCGTCTCCATGTGCCGTTTGCTTTCTATTAGCATATGAAGACATCTCTCTAAGAATTTGCATTTGTAATTCAATATTTTTTCTTAATTCTTCTATCATATTGCCTCTATTTTCTTGTTTATTTCATTCTGAAGAGAAAGAATTTCCTTTTTTATCTGCATCAATCTCTCGCTATTTTTTTCCTTTTGCGCTCTCTCTAATCCGTAACTCAATTCTTTAATCACACTAAGAAGCTGTGCAATTGAAATTATTTCCTCTTTCTGCATTAACATAGAAAATCAAAGAGATTTAAATATCTTTATTATCGGTTAAATCTCTTTCCTTATTCAACAATCCCAAATCTATTCAAAACCTCAACGGGATTTTTGTAATAGGCATTTATAATTGATTGAACTTCATTAAATCCAAAAACTCTCTGTTGATATAATGCATAAATGAGTTTTGCTCTTGTGAGCATTTCATTATATAGCTTTTCAGCAGGAATTCCAGTCTTTGCAGATATTTTCTCAAAAGCCTTGTTTTGCTTCTTGTAATAAAATACATCTTTCGAAGGGTCCCATTTGAATGGAGTATTTATCAAGGCAGTCCCATCTTTATTTACATTAACTATTTCAACAATTTCCCTTACTCTTCTTACTTCATTCTTTCCAGATAGAGCATGCGAAGCAACAGCAACGCAATCCAAGGAGTTAACAAGAGTAGGAGACAATTCAATAGGAGGTGTTTGCAATCTTCTTATAAGAGTATCAACAGAATCTGCGTGCATTGTGCTTATAGAACTGTGTCCAGAAGCCATTCCCTGGAATAGTACGGCTGCTTCTTTCCCTCTAACTTCTCCAACAATAAGATAATCTGGATTTTGCCTGAATGAGCTCTTTAATAAAGTAAACAAATCAATCTCTCCTAAATTTCCAACTCCTACAGATGTCCTTGAAACTGAAGGAAGCCAGTTTTCTCTTGGGAGATTAATTTCCCTGGTGTCTTCAATACTTACGACTCTCGCTTCTGGAGGAATGAAAAATGCAAGCGCATTTAACAGAGTCGTCTTTCCAGAGGCAGTCCCTCCAGCAATTAAAATATTAGAATGGTATTGAAGCAACATCCAGAAATAAGCCATCATTTCAGGGCTAAGAGTGTTTGATGAAATCAATTGAGTTGGAGTCCAAGGCACCTTTGTGAACTTTCTTATCGTAAAAGTTGGCCCTCTTGAAGAAATATCTTTTGTATACGTTGCATTTACTCTCGAGCCGTCAGGAAGAGTCCCATCAAGCATTGGCTGAGCATATGAGACATATCTTCCGCATCTCTGAGCTAACTTCTCAACAAAACTTCCTATTCTTTCCATATCATTGTAATTTAAATTGGTTCTAAGATTTCTAAAAACTCTATGAATTATATACACAGGGGTGCTTATTCCATTGCATTCAATATCTTCTATAAAATAATCTCTAAGAAGAGGGTCTATCTCATTCAACCCAATAAAATCTCTAAATAAATAATAAAATATCTTAGCATACGTATCTGAGCTTATTCCAAGATTAAGTTCATCTATAAGCAATCGGGCAGTTTTATCAATGTACTTTGTAATTGATTCCAAACTATTATCCAATGCAACATTTACATTAACAACTTCCATCATTGCGCTTTCCAATTGTGCAAGTGCCGCCTGTTCTTTCTCATCCAAAATAGGTTCTTCCAAATCATAAACCAATTCATTCAAATTGTTGTTCCAGTATATATGTGCAGAAACGTATGGAGCAATAAGCATATATCTTACATCTATCTTCTTTTTGTCATCCAGCTTCGGCAAAGGAGGGATTGCTGGATTTGTATTAATTGTTATTGCCATCAATGATATTTGCCTAAATGTTTATTTAAAACTATCTCTCAAACCTGATTTATATCAATATTAAACTGCTTGTTTCTAACCCCTTTATTTGTTAATGTCAACTTGTATGGATTGGAAGAAGCATCAAATTTTTTATCTTCCTCCTGCCCCGAATAAGTTATATTTATACTAGGATAAACTAATTTAATTATAACATCATAATTTTTCTGGTTGTTCTCAGTTAATACTTTCACCTTTCCAACAGAGATTTCCACTCCTGGCTCCGAATATGCACTATTTATTCCTCCAATATTCAAAGAAATACTGTTATTTATAGGATTAATATTCATCTCTCCGCTTTTCAATGTAAAATCAACAACTTTTCTACTCCCTGGATTATTTCTGACTTCTATAATCTTATCATTCAATCCATTCATAGCATTAATACTTTGCTCAACTAATGCATTATCTTTGAGTTCATTTATCTTAGGCATTGCATATGAAAGAACTAACGCAATTAGAGCCAGCCCTATTAAAGTGTAAATAACCGTTTCAATCCATACTTGTCCTCTCAATTTTTTTATCATTTTATTTCTCCCAAATTAATATCTGCCGAGCATTCAATAAATTCAATTTTATCATTCGCTGTTTCACAAACTCTTCCAGAACTTATAATAGGATATATCTCTGCATAATCCAAACTACTATTATAATCATAAACATATGTATATGAATCCCCAGATTTAGGAATGGATATCTCCTGCGCATTATCCAGCATTCTTAACTTTCCAATCTTATCTCCATTCTTGACTTGAACAGTTTTAGTCAATCCATTTTTATCTGAAAATGAAACTAAAAATCCAGAAATCTTTTCAGAATTCATATTTCCTTTTGCCTTAACAACAAATACGTAAGAATTTCCAGACTGGCAATTAAGAGCATAATTTTTGCTTCCAATATTTTGATCCTGCACAAATGAAAAATAATCCTGATAATCTAAACACTCGCTTCCTCTCTGAAGATTATCTCTTACAAGGGGAACAACAAACGAATAAATTAAAACTGCTGCGGCAAGAGTCATAAGAATAATTAAAACAGTTGAAATTATTTCAGACATTCCTTTTTTGTTTTTTTCATCTATCATTTTAAGCACCAACAACTAAATCAATTCCTTTATCGCTGCAAGTATAACTTTTCTTATTAGTTCCAGATTCTCCAAGTATTACTGGGAGGACAGTTATAGAATCTCCTTCAATAATATTTGATGGAAATTCAATATTTCCAGTTTCTCCAGATACTACTGTTGAGTCAAATGGTAGAACTCCAGAGCCTGAACTGCTTCCAAGACTTTTTTTCATTATCTCTAATCCATATATAGGAATAGCACCATTATTTGAAATATGCACTTCTCCAGCATAAGCTTCTACCTTAATGTTAATTTGAGGGCACGAGTTCTCAATCACTTCCTTATTTTTCATAACTTTTTCATTTACAAATCCTTTAGCCCAAATAAAAATAAGCGCAGCAAGAACCATCACTATCAGAATAAGAAGAACGCTTGCAATTATAGGAGACAATCCTCTTTTATCATTCAATCTCATCTCTTTCAAAGGTTTCTGCTATTTAAAAACTTATTTTTACTCTTTCTTCAAATATTCAAATGCAGAATAAGCTGCCGTGCATCCTTCTGCAACCCCCGTAATTGCCTGCTTGAACGGCTTATCAGCAACATCTCCTGCCGCATAAATTCCAGGAACATTTGTCTCAGATGTTTTATGATTAATTATTATTTCACTTTTTTCGTTTGTTTTAACTCCTATCTTCTTTGCCAAATCACTTAAAGGTATATGCCCTATATCTACAAGCAACCCATCAATATCTAATTCATCCTTTCCATCAAACTTTCTATCTAAAACGATTTTTCTTAATCTACTATCTCCTTTTATCTCAATAACATTTGTATTCTTTATTATCTCTATATTTTTTTTAGAAGCAATCCTCTTTATATTAACTGGCTCTGCAGTCATATTCTCTTTTCTTATTATAATAAATACTTTTTTAGCATGCTCCGCCAAAACAAGTGCATCTTTTGCAGCACTATCGCTCCCCCCAACAACAGCAGTAATTTTATTTTTATACATCGGAGAATCACATAACGCGCAATAAAATACTCCTTTATTTTCAAATTCATTGCTTCCAGGAACTTCTAATTTTCTCCATTTTGTTCCAGATGCAAATAAAACTGTTTTTCCATAATATTCAGAAATTGAGGTTTTTACAACAAATTCATCCCCTTTTTTATCAACCTTCTCAACCTTCTCTTCTTTTATACTAACGAGAGGATACTCTTCAGCATGCTTTCTTATCTTATCCGCCAATTCTTCTCCAGTCAATTTGATAAATCCAGGATAATTTTCAACAATATTAGTAGTAGTTATTACTCCTCCAACAGGAAATTCACTCCCTGAACTGTTTCCAAGACACAACGTCTTTAATTCAAGTCTAGCAGAATACATTGCAGCCGCTAACCCAGTCACTCCTGCCCCTATTATAATTAAATCATATTCTTCCTTCATATTAATCAATAAAAACAAGCATTATTAAATTATTCTATCTCAAAAATTAAGCAGGATATGCAGATTGAACAGGTTCATTTCCAGGTACATAATCCCTCTGATGAGTTTGATTTCTTACTCTCACTCTAGGAACAGGATTAAAAAACCCTTGCAAAAGAGGATCTCTCAAATCATCTTTTTCAAGAACTCTTCTTAATTGCATTGCCCTCACCCTTGAAACAACATTCCATCTAATAAAAAAATCACCCCTCATTTATTAATGATATAATTTAAACTATTTAATTCTTTAGCAAAAGAGATTTAACAATCTCTTCATCACCAGGGCTTGTAACTCCAATCCATCTATCTGGAGTTTCTAAGCATTTCACTTTTATTTTTCCCAATTTCGTCAATTCTCCAATTTCATTTGGAAGAAAAAATTCAATTTTCCTATCTCCTTTATTTGCAATTTTGAATTTTTCAATTCTTTCTTTTAGCATTAAAATTACTCTAGGATGCAATGCAAAAGCATTAAGACTTATCAAACTATTTTCATCAAGCCCCTTTTCTTTATAATTCTCCCTGCTTATTCCAAGTATTTCAGTTATATTTTTCAAATATCCATTTTCAATCTCAATCAATCCCCGATTTCCAGTTCCAGTTTCTGGAAGAACATTCAATAAATGATATCCTGGAATTGCCTCGTCTTCACTTGTTTTAAGATGCTCAGCCAAAATTCTAAACGTTCTCTCTCCATATATATCATCTCCATTCATAAGTACAAATGGCTCTTTAACAATTTCAAACATTGATGCAGTTGCATCAGCAGTCCCCCATGGTTTATCTCTTTCATTCTCATCAAATTTTTGAACGGCATAAAAAACAGGAATACCTTTATACGAATTTCCAAACTTTTCTCTGAATGGAATTTCAGTTTTATTTCCAACAATAAAAACTATCTTTGAAAATCCAGCCTTCAATGCCTGATTTAATGAAACTTCCATCAATGTCTCGCCATTAATCCCTACAACTGCAAATTGCTTTATTTTTCCATTAAATCTGCTTGAAACTCCTGCGCACAAAAAGCAGACACTAATATCTTGTTTGTTCATATAATTCCATCAATTTATCTCTTTTAATATCTTATCAATATC
>Ga0233425_10006498_pt1 | contig 17271 bp, 11 predicted proteins | sample Watercolumn_Towu_2_FD_181712 | JGI IMG/M metagenome (GOLD analysis project Ga0233425, IMG submission 181712) | Freshwater microbial communities from Lake Towuti, South Sulawesi, Indonesia - Watercolumn_Towuti2014_140_MG | ecosystem: Environmental > Aquatic > Freshwater > Lake | place... | reverse complement strand
TATAAAAATAGACAGATTTATAAACTTTACTATCAAAAAGTAACAACAATAACCATAACCCTCGACAGAAACCTTTATATACTACCTGCATCTCCAAAACTCTGCTTCTGTTAAAGAAGATGTTATCACCTTCATACGTGTAACTGACCGACGAGACAGTCTGGTCATATTCTAACCAAATGTATATGTGATAGAATCTATCATGTATGAATAAGAGCCAATAATGCACAAACTATGTGTGTTATAGTAAATGTGTCACAACATTTACTATTTCGCAGACAAACGCAATAATCAAATGTTTCGTTTGTCTGTGTTAACCTGAAAAATTTCTTTGAGTTTTAGGAACAATATGCGAACGCAACTCTAAGTAGGATATAAAACAACAATTCCCGTTGATCCTGCGGGAGATTGCTGCTATTGGGATTCGATTTAGCCATGCAAGTCAAAGGGTCGCAAGACACTGGCGGACTGCTCAGTAACACGTCGATAACTTCCCTTATGGTTCAGGATAGCCTTGGGAAACTGAGGGTAAACCTGGATAGGAGATTGGTACTGGAATGTTCTTTCTCTGAAAAGCAATGCCATAAGATAGGTCGGCGGCTGATTAGGTAGTTGGTGAGGTAACGGCTCACCAAGCCTTGGATCAGTAGGGGCCATGAAAGTGGGAGCCCCGAGAGGGGTACTGAGATACTTACCCCAGCCCTACGGGGTGCAGCAGGCGCGAAACCTCTACAATGTACGAAAGTGCGATAGGGGAATCCCAAGTGCTTATAGTTTACTATAAGCTTTTGCTAAGCGTAAATAACTTGGCGAATAAGTGGTGGGAAAGACTGGTGCCAGCCGCCGCGGTAATCCCAGCGCCACAAGTGGCAATCGCCTTTATTGGGCCTAAAGCGTCCGTAGCAGGTTTTGTAAATCTCTTGTGAAAGCGTTATACTCAATATAACGAACGGCAAGAGACACTGCAAAACTAGGAACTGGGAGGAGTCAGGGGTATTCTTGGGGGAGCGGTAAAATGTTATAATCCCAAGAGGACCACCCGTGGCGTAGGCGCCTGACTAGAACAGATTCGACTGTGAGGGACGAAAGCTAGGGGAGCAATCCGGATTAGATATCAAAAATTCTGCAATTAGAATTTTGTCTTAGTGGCAGAATTCTTTGAGTTTAGTCAAAAATTTCCAACGACTGCAACTACTACTGTTGGAAACAGTTTGATTAAATACATCATCAGAATTTTTGACTAATTACCCGAGTAGTCCTAGCTGTAAACTCTGCGAGCTAGGTGTGTCGCTTTCTTTGGGAAAGCGATGTGTCGGAGTGAAGATGTTAAGCTCGCCGCCTGGGAAGTACGGTCGCAAGACTGAAACTTAAAGGAATTGGCGGGGGAGCACTACAAGGGGTGCGGCGTGCGGTTTAATCGGATTCTACGCCGAGAACCTTACCAGGAACGACGGCAGTATGATAGACAGTCTAAAGGGCTTTCTTGACGAGCCGAGAGGTAGTGCATGGCCGCCGTCAGCTCGTGCCGTAAGGTGTCCTGTTAAGTCAGGTAACGAGCGAGACCTGCGCCCACAATTGCTAACAGCCATTCCGATGGGACTGAGCACAGTGTGGGGACTGCCTTGGAAACAAGGAGGAAGGTGCAGGCAACGGTAGGTCTGTATGCTCCGAATTTACTGGGCTACACGCGCGCAACAATGGTGGAGACAATGGGATGCAACACTGAAAAGTGAAGCCAAGCCTCGAAACTCCATCCAAGTTCAGATTGAGGGTTGTAACTCACCCTCATGACGTTGGAATCCCTAGTAATCAGACGTAATCATCGTCTGGTGAATATGTCCCTGCTCCTTGCACACACCGCCCGTCAAACCAACCGAGCAGTGTTTAGGTGAGCTGCGATGAAATTGATCGCCTCGAACCTAAGCTCAGTGAGGTGGGTTAAGTCGTCACAAGGTAGCCGTAGGGGAACCTGCGGCTGGATCACCTCCTTTTTTTTCATTATTGGCTCTTTTATTTTCACTATGTCAAAATAATATACCAGGAGTCATGGGCCTGTAGCTCAGCCTGGTAGAGCACCGGTCTTGCACACCGGGGGCCCCGGGTTCAAATCCCGGCGGGTCCATCGACGTACCCGACACATAATCTTGCAAACAAGATTATGTCCATCGGGTCTACTGTGCAAAAAAGTCATAATCATTAATCATAAATGATAACAACTGTGATGTAAAAAGTCATGATTGTTCGGTTGAAATGGGATAACTGTTGGAAACAACAGACCTTTGCAAATTCACATTGATGAGACCATGCATAAGAATGCACACAATATGTTTCAAACTTAGTTTGAGCAATGGAGATCTACTACGCTAGTAGGTGGATGGCTTGGCTTAACCGCTGATGAAGGACGTGACAAGCAACGAAATGCTCTGGCGAGGCGCAAGTAGCCTTTGAACCAGAGATGTCCGAATGTGACTTCACTTCAAATCCGTAAGGATAGGGAACGCAGGGAATTGAAGCGTCTTAGTACCTGCAGGAAAAGAAACCAATTGGGATGCTGTGAGTAAAGGCGATCGAAAGCAGCACAAAGCAAACTGAATCCTGTGTTGAAAGACATAGGAGATGTGGTGTTTGGGCTTTTTTTTATCTCGCTGAACCGACTCGAAGTCTGCTGGAACGCAGCACGATAAAGGGTGAAAGTCCCGTAGAGGAAGGAACAGAGGGAGTAAAAGTACCCAGAGTACTGTCACTTGGATATGTGGCAGGAAAGTGGGGGTATCAACCTCTAACTTTAAACACGTGTTAAGTCCGATAGCGAACAAGTACCGCGAGGGAAAGCTGAAAAGAACTCTTAACAGAGAGTGAAAAGATCCTTAAACCTACTAGTTATCGAATGTTATGGGCTCTACGGAGTTCTAACGTCCGTTTTGAATAACGGGCCAGGGAGTTTTCTTCTATGGCAAGGATAAGCATTTATGATGCGGATCCGCAGCGAAAGCAATATACGCGCAGGCAACGAGGCGTATGGTACTAATCTGCCAAATAGTCATAGGGGATTGACCCGAAGCTAAGTGATCTAATCCCTAGTAAGGTGAAGTGGGGGTAAAACCCTGTGGAGGCCTGCAGAAGTGCTACGTGCAAGTGCTTTTCTAACTGGGGTTTAGGGGTGAAAAGCCTATCGAACTTAGTGATAGCTGGTTCCTACCAAAGTTGGCGTGCGTCAAGCCTTAGACAAGATAGTTGCGATGGTAAAGGCACGGATTAAGAGCTTAGGGGGCGAAAGTCCTCGGTTCTTTGTCCAACTCTGAATGCTGCAACATCAAAGCGTCTAGGAGACGGCGATCGGGGTAAGCTTGAGTCGCGAGAGGGGAACAACCCAGACTTTAGTTAAGGTCCCTAAATATCCATTAAGTGTGAAAGGGTGAAAGGTGTCTATACACATAGACAGCGAGGAGGTTGGCTTAGAAGCAGCCACCCTATAATAAGTGCGTAACAGCTTACTCGTCAAGTGTATAGGCCCGGAAAATGGACGGGGCTAAATGGATTACCGAGACTAATGGCATGCACATGAGTGCAGAGCGGTAGGTAAGGTGTTCTCAGTGGGTAGAAGCGTGTCCGAGAGGATGCGTGCACCGCTGAAGAAATAAACATCCTGGTGGTAGTAAGATCAAAGCAGTGTGAGAATCACTGTCGCTGAAAGGGCAAGGGTTCCTTGACAATGTACATCAGTCAAGGGTTAGTCAATCCTAACTGTACTCGTAACTCGACGTACGGGAAAGGGAAACTGGTTAATATTCCAGTACTATTGCTGTATACGCGGCAACGCAAGTCCTATTACTGACGTTTGGGGCTAGGTGACCATGCACAGTCATGCATGTTAATCTGAACAAATGCAGGGAGTATCATTATGATGAGAACTGCATTAATTCTGAGAACAGCTCTCTTATGGGGAGTGTCATTGATGCCTTAAGCCCATGAAAAGGGAATAGGAAGAGATCAGCAATATTTGTACCCAGAACCAACACTGGTGCCCCTAGGTGAGAAACCTAAAGTGTGCAGGTATAATCCGATCAAGGGAACTCGGCATATTGGCCCTGTGCCTTCGGCATAAGGGGTCCCTGCTGTAATGTCTGTATGGATGTAACAGCAGGGTGCAATATCTAAGGTGGTCCGACTGTTTAACAAAAACTTAGCACTCCGCGAGCCTGTAAAGGTGTGTACGGAATGTGACGTCTGCCCAGTGCCAGCACTTTAAACTCAGGTCCAACTGAGCTAAGAACTGGTAAACGGCGGGGGTAACTATAACTCTCTTAAGGTAGCGAAATGCCTTGCCGTTTGATTGACGGCCTGCATGAATGACGTAACGAGATCGCCACTGTCCCTGGTCGGAAACCTCCGAACACATTCTTCTGGTGCAGAGGCCAGAGATTTCCAGTGGGAAGTGAAGACCCCGTGAAACTTTACTGTAGCTTGTAGCTGCGGCGTGAGTTTTGTTGTACAGTGTAGATGGGAGTCGCCATGTTTTAGTCGCTAGGCTAGAAATAGACAACAATGAAACACCATCCAATGAAACTTACGTTGCTAACTTATTGTTATAAGAACAACTATAGGCGGACAGTTTGGCTGGGGTGGCACCCTGCTGAAAGTATATCAGTAGGGCCCAATGGTAAGCTCAGGTGGGTCAGAAATCCACCGTTGAGTGCAAGAGCATAAGCTTGCCTGATTGAGTTTTTATCAACAAAAAACGCAAACACGAAAGTGTGGTCTAGCGAACTTCTATGGCTTCTTGATGGGGCCTAGAAACGACGGAAAAGTTACTCCGGGGATAACAGAGTCGTCGCACCCGAGAGCTCCTATCGACGGTGCGGCTTGCTACATCGCTGTCGGCTCTTCCTATCCTGGCCATGCAGAAGTGGCCAAGGGTGGGGGTGTTCACCCATTAAAAGGGATCGTGAGCTGGGTTCAGAACGTTGTGAGACAGTTTGTTTAATATCTACTGGAAATGCAAAGATATCTGAGGGGAAGAATCTTCTAGTACGAGAGGAACGAAGAATCGTGGCCACTGGTCTATCTGTTGTCTGACAAGGCAGGCAGAGCCGCTACGCCATAGAGGATAAGTACTGAAAGCATCTAAGTACGAAGCCTTCCGCAAAAAGAGATATCTGAACGCGATTAAAAGAATCGGTTGATGGGCACGGCGTGTGCGCACTAAGGTAACGAGGTGTTTAGCGTGCGTGTACCAATAGTTCATACCTTCTTCATTGTGTCATTTTGTGTGTGTTCTCTTTGCTGATGAAAGTCAGTAAAGGTTGTGAAAACAACTATGCATGGTCTTTTCTTTTTTTTTCTTATCAAAATTTTTAGAATTTTGATTGATAGTAGCGTTAGCTCTTTTTTCATCGGTATTTATGAAATAATTTTAAAAAATCTTGATGAATACTTTTATAAATCGAGTACAATTATTTCTTTTCGGTTGACAGGGATGAGTAACAGAGTTTCATTAGAACGTTTAGTAACAGTATTATCAGAAGAAATTCTATTTGCTCATGGAAGAATTGTGCATACAACAGAGCAGTGGGCAAAATATGTTGCAGAATTAAGTATTGTTTCTCCTTCTGGAAGAGGATTGCAGCAATACTTTGTTGATATTGAAGTAGATAAAAACGGCAATGGACGAGCATACAACTCTTTTGACCCAACACAAACGTTGGCTAAATTTCACGCAGATGTTTTTGATGGCAGATTTGCTGAAGACATTACTGTAGATTATAAACCAACCTCTCCTCCAACAATTATTTCTGTAACTAAAGGATTTAGTGAAGACTCTGCAGGTGTTGAAGAGATTCTTGATGCAGCGCGAGTTCTCACAAAAGCAGAACCACCTCAAGCATCAGGTGCAATACCCCCACAACGTGCATCTACTGTAATATATACATTGAATCAAACAGATAATCCATATATTCTTGAAATTCCGCAGGCATTTTTATTAACAAGTGCAGAATTCAATTCCCTTACTCCTAACTCATTTACACATCCTCATGTATTAAATATTCTTCGTAAGAGCGCACAAAAGGGATTTGCAGCTCAAAGAACAGGGATGTGTTCAAGTTCACGTTTAAGTGCAGTTATTCTTGTTCCTGGTGTTGAGCATCTTGTACATGAATCACTGCATGTTCCTGCAGACCAGTATAAACCATTGCATGTTGTTCAGTTAGATAAAATAACAGAATATGCTCGAGCAAAGTCAGGAATAGATGATTTGCGAGTAGGGATGTATTCTTCAAGAGGGATAGTAATTAATAACACAAGATATGTTTTGTTAGAAACTGTAGATGCATTTGTTGAGACAAAAATACGCGCGCATAGAAATAAAGAGAGAATAGAACAAGAGTATGCAGCAAGAAAAGAGGCAGAAAGGATTACATATACTATTGCATCAACAAATAATCCGTTGGTGCATGTTGTAAAAGATATTGCAGTTGTGACACGAGATGTCATGAAAACTGCAGGACTTCAAAAATCTGCTTTAAGAAACAGTATAACAACTTGTGGAAAATTTGGATTTAGTTATTATTCTATTCCACTAGGAAATCTTTCACATTCAATGAAGTGTATATTAACTCCGCGAGGCAAATCAGAAAGATTACACTACTCATTTAAATTAAAAGATGAAGCATACAAAGATTTGCCAGTCATTAGAGCAGATAATTTAAAAAGATATGCAGAAGCGCAAGGAAAGGCAATGCCAGATGTTCCTGTTCCTTCTTTTGTTGTTAATGGAGTGACATATCATCCCCAAGATGTTGTTGATATGTATTTAGAAGGAGTTACAACAATAACAAGATATATAAAAGATCTTAAATCTATGGAGCAAATAAAATATGCTATTGCACAAACAAATAATCCTTTGGTGCATGTTGTAAAAGATATTGCAGTTGTAACCAAAACAGTAATGGAAAGTGCGGGTATTCCACAGAGAAAAGCTTTCCGTTCTATAAAATCATGTGAAAAAAAAGGATTTATTTTTTATTCTGTTCTTGCTGAACATTCTCCTTATCCTGTAATGTCAGTGTTAATTCCAAAAGGCAAATCAGAAAGATTACACCACTCATTTAAATTAAAAGATGAAGCATACAAAGATTTGCCAGTCATTAGAGCAGATAATCTAGAACAGTATGCAAGAGAGCAAGGAAAAACATTGCCAGAAGATCCTGTTCCTTCTGTTATTATTGGCGAGGTTACCTATCATCCACGAGAAGTAGTTGATATGTATTTGAATAAAGTTACAACATCAAAGAGAAAAACTCCAAGAAAACAAAGGCAATCAGCAGGCGTGGCTCCTGCTCATGATACAAGCTCTCTAGAAGGAATAGTAACTCCAATAACAAAATCATTCTCTAAAAAAAACATAGACATTCAAACGTACACAGGCCAAGGAAAGATTCAAGAAATAAATGGCCGTAGAATATATGTTAATGGTACTCAGTGGTTTGAAATGTTAGAAGATACAGAGGATTTAGTAAAATATTCAGATGTACTTAATGCCCTCAGCCCAGCTCTTGCAGGAGAAGCACAATTAAAATATAAACACGCAGGAACATTATTTTTGCGTAAAGAAACAAATATTGCTCACTATAGAACAGATGAACACAGAAATCATTCTGGAGGTGGCAGAGGAATTAAATTAAAGATTACACAAAAATTGTTTAACAAAGCATGTATGGCAGTGATAGATTATTGTACGCATTATTCTGCGCAAGGTCCTATACCTACTGCAACACAAACTGAACAAACGTTAATCTCAGGAGGGAACAATGCACCTGCCAGTGCAGTACATTAAAGATCCAGAAGCAAAACCATTTGTTATAGGTACTGCTCTAGCAATGCAGTTGCCAGCAGGATTTCCCAGAGAAAGATATCCTCTTATTGCAGTTGTTTCTCCTGAGCAAGCAGATGCATATTTATCAATGCGTGCAGGATGCAGAGTTAAACTTCCAGACACTGTAAATCCTATTCGTGTTGACGGGATTCAATATTATAGAGCAAATGATTTAGATGCAGTTGCTGTTGATGTAAAATCCTCGCGTGCAGAAGAAGTGCGACAGCAAGAAAAAATCCTCAATGAATACGCAGAAATTTCAAGTGCAAGTGTTTTTGTTTCTGCAAGACCAAATCAAGAGAGAGTGTATCATACTCCTTCTGTCACTGATGTTCACTGTGAAGATGCAGTTCTTTGGTATCCTGATGAATATCCTGTATCATTGCAAGCAGTATCTCATGGATTTTTAGATACTGTTGTTTTAGAACAAAGAGAAATTACTCCAAGAGACTTGGAAATCTATGCAGAACTCTCAGATGCAAGAGAATTGCATCATAAACCCGTTGCAATACATTCTTGTTCAGTAGCAAGGGTATATTGCGAAGATGCAGTTGTTTTATCTGAATTAGAACAAAAGCCTGCACCAGAACCTCCAATCATATATGAACTTTCTCCAACCTCTCTTCAGTATGTTGTTGTGTTGAAAAATGCTGTAAAAGCAACTCAATATAACCTTGAAGTAGATATGAAAAAGAGCAGTGCTGATGCAGCAGAAATAATAAAAGCTACTCGAGAAAAAGGTTTTGCATATGATAAAAGTGGAGTATACATTCCAAGAGGTCTTGAAGCACGAGTGTGCGAGGGTTTTCAACAGCAAGAGTGGTTTTATAGACCTATTGCGCTTGTTGCAAAACAAGATGCAGTTGCATACATAGAAAGTTTCGGAGTGAAAGCAAAAAGAGAAGCATATGATGAACTTGTTATTCCTGGAGTTGGTGTTTTTTATTCCAAAGCTGCTTTGGATTTTACAGTACAAGAATTGCTTAAAAGAAGAAATGCAGAAGAACCGCAGAGACAAGCTACAGAAGCAGAGAAAATAGCAGAATCGCAAAGAGATCGCAGAAAACTTCATAAGAGAAGAGAACAAAGGAGAACACAAGGAAGAGCAAGAACAGAAACATATACTGTTTCTGCATCAGGAGGTTCTCTTGAAGTAGTGCTTGAACAAGTTGCAGATGTAACTCCTTCTTTTATGAGAAAGCAAGGAATTTCTCAAGAAGAAATAGATGCAATCATGAGAGAATATGCGCATAAATTTGTTACATATACAGGTGTGACTGATGGAGAAGTTCATTTGCTTGTACCAACAAAAGTAAAATTACATCAACGATTGAATCCTGTAATAAGAAATCGTGCTCTTATTCCTGTAGACAGAATTGAAGATTATTTAATAGACGTTAGAGGCACACTTCCAGATGATTTTGAAATCTTAACAATCAACAATCAAAGATATTATTTGAAAAGTGCTGTTGATGCATATGTTCGTGAAGAAAAAAGAAGAAATGCAAAAAAACCGCAGAGACAAGCTACAGAAGCAGAGAAAATAGCAAAATTGCAAAGAGATCGCAGAAACCTTCATGAGAGAAGAGAACAAAGGAGAACACAAAGACCTTTATTTGCTGATACTAATAAAGTTGATGCACAGGAAGAGCAAGTTCCAGATGAACAGTCAGAAGAAAAAGAAGATGATGAAGAGCCAGAAGTAATAAAAAGAATTAAAAGACATCCTATTCCAAGAAGAGATTTTAAGTCTATAGATACTGCTGTTCTTGAAGCAATAAAACAAGGAGAAGATTCTACAGTTGGAGCAGTATTGTGCGGAGATATTGGTTTTGAATATATGGTTGTTGGTGCTGCGTTTCCAGTTGCAGAAGCATACATGCATGCAGTGTATGCACGTTTAGAAGCAGGAGAAATTCCGTGGCCGTTGAATGTCAGAACATTGCAGAGAACTCAAGATAAAGATGAAAATGTAGGCCACAGAAAAAATGCTGAAATGTTCAGAGCAGCGTATGCATCCTATGATGGCACTGTTGAAAGTCTTCTTCAAGTATATCGTTCAGTACCGAGATTATTGCGCGGATATATTGGTGTTGTTGCCCAGCGATTAATGACAGCGAGACAAGAACATACAAAAGAGTTAGGATGGTTTATGTGGGAAGAGCCAATTTGGACAGAAGCATGGCGTATGATGCATGCCACAGGAAAAAAGAAATATGATGTATTATTTTTGCCAGAAGATATTCCAGTGCCTGCAATTTGTGCGCTTGCAGAAGGATATCATAATTACCTTACATACGGAAAACGAGCATTTGATTTTATGCTGTTCAAGCATCAGAGATTTGCTCGTAAACAAGCAGATAATCGGCTTAAAAAAGTAAGAGATGATGGTTATGATGATTATCTTTCTCGCGTGCAATTTGGATTAATGGCAGCACTTGAAAGGTATGATTACACGCAACCGAATAAATTCACAACGCACGCAATATGGTGGATAAGAGCAAGAGTTACGCGTATGGATAATGAAGAGAAGCTTCTAAGACAACCACGTTATATACCAGAAATGACAATAAAAAGAAATGAGTTAATAAAAGATTTAATCCTGCGTTTAGGCAGAAACCCTACATCTGAAGAATTTATGCTATACGCAGAAAGTAGAGGATGCACTCCTTTTGAAATACATGCAATGGAAATAGCAGGAAGAAAAAAACGTTTGTTATTTTTAGAAGAACAAGTTACTGATGGTGGTCGAAAAGAAAGAACATTGCAGGATGTAATTGCTGATGAAAATGCTGAAAATCCTGAAGATGTTTCTTCAAAAGAATTTGATGTGAGTCTGCTTCACGACCTTGTGGATGCAGCAGGTTTAACTGAGAGGCACAGATTTGTATTGGAGCAAAGATATGGAAAAAATAAGACATTATCTCAAACAGGGGAACAAATGGGTTTAAGCAGAGAGCGTGTAAGACAGATTGAAAAACAGGCGTTAGAAAGATTAAGAACTGTCGCAAGATACAAAGGAATAACTATGAATGAAGATGATGAGTAACACCCTCCAAAACCTAAACTTATTTATACTTCTGTATCAAAAAATAATCCATGAAGAAGAAAAGACATTCTAAAAGAGATAATAAACAACAGCATTGCATTATTGTTGGATGCATTGCGTTTGCAGCACTGTGCTTTCTGACATTATTCTCACAGTACACTGATGATGTCACAGAACTTGTCGGTGCAGCTGTTTTGAAAAACAAATGCGACACAACACCTGCATCATATGTACTTGTCGGCTCTAATGACAATTATATCTATGCTCTTGATGCAAACAAAGGATGTGTTGCGTGGAAATTTGATACAACTGCAGATGTTAAATCTAAACCAGCGCTGTATGGAAATACTATTTACATTGGAACAGCAGGAGATGAATTTTACTCTCTTTCGCTTGCAGATGGTTCACAGTATTGGAAAGCAGATACTGGAAAAATTTTTGGAGCAGCTGTAGCAGACAGCAGTTATGCGTATGTGGGAGATAACACAGGTGCATTGTCAGCATATTCTTCTGGAGAAGCTGCATGGACATATACTGCGCACAACATAAAAGCAGATGTTCAGTTGGATAATTCTATTTTATACATTGTTGATGAATATCTAAAAGTAGGGACAGTGCGTGCAATTGGTGCAGCAACGCATGCGCAAAAATGGGCATTTTCTGCAAAGAGCCAGATACTTGCCCCTCCTCTCATTACCACAGATGCATTGTACGTTCCTTCTAATGAAAATACCTTGTATAAAGTGAGTAAACAATATGGTGTTCCAATATGGACGTTCAAATCAACAAAAAGCATTCGAACAACTCCTGTAATGGATGATAAGGGAATATTGTATTTTGGAAGCAATGATGGATATTTGTATGCAGTTGATAGTGCAACAGGTGCATTAGTCTGGAAATATTTGTTTAATGCAGAAATATCGTCTTCTCCAGCAGCAGATGCTGATGCAGTCTATGTTGCAGTAAAAGATACAGTGTATGCATTCGATACTGCAACAAGAGCAATTGCATGGAAAAAAACAATTGCAGGAAAAATAAGTGCGGCGTTGACATTGCATGATGGAACTTTGTTTGTGCCGTCAACAGATTATACATTGTACGTGCTTAATGCAGAAACAGGAGAACAAAAATGGAGTTATAAAACATCAGGCGCACTCTATGCAGGCGTCACAGTGACTTAAAAAAAGAAAATAAATTACCATCCTTCATCATTATCAAAGTCTTCATCGTCGTACATGTGCTCACCTCTTTTAGGTAATTCACCCATATTGTTTTTTAATCTATTTAAAGTTTTGTTTTTTACAACAGAAACCAATTTAAACAATTACTTTCTACAAAAGCAAAAATCCGTACAGTCTTTGGAAAGAAAGAGTGATTATTATGTTGTCAGCAAGACTTTATCGTCCTTGCCATGGTGCAGCGAGTAATTGATTAATAATCTGTTTTGCAGAAAGAGAAGGGATAATTCTTTGCTGTGCACTTGACTGCTCGTGCTCAATTGTTAAGCGCATGCAGGAACATAATCTGCGGTATATTGCTCCAGTTATTCGTTGCTGATAATGTGCAGTTTCCTGTCCTGTGCTTTCTTCTCTCACTGAAAGAGAATGTACAGTATAAGGAATCCCTAAAAATGTCTTTTCTTGCTCTTGAATAGTGTATGTTGTTATTGGTTTTTTGTTTTGATACACAACAACCTCTCCTTTGTGTTCAAAAAGCTTGAGCTCTAATTCATACCGTTGTCCATACATCGTATTCATGTATATTGTAATGCCTCGCTGTTTTCCATCAGGACTTCTCCATGAATGAGGTCGTTTTTCTGCAGGAATGCGTTCAGCTTCTTTCAATAAAGCTTCAAGGTTTTCTAGGTGTGTTTTCTCATACTGTCGCATAATTCTAAGAAACTTGCTGTTGTTTTTAAATCTATTCAATAAACATATATAATACAATCATCTTCTTTTTTGTTATGAAGCAGAAGACAATCAAGAGTTTTGATAAAACAGACATTTATTATATCACCAATAACGCATCTGCATCATCTGAGTTTATTATTTTTATCCACGGTGCAGGAAGCAATCATTCTGTGTACAAGCCATTTTTCCAGGTATTTGAAAATCATAATTTTATTGCATTAGATATACGAAACCATGGTAAGAGCGGCAGGTGTCCTTTAGCGTATATTACCCTAGATGCAATAACAAAAGATATTCTGGCGATAATTGAAGAAGAAAAAATAAATTCAATTATTCTTGTAGGAAATAGTTTGGGTGCAACTGTTGCTTTAGACGTGCACAAAAAAATACGAAAACAAGTGAAAAAAATGATTTTGTTTTCATTATTCTCAAAAAGATATACAAAATTCTCTTGGTTTTTCAACATTCTTGCAACAAGTATATATTTCATTCTTAAACCTATTTCTGGCTACAGAAAATTGAAGTTTACAGATTATCATAAGTATGCAAAAAGGCCAGTATGGTATTACCCTTGTTTAGATGTTCGTGGAACTCCGGTTGGCACTGTAGCTAAACTTATCAGAGAATTGTTTAGAAATCCACTGTATCTTTCAAGCATTATTGTTCCGACGCTTGTTTTTGTATTGCAAGACGATTGGAGTGCGAGAAATAGCCTTATTGAAAGCGATTGTAAGGCAAACAGTTATATTTCAGTTATCAACATATCATCTAATCACGTTGTCCTTGTGAGAAATCATGAAGACATTATTAATCACGTAAAAAGATTTGTCCTATGAAAATCTCAGTCATAATCCCTGCATATAATGAAGAAAAATATATTGAAGCATGTATACAGAGCATCAGTTCTCAAAGAAAGAGCGAAATAATTGTTGTCTGTGACTCCTGCAATGACAAAACAAAAGAAATTGCAAAGAAATATACACGAAAAGTGTATTCTGTGCAATTAAGAAATGTTTCAGCAGTTCGCAATTATGGCGCAGCGCAGGCTTCTGGAGATGTTCTTGTGTTTATTGACGCAGATTCAGTTATGGCGCCGAATTTATTGGATGAAATTATTCATGCCGTTCAGCAGGGTTATGTTGGCGGAGTTACAAAAACACTTTCTTCTGAAAACATCTTGAAAGCAGATATTATGTGGCATATTGGTAATTTTTTTCGGCATTTCTTTTATGCAGGTTCTGGCTTAATATTCTGCAGAGCAGATGCATGTACAGGTTATGATGAAACACGCAAACTCGCAGAAGACACGCATGTATTGTTGGCATTAAAGAAAAAAGGAAGATTAAAATATATCACAAACAGTTATATCAAAACCTCATCAAGACGACTAGAAAAACAAGGATATGTTAAAACAATTTACAAACAGTTTTCTGCATTTTTTATTAGAAATAAAAAAGGATATTAATTTCTTGAAAATTCTTCAATTTTTTAAGACAAGGATTGTAAAAGTAATCCACAAAATATATAACCCTCTCTACATTCATACTTCATAATGACAGAAAATCCTGCAGAAACCATAGTCGAAAGCCGCTCGTACAAATATCTTGATTATATCACAGGAATCTTTGTTGCTGTTCTGTTAATCTCAAACACAGCATCTGTAAAAATCCTTAATCTCGGGTGGTTTGCGTTTGATGGAGGCACAATTTTGTTTCCACTGGCATACATTTTCGGCGATATTTTGACAGAAGTTTACGGCTACAGACGTTCAAGAAGAGTAATATGGACAGGATTTTTCTCAATCATCTTAATGGCAGCAGTCTATGCAATTGTGGGGTATCTTCCTGCTGCAGAAGGCTGGGGAATGCAGGACGCATATATATCTATTTTAGGCATTGTTCCAAGAATAGTTCTGGCAAGTATTATTGCATATTTTGCAGGAGAATTCTCTAATTCATACATTCTCGCAAAAATGAAAGTCTGGATGAACGGCAAATATCTTTGGATGCGAACAATCAGTTCAACAATAGTTGGCGAGGGAGTTGATACTGCATTATTTGTTCTCATTGCATTTGCAGGTACAATGCCAACGTCATTATTAATTGCAATTATTGTTTCTAACTATATTTTCAAAGTAGGTGTTGAAGTTCTCTTTACACCAATTACCTATGCAATTGTCAATTTCTTGAAAAGAAAAGAGCATGAGGATTATTACGATAAGAATACAAATTTTAATCCGTTTGCTGTGCAGTAAGAATTCAGGTTCCATAACAATAAAACATAAAAAGCCTGAACATTCTCAATATGAGCATGGGTAAACTAGTGACTTCTTGCGACATGTGCGGAAAACAAGAGAATCTTGTTAAAGCAATGGTTGAGGGAGTTGAAATGAACGTCTGCAGAGCATGTGCAGGATTTGGGAAAATTATGCAGCAGCCTCGTGTATTTTCTCAGGGATTTGGATATCAAAAACAACGGCCAGCTGGACCAGAGATTATTGAAGTAGTTGCAGATGATTATGCTTTTAAGATTAAGCAGTCCAGGGAAAAGAGAAAAATGAATCAAGAGGAATTTGCCAGATTTTTAGGTGAAAAAGAGTCATTGCTGACTAGTATTGAAGCAGGACGACAAAAACCAACTATTGAACTTGCAAAAAAGCTGGAAAAACAACTGAATATCCAGTTGATTGAAGTTATCAAAGATGAAGAGCAGAAATCTGAAAAATCTCTTAAGAATGGCCCTTTGACTATCGGCGATATGCTGCAGATGAAGAAGAATTGAAGAACTAAAACCTTTCTCGAAATTCGTACGAAATTGCTGTGCCTATTAATACTGCTAATATCCATGCAGTATAGAAAAATAGTTTTATCTCAGTCACTTGCGGGCTTGCTTTTACTGCTGTGACAAAGCCAGTGATGTCTTGAAATACTGATGCTGTGGGAGTTGAAGATATGATGTCAGGGACAGCAATAGCCATTGCAGTAACACTCTCAGCACTTGTTGCCATTGCCTTGTATCCAAAAATAGTTCCAAAGAAAATAAAACAGACAACTGCCATGTAAAACGTCAGTTTTTGAGAATAGTGCTTTGCCTTCTCTGTTTTACTTGTATGTATAGCAATAAGATGTTCAATACTCAAAACCCACACCTCTTTTGCATTTTTCAAGTTAAACTACTATTTAAGCTTTTTGACATACAAAAAAATCATAACCAAGAATAAACAAAACCAAAAAAATAATCATGCCTTTGCAGACAATTCTTTTATCTGTTCTCGCAAGAATTCTATTGTTCGTGCATTGTCTTGCTGAGTCAGCAAAGAACCGCATTCTGGGCATTTGAACTCATTTACTGTGCCCTGCTCAAAGTCCAACCGCACGCATGCATTTGAACATAAAAAGAAACATCCTGCATTTTTCTCTTCTTTTTCCAACCGTTCTTGAAGTTTATGCAGCTTATTTACTTGTAATCGTCTAGAAACATCCTTCAATGCTTTTTGGTTAAATGTCCAATAACTGATATAATATCCTTTTTTAGAATCCTTTTTGCGCTTATAATCCACAAGATTTGCATTATGCAGACGGTAAAGTGCGTTTCTGATAATATGAATTTCTGTCTTTGTTTTTTCTGCAATAACAAACTCAGAAATGTTCTTTTTTCCACGTAAAAAATTGACAATTGGAATAGTGTCTCCACCTACTGCTTCTTCAATCAATTCGTTTGCTTTTTTTGTTGTAAATCTCATTGACCCCACCTAGTGCATTGTCTATTCAACACACCTCTTTTAACCCCCTAAATAACCACTCTTCTATTTTACCCATGAGGTTATTTATATATTTTGTGGTTTTTTTATTAGAAAGTAGTGAAATTAGCACTCAGGTATGCCTTCAATAGTCAATGTTTTTTCAGAAGGGCAGATAATTTCTTCGTCACCTTCTATTGTAACAGGGATAATTTTCAGTTTTTGAAGCCTGCCCAAATACTGCATTTTATAGTCTACAGAAATTTTTTCTGTTTCAGAACGAGGAACTGCTCTATTGGCATCAATATTTTCCACATTCAATGCTCCTGTAAGAGTCAATTTCATGTACTCAATATCCTGTCTGCCGCTATTTTCCACAGTAAATTCAAGCTTATTAGTATTGCTGTTAAAACAGATTAAAGGCTCTCCTTCAAGTTCAGCAATTTCCATAGAAACACTGCCGCATTCTCCCAATGAAGTCATGTATGTCAACAGTACTGCGCCTAAAGAAACTGCAAATGCAATCAACAAGACTGTTGCTATTAATGGTGAGACTGCTTTTTTGTGCATGAGGTATTTTTTGAAGAATGTTGTATATAAATATGTCGGTGAATGAGGCTCTGTAGAAAATGTATTAGCAGCATAGGTCAAAATTCAATTGAATGGCTCATAGAGAGCGTTACGAGGGGTGGCTCCATCC
>Ga0233425_10006497_pt1 | contig 17271 bp, 17 predicted proteins | sample Watercolumn_Towu_2_FD_181712 | JGI IMG/M metagenome (GOLD analysis project Ga0233425, IMG submission 181712) | Freshwater microbial communities from Lake Towuti, South Sulawesi, Indonesia - Watercolumn_Towuti2014_140_MG | ecosystem: Environmental > Aquatic > Freshwater > Lake | place... | reverse complement strand
AACAAGGCGTATGGCTACCGGAACAAGGAGCGATTCAAAACGGACATCCTGTTTCACTGCGGCGGGTTAGACCTCTATCCCGGAACGGCATAATGGTTTTTCACACATGAAACACGGAAGAGCCAAAAATTGTATCAGCCTGTCTGATGGCATTTTCCGCATTATTCGCCGTTTCCGGTTGCGGGGGCGGATCATCAACAACCCCGGAGGCGACAACGGCGATTTCCGGCACGGTAACCGCCGGGCCGGTTGACGGCGGAACGCTGACAGTGCTGGACGCCTCCGGCAACACCGTGGCCGGGCCTGTTTCGGTCACGAACGGACACTACACCGTGAATGTTCCAAACGCGAAACTCACGGAAGACCTTACCATTCAGAGCACAGGCGGCACTTTTACGGATGAGGCGACAGGCCAGACCGCAACAGCCGGAGAGCTTGCGGTTGTTGCAACCGGCGGCACATTGGCGTCAACGAGCGTTCACATGACTCCGGCCACAACCGTAATCAAACATCTGGTAAAGAAGGGCAAGACGCTTGCCGAAGCCAAAACCGCATTCGCAAACGCGTTCGGCTACACGCCCGACAGCTCGTTGGAGCCGGATTTCACCTCCGCGACCGGCGTTACAGACGAGCAGATGCTTGCCAGAAAGCTTGAAGGACTGTCGGCAACCGCGTTCAGCAAACTGACGAAAGACATGGGCCTGCCGCCCGGCAAGCAGTTCGAGCTTCTTGCGAAACTGGCCGACGACCTGAACGACACTTCAGGCGAACTTGACGGAATAGGAGCCTCTGGCGCGGCTGTTATGGTGGACGGAACCGCCATGCCGGAAGATATCGCGGGCAGGATGGAAGACAGCATGATCGCGGCCAAGGACGGCATGGGCATGACGGTTGACAAGGTGGGCAAACTGCCGTTTGCGAAGGTGCGTTTCACGAGCAAGTACCGCATCAAGTACATACCGGGCATGATGGCTGCCACCAACGGCAAGACCACATTCAAGTTGCAGGTCAAGGAGAAGACTTCAGGCACTGCCGTAAGCGGCCTCACGCTCGGCCTCACGCCGATAATGCATATGGCGACAAAAAGCCACGGAACCCCGGTCGATTCGATTGTTGACAACGGAGACGGCACGTACACATGCACGCTGTATTACCTCATGTCGTCGATGATGAGCGGCAAGATGAGCGGCTTCTGGGAGCTTGCCGTGACCGCCGACAGCGAGACTGTGAAGTTCCATCCGTTCGTGGGCATGGCTATGGGAACCGACACCGCGCGCGCCACACTGAAAGACAATAATGACAAAATCGCGGGCGGAATGGGCGGCACTGTGCGCTCATATTACCTGTTCAAGAATTCGATCGGCGGCATGACCAACAACCACACGTTCAAGCTTTTCATCGCCACAACCAACGACATGATGAACGACTATCCGGCGGTTTCGGTCGGCACTACGCTCAAAGACCAGAACAGCGCCAACTGGGCAGTGACCGCAATGTCGGTTGATGCGTCAACCGACGGCGGCACCACATGGCAGCCGATGGCCGACAAAACCGGCGGCCATTGGGAAATTTCCGGAATGTCCGGGCTGACATCCGGCACTGCCGGAACGATTACCGTGCGCATGAGCATCAACGGCACGGCCAAAACATCCGATGGCACATCGAGCGGGGCCAACGCGTCATTCACCGTAACGCCGCCCGCGTCATCGATGTAGAATCGGCATGAAACCGCAAGCCTTGAAATATCTGTGCGTTGCCGCCGCGATCACGGTCGCGGCGGCATTCATCGCATTGCCCTGCGATGCGCAGGCCGCTTCCTGCTGCGGGGGCGGCTCGGCCTCGACCCTTGTCCTGCCGAAGCTGGGGCAGAGCGAGTATTCGGTGTCGGTTGCGCGGGAAAACTACACCGGATATTGGGACAACGCCAAGACCTGGCACAAGAATCCGGACGGCTCCGATATGAACCAGTACCGTCTCACGCTTGGCGCGGCCATGCGGCTTGCCCCGCGCTGGCAGGCATCCGTATCCGCGCCTTACGTCTGGAACAGAAACCGCTACTCTTCCGGCTTTGAATCGAACACCGACGGCATTGGCGATGCGGTGGTCGGCATAAAATACGAGAACTTTGAACACGCGATGTGCATAACCAACATCGAGAGCTGGCGCGATCTTCTCCCGGCAGTATATTTTGGCGCATCACTGACTTTGCCGACAGGCGTTTCGCCCTACGACGATGTGAACGACAGCTTCGGCATCACCGGGCGAGGCTTTTACCGCGTGGACGGAAACATCCTGATCGAGAAGACCATCTATCCGTGGAATCTTTCGGTCGATCTTTCATACGGCACGTCGCTTGAGCGCGACGTGAACCGCGAATACGGCAACTACGTGGAGCCGCACAGGAAAAACCTCGGCGACCGGTTTGGCGCGGCGGTGCGTTTCGGCTGGGGCTACGACCTGCCGTGGGGAGGCACAACGCTCACCCCATCGCTCAATTATTCGTATGTTCGCGAGGGCAATGGCGAGTTCAACGGACAGGATGACGAATCTAGCGGCTTCAGTTCAGAAAGCGTGGGCGCGTCGCTTTCGCTTGCGAATTTCACCAACGAATGGATTGGAACGCTGTCGTTCAGCCGGGCCGTGAAAAAGAATGATTGGGGCCGCAATTTTCCCACTACCGATACCTGGATGCTGGGGGTTAGCCATGTTCTCTATGAGTAGTTTCAAATCGGCGGCGGCCATGCTTGCCTGCGGTCTTCTTCTGGCCGGTTGCGGCGGCATGATGGACGACCTGAATCCGTCGGGAGCCGACAAGCGTCCTGCCGTTACATCCGGAATAGTCGGCGAACAGCCCGGGCAAAGGGCTGCCGATTTTTCGATTCCGGCTACGGAGGGAGGCACGTTCACCCTTTCCGACCACCTGACCGGCGGCGCAAGCCCGGCTGACGCTGTGGTGCTCTATTTCACCATGTGGTGTCCTACATGCGACTCCGATATGGACATCATCCGGTCAAGTCTGATGCCGATTTACATTAATGCCGGGAAAACCGTGCGTTTCGTGGCCGTGGACTACCTGAACACTGTTGATGTCGCCAGGCAGGAGATAATCCGCTTCAGCGGTTTTACCGGTGTTGTCGATGTCGGCGATGTTGCGGAGGATTTTTTCAAAGGCGGCATGGGTAAAACCGTGGTGATCGACAAAAACGGCATAATCCGCTTGAACGAGGATTTCAGGAATGGCGCAAACCTGAAGTCCGCGCTGGCTGCGATTCTTGGCGGATAATTACCTCCGTCTGCAATTTTCCCCGCCACTTTAGCTGATATTTATTTTACAATTGGGTATCGCCATTGCGCATCAGGAGGCTTGCAACATGGAATGTGCCCAGGAAAATAATCGCAAAAACTGCCCCTGCACCTATGAGCCATGCTCACGGAAGGGCAACTGCTGCAAATGTCTGCGCTATCACAGGCGCAGCGGCGAACTTCCGGCATGTTTCTTTCACGCCGCGTTCGAGAAAAGCTACGACCGCTCGGTGGAAAACTTCATTGCGATGGTGCGGACGGCGGGCATGAGGGTGGATTGAGGGAGGGCGCGTTATTACCAAGATTTTTCAAGCCTTTTTTTCAATGTTCTACCCCCTTGCCTCCCGCGCCCGCGCGTTTTCTATCGCTATGCCGCTCTGTTCGGCAAGCACCGTTGCCACATCCACCTCGTCCTCGCTGAAATCGCGCTTGAAAGCGCAATAGAGCCGCATTTCGCCTATGACATCGCCGCGCAGCATGATCGGAACAACCAACATGCTTCCTATTCCCTCCTCCTTTGCCTCCCTGGGGTAGATGATGCGGGGATCGTTGACAACATCGTACACCATGACCGGAATGCCCGAAAGCGCTTCGCCAACGCTTCTGGCCGCGTCCACCACGCCCTTGTTCAGGTACTTTTGGCTCAGGCCGTGCGACGCGGCAAGCACAAGCCGCTTGCCTTCGGCGTCCAGAAGTCTGATGGTGGCGGCCTTCAGGTTCATGATCTTCGGAACCGTGCGCACTATCACCTGAAGCACGTCCTCGGTATGCGGCGCGGAGCCTACCGCCATCGCAACCTCGTGTATTGCTTTCAGATAACGCGCCTCGCGGGCCAGACGGTGGAACATGCGCGCGTTCTCGATTGCCGTGCCGCACTGCAAGGCAAGCGACGACGCGAAATTTATCTCGTCGGAGCTGAATTTGCGCGGCTGGTTCCCAAACACCCGAAGCACGCCGATCAGCCGGTTGCCGGATTTTACCGGCAGTGCCAGTATGCTTCGAACCGGCGGATCGCAGTCGCGAAGCTCGATCCCCTTCGGCTGGCGGTCTTCGATCGCCGAAGGCTCGGCTCGCAGATCGTCCGCCCTTCGCTCAGCGTCTGTGAGCACCTCCGAAAGACACGCTATCGATATGCCGTGCAGCGCGGCAAGCTCAACCCTCGATCCGTCTTCCTCCAGCAGATGAATGGCCGCCGAATCCAGATCCATCGCCTCCGGAACCTTGTTCACAATCATGTCGAGCACGTTTTCGATGTCGAGCGTGGAACCTACCGCGGCGGCAACCTCCTGAAACAGGTTCAGATAGCGCCGCTCGCGCGAAAGCTTCTTCTCGAAAAAGCGGGCGTTCATTATGGCGATGGCTGCCTGTTCGGCGATGGCTGCCATGAAGCGAAGGTCTTCGTCGCTGTAGGCCATCGGTTCCGCCGAATACATGCGAAGCACGCCGATTACGTCGTCCTTGAACCGAAGCGGCACGGAGATGATGCTGCGTATTCCCTCGGCCTCGGCCTCGGCGCGGTATAGCGCGTTCGGGTCGGCCAGTATGTCGTAGATCGAAACCGGCTTTCCGGCAAGCGCGTCCTCGATGCTCTTGTCGTACTGCACCGGCCCCTTTTCCGCATACTTCCTGCTAAGGCCATGGTATGCGGCCACCTCAAGCCGGCTGGTCTGCCTGTTCAGCAGGCGAAGCAGGCTGGCCTTCACGTTCATCACCTTCACCACGTTGGTGACGATATGATCGAGCACTTCCGACAGCGTGAGGCTCGCGCTTATCGCCTTGCATATCTGCTGGTAGCTCTGGAGGTAGACTTTCTTTGTGAAAATCGTCTCGGCGCAGTCCGGACACATCGAGTGCGTGAACTCGCCGAAGCCTTCGCGCGTGAGAACAATTTCGAGTTTTTCCCAGACGTCGGCGTCGGTTCGAATGCTCTTGCACCATCCGCAGATAGGCACAAGGCGGCTTCCACGCGCGTTTGAATCGTTTTCGGTATTTTGCATTTTTTTCAATCGGAACAAGGCCGAAGCCATGTTCCGTCTCCCTTTGCCGATATTGTATTAAGAACCGCGGCGTTATGACAACAGCAGACAGCATTTTCCATGTGGCGGTATTGCGGCATCCTGTGTTATTGTCGATTCGATGGCGAATCCCGGCATGATCGGCAAGCACAAATAATGGGCGAAGCGCTTTTTCAGGGGCGGCATTATGTGCAGTCGGGCGACTTCGTCCATGCGGGAGAGATCTCCACCCAGCTCAAAAACGCGCTGAAAAAGCTCGGATTTCCACAGCCGACGATCAGGCGCGCGTCGATTGCGTCCTACGAGGCCGAGATCAATCTGGTGATCCACAGCAAGGGCGGGTGGTTTCAGTACCGCGTCGAGCTGGATCGAATCGAGTTTATTGTGCGCGACATTGGGCCGGGCATCGAGAACCTCGATCTTGCCATGAAGGAGGGCTGGTCCACAGCCACCTCGGAGGTGCGCGAGATGGGCTTTGGCGCCGGCATGGGGCTGCCGAACATCAAGCGGAATTCCGACAGGTTTCGCATAACGTCGGGCAAGGGCGCGCAGACAGTTCTGGAATTCCGGATCAATGTGAAATGGCCCGGCGACAAGAAAATGCCGGTGTATCTGGATTGGTAGCCACCTGATATTCTGTTTTGGAAGAATGGAGCGGGAAACGGGATTCGAACCCGCGACCCCAACCTTGGCAAGGTTGTGCTCTACCAGCTGAGCTATTCCCGCATCGATTAGCGGTTATGAAAATACCCTATCGAAGCCGGTTTTGTCAACCTGCAAAATCCGGCAATCCGGCAGCATGCCGAACGTTATCCGGCAACCGCCTCCCGCTGCCCGCTTCCGGAGTTCATGTTTATCGGCTCGCGAACGCCAAACCGCGACTTCTCCATGACGATCTGGAAACCGCGCATTTTCGATGCGTTGAAGACAAGCGGAGCCTGAAGGTTGAGCGTGACCTGCGGCGGCGTTTCGTCCCTGCGGACGTTCATTATGGCCATCACAACCAGATCGGCCGGGTAGTCCGCCTCCAGAAGCTGCTTTTCAACAGGGCTTATGTCAGGGGAATATTCCGGAAAAAAAAGAAACGGATCGACAACCATGAACGCCACCGATGGATCATCCACGGCCTGAAGCCACTTAATGGACGTATCCTTGTAGTCCATGAGAAAATACGCCTTCAGGCGGTCGAAGCCGAGTATGCCTCTTGGAAAACTGATCACCTTGTCTTCCGGAATATCCACTTCTCCGAATCGCGTAGTATCTATCCTCACCGTTTTTTCACGCTCCTTTTGATCCAGTCGAAGTCGTCAGGCCTCATGGACGAGGCTGCCAGATTCGCTCCGCGAACCTTCTCATACACCTCGTCCCTGTATATCGGCGTCTCGCGGGTTGCGTCTATGCCGAGCTTCACCTGTCCCTCGCGTATCTCAACCACGACAATGTGGATATTGTCACCAATCCAGATGCCTTCACCGGACTTCCGCGTTAAAACAAGCATGGTTCTGTATACCCTCCTGGCCCCATATGTCCTTCCGCATGGAACCCAAGAAAAAGGCATTCCGGCAATTCCTGCCGGGGACAACCGTGCGCCGGGTCGATTCTTCGGTTCCGGCACTTCCCCGCGCGGCCAAACCGCGCATCAGATAAACTGATCGGCAGTTATTTCAAAAAATCAAATAGCGACTGGCTAAGCGTCCTGATGCTTGCGTTTCTCAGTGTATCGATAGCCGCCTGACGGCGGTATAGGGTCGTCGCCGCCTCAACGATGTCGGCGTCTTCCACCCCGGACAATGCCTGCTGAACAGACAGCTTTCCATCCTCGTTGCGCTGCTCTTCGATGTCCAGCCTGTTGAGGCGTGCGCCTGCCGTCGCCTCGGTATCGGTAAGGCTGTTCTGGTTGGACTGAAGGTTTCCGAGAGCCTCGTTGATTCCATCCGTGTCGTTTGCGTTCAGTGCGGAAATGAATTTGTCAATCGTGGAGAATACGGTACCGAACGCATCGCTGCCGGGTATGTTTGACGTGATGACGGCTCCATCGGCAATCGGAACATTGATTGAGCTGGTGTCTCCCTGATACTTGTATGTTTCAGACTGAAAAACCGCGCTGTCGGCGTTGGCGGAGCCTGACGCCGGAACCGCGTCATCGGCGCTGTCGAAGCCCAGCAGATTTCGGGCGGTGGCCAGAGGATCGCTCCACGCAAAGGTTATCGGCGCGCCGGAAATGTTGGTCAGCGAGAATTTGGCCGTTGTCGAGTCGTAATTCACGGTTACATTTGCCGGGCCGAGCCTGTTCTGAATCTCCGTGATAAGGCTTGCCCTGGTGTAAGCCCCTTCATTCAGTGTTATGGTCTGCGTGCCGGCGCCAAAATCCACCCTGAATGTTTTGTTGGATGATGTTACCGTGAAACCCTGCGTATAGCCTACAGCCGTGTCCGCTCCAGCCGCCGAACCCACGGCAACCGAATCGTCTGCGCCGGTGTCGAAACCGAGCGTGGATGCGGCGGTTGAACCGGCATTCGTCCATAGCAGGTCGATAGCGTTGGCGTTGCCGGTATCATTTGAAATGCTGAACTTGTTCGTGTCATAGCTGAACGCGACATGATATGTGTCCGCGCTGCCGTTGGCCGCCTCAAGCTTCGCCTTTATCTCGTCGGCAAGCTGAGCCGGCGTGTAAATGGCCGAATCGAGCGTGACTGTGAACGGTCCTCCGGCGGTTCCATCGTCGAACACGATGGAATCGTTGACTCCGGGCTCTATCACAATGGTACTTGCGTAAGGGGGATCCCCGGTTTTCCATCCGCCGAATATGTACCGGTCGCCAATTCTGGTGTTCGCAAGTCCGGCAAGCGCCTCCCTGATCTCGGCAACCTCCTTCGAGCCGTTGGCGCGGTCGATTGATGTGTAGGTTCCGCTTGCATACTGCACCGCAAGCTCATAGGCGCGTGCGATGGTGTCGCTTGCGCTCTGAAGCGTGGTATCGGTGTGGGAAAGCAATGTCCGGGCGGATGTGGTGTTTCGCGTGTACTGCTCCATTCGATCGATGCGGTTTGCGTAGTCCATCGCCTGATAGGTTCCGGTCGGGTCGTCGGACGGACGGTTGATGCGCTTTCCGGATGCCACCTGCTCCTGAGCCGTCTGAATGGCGCTGAGGTTGCCCCTGAGGTCCAGAAGAAAGCGGTCGTAAAGAGTTCTGTTGGAAATAATCATGGTAACCGTCCTCCCCTACATCATAGTTGCATGGCAAGCAGCGTCTCGAACAGCTTGTCGGCCGTCTGTATGATCTTGGCCGACGCCTCGTAAGCGCGCTGAAAGCGGATGATGTTGGCGGCCTCCTCATCGAGCGAAACGCCGGATCTTTCCTGCAGTCTCGTATTCAGTTGAAACATCACGGTGTCGGTTGCCTCGAGATCGCGGTTTGCGGCGGCGGCATCCATGCCAACCTGGCTGACAAGCGATCTGTAATAATCGGCGTATGTTGAACCGGCAACCAGCGATTGGCTCTGCAGGTCGGATATGGCCTTCGCCATGGCGTTGTCTCCCGGCAGGCCAGCGGAAGTGGATGACGCGGCAACCTCATCGGCGCCGGTTATAAATACGCTCATGTTGGCGGCTGCGTCGGCAACGGCGGCGGGCTGATTGAAAAAGCGCCTGCCTGTCTTGCCGTCAAGCCCGTAACCGGTAGAGTGAAGATTGTTCACCTCGGTCATCAGTGAGTATGCCATCGTATCGAGCTGATCCATATATCCGGGAATCGTTGAATCCCTGATCTCGAGCTTACCCTTCAGCTTGCCGCCGGTTATGTTGTCGAAATTCAGCATGTCGCCGGTATTCGCAACCCTGATGCCGTACATGCCCTCGGAATCGGGCGTAACCTCAAGACTGGAATACGCCTGCGGCATCACAAGGCTCTGCCCGCTGACGACAACCGTGACCAGACCGTCCTCGTCCTCGAAACGGTTCAACTGCATATACTCGGAAAGCTTGTTGATTGACCTCTCGCGCTGATCCAGCATGTCTGGCGAAGGGCCGTTTTCAGCGATCAGACGGTTCGAACGGTATATCCCCTCGATCAGATCGTTCACATCTTTCACGCTGTTGGACACTTCGTTGTTGATGGACTGCCTATAATCGGCAAGCCGGGTGGACATGTCGTTGATGCGCGCCGAAAGCGTCTTTGCGGTTTCAATAAGGGATATGCGCTGCGGCCTGCCCTCCGGGCCTGTGGCAACCTCGTCCCAGGCATTGAAGAAATCCTGCATGGCGCTTGAAACGCCGGATACGTTCTCGTTGAACACATCCTCCACGCGCTTCATCGACGAAGACATGGCGTCGTATGTTCCGCGCCTTGCGGTCTCGTTATGCGCCTGCAACTGGAGAAACGAGTCGTAGCTGCGGGCAACATCGCCAATTTTAACGCCGCTTCCAATCCAGTGGCCGCCGATGAAATTCGGCGCCGACGTGTCGATTGTCATGTCCTGCCGGTTGTATCCGGCGGTGTCGGCGTTGGCTACATTATGGGCCGTGACATTGAGCGCGTACTGGCTTATCAGCAGGCCCGACTTGCCGATATTGAAGAGATTCGAGATGTGCATGGCTCATACTCGTTTCGAAACGAGCCTTCCTTCCCCGCGGGTTCGCCCTCCTGTAAGCAGGCCGATGAAACCGGCGGCGGCTCTTGTATTCAAGAGCAGACCGCTTACAATCGCCTCGTTCCTGCCGTTCAACTCCCGAAGCCGCGCAACGCGCTCCCTCAGGCGGCTTCCAACCCGGAGAAGACTGCCGCCCTGCTCCGGGAAGATGCCCGCGATATCCGACATGACGGCCTCCGGGCCGATTCCCGACTGCGCGGAAATGGAGCGCAACGTCTGCACCCTGCGCGCCTCAAGCTCAAGAAACCTGCTTCTGAGCCTGTCCTTCTCCCTCGACAGCGCATCCAGCTTGTCGGCGCCGTGCCGCTTCAGCGACTCGGCCTCCTCCTGCAGCAGGAATTCGAAGCTGTCGCAGAGATTCAGCTCATCATCGAGAACCCGGATCAGGCCGTCAATGTCAGAGGATTGTGCCAAGCATCGACTCCTTCAGCATCTTGCCCGCCACGGCTTCGCCGCGCACGTTATAGGTTCCGGTCGCAAGCTGATCCTTCACCTGCCGAACCTTCTCCTCGCGCACGTCCGGAGCCTTCTTCACGTCGGAAGTGATCTTCTGCACTTCCTTTGCTCTCGATGAAATCTTCACGGAGTCGTCGCGCTGCTGCTGCGCGGTCTTCTCCGCCTGGGGCTTCTCCACCGCCTGACGAAGATAAGCCTCCTTGACATCGGGGAGCTGAGTACTATTTCCACTAATCTTCATAATAGCTTCCCTCCTTTCAAATAGCTTATCGGCGGATAATGCCTTATCTTTAGTTTTTTTCCCAGAAAATTAGTACGTTCCGGAAGAAATTTTCCTTATTTTTCCGTCAATTGCAAGACTGTGCGTCACGTTGTTGACATGCACTGTATCACGCGCAACACTGTCTTGAATGTTTGCGTTGTTATTTTGCGACAAAGATGCGTTCGTGGCCCGTTTTTCAGTCATTCGTGCAAATGCGCCGCCCATTCCGGTTCCCTTTCGAGCTATTTCGTCGGCCATCGCGTTCTGGATCATTGTCTCGTAAATATCGCTTCCCGGCCCGCCGCCAGCCCCCATCGCGGCCATGAAACCGCCTTCCGGCATCATTTTTGTCATTTCCTTCACAAGCTGGCTTGCAAACAGAACCTCGAACTTCTGTCCGGCTGAATCGGCCTCGCCCGGCTTGTCTGATCCGGTCATCCGGTTCATCAGCGTTTTCATCGAAGCGTCGCCGGCGGTAATCAGCCCGGCTGAAACCGGATTCGTAACCATTACAGAACCTCCAGTTCGGCCTTGAGCGCGCCCGCCGCCTTGAGGGCCTGAAGTATCGCGATAAGATCGCGCGGGGTTACGCCGAGCGAGTTCAGCGCCCTTACCACTTCGCCAAGATTGGCTCCGCCTATTTCAACAAGCGAGGCATTTGCTTCCTTAACCTCAACCTTCGTGTCCGGCGTTACCACGGTTTCGCCCTTTGGGCTAAACGGCGACGGCTGCGACACCGAAAGCGAAGTTTTAATCTCCACCGTGAGATTTCCGTGCGACAGCCCCACCGGCGACACGGTCACGCGCTCGCCCAGAACGATGGTTCCGGTTTTCTCATTAATAACCACGCGGGCCGGAATGTCGGTCTTTACGTCAACCGATTCCAGAAGCGCAAGAAGCTCGATCACCCTGCCGTTGTACGATTCCGGAACCTTCACATGCACCGAGCGCGGGCCGTCCGCCTCGGCGCATACATCGCCAAGCAGGCGGTTTATCGATTCGATGGCCGAACGGACGGTTGTGAAATCCGGAGTGTTCAGCACTATGTCAACCGCCGCCGCGTCGGCGAAGCTCAATGGAACTTCGCGCTCGATCACCGCGCCGTCCGGCACGCGCCCCACGGTCGGATGCCCCTTGCTTACGCCGCCAGCCGCGAATCCGCCGATTGATATGGCCCCCTGTGCAACGGCGTATGTTTCGCCATCGGGACCGGCAAGCGGCGTCAATAGAAGCGTTCCCCCCTGAAGGCTTTTGGCGTCGGAGATGGAGGAAACAATCACGTCCAGCCTGCTTCCGGCCCGCGCGAATGTCGGCATGTTGGCCGTTACAACGACAGCAGCCACGTTCTTTGGCTTCAGATCGCCGTCGTTCACGTTCAGGCCCATGCGCCGAAGCATGTTGCCCAGCGCCTGCGGCATGGAGCCGGCCTTGTCGCCGGTTCCGTTCAGGCCCATCACAAGCCCGTAGCCCACAAGCTGGTTGTCGCGTATGCCGGAGATCGAGGAGATGTCCTTCAGCCGCTCCGCAGAGGCGGAGGAAACCATCAAAACGGCGGCGAATACGACCGCTACTATCGCCCCAGCGGGGCGTGAGTTCAGAACGGCCATACCACGTCCAGCGCGCGGCAGGATTTTACCAAGACCCGCGCCAATCAGCCGTAGCGTTTTACCGGCCATGTCGTTACTTGAGTTCAGAACGGCCATACCACGTCCAGCGCGCGGCAGGATTTTGCCAAGACCCGCGCCAATCAGCCGTAGCGTTTTACCGGCCATGTCGTTACTTGAGTTCAGAACGGCCATACCACGTCCAGCGCGCGGGTCATCCAACCCGGCGACTGCCTGTCGTCTATCACGCCGTCGCCTGTGAGCGAAATTTGGGCGTCGGCAACATATGTCGATATTACCGTGTTGTCCGATCGTATATCCGAAGGACGCACTATGCCGCGAAGCACCAGTATCTGGTTTTCGTTGTTCACAAGTGTCTCCTTGCGGGCTTCGAGCACCAGATTGCCGTTCGGCAGCACATCGAGGACCTTTGCGGTGATGAGCGCCGTCAAGGTTCCGGCCCGTTGCGTTGCGCCCTTGCCCTTCATTTTGTTCGATGTCTCGCCCGCCGTCCCAGGCGAAAACGCCTGCCCCATGCCCATCAGATCCTTCATGCCCAGGTCGAGCGGCAGGCCGAGGAACTTCGATATGCTTCGGTCGTCCGACGATGTGCGCTCGGTGTCTGTGGTGGCGCTTTTCGTGCCGCTTACGCTCTCAACCACCCTTATTGTCACAAGGTCGTTGATCCTGCGAGCGCGGTTGTCGTGAAAGATTCCCCCGTTGCCCTGCCAAAGCGAGCCGGGCGCGGCATCCGTTTTTTCCTCCATGACCGGATAATATATTTGAGGCATAGGCTCCGCCTTCACCTGCCGCGCCTCGCGCGCGCCGCCGCATGAGGCCAGAAAGCCGCACGCGAAAACCGTTGCCGCCGCAAGCCGCATCGATCGTTGATAAGTTGCTGAGTTCATATTCGCCTCCGTTTGCTCCGCATGAACTAAAGCAATGGCGATGCCAGCGTTGAAACGGCAATTAACGCCGCTTGTTGGCAGGCGCGGGTGGAAATTTCGGGTTGAACAGGGAAAAATGTTCCGGCAGCAGGAAGTTTTCCACCGTATCCGCCGTCACAAAGCCGGTGACGCAGCCGGGATATGCTGAGGTAAAACCCTTGGGAATGTGCGGCGGGCGGTCTGCGCGCCATTTGAATTCCCACGCGCTCAGAATGCCGTCCCTTTCCTCGATATATTAGGAATAGACCTTTCTGCTTTTCTTCAACTCATTGCGAAGATTACGGCTGAGCGAGTTCAGGCGGAAAACAACGTATGACTTTTCGAGAAGGTCAATATAGCGTTCCACGGTCTCCTTGTCCGCTCCCGCAAGCTGTCCAGGTTGCCGATCCGGGCCGACATGTGAGGTGTGGCGCGGAACACAACCGGCGGCCTTTTCGGGCCGCCGGTTTCGCGTATAGTCAAGCGGTGAGGGCTTGACTTAAGCCTAAAACACGCCCTTCACCTTGCCGGTTTCAACGTCAACGTCAACGCGGCGGTATGCCGGATCGGACGCCGTGCCGGGCATCAGCGTGATGGATCCCGCGACCGGAACCACGAATCCCGCGCCCTTGAAGGTGAGGATGTCGCGGATATGCAGCCTCCAGCCCTTCGGAACGCCCTTCTTCGTGGGGTTGTCGGAGAGCGATAGATGGGTTTTCACCATGCAGGTTCCAAGCTTCGCGGTCTCCGGATCGGCCTCCATGCGCTCGGCCTTCTTGAGGGCCTCGGCGGAGTAGTCCACGCCGTCGGCGCCGTAAACCTCGGTTGCTATAAGCTCGATGCGCTTCCGCAGCGGGGTGTCCAGCTCGTAGAGGAACTTGAAGTCGTTCGGCTCGTTGCAGGCGTCAACAACCGCGTCGGCAAGCTCGAGCGCGCCGTCGCCGCCGTACTGCCAGTGCTTCGAAAGCGCCACGCGCGCGCCGGCCGCCTCGGCTATGCGGCGCACGGCCTTGATTTCGTTGTCGGTGTCGGTGTAGAAGGCGTTGATGCAGACCACCGGGTTGATGCCCGCCTTCTTCACCACGTTCACAAGATGAATCAGGTTGTCGCAGCCCTTCTCCACCCAGCCGACGTTCTCGCCCTTGTACTCTTCCGGAAGCGGCTTGCCCGGAACCGGAATCGGCGCGCCGCCGTGGCACTTGAGCGCCCGGATGGTTGCAACGAGCACCGCCGCGTTTGGCTTGAGGCCGGAAAACCGGCATTTGAGATTCCAGAATTTCTCGAAACCGATGTCGGCGGCGAAGCCCGATTCGGTCACGTTGTAGTCGGCAAGTTTCAGTCCCACCCTGTCTGCGATGATCGAGGACTGGCCTATGGCGATGTTCGCGAAAGGCCCTGCGTGTACCAGCACGGGCTGGCCCTCGATCGTCTGCATGAGGTTCGGGTTCAGCGCCTCCACCATCCACGCGGTCATCGCGCCCGCCACGCCGAGGTCTTCGGTGGTGACCGGAGCGCCCGACTTGCTGTATGCAACAACGATGCGGCCCATGCGCTCGCGCATGTCTTTAAGATCCTTCGCCACGGCCAGAATCGCCATCACCTCAGACGACACTGCGATGGCGAAGCCGGAGCGCATCATGAAGCCGTCGCTCTTTCCGCCCTGTCCGATGATGATGTCGCGAAGCGCCTGCGCGCAGAAGTCGATGATCCACTTCATCTCCACGTTGCGCGGGTCGATGTCGAGCCTCTTTAAGCCGCGCTTTTCGAGCTGCGCGTCGTTATAGTTGAACTCGTGCTGCATGCGGCTGGTTACGGCCACCATCGCAAGGTTGTGCGCGTTCATGATGGCGTTGATGTCGCCGGTGAGGCCGAGCGAAAACGGCGTGAGCGGCACGCACTGCGACAGTCCGCCTCCCGCCGCCGAGCCCTTGATGTTCATCGTGGGACCGCCGGACGGCTGGCGAATGGCGGCGATAACGCTCTTGCCGCGCTTGCCCAAGCCCTGCGTAAGGCCCATGGTGGTGGTTGACTTACCCTCGCCAAGCGGCGTGGGCGTGATCGCTGTCACGTCGACATATTTCCCGTCCGGCTTGCCTTCGAGCCGTTTTAAAATCTTCTTGAAGTCGAGCTTTGCAACGTAATGGCCGTGCGGAAGCAGCTCCTCTTTCTCAAGCCCAAGCTCCTCGGCAAGCTGATAGACCGTCTTCATGCTCTTCTCAGCCGCTTCGGCTATCTCCCAGTCCTGATGCTTTGTCGGATCCAATGGCATACTCTAATTCTCCTCCTTGGTTAATTTCGCTTCGAATAATTCGAATCTGTTGTTCCCGCAGACCAATTCGTCAAACGCCCGCCGCCGTCTTTTCCACTCTTACGGCGCAGACCTTCGCCTCCGGTATCTTGCAGACCGGATCGAGCGCGTCGTTTGTGAGCACATTGGCCGCCGCCTCGTGATAATGAAACGGCATGAACACAACGCCCGAGGCCACGCGCTCCGTAACCTTTGCCTTCACGTTCAGGCTGCCACGCCGCGACGACACCGTAAGCATATCCGAATCCGCAACGCCAAGTCTCGCCGCGTCTTCCGGATTCACCTCGATGAACGGCTCGCGCGCCCATGCCTCAAGTGGCGTGGAGCGGCGCGTCATTGTGCCGGTATGATACTGGAAAAGAATGCGCCCTGTCGTCAGCACCAACGGATACTCCTCGTCCGGAAGCTCCTTCGAAGGCGTGTACGGAACCGGCGAAAACGCCGCCTTGCCGCGCGGGAATTTCCCCCTGAAAAGATAGCGCGTGCCGGGATGATCCGGCGACGGGCATGGCCACTGCAAGCCGCCGTCCTTAAGGCGCTGATACGTCATTCCGGCAAGCCCCGGCCAGAGCGCCGCCGCCTCAAGGAAAATCTCCTCAGGCGTTGTGGTGCACATGCCGTAGCCCATGCGCCCGGCAAGACGGCAGATGATCGAAAGATCGTCCAGAGCGTCGCCAGGCGGCGCAATGGCCTTTCTCACCCGCTGAACGCGGCGCTCGGTGTTGGTGAACGTGCCATCCTTCTCCGCAAACGACGCAGCCGGAAGCACCACATCGGCAAGCCGCGCCGTCTCGGTGAGGAAAATGTCTTGAACCACCAGGAAATCGAGGCTTTTCAAGGCTTTCAGCGAATGGGCCATGTGCGGATCGGAAATAACCGGGTTCTCGCCCATTATATAAAGCGCCTTCACGTTGCCATCTATCATCGCGTCGGTCATCTCGGTTGCGGTGAGGCCCGGCTCCGACGGAACCGAACGCAGCCAGACCTTCTCGAACTTTTTCCGCACCGCCTCGTCGGTCACCTTTTGATAGCCCGGAAGAACCGCCGGGGCGCATGCCATGTCGGAGCTTCCCTGCACGTTGTTCTGGCCGCGAAGCGGATTCACGCCGCAGTGCTCGCGCCCAAGGTTGCCGGTAAGAAGCGCGAGGTTGGCGACAGACCACACGTTGTTCGTGCCGGTGGAATGCTGGGTTATGCCCATGGTGTAGTAGATTCCGGCACTTTCCGCTTCCGCGTACATGCGCGCCGACTTCACTATGTCGGCAGCCGGAACGCCGGTTATCCGCTCGCCTTCCTCCGGCGTGTATCCGGCTATTTCCTTGCGGAATTCATCGAATCCTTCTGTGCGGGCCTCGATGAACTTCTTGTCCTCAAGCTCCTCGGCCAGAATAACGTGCATGATCGAGTTCAGAAGCGCGACGTCCGTTCCCGGCCTGTGCCGGAGCCAGAGCGTGGCGAATTTCACAAGCGGAATCTTGCGCGGATCGGCGACGATCAGCTTCGCGCCTTTTTTCACGGCCCTCTTCATGCGAAGGCCGATTATCGGATGGCTTTCGGTCGTGTTCGAGCCGATCACGAAAAGCGCGTCGTTGTTTTCTATCTCGGTGATGGAGTTGCTCATTGCGCCCGAACCGAATACCGTGGCCAGACCGGCCACCGTGGCGCTGTGTCAATACCGGGCGCAGTGATCGACGTTGTTCGTGCCGACCGCCGCGCGGAAGAATTTCTGGAACGCGTAGTTTTCCTCG
>Ga0233425_10006496_pt1 | contig 17280 bp, 15 predicted proteins | sample Watercolumn_Towu_2_FD_181712 | JGI IMG/M metagenome (GOLD analysis project Ga0233425, IMG submission 181712) | Freshwater microbial communities from Lake Towuti, South Sulawesi, Indonesia - Watercolumn_Towuti2014_140_MG | ecosystem: Environmental > Aquatic > Freshwater > Lake | place... | reverse complement strand
GCCGATCTTCCCGGCGACGGCGGCGGCACGCGCCGCGCTCGAGGCCATGGTCCGCGCGCTCGCGCTCGAACTCGCGCCTCATGGCACGACGGTCAACGCGGTCGTTCCCGGCTTCACCAAGAAGGATCCGGGCGCGCATACCGCGATGACCGCCGAGGAATGGCGCGCGATCGAGGCACGCATTCCGCTCGGGCGGCGCGCCGAGCCGGACGAGGTCGCGGCGCTGGTCGCGTTCCTCGTTTCGTCCGATGCGTCCTATGTCACGGGGCAGGCGATCCGCGTCGACGGCGGGCTCGCCTGATTTCGCTCGGGCGCGGTCAATCGCCGGTCGCGATGCGCTCGACGAGTTGCTTGACCGTCGGCACGAAGCCGTTCGAATAGAACGGATCGGTGCGGAACTTGAACGCGCCGTGGCCCGAGAACATCAACTGATCGTCGATCCGGTCCGTATGAATGATCGATTGCAGCGTCTTCTGGATGCAGAAGCTCCGGGGGTCGGCCTTCTTGCCGGTCGTGCCCTTTTCGTTGGTCGCCCAGTTCGAGAAGCCGCATTGGCTGAGACAGCCCATGCACTCGACCTGATCCCTGCGGATCGCCTCGGCCTTCTCGGGCGTCGCGAAAACGAGCGTGCTGTCGGGCGTGCGCATCGCCTCGGTAAAGCCCTCGGCCATCCAAGCCCGGGCGCGCGCCTTGTCCTCGGCGGTGACGTAGACCAGCCGCCCGCGCGCGCCGATGGCGAGTTCGGTGTCGTGCTCGCCGAGCGGCTCGCCCGTGAAGGCGATCTGACGGTGGCTGCGTTCCTCGAGCTCGACGATGAATTTGTTGCGCACCGCCGACGACCAAAAACCGGTCGGGCTGAAGCGCTGGAGCAAAACGTCGCCCTCCTTGAGCTCGAGGAGTCGCGCCTTCCAAGCGTCCGAAATCGGGCTTTCCTTGGTGAGCAGCGGGCGCGTGCCGAACTGGAACGCGATCGGTCCGACCTCGGGATCGTCGAGCCATTTCTCGAAGTCGCGGAGATACCAGACGCCACCCGCCATGATGATCGGCACGGCGTGAAGGCCGAATTCGTTCATCGCCTTGCGGAGGAGGACGATGCGCGGATAGGGCGCCTCGGGCTTGCGCGGGTCCTCGCTGTTCGAAAGGCCGTTATGGCCGCCGGCGAGCCAAGGATCCTCGTAGACCACGCCGCCGAGCCATTCCGAAACCTTGCTGTAGGCACGCTTCCAGAGCGCGTTGAAGGCGCGGGCCGACGAAATGATTGGGTAGTAATAGACGCTGTAGCGGGCCGCGATCTCCCCCAGGCGATAGGGCATGCCGGCGCCGCAGGTGATGCCGTGGATCAAGCCCTTGGCGCCTTCCATGATGCCGTGGAGCACGCGCTCGGCCCCGCCCATTTCCCAGAGCACGTTCATGTGCAGCCGGCCGCGCCCGCCCATCACGTCGTGCGCGATCTTGGCTTGGGCGATGCCGCCCTGGATCGAATAGCCGATCAGCTCCTCGTGGCGTTCGTTCCGCGTCTTGCCGCGATAGATCGCCGTGAGCGGCTTGCCGTTCTCATCGTAGCTGTCGGCATTGACGCCCGAGAACGTGCCGACGCCGCCGGCGGCCGACCAAGCCCCGGACGAGCGGCCGTTCGAGACGCCGATGCCCTTGCCGCCTTCGATCAGCGGCAGGACTTCGGCGCCCGATATGCGCAACGCGTTCAAGGCTCTCACGCCGCGTCTCCTCCCGCCCCCGCCGATCGGGGCGTTCCTCGCCCCGTTATCCGGCCGAAAACCCTACCACGCCGGCGGCAGGGCGCCCAATCCGGATGGCGCGCCGGCTTCATTCCTAGCCGCCGTCGCGACGACCGCGGTCGCCGCGCTCGCCCCTTTCGCCGCGTTCGCCCTTTTCCGGGCGCGGCGGAAACTGATCGGAAATATCCGCGCCGCTCGCCTGATCGACGACCCGCATGGACAGGCGCACCTTGCCCCGGTCGTCGATGCCGAGCACCTTGACCTTGACCTGCTGACCTTCCTGGACGACGTCGGTGACTTTGCCGACGCGCGTGCCGGCAAGCTCGCTGATGTGCACGAGGCCGTCGCGGTTGCCGATGAAGTTGACGAAGGCGCCGAATTCGACGGTCTTGACGACTTTGCCGTTGTAGATGACGCCGACCTCGGGCTCGGCGACGATGCCCTTGATCCAGTCGATCGCCTTTTGCGCCACCGCGCCGTCGGCGGCCGCGACCTTGATCGTGCCGTCGTCCTCGATGTCGATCTTGGCGCCGGTCGTCTCGGTGATCTCGCGGATCACCTTGCCGCCGGTACCGATGACTTCGCGGATCTTGTCCTTCGGGATGTTGATGACGGTGATGCGAGGCGCGCTTTCGCGAAGTTCGCCGCGCGTCGCGCCGATCGCCTTGGCCATTTCGCCGAGGATATGCAGCCGCCCGCCCTTGGCCTGATCGAGCGCCACCTTCATGATCTCTTCGGTGATGCCCGTGATCTTGATGTCCATCTGAAGCGAAGTGACGCCCTTCTCGGTGCCGGCCACCTTGAAATCCATGTCGCCGAGATGGTCCTCGTCGCCCAGGATGTCCGAGATCACGGCGAATTTGGTGCCTTCCTTGATCAGGCCCATGGCGATGCCCGCGGTCGGCCGCTCAAGCGGCACGCCCGCGTCCATCAGCGCGAGCGAGGTGCCGCAGACGGTCGCCATCGAGGAGGAGCCGTTCGACTCGGTGATCTCCGAGACGACGCGCACGGTGTAGGGGAACTTCTCCTTCTCCGGCATGACCGGATGGATCGCGCGCCAGGCAAGCTTGCCGTGGCCGATTTCGCGCCGCCCGGGGCTGCCCATGCGCCCGGCCTCGCCCACCGAATAGGGCGGGAAGTTGTAGTGCAGCATGAAATGTTGGCGATACTCGCCTTCGAGCGCGTCGATGATCTGCTCGTCCTGACCGGTGCCGAGCGTGGTCACGACCAGCGCCTGGGTCTCGCCGCGGGTGAAGAGCGCCGAACCGTGGGTGCGCGGCAGCACGCCGACTTCCGCGACGATCTGGCGGATGTCCTTGAGGCCGCGTCCGTCGATGCGGGCGCCGGCGTCGAGGATGTTGCCCCGGACGATCTTGCTCTCGAGGTCCTTGAAGAGATTGCCGGACGCCTGGGCGTCGTAGCCGGTCGCGACCAGGGCGGCGACGCCCTTGTCCTTGAGCGCGCCGACGGTCTTGTAGCGCTCCTGCTTGACGCTGATCTTGTACGCGGCGCGGAGATCCGCGCCGACCGCGTCGAGCAGCGTCTTTTCCTGCGCCGAGACGTCGGGCGCCTGGGGCAGCGGCCAGGGATCCTTGGCGGCCTCCTCGGCGAGCGAGACGATCATGGCGATGACCGCCTGCATCTCGCGATGACCGAACATGACCGCGCCGAGCATGACCTCCTCGGAGAGCTCCTTGGCTTCCGACTCCACCATGAGCACGGCGTCCGCCGTGCCGGCGACGACGAGGTCGAGCGCGCTCGACTGCACGTCCTCCTGCAGCGGGTTGAGGACGAATTGGCCGTCCTTGTAGCCGACGCGCGCGGCGCCGATTGGCCCGAGGAACGGGATGCCGGAGAGCGTGAGCGCCGCCGAGGCGCCGACCATCGCGACGATGTCGGGATCGTTCTCGAGATCGTGCGAGAGCACGGTGCAGATGACCTGCGTCTCGTTCCGGAAAGCCTCGTGAAAGAGCGGCCGGATCGGCCGGTCGATCAGGCGCGAGGTCAGCACTTCCTTCTCGGTCGGGCGCCCTTCGCGCTTGAAGAACCCGCCCGGGATCTTGCCCGCGGCGAAGGTCTTTTCCTGGTAGTGGACGGTGAGCGGAAAAAAGTCGATTCCCGGGCGCGGCGCCTTGGCGCCGACGACGGTGGCGAGAACGGTGGTCTCGCCGTAGCGCACCATCACGGCCCCGTCGGCCTGACGCGCGATCTTGCCGGTCTCGATGGAGAGCTTGCGCCCGCCCCAGACCATTTCCCGTTTTGCGATTTTGAACATGGAGTCCTTCATCCTTTCCCGCGTCGGCCCATTCCGACGCGGCCTTCGGCGGCCGCGGGCGCGACTACTTGCGCAGGCCCAGCCGCTTGATCAGCGCCTCGTAGCGGCCCTCGTCCTTCTTGCGAAGGTATTCGAGCAGCCGACGGCGCTGGCCGACCATCTTCAGGAGGCCGCGGCGCGAATGCACGTCCGCCTTGTGCTCCTTGAAATGGTCGCCGAGCGAATTGATCCGCTCGGACAACAACGCGACCTGGATTTCGGGCGAACCGGTGTCGCCATTCTTGGTCGCATAGGTCGTGATGATTTCTTGCTTGCGCGAAGCGCTGAGCGACATCGTCTTCTCCGTCTCTAGAGGTTGAATACGCGCACCGGAGCCAACGTTTCGCCCGCAAACCGAACCAACGCGACCGGCTTTCCTTCCGCCGTCGCGCAGATCGTGCTTGCGGTCGTGGGAACCGGCACGTCGCTCGGCAACTTCAGCGGGCGGCCCTGTCGCAACAGGGCGGCGTCCGTTCCGGATACGGCCAGCGCCGGGATGTCGGCCAGCGCGGCTAGAACCGGTCGAAGCTGCTCAAGCGGGGGCGACTTATGCCCGAATTCCTCCAGCTTGGCCAGAGAAATAGCACCCCCCTCCCCGAAGGGTCCGGAGCGGGTCCGCCGAAGCCAGGCGACGTGAGCGACAGTGCCGAGAGCCCGACCCAAATCCCGGGCGAGCGACCTCACGTAAGTGCCTTTGCCGCAATCCATTTCCAGGACGGCGTGGTCTGGATCGGGGCGCTCCAGAAGGGCCAGCCGATGGACATCGACGGGCCGCGATTGAAGCTCAGGAGCCTCGCCCCGCCGCGCCAGGTCATAGGCGCGCCGCCCCCCGATCTTGATCGCCGAGAAGGCCGGGGGGCGCTGCTCGATCCGCCCGATAAAGCCCGGAAGCGCCGCGAGCAGGGCCGCATCGCTCGGCCTTAAAGTCGAGGTCTCGACCACCTCTCCTTCGGTATCGTCGGTCGTCCGCGCCTCCCCGAAGCGAACGGCAAAGCGGTAGCTCTTGGCCCCGTCGGCGACGAAGGGAACCGTCTTGGTCGCCTCGCCGAGGGCGATCGGCAGAACTCCGGTCGCGAGCGGATCGAGCGTTCCGGCGTGACCGGCCTTGATTCCCCGGCCGAAAAGACGCCGAACCCGTCCCACCGCCTGGGACGAGGTCAGTCCGGCCGGCTTGTCGAGGACGATCCAGCCGTCAACCATCGCGCCGGGCGATATCGGCCGCGACCACCGGATCCTTGAGCAGCTCCTCGATCCGGCGCACGCGCTCGAAACGGTCGTCGAATTTGAACGCGAGGCGCGCGGTCAGGCGAAGGCCGAGCCGCCGCGCGATCTCGCCCTGGATCGCGGGCGCGACGCGCTTGAGCGCGTCCATGAAGCCCTGGCGATCGACTTGACCGAGCGGCGTCACGAAAGCGAGGGCGTTTCGAAGATCCGGGCTGACGTCGACCTGGGTGACCGTGATCGACAACGAACCGAGGTCCGGGTCCGGCACCTCGCCACGCTGAAACATCGCCGCGAGTTCGTGACGGTAGGCCTCGCCGACGCGAAGCCTGCGTTGGCCGCCGCCCTTGCCTTGGCGTGCGCGCATGCTGCCTCTCTCGAAACGCCCGATCAGATCGTGCGGGCGACTTCCTCGATCTCGAAGGCCTCGATGACGTCGCCCTCGCGGATATCCTGATAGTTCTCGAAGGCCATGCCGCATTCCTTGCCCGAGCCGATCTCGCGCACCTCGTCCTTGAGGTGCTTGAGGGTCTTGAGCGTGCCTTCGTGGATGACGACGTTGTCGCGGAGCAGCCTGACCTTGGCGCCCCGCTTGATGAGACCCTCGGTGACGCGGCAGCCCGCGACCTTGCCGACCTTCGAAATGTCGAAGATCTGCAGAATCTCGGCATTGCCGAGAAACTTCTCCTTGCGGGTCGGCTCGAGCATGCCCGAAAGCACGCCCTTCAGATCGTCGATCAGGTTGTAGATGATCGAGTAATAGCGAATTTCGACCCGATCGCGGCTCGCCATGTCGCGCGCCTGCTTGTTGGCGCGGACGTTGAAGCCGACGATCAGCGCGTTCGAGGCCTTGGCGAGCGTGATGTCGCTTTCGTTGATGCCGCCGACCGCGCCATGGACGATCCGGACCTTGACCTCGTCGTTGCCGATCTTGGTCGCCGAGGCAAGGATCGCCTCGAGCGAGCCTTGCACGTCGGTCTTGACCAGGATCGGCATCTCGCTCGCCTGGCCGGCCTGGATCTTGGTGAACATCTGCTCGAGCGTGCCGCGCGCGGCGACGGCCGTCCGCGCGGTGCGGCGCTGACGCTCGCGATAGGACGAAATTTCGCGCGCGCGCGCCTCGGACTCGACGACGTGAAAATCGTCGCCCGCCTCGGGCGTTCCGGAAAGGCCGAGAATTTCGACCGGCTCGGCCGGACCCGCCTCTTCGACATCCTGGATGCGGTCATCGTGCAGCGCGCGGACGCGCCCCCACACGGTTCCCGCCACGACGATGTCGCCGACGCGGAGCGTGCCGCGCTGGACAAGCACGGTCGCGACAGGGCCGCGGCCCTTGTCGAGCCGCGCCTCGACCACCGCGCCCTCGGCCGCTCGCTTCGGATTGGCCTTGAGCTCGAGCACTTCGGCCTGGAGCAGGATCGTCTCCTCGAGCTTGTCGAGGCCGGTCTTCTTCTTCGCCGAGACCTCGACCGCGATCGTGTCGCCGCCCAGCTCCTCGACCACGATGCCGTGCTGCAGCAGGCTCTGGCGCACGCGCTCGGGATTGGCCTCGGGCTTGTCGATCTTGTTGATGGCGACGATGATCGGCACCTCGGCCGCCTTGGCATGGTTCAGCGCCTCGACCGTCTGCGGCATGATGCCGTCGTCGGCCGCGACCACCAGGACGACGATATCCGTGACCTTGGCGCCGCGCGCGCGCATCGCGGTGAAGGCCTCATGGCCGGGCGTGTCGAGGAACGTGATCTTCTCGCCCGTCTTGAGCTCGACCTGATAAGCGCCGATATGCTGGGTGATGCCGCCGGCTTCGCCGCCCGCGACGTCGGTTTCGCGCAAGGCATCGAGCAGCGAGGTCTTGCCGTGATCGACATGGCCCATGATCGTGACGACGGGCGCGCGCGTCAGGAGATCGCCCTCGGCGTCCTGGGTCTCGCCCAAGCCGACCTCGACATCCGCCTCGGCGACGCGCCGCAGGCGATGGCCGAATTCGCCGACCACCAATTCCGCGGTGTCGGCGTCGATGGTCTGATTGATGGTCGCCATGACGCCCATCTTCATCAGCGCCTTGATGACGTCCGACGACCTTTCGGCCATGCGGTTGGCGAGTTCCTGAACCGTCAGGACCTCGGGGATGACCACGTCGCGGATGATCTTCTTCGGCGCGTCGTTGCCGACGACGCTCCGCATCTGGCGCTTTTCGCGCTCGCGCGCGCGGCGGAAGGCCGCGAGCGAGCGCTGGCGCTCCTCGCCTTCGAGGGCGGCCGCGACATTGACCTTGCCGCCGCGCCGCCGGGGTTCCGACCTCGGACCGGCGCCTGGTCCGGGCGGCTTGCGCCGAGGCTGAACGACACCCGCGCCGGGTTTTCTCCGAATTTCGGCGCCCTCGTCTTCGTCCGTGGCCGCGCCCAAGCCCAGCAGGCGCTTGTCGCCCGGGCGAACTTCGCCGGCGGGCAGGCGCCGCGAGGCTTCCGCCTCGGCGCGCTTCCTCGCGTCCTCTTCCTTTCGCTTGCGATCTTCTTCCTCGGCCGCGCGCTTTTGGGCGGCCTCGCGCTCGACGGCGAGACGCGCTTCGTCCTCTTCACGGCGACGCGCTTCGATCTCGGCCCGTTTGCGCGCTTCCTCGTCGGCCTTCACCGCCGAGACGAGGGCGCGAGCGCGCGTGGCCTTTTCTTCCTCGGTCAGGGTCTTGAGCACCACGCGACCGCGGAGCCCGGCGCCCGACGGCGCGGCAGGTTTCGCGGCCCCGGCGCTCGGCGCGGCGGCCGGACGACCGGCTTGCGGCCTCAACAATGCCGCCTTGGGAGCCGTTGCCGCCGTCGTCTTGGCGGCGGCGGGGACAGGCGGCGGCGCGACTTTCGCAGCGGGCGCCTCCGCGACGACGACCTTGGCTTCGATGACGGGCGCTGGCGCCGCCACGGGTTCCGGCGTTGGCGCCGCGACGGGCTTGGGCTCCGGCGCGGGTGGAGTCTCGATCTTTGCGATGGCCGGCTTGGCAACAACGGGCGCGGGTGCCGGAGTCGGCGCGGCGGGCTTCGCCACGGCGGGCGCCGGCGCTGCCGCGGTGTGTTTGGCGGGCGCGGCGGGCGCAACCGGGCGGGCAGGCGTCGGCGCGATCGGGCGCTTTTTCTTCACCTCGACGGCGACGGCCTTGCTTCGGCCGTGGCTGAAACTCTGCCGGATTTGACCGCTTTCGACGGTCTTCCGCAGTTCCAGTTTCGGCCGCGCTCCGGCGTCCTTGCCGTCGGACTTGGTCGTCTCGCTCATCGCCGTCCTACTTCGCCTCTACCCTGTCGCACGCGCATGCTCCGCCTGCGCCTGCCGAAAACCGGCGAGACGCAAGCTCTCGGCCGTCAAACGGTCCACGAAAGTCCCGCGCGCGACGGCAGCATGTACCACATTTTCCCGGCCCATGGCCAAGCTCAATTCCCTGTTGGTCATGAGCTCGATCCTGGGCAGTCCCGCGCCCAATCGCCGCATTTTTTCCCGTCCGTTCGGCGCCGCTTCGGCCGCGATGAGGAGGAGCCCCGCCTCGCCGCCCTCGACCATTTCGGCCACCTTGTCGAAGCCGGAGACGGCTTGTCCCGCGCGCTTGGCAAGACCCAGATGCTCGCCAAGTCGCTTGGCGATCAGCGTCTCGACCAGGCCGGCGAGATCGCCGGGCACCGCGACCTCTTGCCGCGCCGCCTTGGAAAAGAGCTTCTTCTTTACCGCCATCTCGACGAGGTCCCGACGCGCGCCGACCCACAGGCCTCGTCCCGGCAGGCGCCCCGCGACATCGGGCACGAGCTTGCCCTCGGGCGCGACCACGAAGCGGAGAAGCGCGAGCCTCGCCTCGCTTTCGCCGCTCGCGATGCAGCGGCGGCGGCCGGGAGCGTCCTCGTGTTCCTCGATACCGGCAACGGCTTCGCTCACGTCAGTCCTTCTTCTCCTCGTTCTCGAACCAATGCGCGCGCGCGGCCATGACGATCGCCGCGGCATCTTCGTCGCTCAGCGCCCCTTCGACCGCCTCGACGAGCTCGTCGGTCGCGAGATCGGCGACATCGTCGCGCGTCTTGATGCCCTTGCGCCCGAGCGCGACGAGCATCGCCGGCGTCATGCCGCCGAGCGCGACGACCTCGTCGGCGACGCCGAGCGACTTGCGCTCGCTTTCCATGCGGGCATTTTCGCGCTCGATATGCTCGCTCGCCCGCCGGTGAAGATCGGCCGCGAGCGTCTCGTCGACGCCCTCGATGCCCGCGAGTTCCTCGGCCGGCACGAAGGCGACTTCCTCGACCGACGCGAAGCCTTCCGTCGCCAGCAGCTGGGCGATGGTTTCGTCGATTCCCAAGGCATCGATCAGCACTTGCGTGCGGCGCCGGAACTCCTCCTGACGGCGCTCGGACTCTTCCTTCTCGGTCAGAATGTCGATCTGCCAGCCCGTCAGTTGCGAGGCCAATCGGACGTTTTGGCCGCGCCGGCCGATGGCGAGCGAGAGCTGCTCGTCGGGCACGACCACCGCGATGCGATGATCTTCCTCGTCGAGCACGACCTTGGTGACTTCGGCGGGGGCGAGCGCGTTCACCACGAAAGTCGCGGGATCGGGCGACCATTGGATGATGTCGATTTTCTCGCCCTGAAGCTCCTGGACCACCGCTTGAACGCGGCTGCCGCGCATGCCGACGCAGGCGCCGACCGGATCGATCGAGCTGTCGTGCGAAATCACCGCGATCTTGGCGCGGCTGCCCGGATCGCGCGCGACGGCCTTTATCTCGATGATGCGGTCGTAGATCTCGGGGACCTCCTGCGCGAACAGCTTGGCCATGAACTGGGGATGGGTGCGCGAGAGAAATATCTGCGGCCCACGCGCCTCGCGGCGGACGTCGTAGATATAGGCCCTGATGCGGTCGCCCCGACGGAAAGTCTCGCGCGGCAAGAGCTCGTCTCGGCGCACGACGCCCTCGGCGCGGCCGAGATCGACCGTCACGTTGCCGAACTCGACGCGCTTGACGAGGCCGTGGACGATTTCGCCGATGCGGTCCTTGAACTCGTTGTAGTGGCGCTCGCGCTCGGCCTCGCGGACCTTTTGGACGATGACTTGTTTCGCGCTCTGCGCCGCGATGCGGCCGAAATCGATGGGCGGCAGCGGCTCGGCCAGGATGTCGCCGACCTGGGCGTCGGGGTTGCGGTCCTTGGCTTCGGCAATCGCGATCTGCGTCGCCTCGTTCTCGACCGTCTCGACGACTTCGAGGCAGCGGAAAAGCTTGATGTCGCCGGTCTTGGGGTCGATCTCGGCTCGGATGTCGTTCTCTTGGCCGTAGCGGGCGCGCGCCGCTTTCTGGATCGCGTCTTCCATGGCGTGGAGCACGATTTCGCGCTCGATGCCCTTCTCGCGCGCCACCGCGTCGGCGACGTGAAGCATTTCCTGGCGGTTGTAGCTGGCTGCCGTTTCCATGGTCCTGTCCTCTAAGAATTCCGCGTCTTCGTTCCATTGCCGCCGCGCGCGCCCGGTCCTTGCCCCGCCGCCGCGATCAGTTCGTCGTTCAACACCAGCTTGGCGCTCGCGATCGCCCCGAGGGGCACCTCGCAGGCGCCCTCCTGGGTCGCGATGCGGACCAAGCCGCCTTCGATCCCGCCGAGCCGGCCCTTGAACCGCCGGCGTCCGGCGATCGGCTGGGCCGTCTCGATCCGCGCCTCGAACCCCGCCCAGTGGGCAAAATCTCCGGCATCGACCAGCGGCCGATCGATTCCCGGCGAACTCACCTCGAGGGTGTAGCCGCCGGCGATCGGGTCCTCGACATCGAGCACGGCGGAGATCGCGCGCGACAAGGTCGCGCAATCCTCGACATCCATGCCGCCGTCCCGACGCTCGGCCATCAGCTGCAGCGTCGGACTGTGTCCGCCGCCCGTCAGACGAAGCCGCACCAACCGAAAGCCGAGACCCTCGACGGTCGGACGAACCAAGCTCTCGACGCGGTCGATCAGACTGCCCGTCATGCGGCCCCGCCGCGGCAAAAAAAAGTGGGCCGCCGGCCCACCACACACTCCAAATTCGCCGCGCGTTATAGCCGCGAAACCCCTCCCCGGCAAGGGGGTCGAGGGCCGGTCTCACCCCTAGGCCGCCGGACGAAGGTCAGGAAGGAGGGAGGTCGGCCGGCGGCGATGGCTTTGGCCTCGTAGCGCGTCTCGGGCCAATCCGCCGGGCGGCGGCGCCAGTCGTCGGCGTGTTGGGCAGTCCACTCGAAAGCCGGATGGGCGCGAACATGACGGAGCGTCCAAGCGAGATAGCCCTGATCGTCCGTCGCAAACCGCAACTCGGCGCCGTCCCGGAGCGCGCGCGCGAAGGAATCGAGCGTCGTCGGACCGACGACGCGGCGACGATGATGACGCAATTTCGGCCATGGGTCCGGAAAAAGCACGAACAGGCGTCCGATGGAGGCTTCCGGCAGGCGCGCGATGACGACCCTTGCGTCGCCTTGCAGGACGCGGACGTTCGTGAGATCGCCATCGACGATATGGCGAAGCAGGCTCGCGACGCCGTTCAAGAACGGCTCGACGCCGATGAAGCCGGTGTCGGGATTTGCCGCCGCTTGCCACGCCAAATGCTCGCCGCCGCCAAAACCGATCTCGAACCAAAGATCCGCCTTGGGCGCGTCGAACAACGCCCCGGGATCGAGCGGCCCGTCTCCGGCCGGCAAGGCCAGGCGAGGATACCAGGCGTCGAACAGGGCTTGGCGCGTCGCGCGGAGCTTATGACCCCGCCGACGGCCGTAAAGTTGATGTTGCTGGTGCGAGCCTTGGCTCAGGCCGCGCTCAAGCGACCGCCGACTTGATGTCGTCGGCGAGGTCGACGCGCTCCCAGGAGAAGCCGCCGTCCGATTCCGGATCGCGGCCGAAATGGCCGTAGGCCGAAGTCCGCGCATAGATCGGCTTGCGCAATTGCAGCTTCTCGCGAATGCCGCGCGGCGAGAGATCCATCACTTCCGACAGCGCGCGCTCGAGGCGGCTTTCGTCGACCCGACCCGTGCCGTGCAGATCGACATAGAGCGAAAGCGGCTTGGAGACGCCGATGGCGTAGGAGACTTGGATGGTGCAGCGGTCCGCGAGCGACGCGGCGACGACGTTCTTCGCGAGATAGCGGCAAGCATAGGCGGCGGAGCGATCGACCTTGGAAGGATCCTTGCCGGAGAAGGCGCCGCCGCCATGGGGCGCCGCGCCGCCGTAGGTGTCGACGATGATCTTGCGCCCGGTGAGGCCGGCATCGCCGTCGGGACCGCCGATGACGAACCGCCCGGTCGGATTGACGTAGAACTCCTCCTCCTTGCACATCCAGCCCTTGGGCAGGACCGACAAGACGAAGGGTCGAACCAGTTCGCGCACCTGCTCTTGACCGAGATCGGACGCGTGCTGGGTCGAGACGACGATAGACGTCGCGCGCACCGGGCGTCCGCCGACATATTGGAGCGTGACCTGGCTCTTGGCGTCGGGGCCGAAGCCCTTGACCCGACCCGAGCGGCGGGCTTCCGACATCGCCTTCAGGATGTTGTGAGCGTAATGGAGCGGCGCCGGCATCAAGCTATCGGTCTCGCGGCAGGCGTAGCCGAACATGATGCCCTGATCGCCCGCGCCCTCGTCCTTGTTGCCAGCGGCATCGACGCCTTGCGCGATGTCGGCCGACTGGGAATGGAGGCAGACGTCGATCTTGGCGTTCTTCCAGTGAAAGCCGTCCTGCTCGTAGCCGATGTCGCGGATCGCCTCGCGCGCCATGTCCTCGATGCGACGCAGCACCGCCTCGGGACCCCGGACCTCGCCCGCTATCACGACCTTGTTGGTCGTCGCGAGGGTCTCGCAGGCGACGCGCGCGGTCGGATCGGCCTTCAGATAGGCGTCGACGACCGTATCGGAAATCCGGTCGCAAACCTTGTCGGGATGACCTTCGGAAACGGATTCGGACGTGAAGAGATAGTCGGTCCTCGGCACGGGCTACTCCATGGCATTAGGAGAGGGCGGCGCCGAAACGGCGCGGCGGCGGAGCCTTTTAGGCGTCCGCCGCCGCCGCGGTCAAGCCCGAAGCTTTCAGGCGCTGCCGATACTCAATCGCTATCGGGCAGAGGATGCTTTCTCGGCCGCCCGCGCTTTTCGCCAGGGATCTTGCCGGCGACCGCCTTGACCAATTCGAACAGGCGCTTGCGCGTGTTGGGATCCGACACGCGGTAGTAGGCGCGAACCAGTTCGAGCGTCTCGCGCTTGACGAGCTGTTCTTGATCGAAAGGCTCCTGCTCCTCGGAAAGTCCGACGACGGGCCGGCCGAGCACTTGATTGGTCTTGGCGATTTCGATCGGCATGTCGTCGAAAAAGAACGACACGGGGACGTCGAGCACCTGGGCGAATTGATGAAGGCGCGAAGCGCCGATGCGGTTGGTCCCGCGCTCGTATTTCTGGATTTGCTGGAACGTCAGGCCGACCGCCTCGCCGAGCTTCTCTTGGCTCATGCCCAGGAGAGTGCGACGAAGCCTGACGCGAGCGCCGACATGGACATCAACGGGACGGGGACTGGCTGGCACTGTCTACTCCATTCGTGTCGATAAGGTTGCATCACTCAAAGCGCGGTCACATCGTCCGGGCGACACCGGATCGGTCCAATATCAATGCCGCCAACATGGACTTTTATACCACGCAAAGAATTTACTCAAAGAATTTACGAAACAACTTCCGCTAATTTACGCCTATTTCCTTATTTCAACCTTACGGTTTGACGAAAAGTTCCAACCGACAAAATAATTGCCGCGATGATAAGTATCGGCAATGCATCGCCGACTCTTGCGTAGAGTGTCGACGTCTCGAGCGGTCGCGGCAAGGAACCGTCGAGCACCCCCCTGACGCCAAGTCCGAGCGAGGCCACGACACGGCCATAGGGATCGACAAAGGCGGAAATACCCGTATTGGCGGATCGCAGCATCGGCAACCCCTGTTCCACGGCGCGCAAGCGAGCCATCGCGAAATGTTGATAGGGTCCTGTACTCATGCCGAACCAAGCGTCATTGGTGAGGACGAGGAGCCATGCCGGGCGTTCGCCGCCCGAGCGATGGGGTGGAACCGCGACCTCGCTCGGAAAGATCGCTTCATAGCAGACGAGCGGCGAGACGGCCGGCATTTTCGGAAGTTCGACCGTCCGCGGCCCGGGGCCGGAAGAAAAATCTACCATGCCGTGTGCAAGTTTGGTCAGGCCGAGCGGCGCCAATACCCAGCGAAAAGGCAGATATTCGCCAAAGGGGACCAGATGCGACTTGTCGTAATACGCGGCGATGCGCCCCTGCGACGACACGATTTCCAGGGAATTCCAAAGTTCGATCGGCGGCTTGCGACCGGGTGTTATTCGGGGCACGCCCGCGAAAAGGAGGCCGTCGTCCGGCACGATACGGCCAAGCGCGGCAAGAAGTTCGGGTTCTTCGTCCAGGAAATAAGGAATCGCGGCCTCGGGCCACACGACATGCGTGAGACTTGTCCAGCCCGGACCCAAAGTCATGTCGATATGGCGCCTCAGATGCGCGTCGCGAAGAGCGGGCGACCATTTATGGTGCTGCTCGATATTCGGCTGCACCAATCGAATGGCGATGTTGTCCCAAATAGGCGCGGGCTCCGCCGGAATGCGAAGAGTTCCGCCCACCCACATGGCGAGAAGCGCAAGAATAGCGCCGCCAAGCGGCCGGCGCGCCGAGGCGCCATCGCCCAAGATCGCCGGCATGGCGAGTGTCGCAACCGTCAGAAAGCTCAATCCGAAAATGCCGCCCAAGGCCGCGGCCTGATTCATCGGGTCGGAAAAAGCCCAGACGTAGCCGGCGAGGTTCCAGGGCAGGCCTGTCAGGACCCAACTCCGCAGCCATTCGCCGATGGTCCAGAACGACGAAAAAACCAGGACGCGCCGCCAGCCTTGTCCGCCCCAAATGGCCGTCGCCGCCGATGCGATCCCCACGAAAATCGCCAGAATCGCCGGAATGACGGAAACCGCGAGCGGGATCAGCCAGGCGAATTTTTCGGCGTCGGTCAAAAGGGCATGCGCGAACCAATAGAGCCCGGCGACGAAATGCCCGAAACCGAAGCACCAGCCGTCCAAAAACGCGCGCAGTGGCTTGGCCTCCATGTTTACGAGCCACAAGAGTCCCACCAGTCCAGCGGCGTAGAGCGGCACGAGATGATAGGGCGCCATGGCGAGCGTCGCGCTCGCGCCGAGAAGCGCCGCGACGACGGCGCGCCGCCAACCGCAAAGACCGCTCAGACGCTCGCGAAGCGCCGCCGCGGCGACCGCGATGTCGGCCATGTCGTCTAGGACTCGATCGGGGCGACGCGGCCGTGGATGCGCAGCCGCTTGACGCGCCGCCGATCGGAGTCAATCACCTCGAAGACGGGGCCGCGCGGATGCTCGATCCGTTCGCCCGGCACGGGCACATGCCCGGCCAAAGCCACCACGAGACCGCCAATGGTATCGATTTCCGGCGGGAGCTCTTCGGTGCGCAGACCCTCGCCGACCCGCGCCTCGGCGTCCTCGATCTTGACCCGCGCGTCCGCCTCGACCGCGCCGGCCTTTTCCACCATGAGCGGGGCGCCGACCGTGTCGTATTCGTCGTCGATCTTGCCGACGATCCTTTCGATCAGGTCCTCGATGGTCACGAGACCGTCGACGCCGCCATATTCGTCGACCACGACCGCCAATTGCTGACGACTCTTGCGCATCTCGGCGAGGAGCGAGAGCGCCCGCTTCGTCGCCGGCACCACGGGAATGCGCCGCAGGACGCGCTCGAGCGCGAAGTCACGCGACGCCGCCCAGAAAGGCGCGATGTCCTTGATGTGAACCATGCCGATCACGTCGTCGAGAGTCTCGCGATAGACCGGCAGGCGCGATTTCCGCGTTTCGACGAAAATTCGCATCAGGTCCTCGAAACTCGCGCCGGCCTCCACCGCGACGATGTCGGCGCGCGGAATCTTGACGTCATCGACCTTGAGCTCGCCGAAATCGAGAATGTTGCCGAGCATCTCGCGCTCGTCGGCGCCGAGTTCGGGCCGGGGAGCTTCGGTCTCGCTCTCGCGCGGTTCGCCGGGCTTGGCTTCCAGAAGCTCTTCGATGTTCTCGCGGAGCCGCGTCGGATCGCTTTGTCCGAACAGACCGCGCACCCAGTCGCGGAACGCGCGTCCCAGTCCCGATCTTTCGCTTGGAGGCGTTTCGCTCATGGTATCCTGTAGGGGTCTGGAACGCCGATCCGAGCGAGGGCCCGTCTTTCGGCCGCCTCCATGCGTCGCGCCTCGGCCTCTTCGACATGGTCGAAGCCGAGCAGGTGAAGCGTGCCGTGCACGACGAGATGCGCGGCATGCTGTGCCAGCGTCTTGCCCTGGGCCTCGGCCTCGCGAGCGACGGTGCCGAGCGCCAACACGACATCGCCGAGGGATGCGGGATCCGGCGAACGGGCGTCGCACTCGGCAAAGGCCAGCACATTGGTCGCCTTGTCGCGACCGCGATAGGCGCGGTTGAGTAGCCTTACGGTGCGATCGTTCGCCAATGCGACCACGACGCCCGCGCCCCGACGGACGCCCCGTCCGGCGAGCGCCGCCGCCGCCGATCGCGCGACCAAGGCGCGGCAAGTCCGGAGTTTCGCTCGCCAAGCGTCGTCGAGCACGACGACATCGACAGTCGGAAGGGCGCGCGTCGTCATCGCGGCGCGTCCTCGTCGTTTCGCGATCGGCGTCGGTCGCGAGCGGCGTAAGCATCGAGCACGCGCGCGACCATCGGATGGCGCACGACGTCGCGGTTTTCGAAACGAACGACCGCGACGCCTTCGGTGCCGTCGAGAAGGTCGACGGCGTCGATCAGGCCCGAGCGCTCGCCCGGCGGCAGGTCGACTTGGCCCGGATCGCCGGTAACGGCCATGCGCGCGCCCTCGCCAAGCCGCGTCAGCAGCATCTTCATCTGACGGACCGTCGTGTTCTGCGCCTCGTCGACGATGACGAACGCATTTGCCAGCGTACGCCCTCGCATGAAGGCGA
>Ga0233425_10006495_pt1 | contig 17283 bp, 13 predicted proteins | sample Watercolumn_Towu_2_FD_181712 | JGI IMG/M metagenome (GOLD analysis project Ga0233425, IMG submission 181712) | Freshwater microbial communities from Lake Towuti, South Sulawesi, Indonesia - Watercolumn_Towuti2014_140_MG | ecosystem: Environmental > Aquatic > Freshwater > Lake | place... | reverse complement strand
AACCTCCATGACCTTCCCGCCGTAGCTGAACGCGATCGAGTAGCACGCGCACAACACGCCGGAGAGCAACGCGACGATGAGACCCTTCATCATGCTGGTCTTCGCGGGACCGGCGGACTCGCCGGCTTTCTGGCTCGCTTCCTTCAGGATGGCGGCGCGTCCACACACGATGACGCCGGCGAGGCACACGACCACGCCCGCCGTGATGACCGCGCCGTGCGTCGTGCAAAGTTGTTCCGGGTGATGAATCAGGAACGGCCCCATGCCGCCGCAGGCGATCTGCGCGCCGTAGTTGATGGCATAGGCCAGCGACAAGCCGATGAACGCAAAGCTCAGCCCCAGCGCCATCGAGCCGAGACCCCAGAGGAAACCAAACAGCACCGGCATCAGCACGCCCGCCATTCCCGCTTCGGCGCACGTGGCGAAAAGGCCGTCGGCGATCAGCGGGAAGATCAGCGTCGGAATCAGCACCGTCACGAACAGGAAGAACGGCCCCCAGAGCGTTTCCCAAGGCGTGTCCTTGCCGGCGAACTTGCTCGGCAGACCGAAGCAACCGCCGCAGATGGCGCCGAGCAACAGCAACCCCATGCCGATGATCGTGTTGAGTTCCATCGTTAGCTCGTCGTCTCAGGCTGCCAGCGCGCGGCTCTCGCGGTGAATCGCCTGCACCATTGCCATGTAGTTTTCCGGTTTCACGCCGCGGTGAATCGAGTTGCTGGACGACAGGATAATGCCGCTCCGGCCGCAGGCGCGCAACAACTCACTCACGGCGGCCTCGACTTCCCCGACCGTGCCGCTCTGGAGGACGCCGGCGCAGTCAATGTTGCCCTTCAGGCAGATGCGGTCGCCGTATTGCTTCTTCATCGTCGGCATGTGCAGGCCGCCCGCCGGGTCAATCGGGTCGAGGCAACTGATGCCGCTCTCGATCCAGAAATCCAGCAGCGGCCGGATCTCGCCGTCGCAGTGCTTGATGACATGGCAGCCGAGGCTGCGGTAACCGCCGATCACCTTGCGGAACGCGGGCGCGATGACATCGAAGTAGGAGCCGGGCGACATGAGCAGACCCTTGGCGTTGGCCACGTCATCGGTGGTGGCGATGACCTCGACGCCGAACCGATCAACGCCGACGCGCGCGAGCGTGAGGTTGTAATCCACCACGCGGTCCAGGAGCGCGGCGAAATGCTCTGGCTCTAGCAGCATTTGCATCATCGCCTCCTCGTAGCCGAGCAGGTCGCGCATGTCGGAAAAACCGTCGCGGAGGTTCCAGATGATTGCGCGCTTGCCGTCCACGAGTTTCAGCGCCCGCTCCAGCGTCTCGAACCGGTGCGGCGCGGTCGCGTTGGGAAACTGGTAGTCGCCGTGGCGCGCGATGTCCTTGATGGGGCTCTCCATCACATGCGGCACGCAGTCGCCCGTGAGCATCCGCTTCACGCCCCACTCGTCCACGAAGGTGTTGCTGTCGAGGAACCGCTTCCGGTAGTCGGCGCGGACGTTGATGCCGTCGAGGTCCAGCGCGTGCGCCGCCGCGACCGGCTCCGCCGTGCCGACGAGCGCCTGCGTGACGACGGCGTCAATGAACCACTCGAACGTCGGCACACAGTCGGGCGTCTTGCGCCGCAGCGCGGTGAGGATGCGTTGTCTTCCGGTCATGGTCTTTTATGTGGCCTGAGCGGCACGAGTCGCATCAGGGCAGCCTGCACCTTAGCGAAGAGGCGGCGATTTCCGCAATGGCCAAGCGTTGGAAAAACATGTAGGAATCTGGGTTCATGGACGAGTTTCTCTCCCACGTCGAGGTCCAGATGCTGGAGTCGCGCATCTCGAATCTCACGCCCGCCTACTGGCGCAAGGAAGGCGACAACCGGCCCTATGCGCGCATCTATTACATAAAATCCGGCGCGGGCTTCATCCGCCCCTACGGCCGGGAATACCGGCTGCGGCCGGGCCGGCTTTACCTCGTGCCGCCGCGCGGCGACTTCGCCTACGGCTGCACGGCGAACCTGCAAATTTGGTGGATGCACTTCGCCGCGACCTTGTTCGGCTGCGTGGACTTGTTCGACTACCTGCCGTATCACGTCGAGCGGAAGCCGGAGGATCTTGCCGCGCTGGAGAAACGGATGCTGCGCCTGCTGGAGACGGCCAGGAGCCAGCGCGCCGCCGACCAGCTTGAAGGCACGGGCCTGTTGCTGCAACTGATCGCGCCGTTCTTCGACGACCCACCGATGACGATGCAGCGCGAGCTTCGCGAGGGTCGGCGGCGTCTGCTGCCGGTGCTCAAGCACATTGATGAGAACCTCGGCCGCGTCATCGCCGTGCCGGAACTGGCGCGCGTGGCCTGCTACGAGAAGTCGCATTTCTCGACGCTCTTCACGCGCCTCTTCGGTGTCCCACCGATGCGCTACGTGAACCGCAAGCGCATCGAGCGCGTGCAACTGGTCCTCGCGCGCAGCGATGCGAAGTTGGAGGAACTGGCGCGCGAGTTCGGCTTCAGCGACGCATTCCATCTCTCCAAGACCTTCAAGCGCGAAACCGGCCTCTCCCCGCGCGAGTTCCGCAAGTCGAAGCGCGAGAGCGTGCCGTGAACAATCCGCTTGTGAGCGGCGGCGGTTTCCCGTATTTGAAACCGCATGACATCCCAGGAACGAGTGATGGCCGCGCTGCGGCGCGAACAACCCGACCGCATCCCGCACTTCGAGTGGGCTGTGGACCGCAAGGTGCGCGAGGTGCTCTGCCCCGGCTGCTCGTATGAGGAGTTCGTCGTCCGCATGGATTGGGACGCGATCCTGACCGCGCCGAATTTCACGAAGGAGAAGACCGGGCCGGACGAGTTCCGCAACGAATGGGGCGTCGTGCGGCGCTATACCGGCGAGGAAGATCCGTTCCCGATCTCCGGGCCGATCAAGACGCTGGAGGATTTCCGCCGCTATACGCCGCCCGACCCGCACGCGCCGGGGCGCTACGCCAGCCTCGAAGCCTGCGTGAAGAATTTCAAAGGCAAGAAAGCCATCGGCGTCCACCTCAACGACGTTTTCTCCATCCCGCGCTATCTGCTCGGCTTCAACGAGATCATGGAGGCCATCTACGATTGCCCGGAGTTGGTGCAAGGGCTGATCGAGATGTCGGTGGACGTCAACCTCGCGATGGCCAAGGAAGTCGCGGCGCGCGGCGCGGACTTCGTCTTCACCGGCGACGACTATTGCTCCACGCAGGCGCCCTTTTTCTCGCCGGAGATTTTCCGCCGGATGTTCAACCCCGGCCTCAAGCGCGTCATGACCGGCTTCAAGGAACTCGGCCTCTACGTCATCAAGCACTGCGACGGCAACCTCTGGCCTATTATAGATATGGTGGTGGACAGCGGGATTGACTGCCTCGACCCGATTGACCCGGTGGCGGGCATGGACATCGGCGCAGTGAAGGCGAAATACGGCCACCGCATCGCCATCAAAGGCAACGTCAACTGCGCGCAGACGCTGACGTTCGGCTCCATCGCCGACGTCATCGCCGAGACGAAGGAAGCCATCCGCAAAGCCGCGCCCGGCGGCGGCTACATCCTCTCCTCCGGTAATTCCATTCACTCCGCCGTCAAGCCGGAGAACTACCTCGCCATGCTTCACACGCTGCGGATGTATGGCGGCTATCCGCTCTCGCTCGAGCACTGGCAGGGCAAGACGACGGACGGCTTCTGGGCGTAAGCAGAGCGACGGATGTGTTTGAGTCAGGCGTCTGGCCTGACGGCTGTGGTAAAGTGGTTTGCAAGGAACACCATCATGAAACATGCCTTTATCCTTCTTGTGTCTCTTTGTGTTCTTTGCGGCCAATCCGCTGCCGTTGAGACCAAACCCAACGTCCTCTTCGTCATCTCCGACGACCTTGATTGCCGGATCGGTTGCTACGGCGATCCGGTCGCGAAGACGCCGAATATTGACCGGCTCGCGCGGATGGGGGTGCGGTTCGAGCGGGCTTATTGCCAGTATCCGCTCTGCAACCCAACGCGGTCATCGGTGCTGTCGGGGCGTTACCCGACCACGACGGGCGTGCTCGACAACGACACGTGGCTCATGCTCGGCGAAGGCCACCAAACGCTGCCGGATTTCTTCGCGTCGCAAGGCTACGCGGTGGAGCAGTTCGGCAAGATTCATCACCATCTGAACCGCGGCCTGAAGCCAGGCGAGCCGAAGCCGCAGTTGAAGGCGAAGGGAAAACCATTGCTGTGGTTCACGCCGGAGGAGCGCGCGCAGCAGCAGGCCGAGGATCCGGAGTATTGGGACAAGCACCACTCGCCCTACCGCAACCTCGTCTGCACGAACGCCGTGCAATACGCTTGGGCCAACGAGTTTGGCCCGCTGCCGGCGGACGATCGCGGCCCTGACGTGCTCTTTGCCGACAAAGCCATCGGTTCAATGCGGAAGCTGGCCGCCGACGGCAAACCGTTCTTTCTCGCCGTCGGTTTTCTCAAGCCGCACGTGCCGCTGAAGGCGCCGAAGGAGTTCTTCGACCTCTACGATCCAGCCGCGATGCAATTGCCGCCCGATTTCGACACCGAGCCGCGTGCTACACCCGGTGTGCCGCGCGATGAGTTCCGGCAAAACCTCGACCTTTTCACGGCGCGGCCGTTCAGCGTGACGGAGGCCCGCGAGGCGATGCGGGCCTATTACGCCTGCACGAGCTACATGGATGCGCAGCTTGGGCGGTTGCTCGACGAACTGGAGAAACTCGGCCTCAGCAAGAACACCATCATCGTGCTGTGGGGCGACCACGGCTGGCACTTGAGCGAAAAAGGCATGTGGGCCAAAGGCACGCTATTCGAGGTCTCGGCGCGCGGACCGATGATCATCGCCGACCCGCGCCGCAAATCCGCCGGCCGCGCCTCGCCGCGCACGGTGCAGTATCTCGACATGTATCCGACGCTGGCCGACCTCTGTGGCCTGCCGCGGCCGAAGCATCTCGAAGGCGCAAGCCTGCGGTCGTTGCTCGACAACCCCGATGCGCCGTGGGATCGCCCCGCCTACACCGTGCAGGTGCGCGGCTGGTTCATCGGCCGCAGCGTCCGCATTGAACGCTGGCGTTACACCGAGTGGGACGAAGGCCGCCGCGGCGCCGCGCTCTACGACCACGTCGCCGACCCGCACGAGATGCGCAACCTAGCCGCCGACCCAGCCCATAACAAAACCGTCGCGCAATTGCAGAAGCTACTGCGTGAAAGCAAGGTTGGCCGGTCCATGCGCCGGCCGTGAGCGGCCGGAAAATGAGCTTGCTTCAAGTGTAAGTCTGTTTTATTTATAAAAACGTGTTTCGTTAATAAAATCACACGGAAGCCGAAGTATGAAACCGATAACGATCATCCTCAGCGTTCTGGCATCGGCTGCGATGGTTGCCGCCGCGCCTTCCGAGCCGCTCAAGCTCGACAAGCCGCTCATCGCCTACTGGACGTTCGATGAGGCGATGGGCGGCGTGTGCCGCGACGCCAGCGGCAACGGCTGCGATGCGGCGGCGGAGCGGGGCGCGGCGGGATTCGAGCGCATGGCGGGGGTGTTCGACGGCGGGCTGAACTTCACGGGCCGGCATTTGCTGCGATGCGGCGAGAAGCCGGCGTTCGGTTCGATGGCGAAGATTTCGCTCAGTGCGTGGGTGCAACCAGCGGGGTTTGATCACTACAACGAGATTTTCCGCAAGGAGGACGGAAACAACCGCGTGCTGTTCTCGTTCCAGGAGAACGGCCGCATCCTCTCGCTCGGCCTGAACATCGGCGGCTACATCGAATGCGACGCGAAGATCGAACCGGCGCAGGTGGCGGACGGTTTGTGGCACCACGCCGCGGCGGTGTTCGATGGGGAAGTGATGCGCGTCTATCTGGATGGCGCGCAGGTCGGCGCGCTCGCGCGGCCCGGCAGCATCGTCGCCGGCGGTCCCGCGCGCGGCTGCATCGGCTCCAGCAACGGCGGCGAGCTGTTTCGTGGCCAGATGGACGAGTTGCGCATCTACGCCGACGCGCTGACGGGCGACGAGGTTCGACGGCTTTATCGCAACGGCGTTGAGGCGCTGGCGCGCTCGTCGGGGCCGGCGCAGGCGATGGTCGAGGCGATTTACGCGCCGGGCAAGTCGTTCGCCGAGACGCTGGCAGGCACGCGCCGCAACGCCGTCGAGAAAGGTGTGCGGCTCGACGCGAAGGTGACGGCGCTGTTGCTCCAGCGGCTGAAGGCGAACTATCCGGAGGAGTGCAAGCAGTTCCAGCTTTGGACGCTCGCGAATCCGGGCAGTTATCTGCGCTCGAAGGGCAACGAGTTCCATCTCGAGGTCGCGGGCCGGCTGGTGGAGATGCTGACGGAATACAAGCCGTTGACCGATGCGCAGCGGAAGAAGCAGACGGCCGATGATCTGAGGAAATGGGATGAGGCCGCCGTGATCGAGAATAAGCTGGCGGCGTTGAAGGCGCGTGGCGAGGCGGCGCAGTTCGCGCCGGAGTGGATTGAACTGATGTTTGAGGCGGCGCAGCGCATCGTCTGGCGCCCGCAGGTGCAGGAGGCGGTAGCGCCCTACATCACGCCGCAGACGCCGGAAACGCGCTGCCTCACAACGGCGGAGGCGCGGCAAGCGATGGAGCGTGACTGGCTGTTCCAAGCGGATGGCAAGCCGACGGCGGAGCGGATTCGGGATGAGATCAAGTGGACGCAGGAGCTGGCGGCGCGACTAGCTGGGAGCGGCGACATTCCTGTCGCCGCAGTTAATCAAGAACGGGCGACTGGAAAGTCGCCCCTCCCAGCTAATGCGTTCGCAGAAGAACTGGCTGAGCTAGTAGAACTCGAATCCAAAATCCAAAATCCAAAATCCAAAATTCTCGACCTTTATTTCCGCGTCCGCGACCTCAAGCGCCGCGTCATGTTCAAAAACCCCGCGCTCGACTTCGACAAGCTGGTTTTCGTGGACATGCCGTTTCCGGCGGGAAAGGAGTGGCAGCACGAGACGCGGCACCGGCTTGGCTATATGGCGGTGCCGGGCGCGCGGCTGCTGGTGCTGAACGGCCTCGCGCCGGACGGGAAGCTGAGGCAACTCATGCCGCAGTTGCCGCTGCACGGGTCGTTCTGGCGGCCGGACGTGTCGTTCGACGGCAAGCGCATCGTGTTCTGCTTCAAACCGCACAACGAGAAATCGTTTCACCTCTACGAGATCAACGCCGACGGCAGCGGGCTGCGGCAGCTTACCGACGGCGAGTTCGACGACCTCGACCCGATCTACACGCCGGACGGCCACATCGTCTTCTCGACAACGCGCGGCCACACTTACGTCCGCTGCATGCCGCCGACGAACGCGTTCGTGCTCGCGCGATGCGACCGCGACGGCGGCAACATGTATTTCATCTCCAGCAACAACGAGCCGGATTACCTGCCATCGGTGATGAGCGACGGGCGCATCGTCTATACGCGTTGGGAATACACCGACAAGCCGCTCTGGCGGGCGCAGAAACTCTGGACCGTGAATCCCGACGGCACGCAGGTGCAGATGTTTTGGGGCAACCAGAGCGTCTGGCCCGACGTGGTGAAGGACGCGCGCGCCATCCCCAGCAGCCGGCGCGTGATGATGACCGGCAGCGCGCACCACGACTGGTTCGCCGGCTCGGTCGGCATCATTGATCCCGACAAAGGCTTCAACTTCCCGCACGGCCTCACGAAGGTCACCGCCGACGTGACATGGCCGGAGTGTGGCAACGGTCCGGTGGACCCGGTCGAATCGCCGCGCTACCACCGCAGCGGGAACTTCACGGCCTACTATTCGCCGTATCCGCTGAGCGAGCGCGACTTCATCGTGTCGGCGAGGCGCGGCGAGAAGTTCGCGCTCTACCTGATGGACACCGACGGCAACCGCGAGCTGATCTACGAAGGCGCGCACAACATCTTCCACGCGATGCCGCTCAAGGCACGCCCGTTGCCGCCGGTCGTCGCCGACCGCGTGGCGTGGCCGACGAAGAACGACCGTCGGCAGCCGGAGCACGGCGTCATCTTCAGCAACAACGTCTATCAAGGCGCGCCGGCGGAGTTGCAGAGCCGGGCGAAGTTCCTGCGAGTCATCCACATCGAGCCGAAGACCTACACCTACTGGCACAAGCGCCCTCACCTCTCGACCGGCCCCGTCGTCTCCGCCGTGCAGAGCGAAGGCGTCAAGCGCGTGCTCGGCACGGTGCCGATCGAAGCAGACGGTTCGGTGGCGTTCCAGGCGCCGGCGGGCCTGTCGCTGCATTTCCAGTTGCTCGACGAACGCCAGCGCGCGTTGCAGACGATGCGCAGCTTCGCCAACGTCATGCCCGGCGAGTATCGCGGTTGCCTCGGCTGCCACGAGTCGCATAGCAAAGCGCCCGCCGGCAAATCTCCCGCGCTGGCCCACACGCCGCGCGCGATCACGCCGCCGCCGTGGAGCGACACGACCGTCAGCTACACGCGCTACGTCCGGCCCGTGCTCGACAAGTATTGCAGCAAGTGCCACGAAGGCGACGGCGAGGCGCGCAAGACGCTCGATTTCACGTTCCGGCCGGGCTTCCTCGATTGGGACGAGACGTATTACACGCTCATCGGCAAGCCGACGTGGGGCAAAGCTTACGAGCCGCCCAAAGTCTGTCCGCCCGGCTTCGGCATCGCCGACACGATCCTGGTGGAGGGCTACGAGAAAGTTGACCCGGTGGCGTATCAGACACCGCAGCCAATGCAGCGCCTGTCGTATGCGAGCCGGCTCATCGAAAAGGTCTCCAGCGGCAAACACCACGGCGTCCGCGTGGACGACGTGAGCTTGCAACGTCTCATCTGCTGGGTGGACACGATGTGTCCCTATCGCGGCGACGAGGAAGTGCGCCAAGAAGACGATCCAGTTTTCCAAGGCGTCGAGTGGCTCGCCATCCGCCCGAAGATCAAGACCGCCCCGCAGATCGCGCGGCCGGGTCCGGTGGAGTAAGCGGCGCGGACAGTAGCAGGAGCACTGGCCGCGAACCCGGGAGATTGTCCCCTGACAACCGAAGGCTCAGATTGCCACGTCTAGCTGCGCCGTGTCCGACGCATGACCAACGCGCTCGCGCCTGCCAGCAGGAGCATTGCGGACGATGGCTCTGGGATACCATTGGCGCGGACTTCCATCATGGTGAAATAGTTCACGCCGGTATCCTAGTCTCCGTTTGGCAAAGGGAAAGGGCGGGTGATCTGGAAGCGGTCGGCCCGGGTAGTGGAGGTTGCGGTCACGCGACCATGGAAGGTGGCATCGTTGACGTCGAAGCCCGTGATCTGCTCGGTCATGCTGCCACTAGCCCACGACCCGTTGAAGAACTGAATCGTCAGATTATTGTCACGCAACGGAAAACTATCCCGTCCATACAGGTCCAAGAATAGGTTGTCGTAGGCCTGGCTCATCGTGAACGCGATTGTGATGTCGCCCGCTAATGCCCCATGGTAACCGGTGCTGCCATCCGAAAAATATATTGCCGGCATGGGGTTGGTTGGGCTTGCCGGATTGTAAGCAAACAGGTCATTGAGGGTGTTGGCGACAGCGCCGCCCCATCCCGGAGGTGGTGTTGACTGGCTGAGGTCGGGGGTCAAAAGAAGAAGGCCCGCGTGACCGTGGATGGCAGCGCACAACAGGAAAGCGCAAACAACCACACAGCGTGTTGTTGATGTTCCTTGTTTCATTCGATACCTTCTTGTTGTCCTGAAATGACGTCCTTGTTCTTGGTTGCCGCTGAATGGCGCGGAGATTTAGGACTGGGCGCCGCCACACGTCAGGCTTCAATCGCGAAAACCGGCGAAAAACCGCTTGCGTTCGCGATGAGCGCGGCTAGACTCCGGGCGCAATGAACAAGACGACGCAACATTGGTGGTGGCATGGATCGGGCCTCAAGCCCTGATCGCGCTACCGTTGCGCCGCGCTTGAGGATCCCGATGATTTGAGAAAGTCATCGGGTTTTTTATTTCAACGAATCATGTTAGCCAAACGCATCATACCGTGCCTGGACGTCACCGGCGGGCGCGTGGTGAAGGGAACCAAGTTCCTGAACCTGCGCGACGCGGGCGACCCGGTGGAGTGTGCCCGCGAATATGATCGGCAGGGCGCCGACGAACTGGTCTTCCTCGACATCACCGCCAGTTGCGATAATCGGCCGACGATGATTGACGTGGTGCAGCGCACGGCGAGCGAGTGTTTCATGCCGCTCACAGTCGGCGGCGGTATCCGCACGGTGGACGACATCCGCCAGATGCTCAAGGCCGGCGCGGACAAGACCTCGTTGAACACGGCGGCGGTGCAGAATCCCGACGTGGTGCGCGCGGGCGCGGAGCGGTTCGGCAGCCAGTGCATCGTTGTGGCGGTGGACGCGCGGCGCGTGCCTGGCTCGTTGCCGCAGCGGTGGGAGGTCTACACGCACGGCGGGCGAAAGCCGGCGGGCATTGACGCCATCGAGTGGGTGCGGCGCGTCGAGTCGCTCGGCGCGGGCGAGATTCTGCTGACCTCGATGGACGCCGACGGCACGAAAGCCGGCTATGACATCGAACTGAACCGCGCGGTGAGCGAAGCGTTGCGCATCCCGGTGATCGCCAGCGGTGGCGCGGGCACGCTGGAGCACATGGCGGACGTTTTGCAGCGCGGCAAAGCCGACGCCGTGCTGGCGGCCTCGATTTTCCACTTCGGCGAATACAAGGTGGCCGACGTGAAACGGTTTTTGCAGAGCAAAGGAATCTGTGTGCGACTCTGAAAGGAAAACAACATGGCTGAACCGACATTCGACAAACTGAAATTCGATTCCAATGGGCTGATTCCGGCCGTCATCCAGGAGAGCGGCACAGGTCGCGTGCTGATGGTGGCCTACATGAACGTGACGTCGCTGGCAAAGACGTTGGAGACCGGCAAGACGTGGTTCTGGAGCCGCTCGCGGCAGAAGTATTGGCTCAAGGGCGAGTCCAGCGGCAACATCCAGACCGTGAAGCGCGTCACGACCGACTGCGACTGCGACACGGTGCTCATCGAGGTCGAACAGATTGGCGCGGCGTGCCACGAGGGTTTCAAGAGCTGTTTTTACCGCGAACTCCGCGTCGACGGCAGCCTTGGTGAACCGATCGAACAGCGACTGTTCGATCCGGTGAAGGTTTACGGAAAGAAGTGATTTGTGAGCGAACTCTACGCACCGCCATTCGGACTGGCCTACTGGGCCTGCGTGGCGTTGTTGTTGTTCGCGCGCGGGTTGGATTTCCTGAGCACGTGGATTGCGACACCGAGCTTGCTGCTGGAGGCGAACCCGATTTCGCGGTGGCTCGGCTGGCAAGGCGGGCTGGTGGTGAACCTGCTCGTCTGCCTCGCAGCGGCGATGGTGCCGTTCCTGGCCGTGTTGATCAGCGTGACGAGCGCGCTGGTGGCGGCGCGGAATTTCCAGGCGGCGTGGGTGTCGCGAACGATGGGCGAGTATGAGTATCGCGAGCATCTGGAAGAGTTGTTCGGCCGCGCCAACAAGCGGCTCGTGCTCGGCTGCATCTGGGCGCAAGGGCTGCTCTACAGCGCGGTCGGCATCGCGTTGGCGGTCGTGACGAACGACCCGTTGGTGCAGGCGGTCGGCGGCGGCATCGTGGGTTTTGGTTTGGCGATTGCGGTCCATTCAACGCATTATTACCGAAGAGCGAGACATGTATTATCCGACGAAAAGCGAGTTTAGCAGTCTAGCGAGCCGCGGTAACCTCATTCCGGTTTACTGCGAATTGCTGGCCGACCTGGAGACGCCGGTGTCGGCTTACCAGAAGCTGCGCGGCAAAGGCCCGGCGTTCCTGTTCGAGTCCGTCGAGGGCGGTGAGCACATCGGCCGCTATTCGTTCATCGGCGCCGACCCTGGCATCACGCTCGTGCAGGACGGCGGTGCCGTCGTCGTGCGCGAGGGCCGCAAGAGCACGCGCGTGAAGTTCAAGCGCGACCCGCTGGAAGTCGTGGAGAAGGTGATGGCGCGCTACCGGCCGGTGGCATTGCCGGAACTGCCGCGCTTCAGCGGCGGCGCGGTGGGGTTTCTCGGTTACGAGTTTATTCACCACGTCGAGCCGGTTGTGCCGCGCCCGAAACAGGACGATCTCGGCGTGACGCCGATGTATCTGATGCTGACCGACACCATCGTCATCTTCGACCGCGTCCGCCAGACCATCAAGGTCGTCTCCAACGCCCACGTCACCGGCAACGCCGACGCCGCTTATGACAAAGCCTGCCGCCGCATCGCCGCCATCATCACACGGCTGCGCCGACCGCTGCCGGCACGGCACGTTGAGTTCCAGCGCGATGCGACGCCGCTGGCGATGGAGAGCAACATGCCCGTTGAGCGTTACCAAACGATGGTGCGCAAGGCGAAGGAATACATCAAATCCGGCGACATCATCCAGGTCGTGCTCAGCCAGCGGTTCTCTTCGAAGGTGCGCTCCAAGCCGCTCGACGTTTACCGCGCGCTCCGCAGCGTCAATCCTTCGCCCTACATGTTCATCCTCGAACTCGGCGACTTCTCGCTCGTCGGTGCGTCGCCGGAGGTTCACGTGCGTTGCGAGGATGGCCACGTTGAGATTCGCCCCATCGCCGGCACGCGCAAGCGCGGTAAGACGCCCGCCGAGGATCTCGCGCTCGAAAAAGACCTACTTGCCGATGAGAAGGAGCGCGCCGAGCACCTGATGCTGGTGGACCTCGCCCGCAACGACATCGGCCGCGTCTGCGACTTCGGCAGCGTGAAGGTCGAGGAGTTCATGATCATCGAGCGCTACAGCCACGTGATGCACATCGTCAGCCAGGTCGAGGGCAAGCTCCAGAAGGAGCGCACGGTTTACGACCTCATGCGTGCGACGTTCCCGGCGGGCACGGTTAGCGGCGCGCCGAAGATTCGCGCCATGCAGATCATCTCCGAGCAGGAAGCGACGCAGCGCGGCCCTTACGCCGGCGCAGTCGGCTACTTCAGCTTCAACGGCAACCTCGACTGCTGCATCACGCTGCGCACGGCGCTGCTCAAGGATGGCCGCGCCTACGTCCAGGCCGGCGGCGGCATCGTGGACGACAGCACGCCGGAGAACGAGTTTCAGGAAACCGTCAACAAGTCCATGGCGTTACGGAAGGCCATCGCGGTGGCGGAAGGTTTTGGAAAAACATAAAAGGTAACTGGTGACTGGTGGCTGGGAATTAGGAGAATTACACCAATTACCAGTTACCAATCACGAATCACGAACATGCTCCTGGTCATAGACAACTACGACTCCTTCACCTACAACCTCGTCCAGTATCTGGGCGAGATGGGCGTGGAGATGAAGATCGTCCGCAACGACGAGGTGACGCTCGACGCTGTGCGCGCGCTGAAACCGGCGCGCATCCTCGTCTCGCCCGGTCCTTGCTCCCCGGCGGAAGCGGGCATCTCGGTGGAGGTCATCCGACAGCTTGGGCCGAAGATTCCGCTCTTCGGCGTCTGCCTCGGCCACCAGAGCATCGGCTACGCGTTCGGCGGCGACGTCATCCGCAACTACCGGATGATGCACGGCAAGACCTCGCCGATCCACCACGACGGCCGGTTCCTCTTCCAAGGCCTGGCGAATCCCTTCGAGGCGACGCGCTACCATTCGCTCGTCGTCAAGCGCGAGACGCTGCCTGACTGCCTGGAGATCACCGCCGAGACGCGCCCCGAGGGCGAGATCATGGGCCTGCGCCACAAACAGTTCCCGATCTGGGGCGTGCAGTTCCATCCAGAGAGCGTGCTGACCACCGAAGGCAAGAAGCTGCTGAAGAACTTCCTGACGCTGTAGAGAAGCAGCGCGGCGGGGCGGCCGTGTTCTCCTTCGACAGTCGCTGCGTTTGTCATATTGCGCTTGGCAAGGAGGGCGGGGGCTTCCTAGTATCCCGCCGCAGAAAGAACGTGGGATGACATCAGCGAGCGTTTGTTCAGAGAAGAAGCCGTTCTCAACCACCACAGGCCGGCCGCCGCGCGCGACCGGCGCGCAGTGGATGGTCGGATGGCTGGCCGAGCGCAGCGTGCGGTCGAAACGGTGGGCGTCGCTGGTGGTCGCGCTGGTGGCGGGGGGGGTCTATCTCAACTCGCTCGATAATTACTTCCTGATGGACGATTTCTGGCACTTGCACGAGGCGGCCGACCGGCCCTGGTCGGCGCTGCTCCAGCCGTGGCAATACAGCGGCGAGGATTTCAAGGCCTACTGGTCCAACGAGCAACGGTTGCACGGCGTCCGCGGCGAGGGGTTCTTCCGCCCGGTGGTGACGCTCCTCTATAAACTGGCGGGCGCGGCGTTCGGCCTCGATGCGCGGGGTTATCATCTCATCAACGTCGTGCTGCACATGCTGGCGTCGCTGGGGGTGTTTGCGATCGCACGGCTGATGTTCCCGCGGCGATGGGTGGCGGTGGCGGTGGCGCTGGTGTTTGCGGCGCATCCGAGCCACGCGGAGACGGTGCAATGGGTGGCGGCGAACGCGGACGCGGCGATGGGCTGTTTCTTCATGGCGTCGTTCGCGGCGTTCGGTTGGTGGCTGCGGCAACGGCGGCCCTGGCAATACGCCGGCGCGGTCGCGGCGTTCGCGCTGGCGCTCTGCTCGAAGGAGTCGGCGATCGCCCTGCCGGCGGTGCTGCTGGCTTATGAGTTCTACCGGGCTTATACCGCCGGCGAACGACGGCCGCGGCCCGGCGAACTGGCGGCGCGGCACGCGGTGTTCTGGGCGATGGCGGCGGGGTATCTGTTGATGCACATCCGGTCGTTCGCCGGCATCTCGGCGATGAACGAGGGCGGCCAATACATGCACAGCCCGTTCTCGGCGACGTTCGTGCCGTTCGTCCTCTTCAACGTCAGTTATGAACTGCTGCACCTTCTCGTCCCGTTCCCGCTGTTCCCGATCAATCCCGGCGAGTTGATCCAGAAGGCCGGCGTGTGGCTGGTGACGCTGGTCTGCGCGGCGGTGCTGGCGGCGATCTGGACCGGGACGCGGCGGTTGCTGCGCGGCTTGCCCGGCTGGAGTTTCTTTCCGCTGTTCACGGTGCTGGCGCTGGCGCCGACGTTCCCGATTCAGGTGGCGCAACGGTTCCTCTACGTGCCGTCGCTCGGGTTTTGCTTGATGCTCGGCGCGCTGCTGCAACGCGCGGACGACACCGGCTGGCTGGCGCAGCGCTGGTCGCGGCTGAATCTGTCGCGGCGCGGTTTGGTGATGGCAAGCGTCGGCGTCGTCGTGGCGGGCTACGCGGTGGTGACGATGTTCCTGAACTTCATGTGGGGGGTTCCCACCAACCTCGTGCGCCAGCAGATCGCGGCGATCCGGCGGGAGGCGCCCGAGTTACCGCGCGGCTCCTCGCTCTACCTGCTGAACCTCTGGCCGCCGGCGTTCGGGATGGAGTTCATGCTGCCGTTGCTCTACCAGGACCCGATGCTCGACGTGCAGGTGCTGACAATCCGCCCGAAGGTCCTGCCCTTCGATTCGATCCAGCCGCCGGAATCCCTGGTGAAGTTCTTTGGCGAGTGCTTGCCTGACCACATCGGCCCCACGCGGATCGAGAACCGGTGGGACGGGCCGGGGATGTTGCGGGTGATCATCGAGGAAGGCGGATTCATGCACAGTTTGGTGGAGGAAGTCTACCCGGCTGCCGCCGAGGCACAGCGGCAGGGCGCGCGCGTGGAGACGCCGCGGTTCACCGCCGAGGTCGTGCGCGCGGATGCCGGCGGCGTGCGGGAACTGGCGTTCCACTTCCGCCCGACGGTCCCGCCGCCGCTGGTGTTGGACATGCAGCACGGACGGGCGGTCCGCGTGCGATGAAACAGCTCATCATTACCGGCGACGACTTCGGCTACAGCCGGTCAGTGAACGACGCCATCTTCCGCGCCCATCGCGAAGGTTTCCTCACCAGCGCGAGCCTGATGCCGTGCGGGTTCGATTTCGACTACGCCGTCGGCTTGGCGAAGAAGACGCCGGGCTTGAGCGTTGGCGCGCATCTCTGCCTGCTCCAGGGGCGGGCGGTGCTGCCGCACGCGGAGATTCCCGCGCTGACGGACGCGGACGGGAACTTCCACAACGACCCGCTGGTTGCCGGCGTGAAGTTCTTCCTCGCACCGGGCATCCGCGACCAGATCGAGCGGGAGTTGTGGGCGCAAATGGCGAAGTTCCTCGCCACAGGCCTGCGGCCGTCGCATCTGAACACCCACATGCACCTCCACGCGCACCCGGCGGTTTTCCCGGTCATCGCGCAAATCGGCCGCGAGCATGGCGTCCGATTCCTCCGGCTGCCACGCGAGGGCCTCTTCGCGCACTTGCGGGTTGACCGGCGTTTCCTGGCGAGCAAGCTGGCGCGCGGGCTTTTCTTCGGGGCGCTGTGCGTCGGTTTGGGGGGCAAGGTCCGGCGCGCCGGTTTCCGCCCGCCCGACGCGGTCCACGGCCTGTTGCAGACCGGCCACCTCGACGAAGCTTACCTGGCGCGCGTGTTGCCGCGGCTCAAGGAAGGTGTGACGGAGATATACTTCCACCCCGGCGCGGACGATGACCCGGTCCTCCGGCGTTGGCAGTCCGGCTACAATCATGCTGCCGAAACCGCCGCGTTGCTCAGCCCGCGATTGAAGGAACTCATCCGCGAACTTGGCATCCGTCTCGCCCGTTTCGAGGACGTCGTCTAGGCAGAGGGCTGGAACCGCGCGCGGGATTACCGCTTCAGCAGGCTCTTCGCCGCGATCAGCAGCTTCTTCCAAGTGGGCAGCGCGATTCTTCCGGCGAACACGTCGAACTCGCGGTGCTCGATCTTCTTCAACAGCCCCCGGTAAATCTCCATCAGCGCCACGAGCGTCGCGCGGCTGTCGGCGTGGATCAGCGGCAGCAGTGGGTGCGCCTTCTCGTAGTAATCGTGCGCGCGGTCAGACTCGAATTTCATCAGATCCACGAACGCCGGCGGCGGATGGCATCGCAGGATCTGCTCCTCCGTCACGCTGAAACGCTGGAGATCCTCCTGCGGCAGGTAAATCCGCCCCATCTGGGCGTCCTCGCGCACGTCGCGGATGATGTTCGTGAGCTGGAAGGCGATGCCGCACCACTCGGCGTATTGCTTGGCCTTCTCGTCGGTGAAGCCGAACACATGGATCACCGTCAGCCCCACGCATGACGCGACGCGGTAGCAGTAGCGGTAAAGTTCCTCGAATGTCGCATAGCGCGTCTTGTCCAAGTCCATCTCCGCGCCGGCGATCAAGTCGGAAAAATAATCCTTCGGGATCCCGTAACGCCGCACCGTGTCGGCGAACGCCGGCAGCATTGCACGCGCCGTGGCTTCCAGCGCCGACTGCACCA
>Ga0233425_10006494_pt1 | contig 17283 bp, 9 predicted proteins | sample Watercolumn_Towu_2_FD_181712 | JGI IMG/M metagenome (GOLD analysis project Ga0233425, IMG submission 181712) | Freshwater microbial communities from Lake Towuti, South Sulawesi, Indonesia - Watercolumn_Towuti2014_140_MG | ecosystem: Environmental > Aquatic > Freshwater > Lake | place: Indonesia... | reverse complement strand
TCAAGAAGCGGCCTCAACCTCAGTGAATCCCGTACAGCGTCAAGCTTGGGCAGCGCTTCCGGCTGATGCCTTGGCCAGCGTGCGCTTTGCGGGACTAGCCCAAGCCTCTTCTGCGGCTTCCACCCTTGATCTCGTGCAGCTCGCGCTGACTCCCGTGGTGCGAGAGAGCCTCGCGCCCCTCGAGGCCGAATGGGAGGAGTCGTTGCTCGATGTGGACCCCCAGGCCGACTTTCTCTGGGCCGCCGCAAGACCTCTGGTGTCTGTGCCCATGACCATCGCCATCACCGGCGTGGATGTGCTCTGGGTGGAAGGCCGCGCCCGTCCGATTCCCGAGATGCTGTTTGTGGCAGAGGCCGGATCGGAGGCTCAGGCCTTCGCGGGCACGCTGCACATGATCCTCGGGCAATTGGAAAAGCGATTCACACTACGCAGCGACATCGAGCGCTACCGCGAGACCGACATTTCAGTGGTGCGCGTGAACGGCGGCGGAACCCGATTCGAAGTAGCCTCCGCCACGCGCGATGGACTCGTACTCGTGAGCATGCACGCCTCGAGCGTGCGCGAGATGTTGGACCGCTTGGCCGATCCCGCTGCGCCGAGTCTCCGTGGACAGGTGCCGCCTTTGCAGACAGGCGACGCAGAAGTGCTGCGTCTCATCTTGGCTCCTGGCTTCCTAGGGTCTTCCCTGGCCAAGGTCTTGCCTCGGGATGTCTTGAGTGCTCTGCGAACTCTCGGAGTTTCCGGGCAGAGCAGGCTGGAACTCTCTGCGTTCGTGCGTGCTGGTCGCGGGATCACCCACTGCCTCCTGAGCGGCCTCTCTGCCTCGGGCCTCGCGGGCACATGTCCGAAAGAACCTGTTCAAGAACGCCTCCTCAACGCTGTTCCTGACACCGCCGTGATGGTGGCCGCATCCCGACACGACTTGAGTGCGGTGCTGCGCACTCTCGAGGCGGCTGCACGCGAACTCCTGCCGGGAGACATAGTGGACACCGCGTTGCGCCAACTCAGTGTCGGCGCACGGGCTGCTGGCGTGGACATCTTGAAAGACATCTCGCCACTGATCGGCAACGAATGTGTGGCCTACTTCGAACTCACACGTTCCGCGAACGTGCCCAACGTTGTCTTGTTGTGCCAAGGCGCGAACGGCGCCCTCTTGCAAACCGAGATCAAGAAAATCCAGTTGCCGGCGGGTGTGGAGTTGCGCGAACGCGACCTAGACGGCTTTCACGTCGTGCAACTCATTCCACCTAAGCCGGCCCCCTTGCCCGAGGGGCAGAGCGAGAAGAGCTTCACCGCTGGTTCGCTGCACATCACCGAGACGTTGATCCGCGGACTTGTGCGACCAGCCCTCGCGGTCAAGGACGATCTCGCCATCTTCGCCCTCAATGAGCGCGGCTTGGCCGCAGCCATGGCGAGGCTCGCCAAGAATGACAAACCGTATCTCAGCAACGAACTCATTCGCCGGGACCTCGGGCTAGCGCTAGGGACGCGGCCGTTGGCCTTTGCGCACGTGGACACGCGGCGCCTTGTGGACGTGGCGGCCAAACTGGGCTTGGGTGGAGAATCGGACGGGCTGCTCGCCATCAGCACCAAGCCAGAACTCAATGCCAAGCTGCCCGGCCTCGGCGTTGTCTTTGCGCAGACAGATCGTGGCCCCCTACTGGAGTTCAGCGGAATCGAAACCGCCACCTTGCTTTGCACGGTCTCCCGCATCCTGATGGAAAGTGAAGGCGTCCCACCCGCGGCGGTGCCCCGTTTCCTGCTGCGATTGCGCGATCCGTCCGCACGCTGACCCCTTGGGAAACGAGGCCGGTTTTGGGATCCTCCTCCGGCCTGCTCCTCCATTGTCCACTAGGGAGTTACGGCCAAACCCCGCGGCGGGCTCATTGACGCGCGCCGCGTCCGGAGAAAGCACATGGGTCTCGAACTTTCGAAAATGCGCAACATCGGCATCTCTGCCCACATCGACTCGGGCAAGACCACGCTGACTGAACGCATCCTCTTCTACACCAAGCGCATTCACGCCATTCACGAAGTGAAGGGCAAGGACGGCGTGGGCGCAACCATGGACTCCATGGACCTTGAGCGCGAGCGCGGCATCACCATTCAAAGCGCCGCCACGCACTGCGAGTGGAAAGACCACCACATCAACCTGATCGACACTCCTGGCCACGTGGACTTCACCATCGAAGTCGAGCGCTCCTTGCGCGTTCTCGACGGAGCGATTCTCGTGCTCTGCGGTGTGGCAGGTGTCCAAAGCCAGTCCATCACCGTGGACCGCCAGATGCGCCGCTACAACGTCCCGCGCATCGCCTTCGTCAATAAGTGCGACCGCACCGGCGCCAACCCCATGCGCGTGTGCGATCAGTTGCGCGAGAAGCTGCGCCTGAATTCCGTGATGCTCCAACTGCCCATCGGCCTTGAAGGCGATCACAAGGGCGTGGTGGACCTCATCGACATGAAGGCCATCTACTTCGAGGGCCCCAACGGCGACACCATGCGCGTGGCCGAGATCCCCGAAGAACTCCGCGAAGAATCCGAGCAGCGCCGCGAAGTGTTGCTCGACACTGTTTCGGAGTTCAGCGATGAACTCCTCGAAGCCGCTCTTGAGGGCAAGGCCACGAGCGAGCAGATCATCGCTGCTGTGCGCAAGGGCACCTTGGCGCTGAAGCTCGTGCCCGTGATGCTCGGCTCGGCCTACAAGAACAAGGGCGTGCAGCTCTTGCTCGACGGCGTCATGCGCTACCTCCCGGATCCCACGGAGGTCGAAAACATCGCCATCAATCCTGAGAAGGAGGACGACCGCCTCGTCACTTCCTGCAAGGATGCAGACCCACTGCTCGCCTACGCGTTCAAGCTGACGGACGGCGCCTACGGGCAGCTGACGTACATCCGCATTTATCAAGGACGCATGGTCAAGGGCGAAATGATGGAGAACGCCCGCACTCGTCGGCGCGTGCGTATCGCGCGCCTCGTGCGCATGCACGCGGATGAGATGGAGGACATCGACTCCGCAGGCGCGGGCGACATTGTCGCAACCTTCGGCGTGGACTGCGCCTCGGGCGACACGTTCCGCACCGAGGACTACGACTACACCCTCACGTCCATGCACGTGCCGGAACCAGTGATCAGCCTCGCCATCACGCCCAAGGACCGCAAGGCCGCTGACAACGTCAGCAAGGCCCTTCAACGCTTCACCAAGGAAGATCCGACCTTCCGCGTGCACGTGGACCCGAAGACTGCGGAAACCATCATCAGCGGCATGGGTGAGTTGCACCTCGACGTCTACGTCGAGCGCATGAAGCGCGAGTACCAAGCCGAAGTCACGGTGGGCGCGCCACAGGTGGCGTTCCGCGAGCGCATCACGCGCACCATCCAGTACGCCTACACCCACAAGAAGCAGACCGGCGGCTCAGGTCAGTACGGCAAGATCGCTGGGCTCATCGGCCCTTCAGAGAATGGCCAATACGAATTCGTCGATGCCGTCACCGGCGGCTCCGTGCCGCGCGAGTACATCTCGTCTGTCGAGAAGGGCTTCAAGTCCTGCATCGAGGAAGGCATGTTCATCGGCAAGCCCATTGACGGTTTGCGCGTGGAACTCAACGACGGCGGCAGCCACCCGGTGGACTCCTCCGACAACGCCTTCCAAGCAGCAGCCCGCGGGGCATTCCGCGAGTTCTATCTGCAAGCGAGCCCTCAAGCCTTGGAACCCATCATGAACGTGGGCATCGAAGGCCCCTCAGAGTTCCAGGGCGAAATGGTGGGCACCATTCTGCAACGCCGCGGCATCCTCATCGGCACGACCGAGGATTCCGGCTTCGTGCGCATTGAATCTGAAGTGCCCCTCGCCGAGATGTTCGGTTATGCCACCGTCTTGCGATCCGCCACGCAGGGCAAGGCGGAGTTCACCATGGAGTTCCACCGCTACGCGCCGGCGCCGCGCGAAGTGCAGGATGAACTCGTGAAGAAGTATCAGGCCGAGCGCGCTGCCAAGAACAAGTGAGGCCAGAGATGAGCAACAATCCAGCTGAAGCCAACCGCCCCATGCGTGCCTTCGAGCGAGTCCTGAAGTCAGGACTCGGCGCGGGCAACATTGGAGTCATGGTCTCCCCCCACGGCACTGGCAAGAACGCCATCTTGACCAGCATTGCCATCGACCAAGCCATGAGCGGCCAGAACGTGCTGCACATCGCGATTGGCAAATCCGTGAGCGACATTCGTGCCTACCACGATGAGATCCTCTCCAAGATCGAGGACTCCGTCGCCGCGACTGATCGCGCCGAGATCCTGACGCGCGTCGAGCGTCACTCCCAGATCTACACCTTCCGCGGTGGCCAATTCGATGTGGCCAAACTCGCGAGCATTCTCTCGTTCCTCGCGACCCATGCCGAGTTCCGTCCTTCAACCATCATGTTCCAAGGTTGGCCGGACATCGACACCACGACGCCCGCAGAGTTGCAGGCTGTGCGTGATCTCGCACGTCAATACAACGCTGCGGTCTGGATCCCTGTGCACGCGGAAACGGGTGCGGATGGCAAGACCTTGCCCGCCACCGTGGGCGCGCTCATGGAGCACTTCGAAGTCGCTGTGACCTTGGGCAGCCAAGCCAAGACCTTGCCGCTGCACTTCGTGCGCGTCCATGGCGCCACGCCTTCGTTAGCTCCTAAGCTGGAGTTCGATCCAGCCAGCATGCTCATTCGCTGGAACTGACCCGCACGCGGCGAGGATCGCAGAAAGACTGGTCCATGCGCATCACTGGCATCGGCGGCGGCCCAGGCGGCTTGTTCAGCGCCATCCTGCTCAAGAAGGCGCTGCCCGATGCACAAATCACGGTGCACGAACAGAATGGTCCTGAGGACGCATTCGGCTTCGGCGTCGTGTTCTCGGATGAGACCCTGCTGCACATTGAAGCAGCCGACCCCGAGAGTTTCGCAGAGATCCAGCGTGCGTTCATTCACTGGCGCAGCATCGAGACTTGGCATCGCGGTGCGTGGGTCAAGTCGGATGGCCACGGCTTCTCAGGCCTCGAGCGCCGACGCATGCTGCAGATTCTGCAACAACGCGCCGCTGGCCTCGGTATTGGTCTGCGCTTTCATTCGCAGGTCCCCTCCGCGCGCGAAGCTCAGCGCGACGCCGATCTCGTCATCGCAGCAGACGGCGTGAACAGCCGCGTGCGCGAGGAGTTGAAGGACGTCTTCAAACCGCGTGTCGAACTAGGCGCGACGCGCTTCTCGTGGTTGGCCGTGGATCGTGAACTCGAGAGTTTCACGTTCATTTTTGCGCCCACTGAGTTCGGCAACTTCTCGGTCCACGCCTATCCTTTCAAGAGTGGGCAATCCACGTGGATCGTCGAATGCACAGAAGACACATGGCGACGCGCAGGCTTTGAAGAGTCCAACGACGAGAAGACGCTCGCACTTTGCCAGCGCATCTTCACTCCTTGGCTCGGTTCCTCGAAGCTCGTAGCCAACCGTTCGCTCTGGCGTCGCTTCCCCTTTATCACCAATGAACGCTGGCATGATGGCCGCTCCATCGCGCTGGTCGGTGACGCGGTGCACACCGCCCACTTCTCCATTGGCTCCGGCACGAAGCTGGCCATGGAAGGTGCCATCGCCCTGAGCCGCGCCGTCGTTGAGGCCGTGCACCAAAAACAGCCCATGACGCACGCGCTGGAGCGCTACGAGTCGCTGCACCGCGGCCCCACCGAACGCTTGCAGCGCAATGCCTGCGTGTCGCAACGCTGGTTCGAAGAGGTGGAGCACTACCTCCAGCAGTCGCCGCACATCTTCAATTTCAATCTGATGACCCGCTCGCGCCGCATTGGAGCGGACAATCTCGCCGCCCGCGACCCGGTCTTGGTGCGCGACACGTTGGAGGCGTTTGCCAAGGAACAGCCGCTTTCGCGCCGTGCAGACGGCTCCCCTGTTCCGCCGGCATTCTCGCCATTCAAAATGCGCGGGCTCGAACTCCCGAATCGCGTGGTGGTGAGCCCGATGTGCCAATACAGCGCCGAAGATGGCGTGGTGGGAGATTGGCACCTCGTGCACTTGGGCTCGCGGGCCATCGGCGGCGCGGGGCTGTTGATTGCCGAGATGACCAACGTCTCCGCTGACGGGCGCATTAGCCGCGGCTGCGCGGGCCTCTGGACCGATGCCCAAGAAGCGGCCTACGCGCGCATCGTGGACTTCGTGCATCAACACAGCGCCGCCAAGATCGGGGTGCAGCTAGCCCACGCTGGACGCAAGGGTTCCGCACATCGGCCTTGGGAAGCTGCGGACACGCCGCTCACGGATGGATGGGAGACCATCGCTCCATCAGCCTTGGCTTGGAATGCGGGTTGGCCTGCGCCGCGCGCCATGACGCGTGCTGACATGGACCGCGTGCGCGATGCGTTTGTGGCCAGCGCGCGCCGGGCCGTGCGCGCAGGTTTCGACATGATCGAACTCCACATGGCCCATGGCTATTTGTTGAGTTCGTTCCTCACGCCCCTCAGCAATCAACGCACCGACGAATACGGCGGAAGCCTCGAGAATCGCCTGCGTTTCCCGCTCGAAGTCCTAGATGCCGTGCGCAGCGCTCTGCCTAAGGACATGCCCCTCTCGGTGCGCATTTCAGCCCATGACTGGCACCCGCGCGCGGATTCCATGCGCACGGAGGAATCCGTTCGCATCGCTAGAGCTTTGCGCGAACATGGTGCGGACATCATTGATGTGTCTAGCGGTGGAACAAGTCCTGAAGGCAAGCCGCAGTACGGGCGCATGTATCAACTGCCTTTCGCGGAAGCCGTGCGCCGCGGTGCGCAGGTGCCCGTCATGGCGGTGGGCGGCATCGAATCCATCGATCACGTCAACACCATTGTACTTGCCGGACGGGCTGACTTGTGCGCCATCGCGCGCGCACACCTTGCGGACCCGATGCTCACCCAACGCGCCGCCATCGCAGCGAAGGCCGACGTCCTGCGCTGGCCCGCGCAATACAGCGCCGGAAAACCAAGACTCGCATGAAACGACTACCAGAACGCAGCTCCGAAGGTGCAGCAGGCCCGCGTAAGAAGCGCCCCTTTGGCAAGCACAAGAAATCTGGCGCAGGCGTGAATGCCTCAGCCCATGGTCTCCGCATCTTGCATGAGGACGGGGACATTCTTGTGTGCGACAAGCCCGAGGGCTTGCTCTCAGCGACCCCGCCTGGCTCCAAAGACATCTCCGCGTTCCGGCTGCTGCAGAAGCGTCTCGGGTCCACCGAACGCCGCCCACGGGTCTGGATCATTCACCGACTCGATCGCGAAGTCAGTGGCGTGATGGTGTTCGCCGTGTCCGAAGCCGCCTTCCGTTTCTTGAAGGAAGACTTCCGCGCCCGCCGCATCGAGCGCAGCTACTACGCGCTTGTGGAAGGCAGCCCGAAGGAAGAGCAAGGCACAGTGCAGAGCTTCCTGCGTGAAGACCGCTTCGGTGTCGTGCGCTCGGTGCAAACCCCGCGACGCACCACGGATGCGCCTTACGAGGATGAGGATGAAGCGCGCCTCTCGGTGACTCACTGGCAAGTTGTGCATCGCGGCGAACGCAACACCCTCTTGAAGATCCGCATGGAGTCTGGCCGCAAACACCAGATCCGCGTGCATCTCTCGGAACTCGGCCACCCCATCGTGGGCGACGAGCGCTACGGCGCGCGGACCAATCCCATTGGTCGCGTGGGCTTGCATGCCGCGGAATTGAGCTTGCGCCATCCTGCCAGCGGGGCCGCAACTCTTTTCCAAAGTCCTCCGCCACCAGAGTTCTTGAATGCTGTGGGGGCAAAGATCGAATCACTGCCCAGTGCCCCAGCGCCGCAGCAGGAGGCGGATCCAACGCCTCTCAAGGCCGAAGAGCGCGGCACGCGCATGTCCACAGGCTGGGATGCCGTGGCCCCTTGGTATGCAACGCTGGTCGAAGAGAAGAAGAGCGCTCCCCTCGACGAAGTGGTCATGCCTGGCACGCTGGCTCTCCTCGCACCGCAGCGCGGGGAGTGCATCCTCGATCTTGCCTGTGGCGAGGGCAGCCTCGCGCGCCGGATCGCTGCTTCAGGCTGCCGCGTCACAGGTGTGGATGCCTCCTCGGAACTCATTGCGTTGGCGAAAGAGCGCTCTGGCCCCGTGGAATATCGCGTCCTCGACGCGCGCGATCTGAAGTCTTCCGGACTCGGGCCGTTTCAAGCCGTGACCTCCGTGATGGCGCTCATGAACATGGATCCCCTCGATCCGGTGTTCGAGGGCGTTGCCAGCGTGTTGGCACCCGGTGGACGGTTCGTGGGCGTCATCCTGCACCCGGCATTTCGCGCGCCGCGCCAATCCTCATGGGCCATGGAGCGCGGAACCCGTGGCGTGAGGCACTTCCGCCGTATCGATGCCTACCTCTCCCCCGGACAGTTCGAAATCGTGATGAATCCGGGGGCCGTCGCCAAGGGCGCGAAGCCTGTCACCACATGGACCTTCCATCGCCCATTGCAGCACTACGTGCGCTTGCTTGCACGGCACGGACTCGCTCTTGATGCCATCGAAGAGTGGCCAGTCACGCGATTTGCTCGCGATGATGCCGCCATGGCCCACTTGCAACGCGAAATCCCGATGTTCCTAGCTCTACGCGCCAAGAAGGCTCGCTAACCAAGCACCTGCCTCGGCACCACCGCTGCGCTCAGCGGCGCAATTCGCGCTGCACGAGCACGCGGGACTCTCGCAACACCGCGCGCAGAATGCGCGAGAGTGCGAGGGGCGAAAACGCTCCCCGGCAACGCACGAATCGGCGCAACATGAGTTGCTCCCGACGGGCATCTTTCGCCACGGTTGTGATTCCCGCTTTCAAACGCCCTATGCGCCGCGCGAGGGCCGCTCTCCTCTGCAAGAGCTTGGCAAGCTCTGCATTGAGCGTGTCCATGCGCTTACGCTGTGCACTCACTTGGCGCTCACGGGCAGCACGCTGCACTTGAGATGGCGATGGCTTCGATCTCCGCGCCTTCTGGCCCATTGTTAGTCTCCACAGCATGCAAGCTCACGGACGCCACTCTCTGCCAGAACTCCTCGCCCCTGCGGGATCAAAGGAAGCTCTGCACGCGGCGCTGCAAGCTGGCGCTGATGCGGTCTACTTTGGGCTCGATAGTGGATTCAATGCAAGAGCCCGCGCCGAGAACTTCAGCCTCGCGAATCTCAGGGAGACCTGCGCCCGCATCCACCGAGCCGGAGCCAAGGCCTATCTCGCACTGAACACCCTCGTGTTCGAAGTGGAACTGCCCGCGGTAGAGCGCCTCATCGTTGCTGCGGCTGAGGCCGGCGTGGATGCCCTCATCGTTCAAGACCCCGCAGTCGCCTTGCTCGCTCGTGAGAGGGCTCCGAGCCTAGAAGTGCATGCCAGCACGCAGATGACCATTGCGAGCGCCGAGGCCGCACGTTTTGCGAGCGCTCTCGGGGCCACGCGTGTGGTGCTGCCTCGTGAACTCTCGTTGACGGAGATCCGGCACTTCACGCGCAACTCCCCCATCGCTGCTGAGGTCTTTGTCCATGGGGCCCTCTGCGTCGCGTGGAGCGGGCAGTGCCTGACTTCGGAAGTCTGGGGGCAACGCTCCGCCAATCGCGGACAGTGTGCGCAATCCTGTCGCATGCCTTACGACGTCGTGCTCGATGGCCGCGTGCAAGAGGCCGCCGACATCAAGTACCTCCTCTCACCTCTCGATCTTGCAGGCCTGCCCTTATTGAATGAGCTCCTCGAATTGCCCCTCGCGGGCTTGAAGATCGAAGGTCGCCAAAAAGGCGCGGCCTACGTCGCCACCGCGGTGCAAGCTTGGCGCGAAGGACTCGACGGCGGGGGCACTCCATCCACCGCGCGACTCTCAGAGTCCATGAACTCCATGGCCTTGGCCTATTCGCGGGGTTTCTCGCCGGGATTCCTCGCTGGCAGCAACCACCAGCGCTTGGTGGAGGGCCGATTCCCGAAACATCGCGGCCTGTTCGTGGGGCGCGTTCTTGAAGTGGATGTGGAAGGCAACCGCGTGCTCGTGGGCCGGGATCTAGAAGGTCGGCCTTGGACGGGTGCGCTCTTGGCGGGCGATCGCGCGGCCGGTCCGCAGGGTCAGTCCGCTTTGAACATCAACGGCAGTGCGTGGCGCGAACAGGACGGCTTCGCGGTAGTGAATGCCGGCACGGGCGTGGTGTTCGATGACGGTCACCCCGAGGATCCGCGGGAAGCAGGCGGCATGGTGCGAGCCGTCCGCACAGTCGGCCGCAATCTCGACATGCGCTTCGGCACCCCTGGGCCGGACTTGACGCGCGTTCGCGCTGGACAGCGCGTCTTCGCCAACATGAGCCCGGAGGTGATGAGCTTGACCCAGAGTGCCGGCCATGCCCCCGATCCCTTGCAGAGAAACTGGCTAGATCTGGCGGTCGCGGGGCAGGACAACGCGCCCTTGCAGGTGAAGGCCACCACAGCCACGGGGCAATGCCATCTCACCTCGCCCATGCCCCTAGCGCAGAGCCGCGGAAAGGGTCTCGATGACGCTCTCCTGCGCGAGAAACTCGGCAGCTTCGGAGGCACGATCTTTCACTTGCGGAACCTCGAGCTTTCGGAACTAGGGACGGGCCTGCACCTGCCTGTCACAGCACTGAAAGAACTGCGGCGCCGATTGGTCGAGCACTTACAGCCCCTCGCAGAACGCGGGCCCAAGCATGAGACGGCAGCAGAACCTGCTCTTCCTCGCCTCGCCGCCCAAGCACGCACCGCTGTCACAACTCACGCCGAGCAGCAGCCCCCTCTCTTGATTCCGTTGGTTCGCACCCTCGAACAGCTCGACGCTGTCCTCGACACAGAGCTGCCTGAGGTCGAACTCGATTTCATGGATTTCACCGGCCTCGGCCGGGCTGTGGAGCGCGCCCGCGCTGCTTCGAAGCGCCTCACCATCGCCACGGTGCGTGTCCAAAAACCCATGGAAGAGGCCTATGACCGACGCATCGAAGCGCTCCAACCTGACGGCGTTCTGCTGCGACACTTCGGAGCCTTGACTCATTTCCGCGAACATCCCGTGCGCCGCGCCCTGCATGGCGACTTCTCGCTAAACGTCACGAATTCCATCACCGCGGCGCACCTCATGCAGCTGGGCCTAGAGACCATCACGGCCTCCCACGACTTGGATGAAGCGCAGTTGCTAGCGCTCCTAGAGGCCACTGATGCCGCGCGCGTCACCGTGGTCTTGCGGCATCGCATCTCGACCTTCCACACGGAGCATTGCGTTTATGCGCACCTCCTGTCCAACGGCAGAGACTTCCATTCCTGCGGTCGGCCCTGCGACGAACATGCCCTCGCCCTCAAGGATCACCTCGGCCGCGAACATCCTGTGCTCGTGGATGTGGGCTGCCGAAACACCGTGTTCAACGCGGAGGCCACCACCAATGCGCCGCTAGTTCCCCGTCTCCTTGAACGCGGTGTGCGACGCTTCCGCTGCGAATTCGTGCGCGAATCTGGCGCGGAACTGAGTCGCACCTTGCAGAGCTTCCAAGGACTCTTGGCCGGCACCATTCGCCCCGAAGAGTGTGTGAACCAACTTGGCCTTGGGGTTCAACAAGGAGTGAGCGCCAAGACCATGGAAGTGATGGTCTGAACGCCTTGCCCGCGTAGTCAATCTGCGAGAGTCGCCAAGAACGCAGGCGGGCTGGTCAATCCCGTGAGAGCCTGCTTGATGCGCTCCTTCGCGCGTTCATCCACGTGTCCGGTCCAAGTGGCACGAATCAGCCGATTGCGCGCGGTGTGCTCTAGCGGCACGAACTCCACGACATCCACCTTGTAGCCCTGAACACGCAGCCATTCGGCGCGCAGGGCATCCGTCAGCACAGCAGCGTAGTCTTCACGCAGAATGCCGGCGCTCATGAGTTCGTGCCCTTTGCCGAGCAGGGGTCTGAGTTCGCGGTGGCAACATGGCACCACGGCTACGACGCGCGCTAGGGATTGCACTCCTGCGCCCATGGCCGCATCCGTTGCGCGATCGCAACCATGCAATGAAATCAGGAGGTCCACGCCCGTGTTCAGGACCATCTGCTCGGCCTCACAGGTGAGGAACTCCGCTTGAGTTGCACCCACACGCTTGGCGAGTTCGCGGCAACGACCGATGGCCACCGCATCGCGATCAAAGCCCAAGAGGCGCGAAGACTGCCCGCGCAACCGCAGCACGTAACTCAGGAGCAGCCCGAGGTAGCTTCGCCCGCAATTCGCATCCGCAAGAACCAAGGGGCGCTCGCTGTTGGGCACCACAAGTGGAAGGAGGAGCTCCAACGCATGGCGGATCTGCTGAAACTTCCGCCGCGTGTCCGGAGCCATACTGCCTCCGCGTTGAAGAAGTCCTAGAGCCATGAGCATCTCACGGTCTCGCTGTTCATCTAGGATGGGCTCTGCATCAGCGCGCATGGGCCATGGCTCCACGAATCTCCGATGGGCAGGTCATGACACACATTCGAAACTCGCGCAAGCGGGGCTTGATTGTGCTGCAAGAACATGGCGAGATGCGCACGCATGAAGAATCGGCTCCGCGTGCTGTGCTTTGGCTGCTTGGTGCTTGCGTGCGTCACCGCTTGCGCGGACCCACGAGTCGGCCCCACCGATGATGGGGCTCACTTTGTCAACACGATGCAACGCATCGAGCCAGCGGGTCCGACGCTGCTCTTGCCCTCCCGTCCTGTAGACGCGGCATTGAGTCCCGATGGCTTGCGCGTCCTCACCAAGGAAGCGAAATCCATCACGTTGTGGAACCTCGCGCCCTTTGAACGCGTAGCCGAACTCCCCTTTCCTAGCGCAGGTGCCTCGCCCCTCGGGATTGTGTTTCGCGACGCGCAACATGTGCTTGTCAGCGATGCGCAGGGCCACATCCACGAAGCCCGCGTCGATGGCAACACCCTGCGCTGGGAGCGCCATCTGGCGTGTCCGAAGCCCGCTGTAGGAGGCCACGCCTATCCCTGTGGCATGAGCCTCAGTGCCGACGGCAAAGCGTTGCTAGTGGCGCTCTCGCGCAACAACACTCTGGGAGTGGTGGATCTGAACGCTTGGAAGTTCACGGCGGAAATCCCAGTGGGGGCTGCTCCGCGGGATGTCGCCGTGGATGTCTCAGGGCGCGCCTGGGTCACCGACTGGGCAGGCGGACCTCCCCTCCCGGGGCAGCCCGGGGCATTGAGTGCAGGAACCCTCGTGGCTGTGGATCATCGCGGCGTGGCATGCACGGGTTTCGTTTCCTGCGTCGACGTTGCCAGACGCGGTGAAGTTCTGCGTGTGCCCGTGGGCTTGCATCCGGGGCGCATCCTCTCGGACGGCAACGGGCTCATGTTTGTGAGCAACGCGAACTCCGATTCCATCTCTGTCATTGACACCCGCTCATGCAAAGTGGTGCAGACCATTCCCGTGGCACCGGTGGACGGTCTCGCATTCGGTTGCACTCCGTTGGGCCTCGCTTTTGAGCCTGACACACGCCTGCTCAGTGTGGCCCTCGCGAACACCAACGTCGTAGAGACCTTTCGGATTTCTCCCGATGGTCAACATCACGAACGTGTGAGCTTGCTCCCCACGGGCTGGTATCCCGCAGCCCTCGTTCGCACGAACCTCGGACTCGTGGTCGCAAACACCAAGGGCATTGGCCCAAGGAACCCTCGCCTTGAAGGCGACGTTGCGACGTTCAATTCCCACCGACACCAAGGCAGCGTGACGCTGCTGCCAACACCACTCGTGGCGGGTGGTGCTGCGGCGCTCGCACAGCGTGCGCTCCGAGATGCGCGCATCCATGAGTCGTGGCGCGGAGCCCATCCTCCCGTTCGCGCGACGCGCTCCCGCGCGGTGCCACTAGGCCGCGAAGAGGCCTCACCCATCCGGCATGTTGTCTACATCATCAAGGAAAATCGCACCTACGACCAAGTCTTTGGCGATCTGCCCCAAGGTGATGGCGAACCCAAGCTCTGCATCTTTCCACGGGCCATCACGCCCAATGCTCATGCCCTCGCTGAGGAGTTTGTGCTCCTCGACAACTACTACTGCAATGGAGTGCTGAGCGCCGACGGCCACTCATGGGCCACGGAGGGTTACGCCTCGGATCATCTCGAGCTTTCCTTTGGGGGGTTCACGCGCTCCTACACCTTCGGCGATGACGCAGCAGCCCACTCGCCGAAAGGTCACATCTGGAATCTCGTCCTCGAGCACGGCCTTTCCTTCAGGAACTTTGGCGAGCTCGTGCACACAGAGTTCAGCGAAACGGGCATGAATTGGACCAAGATGCGCGCCGCGCAAGCGCAGGGCAGCTTGCCCCTCACTCATCAGGTTCACATCGATCACCTGCGCGAACTCACCGAGCCTGGCTCTCCTGGTTGGAACATGAACGTCCCCGACAGTGTTCGCGCGGATGTGTTCTTGAACGCTCTCGCGCGCTTTGAATCTCAAGGCCAGTTCCCAAACCTCGTGACGATCTACTTACCCAACGACCACACCCAAGGCACTAGCCCCGGGACACCCACGCCACGCGCCCACGTAGCGGAAAACGACCACGCCCTCGGTCGCATCGTGCAAGCGCTCTCTCATTCGAAGTTCTGGCCGGAGATGGCCATCTTCGTCAACGAAGACGACCCGCAAAACGGTTTTGATCACGTGGATGGGCACCGCTCCCTGTGCCTCGTCATCTCGCCCTGGGCGAAACGCGGTGCCGTGAGTTCTCGCTTCGCCAACCAGACCAGCGTTCTGCGCACCATCGAAGCCATTCTCGGCTTGCCTCCCATGCACCAGTTGGATGCCATGGCCCCACTCATGGACCACTGCTTTGCGAGCACCATCGACCTCACGCCCTACACCCTGCGCCCGAGCAACATCGACTTCGACGAGCTCAATCCTCAGCCCAAGAGTGCTGCCGCAAAGAAACTCGCGGAGCTTTCCCTCGCTCAAGACCTCTCGCGCCCCGATTGCGCCGACGATGATGAGTTGAATCGCATTCTCTGGCACGCCATGCGCGGCGACGAGCCCTATCCCGCCGAGTGGGCCGGGCCCCATGGGCGAGGTCTGAGGGCGAGAGGGCTCACGCTGCACGCCGCGGATGACGACGACGACGATGACGCCGAGATGCAAGAAGAGCGGCGCCCATCCGCAGATGAACGCCGCTCGCACCGACAAGATCGAGAGTAGAAACTCAGAGCTCCGAAGTGGTGGTCTGCAGCATGTCCGAGGTATAGACCATGCCGTTGGCGGGGCAGATCGCAGCCCACTGCACGTACACCGCGAAGCCGGGTGGAACCCCGAGCGGCGCATTCAAGAACGCGTTCCCGAAGGCGTCGGTGGGCAGCGCGATGGCGGTCAGCGTGCCCGGATTCAGCCACAGGTTCGAACCCGAAGGCAGCACAATCGGTGCCCCGAGGAAGCCAAGGTCGAGGCCGAGGATGACCGCAGCCGCGATGGGGCCGTTGGCGAGAGTCAGCTGGAAGCCTGCATTCCCGCTGTAGACCGGTGAGTTCACGGACGCGTCTAGCGTCATGGCTCCACACACCGCGCCTTGAGGCCGTTCGGCGGGAAGCGACACAAACGCGAGCCCCTGCGCTCCGGGATTCGCGAGGGGAACTGCGATGCCCGTGGGGAAATGGCGGGCGATATTGTTGTAAGAGATGTAGAGCGGCTTGCCGGGAGCCGACGAGTCCATGGCCAGTCCTGTTGCGGGCGCTGCGGGCACGAAGGCCGGCAACGCGATCCCGAGCAGCACTCCTGCGGCGGTGAATCGGCAGATGCGGCTGTCGTCCGCCACCGCAAGGACCTGGCCTGCGCCTTGGTCAAACTCCAGCCCCGTGAGCAGTGTGGGAGTCCCCAAGAAGGGCCCATTGAACGGCCCCGTGATGATGAGGCCCGTGTTGGGGTTCACTTCGGCGATCACCCTGCCGTCTGTGGCCCACAGCGTCCCGGTGTTGTCGTTGCAGGCGAGTCCGGTCACTCCATTGAAGCCCGCAGGATTGGGCAGAACGCCAAATGGCCCAACCCCCGGAATCACTCCCGGCAGCGACATGCGCACGAGCTGAGGCCCGTTGCTGTAGTAGACGCGGCGACGCACCTGATCCACAGCCATGCCGCCAAGGGGACCGACCGTCGTTGGAAGAGGCACGAGACTGGGGTTGGTTCCCACAATTCCCCCCGCAGGGGCAGCCGGTGACATGCTGTAACTGCGCCCGTATTCGTTGGCCGATGCGCTGTGATAGGACACAAGGCACTGGGCGTTCAGGGACAAGGTGAAGACCGTCAGAGCGAGGAACATGAAAGCGTGAGTCATGGGAAAGTCCTCCTGGGTTAGGAAACAAGTGCCCATAGAACCCCTCGCGCTCACATTTCAGCGTTGCGGCGCTTCCGCTCCGTTGCTCATCCCACAACAAACGCCGCGAGGCGGCCCGCGCAGAGCACGGACCGCCTCGTTGACTCAGGACTTCATTGGCTCAGGGTTCTGAAATCCGCACCTGCAAGAGCTCCGAGCAGTAGGCCAATCCATTCATGGGGCAGATGGCTAGCCACTGGGCGTAGGCCAAGAAGCCTGGCGGCAGCGTCAGGGGAATCGGTAGCGCAGCATCACCGGTGAGGCTGGTCGGCAAGGTGAACAGCAAGAGAGACGTGCTCGCGGGGTTGAGCCACAGATTCGAGCCGGAGAGGAGCACGATGGGCAGCGGGAGATAGCTCACGTCGATACCCAACAGCACGATGGATGCAGAGGGCCCGCCCGAGAGTGTGAGCTGCCAACCCATGTTGTTGGTGTATTCAGGGCTGTTCACCCATGCATCGAGAGGCATGGGAGTGCAAACAGCGCCTTGGGGCAGCGTGGCGGGCAAAGCCACACAAGCCAAGCCCTGCGTGAAGGGATTGAGCAATGGGAAGAATGCGCCTGTATTCATGCGCACGGCGACATTGTTGTAGGAGATGTAGAGCGGCTTCGAGGGTGCAGAGGAATCCTGCGCCAACCCTGTAGCCAGTCCGGGCGGACCGAAGCTCGGCAGGAGGATGCCGAGGATGACACCCGTAGGTGTGAAACGAATGACGCGACTGTCTTGCACTAGAGCCAACACTTCGTTGGCCCCTTGGTCGTATTCGAGACCGGTGAATCGCAATGCTGAGCCGGCAAACGGCCCCGTGAAGAGGTTCAAGATCACTCCGCCAATCGTGTCGTACTCCATCACGCTCCAACCATCTGTCATCCAGAGCGAGCCCGTCGTGTCGTTGCACGCAAGCCCTGTGAGTGGCCCGAAGAACGCAGGCCACATGACGGGTCCAAACGGTCCGGGGA
>Ga0233425_10006493_pt1 | contig 17286 bp, 14 predicted proteins | sample Watercolumn_Towu_2_FD_181712 | JGI IMG/M metagenome (GOLD analysis project Ga0233425, IMG submission 181712) | Freshwater microbial communities from Lake Towuti, South Sulawesi, Indonesia - Watercolumn_Towuti2014_140_MG | ecosystem: Environmental > Aquatic > Freshwater > Lake | place... | reverse complement strand
GAACGGCGCATGGACCCAGCTCTCTTGGGGAGATCCGGATAAATTGTGGACTTATGGCTGCAAGCTGGTAGCCAACTTTCCCGGGATTGGGCTCTATCAATACAACGGCTCGAACTGGACTGCACTCGCATCAAGCACCTCGGTTGAGAGCGTGGTTGGGGTTGAGTTACCCTAATCGACGGAAGCGGATTGATGTTCATAGGCACGCTGCCCAGAGCCCCAGCGTAACAGAGGTTGAATTTCCTTAATCAAGGAAGAGAACATGTCCATCTCGATAGAAGCCAAGAGCCGCGTGCCCCAGAAAGGTAGTCACCTGAGCCTGGAGCGGAACCTGGGTGGGTCAGATTCCCATGCTTCATGGAATCATCAGTCGTAAGGAATTGATGTGAAGGCGGAGAGATCGATGGAAAAGTGGCAGTGATTGTAAAAGGGGGCTAGATTTTGACCTTATCGTCGGATTGTTTGCACCACATATTTCCGGATCACAATGGAACCATTCAGAGGGCGATCAATCATGCTATTGCCTGGAACATGGCCATCCTGCTGAATGAGACCTACAATCTCACTACTGCGCTGGATCTCAAGGGCAAGGCCGTCACAGCAAAATCGGAAATGGACCCACCAAATGCATGTTGAACGGGGGGCAGCAAACCTGGGTGGTTTAGATTCTTACGCATTCAATCTGAGAGTCCATCTCTCACATCGTTAAGCGGCTAATAATTCAACGATTTGTTCGATGGAGTCATCCGCCCGGTGATATGCTTTTTCAAGTGTGCTGTCTATGAGGTGGAGCCTGTCGGGACGATGATGAAACAGGCTGTTGGCCAACGGGCCGCATAGTCGCTTGTGAAAGAGAACGAACATGGCGGCAACCTTGACGCCCTTTTCCGTAAGTCGGTAGGAATAATGTTTGCCGTCGCGCTCAACCAGTCCATGAGCTTGCATCTTGCGCAAATCGTAGCGGAGCTGATTTATTGTGTATGCGGGCAGTTCGTAAGCAGCTACGATGTTTTTATGAAGAAGCGCACTACTCCATCCGCCAAGGCAGGTCCCGGCGTGCATGATGGTTTCCATCAGACGGATCATGCGTGTATCGTGGATCTTGATACCGGCAATTCGTGTGTTGCGATGTGTCAGAGGTAAGGCAAGTCGCTGAAAGAGCGGGAAGTCGAAATGCACATTAAGGGCGTTTGCCTGGAGCCCGGCAAACCTATCCAGGATTTCGATAGACCTTTGTCGAACCAACGGCAGGTTGACGAGAGACTTTCGAACCCGGAGGTCCGGCGTGTTGTTGGTGCAGATCTCCATCCGGAAGGAAGTGCGAAACTTCTCGTACTGTTTGACAAAGGAGTTTTTGAAATAGCCCCGAAGAGTATGGTGGGCTTGATCGAGACGTTCCAGAACCACCTGGAGCTTGCCTTTGAACCCCTTGCTGATCCGGGCGCCGAACATGTTGGACACCTTGTTGGCCGTTAAAGTAAAGAGACCAAGCTCGCAGGAACGCTGGAAGAGTTTTCGTATTGGAAAGTTCTGGCGGAAAATGAAATTGTGGCAGTACTCAATCTGGGAGATGACATAGAAGCGCCGCAGGTTCATCCGCCGACGTTCCTTGTTCGAGAACTTGGGTCCTATAATGAGTGTCCAGTAGTCAAGGCGCTCGGAGATTATTTGTGATGTCAACCTGTCGGCTGCCTTTTGGACGGCCTCGGGGTCACTGGCGGACAGAAAAGCGTTATCGTTTTTTCGAAAAGAAACTCCACAATGCAACAGTTCTCGCTCGATATAGTTATGACAGTTGAGGTAACAGGTCGTTTGAAATAGAAGGAAAGAGGCTACGCGGACGCACATGGCTCCCAGCTTTTCGTCGCGAATGTAGAAGTAATAATGGGTAAAGCGGCTACGACTCTTCTTCACGATTCAATAATCGGGGTCGTCGGTGGGAAATTTCGGCTCGACTGATCGGAAGGTGGTGCCCTGTTCCATGCTCTTGAGGATGAAATAGACGCCAAATCGGTTGTCACGTTCCAGTTTCTTCAGGTGAGGCCGAACGTAATCTTCCTTGCGAACGCCTGCCTCCGCCCATTCAATCGGGATGCTGTGATTCTTTGCGTATGAGTCAACCCAATGAGTGTAGTCTTTGGTCCGCACCGATAAAACCTCTTTGGTAATACACTGCTGGGCGAGGACGTCTTTGAAAAAATAGACCACCTGCTCCGGGCTTGATAACATGGAGAGGTAACCGTTGATCACGATTCGATCAAAACAGTGGTATACGAAAGTCATCATCGATCCGAAAAATTGCATCAAGGTTTCCATCGGTTGGTCCTCCTTTATACCCCGCAACTTTTCGTAGCAGCTCGTCATGTCCCTGCGGGACACCCTAAGACAACGAAAAGAGAGGTTTGCTACCTACTGCTTATTGCCTACTTCTTACTTTTCTAACCAGAGATGCCTGGCGGAGAGTCTGATCACTTTATGAGCATGAGGCTCAGGGACGGGAAGAAAGTTATGAACACCAGAGCAAGCAACAGGATGGCGATAAACGGGAGTGAGGCGATGTAGAGATAGATGACAGACTTCTCGAACCTCAGGCTCGCAATCAGAAGGTCCATGCCGATGGGGGGCATGGAGTAGCCGATTTGGAGATTGGTGAGAAAGATGATGCCAAGATGCAGCAGATTGACACCATAGCTCTTCGCAATGGGAACAATCAGGGGTACGACAATCACCAGCGCGGAGAAGATGTTGAGCACACATCCCACCGCAAGCAGGAAGATGTTCAGGATTACGAGGAAAGCAAACTTGCTTGTGACATGCGTTTGCATGAAGCTGAGAATCTGGTTGGGAACCTGCTGATCGATCAGAAAGCTGTTGAAGGCAAGGGCTGCACCCAGGATCACGACAATGGCCCCCACCATCATCACGGTTTTCATAATGGTCGAAGGCAGGTCCTTCAGCTTCACTTCCCTGTTGATGATCACCTCGACAACGAGGACATAAACGGCCGTAATGGTGGCAGCCTCGCTCAATGCAAGGTAGCCGCTGAAGATTCCCCCGAGGACCACCACGGGGAGGAGTGCTTCCCAGATGGCCTCGCGGAATGCTGAATGAATCTCACGGAAGCTGAAGGGAGCGTGGGAGCCTGTAGAACCGCATCGGACGGCTTCCCACATGCTGTAAAGGGAAAGGAGAACCAGCATGAGGGCCCCCGGCACCACGCCTGCCAGGAAAAGGTCGGCGATGTTGATGTCAGCAACCATCGCATAAATGATAAGAGGGAGACTGGGGGGAAAGAGAAGCCCGAGGCTTCCGCAGGTGGTGAGGAGTCCCACCGAGAACTTCTCGGTATATTTGTCTGCGAGGAGTGCGGGAAGCATGAGTCCGCCCAGGGCGACGATGGTGACTCCGGATGCCCCGGTAAGCGCCGTAAAAAATGAACAAGTAATCAGCGCCACGATGGCCAATCCTCCAGGCGCTCGCCCCATGATGGCGGTGGAGAGTCTGACGAGCCGCTTGCTGGCCTGGCTCTCTCCCAGTACAAAACCGGCGAAAGCAAACAGCAGGAGCGCGATCAGAATGGGACTGGCCGCCAGCCGGTACATTTCGATGATCACCGCTGAGACATCTATGCCAAGAAAGTGAAAGCACAGAAGTGCGGCAGCGGAGATCACCAGGAACAGGGGCGCTCCGGAAAAGGCCATGAAGATCAGGAAAACAGTCAGCAGCAGAGTCATGTTTTCAGGTTGCCACGGTTCGCGGTCAGGCCTTCAACAAGCTGATATCCCAGTCTCATTGCCATAAGGGCAAAGCACAGAGGGAATGCCGTCTCCAGCCACCAATTGGGGATCTCCCCGAAGGCCACAACACCGGAATCCATTTCGTTGTCAACGAAGATCAGGGAGGCATAGAGAAGTGTGGCAGCGACCACCAGTGCAAAGAGGTCACAGATCATGTCAAGAATGTGGGAACTCTTTGCAGAGAGCACCTTGGACAAGAGATTGACTTGAATATGCTTGTGCTCGGCAGTTGCTCTCGCCGCCCCAAGTAGACCCACCCAGAGCACGAGATTCCGAAGCAGCGTATCGCCCCAGACGATGCCGGTTGAAAAGAAATTGCGGAGGACGATTTGCAATAATGAAAACAGGACAAGGAAGACAACCAGCAAAACGATCAGCCAGTTCTCGATCAGTGCAAACCAATGGCTAAACTGAACTATGCCATTTCGTAAAGAGACGCTCATTATTTTCCACGGTTTTGAGCTCGATATTCAGCCAACTCAGCTTGGATCTTCTTGTAAGTGGCCATGGGGAACTGCTTGGGCCCAAGGTCTGCCATGGCGGTGTCGCTAAGTTCCTTGAAGCCTTTGAGCTGGTTCACGTCGGGGGTGACCTTCTTCACTCCCCGCTTGAAGATAATTTCCAGCGCGTCGGCATTGTCCTTCCGGGTTTGCTCGGTCAGCCGCTGCAAATGTTTGGCGCACACTTTTCTGGTGGTTTCCTGCAATGGGCCTGGAATCTTTGCAAAGAACTTCTTGTCGATAACCAGGACCCCACCGACGTAGGAAACCGGGGCGTCGGTGAGATATTTGATCTGGGTGTACCATTGCGTGATGAGAGCATAATACGGCGAATTGTAGACCACTTCGACGAGGTTGGTCTGGAGCGCCATGAGCACATCAGGGGCACTGATGGCAACCGTCGAAACCCCAACCTTCTCCATGATGGCCTGCAGCATGGGAGCATTGGATTTACCCCAGACTTTCTTGCCCTTGACGTCGTTCAGGCCGGCTATGGGAATGGTAGACATGAAGTAGAGAAAACCGAGCTCAGGCCAGCCAAGCACATCCATGCCGCGATCCCCGAACCCTCGCTTGAGGTCCGGGCCAAGCTTGCCCATGATATGGTCGACTTCCTGATAGTTGTCGAAGAAGAAAGGAACGAGAAAGGCACGAAGATCAGGGTTGACGTCCGTGAGTGCGGAGGCCGTGAACGCGGCGGCATGCACCATCCCAATGCGGAGCTTCCTCAACACGTCCTCTTCATCCCCCAGCACGAAGCCCGCAAACATTTTGAACCCCACCTTGCCGCCGGTTTCTTTGAGCAGCTCTGAGTTCATTTCATTAAAAACCTGCATCAACGAGCTGTTCTCCGGTGCCAGCGTTGCTAGTTTTATCTCATACTCGGGCTGCGCCGTTGCGTGAGTGAGATGGATGGGAACGAGCGCCAAAAGACAAAGCAATCCAAAGGCAATAGCCAGGGACTTGCGGCTCATTGCGGATTCATGTGAAACAGTGATCTTTGGCAAATCACAGGGGATCGCGCAGGGCCGCGCAGACGCAGAGAAAGAACAATGTCTCCGCGCCTCTGCGTCTCTGCGTGAGAACAGCAAGTTTGAACCGAACTTCCTCCGGTCCAATCTAAAGTAACTCCGGGTGAACTTAAGGCTGACCTCCAAAATACTCCTCCGTCTTCTCCAGCAGTCTCCTGGCCTTTTCCTTAGCCAGTGCATTGGAAAGGGTAAGCTCCGGGACATCGTCTCCAGTGGCAGCTATAACCTCGCGCAAGGTCCCTTCGAAAAGCTTGCGGTCTTTGGCGCCTAAAGCATAATACTGGGCGAAAAGGACCCTTCCGGCCAGTGTGGTGTTCCCGCTTATGGAAAACGCTCGATCGAATTGCTTCTTTGATTCAGCCAGACCTCCGCCCAGAACCGGAGCCCTGGCAGCAAGATAGACCCCCATCAACAGATGAGGGCCGCCATAGTAATAGGTTTCATCCAGTTGGAGCACCCTGTCCAGAGTGGCCTCAAGGACCGGCAAATCCCCAACCGCGTCAACGTTGCCGAGGTTGCTGCTGATCCAGCCGGCCCAGGCACTGGCAGTCCAGAAGAGCGCAGGCACATCCTCCTTTTTATATTGCTGGAGGAAAGCCTTGAACTCATCAAGATTGCCGGCGGCGGCTTTGCCGAAATCCACCTTGGCCGACAGTGCTCGAAAACCGTAAAGCTTTGCCTTGCGATAGATGGCTTCTGCCTGCTTGGGCTGATCATCGGCAACGAACATGGAAGCATAAGAGGCGTATGCCTTGCAGCCTGCGAGGAGCAGCTCCTGGTTCTCCGGGTAGGCCTCGATCAGCCCGTCCACCAGCATAAGATACGCGGGAGTACCTTCCCGTACGATGGCAGGGACCGACTGTTTGGCTGCTGCCTGGGCCACATCTTGAAGGGTAAGGGCTACGGCTGCCACTCTGGCCTGCTTCGAAGGGACACAGGCAGTTTGAAAGAACGCTAGAACCGAGAGAAGAAGAGGGAGGAAGCAAGTGGAAACTTCAAACTGGCGTGCCATATCGCCTCTGCGCTTTCCAAGAGTTTCATCATCTCAAGGCGTGTTGCATACGCCGATTCTGTGAAAAAGTTGCGGCTTGATTGATAGTTCGTGCACCACGGTTTGTCAAGCCAAGAAATCCTGGCGAGGGACGCGCTAAGGCGTTCGGACCGCCCCACCCTCATTTGTGCTCAAGAAAGCTGACCAATCTTCACGGCACAGAGCTTACCGCACATGCTGCAGGCTTGTCGGTCCTGGGTTATCTCAAGCCGCCGTTTGACCAACTCGGGGTCGAGGGCCTCCTTTATCATACCATCCCAGTCCAGTCTCTGGCGGCATTCAGACATGCGACGATCAGCTTCCAAAGCACCGGGAAGACCCTTGGCAATGTCCGCCACATGGCCGGCAACACGTGCTGCCATCACGCCCGCATAGACATCTTCGGCGTTGGGCAGCCCGAGATGCTCGGCAGGAGTCACATAGCAGAGGTAGTCTGCTCCGGCGGCCCCAGCTATGGCACCTCCTATGGCCGCAGTGATATGATCGTATCCCGCCGCAATATCTGTCGGCAGGGGCCCCAGGATATAGAAGGGAGCCCCGTCACACAGCTTCTTCTGAAGAAGAATATTAGACTGGATCTGTGGCAGAGGAACATGGCCCGGCCCTTCAATCATGACCTGCACACCGCGAGATCGAGCCCGTCTGGCCAATTCCCCCAGGATCATCAACTCCTGTAGTTGTGCTCCATCGGTTGCGTCAACGATGGTGCCTGGACGAAAGCCATCCCCCAGGCTGAGGGTGACATCATATTTGTGTGCAATTGCCAGAAGGTCGTCAAAATATTCGTAAAGAGGGTTTTCCTTGTCATTCTTCCGCATCCAATGCATGTGAATGGAGCCTCCACGACTCACGCAAGGGATCACCCGTTTATAGGTTTGGAGTCGTTTAACCGATTCCAGCGTCACGCCGCAGTGTACGGTGATGTAATCCAGCCCTTCGCTGCATTGCTGTTCGATGCTTCTCAGGAGTTGATCCGAGTCCATTTTGTCCAGGGGCTTGTCCATAACCATCATTTCTGCGGCAAGATAATAGATGGGAACAGAACCTACCATCACGGGGGAGTGTTCAAGAAAGAAGTGGCGCAACTGGGCCAGGTCGCCTCCCGTGGAAAGGTCCATGATGGAGTCCGTTTTGGCGTCCAATGCCGCCTTCAATTTGTCCGCCTCCATCTCCAGGCTGCAACACTCGCCACTCGTTCCCAAGTTCGCATTCACCTTGGTTTTCAAACCCTGACCTATAGCACGGACAATGGGGAAGGAATGGTTGCGATTGTGGGGAAGAACTGCTCTGCCTGCTGCGATAAGGTCCCGCAGTTCTTCTGCACCTACAGGCTCTCCGATGACAGCTTCCCGCATCTCTTTTGTAACAATGCCAGCTTTAGCAAAATCCAGTTGTGTAATCATGAAATCCTCCACTTCGGATCGTGCGGAGAAGCCTAGCAATAGCTGCAGTCAACACAGCCATTCCAGGAAAATGAAAGAGGCCGTTGGAATAAACGACCTCTGTCAACTATCTTATCACCTGCCGATTCCTCCGCCAGTATTAATCTGGATCAGGTTCCAAGGGTATTATCTCAGCCCTCCTTATGAGAGCACCCCTTCGGCTGTAGATCCCTCTTTTCAGCACTTCCATGTCTTGGCTTATAAGGCTACTCTATAAATAATGAAAAAGCAATCCGGTTGACCTACCAGGCGTTCTCTATTGGTTCCTGTAGGCAATGCACTTGATCTCTATCTGAGCCCCCTTGGGGAGGCCTTTAACTTCCAGTACTGCCCGAGTTGGTCTGTGTCCGGAAAAGAATGCCTCATAGATCCGGTTGAATGAAGAGAACTGACCGATGTATGTCAAGAACACATCCACTGAAACCACATCGGTCAGCTGATACCCTGCTGCTTCCACTATTTGACGAAGATTCTTCAAAACCTGTTCCGTCTGTTCGGCAAAGTCCTGGCTCACAAGTTCTCCGGTATCCGGTCTCAAAGCTATTTGGCCGCTCACGAATAACCAGGGTTTCACCTTGATGGCCTGCGAGTAAGGACCTATTGCTGCCGGAGCCAAATCTGTATGAATTACCTGTAGACCCATTAGAATCCTCCGCACTGTCAGAGATAGTGAACTTGTCATTAACATTAGAAGGACCACCTTCCCTTAGTCTATGGCGAATTCTCTGCCGCGTAAAGGGTTTTGAAAATAGGATCCGGATCCTAAGTCCTGGTGTGGATCAAGGGACTATTTCATCTTAAGGGAATCGAGAAGAATTCCGATAGAGTCCTGGAAGACTTTACAACAATACCGGCAACCTGCTAGTGAGGAAAGAGATCGGATGAGTGTCCACTTCTTCCAGAGTCAAATGGACTACATCTATTTTGTGTGTGGGCTGTCTTTCTTTCTTCTGGCGGCGAGCTGCAGGGAGATAGGCCGCCAGACCACGACTCCATCAGCGTGGAAGTACCTCGGCTGGTTTGGGTTGACCCACGGCATCTTTGAATGCTTGGGAGCTCTGGTGATATGTCTCGGTGACAACCTTCCCTTTGCCATCCTACGGCTAATCCTCTTGGCATGTTCTTTTAGCCTCCTGATTGAGTTCGGACGTGCGGCGATGTCGACCCAAAGAGGCAGAAAGCCTGGAATATGGGTTTTTGCGACACTTATAGGCGTGGCGTCTCTGGGAGGGTTGGCCGGCTTGAACGGCCTCAACGCTTCGGTGCGTTATGTCCTTGGCATTGCGGGAGGCCTTTGGGCAGCGTTTGCCCTTGCCCAATGGATGCAGATCAAGCAGTCGCCGGCCAGGCCATTGTTGGTTGCTGCTGTATCCATGGCGCTCTACGCCATAGCTGCAGGAGCGATCGTTCCCAAAGCATCCTTTTCGCCCGCATCGGTGTTCAACGACAGTGGTTTTCTTGCTGTTGCCGGTTTTCCTGTTCAGTTGCCAAGAGCAGTGTTGGCAATGCTAATTTCCATCGCCATATGGCATCATTACTGCCGGTCATACCGTCTGGTAGTGACAGGCTTCAAGGAGGAAAAGTGGAATCGTTACGAGCGTTGGCTACCTGTAACATTGGCCATTGTTTTGTGTGTTGGCTGGGTGTTTACGCAGCAACTGGGTAGGCTGAGCGAAAAACATGACAGGGAAAATTATGATGCACAACTGAATCTTGCTCACAATGTCCTAGAAGCTAATTTGAGAACTGCTGACCGTATGGTGAAATCCCTGGCGGATAGTCCAACGCTTAGCACCCCGGGAGCCGAACTTCCTTCAAACCTCTCAGCTGTCAACACAACCCTCGATCGGCATTGCACAATCCTTCCCGGTGCCATTTGTTATTTGATGGGTATCGACGGTGTGACTTTAGCTTCTACAAATCGGAATGAGACTACGAGCTTTGTGGGCGAGAGTTATGCCGCGAGGCCTTATTTCAAATCTGCAAGGGCGGGGATGCCTGGCCACTTTGTGGCCGTTGGGATGACCTCGAAGAGACCCGGATACTATACCAGCTTTCCGGTCCTCGACTCTACAGGAAGCATCACCAGGGTTGCAGTGATCAAGGTCGATCTGGGGCAATTCCCCATCACCCTTCCCAAAGACGATTATGGGTTTGTCACCGATGCTCATGGTGTCATCCTGGCTTCTACCGAGCCCGAATTCTATCTGAGTTTGCTTTGGCCGATAGACGGGCCAACCAAAAGGTACCTGATGGACTCAGGACATCTCCCTGTGCAGTCTGATAGACCAGTGCTGCGGGACCTTCCCCAAGAAGGGGTCTCTATAGATTTCCAGGGGAAGACCCTTCAAGTCTATCGCTGGTCAGCCCGCATGGGTGATCTTTCCATCGTGATTCTCGGTTCGATGAATTGGGTACAGATTTCTCGCCAGTTTGCCATCATGGTGACTCTCCTTTGCGCAACTCTGATTATCGCTTTCTTCATAGCACAGCAGAGGTCTTTGCTGTCAGCGTTCCAGATTGCTGAGTCAGAAAGCACCTACCGCAGCATGTTCGAGGATAATGGTGCGGTAATGCTCCTGGTTGATCCTGGAAGTGGTGCCATCGTTGATGCCAATGCTGCTGCGTGTGCTTTTTACGGGTATTCGCATGAAGAAATGGTCCACCTGAATATCATGGACATCGGTGGACTGACGCCGGATGATGTCTTTCGGATTCTTGAGTCAGTTCGCAGGGGAGATGAACAATACTACAGCACATCCCACCGGTTGGCTTCCGGCGAGGTTCGGGAAGTGGAAGTATACAGCCTGCCGTTATCTTTTCAAAACACGGAGGTCCTCTACTCGATCATTCACGATATCACCGACCGCAAGCGGATGGAAAGAGCGCTTGTCGAAGCCAAAGAGGAGGCTGAGACGATCAATAGGGAACTAGAGCTGGCCATCGAACGCTCAAACCAAATGGCGGTTCAGGCCGAGATAGCAAATATAGCAAAAAGCGAGTTTCTGGCGAGCATGAGCCATGAGATTCGCACCCCTATGAACGGCGTTATCGGTATGACCAATCTATTGCTCGCGACGGACCTCGATGTTGAACAGCGTGAGTATGCCGATTTGGTCAAGAGAAGCGCCGATTCCCTTCTTGGCATTATCAACGATATTCTGGATTTCTCGAAAATCGAGGCTGGTCGGCTTGAAATGGAAAGGTTGGATTTTGATCTTCGCACTACATTGGACGATATGAACGACATTTTAGCCGTGCGTGCCTTTGAGAAAGGGCTGGATTTTTCGTGCCTCATCGAGCCCGAAGTCCCCTCGTTGCTTCGTGGAGATCCGGGGCGGCTTCGCCAGATCCTCACCAATCTGATCGGCAATGCGATCAAGTTCACTCATGAGGGCCAAATAACATTAAATGTCGCCGTTGACCAGGAAGACGAGGGGATGGCTTCAGTACGGTTCACAGTGAAGGATAGCGGCATCGGCATCCCTTCGGACAAAATCAGCCGGCTCTTCCAGCCATTTGCCCAGCTCGATGCTTCCATTACACGGAAATTTGGAGGTACCGGATTGGGACTTTCGATTTCCAAACAGCTGGTTGAAATGATGGGCGGGAAAATGAGCGTTGAAAGCAGTATGGGTGAGGGCGCCACCTTCTGGTTTACGGCTCGTTTTATGAAGCAGGCCCCCGATAAGGGCGGGCGCATAGCATCCGCCTCGAACATTGCAGGTATGCGCGTTCTCTCCGTCGACGGCAATCCGACCAATCTTCGGGTGCTGGCCAGTATGCTGGAGCACTGGAAGTGTCGCCATGAAGAGGTGTTGGATGAAACTTCGGCCCTGGAGAGACTTCATGCTGCGGCAAAGGAAGGGGACCCTTTCTGCATGGCCATTCTGGACATGGGTCTGTGTGAGATGGATGGGCAAACCCTTGCTAGCAGAATAAGGGAAGATCCCTTACTACAAGCCACCAAATTGGTGGTTTCTCTATCCATCGCCAACAGGGGGGACGCAGCACGTTTTGAGAGAGCCGGTTTTGCTGCCTATCTTACCAGGCCCATCAAGCAGTCTCAGCTCTGCGCATATCTCGCGGCAGTGGCCTGTCAGGAATCGGATGCAACCGTTTCATCATTCCAGACGATGGCTCCCCACAGGACAGCAGAAGACTGCAAGCAGCAAACCCGGATTCTGGTAGTTGAAGACAACCTGGTCAATCAAAAGATCGCCATCAGGACACTGAGCAGAATGGGATATCGTGCGGATCTTGCGAACAACGGTATCGAGGCCTTGAGAGCATTGGAGAGCATACCCTATGACCTGGTGCTCATGGATGTGCACATGCCTGACATGGGAGGATTTGAAGCTACACAGTGTGTTCGAGCTTCGCATTATCCTGTCCTGAATCCAAGCGTTCCTATCATTGCCATGACAGCCTGCGCCTTAAAAGGAGATCGTGAGAGCTGCTTGGATGCTGGAATGGACGACTACTTGACGAAACCCATCCAACCGGAGGAACTGGCGAGTACTATTGCTCGCTGGATTTCGTGCGGCTCTCCCGATGAAAGACAATGCAATGCGCACGCCGTGGACGGTGAGGAATCGGTGATATTCGATCGTTCCCTTCTGTTGAAACGCGTACATGGTGACGAAGAAATCGTTACGGAGGTCATGGAGGTATTCCTCCGGGACATCCCACAACAAATCGTTATCTTACAGGAGGCAATTGCGAACGGTGATGGCATGCTGACAGAACGTCAGGCCCACTCCATTAAAGGAGCTGCCGCAAATGTGGGTGCGATGGCCCTGCGGGAAGTCGCCTATCAGATAGAGAGGACTGCGAAGGAGGGTCAGTTGAACGGGGCAGCCAAGTTGGCTACAATGATCAACGATGAGTTCAACAAGGTGAAACAGTTGATCGCATCACAATAGCGGTAAACGCCAATTCGGAAGCCCCTGTTGGGAACGGGTCATGAAGTGTCAGTGAGAAAGGCCTTGGTTTGTTCCATTGCATCCACGAAGTCCGCCATGAATTGCTCAACCATCCGGGTCGTAATGCCCAGCTCCACGAAAACCTCATCCTGGTTGGGCTGTATAAAAGCATCCATTCCACACCCTATGCCTATACCGGAAACCATCCGATTGGCGACATAGACTGTAGCTGCCACATCACGGTTTCGTGTGGCTTCGCGCGGTTGATGGTGAAAGCGAATGGCAGTCACCACCTCAGACGGGAAATGCCAGCGTCGGGCAATCATGGCACCCAATTGCTGGTGATCAATACCGAAGACTTGGCGTTCGGCATCTACAAATCGCATTTTGTCCTTCTGAATCAAAGGCAAAATCGCATCAAAATAGTCCTTCACGTAAAGATTGAGTAGAGTTTTACCAATATCGTGCAACAATGCTGCTGTATAGACAGTAAAGATGTCATCAAGCCCCATTCGCTGACCAATCAGTTCAGCCATCAGCGCCACAGAAACAGAATGTTCCCAAAGCTCACCCTCTCTCAGGTCGTATCCACTCCCGTCACTTTTGAAATATCGGGAAGAACAGGCCATGGTGATCACCTGAACCAACTGCCTTTGCCCCAAACAGAGAATTGCGTCCCTGAGAGAACGAATAGGCTGCCTTCGGGCATAATAAGGAGATTGACTCATAGCAAGAACCCTGGCTGTGATCGCCTGATCATACCTGATCACTGCTTCGATTTGGTTCACCGGTGCCATGTTCTGGATCAAAGGCATCAACTTTCCGATAACATCTGGAAAGGGAGGAAGCTTTTCTGCTGATGCGAGCAACTCTTCTGTGATTTGTACTGATGTCAACTGTGACATGGCTTCTTCCTCTTCCCTCTTTCCGCTGGATACAATGAAAAATGCTCATTCTCACGGTTCACAAAAGGAGCACGTGGACGAGACGTCGCACGACCACTGTCGTGAGGTGAGAACAACAACCCCGACACCCCGACTCTCTTTCCTTCGGACAAAAAGTCAAATCTCTTTAATACATTATATGGACATGGCTTCAACATTTCACATTGAGCTATCAGGAGTTGCCTCGTTGATAGGGTTTCTCGGGGCGCTAGCCGGAATCTGACTCTCAGGAGGTGGAGTCATCACTTTGACAAGTTGCTGAGCAAGAGCCCGTGCGATGGATTGGTAAGGTTTGGCGCTCTGTCCTGGAAAGGTGTGCCAGACCAAGTCAATGCTTTCACCAACTTCTGATGCCCCCTCAAGTCTGACAAACCAGATCAATGCTCCGGTTGACACATTGATAATCTGGATTTCCACGGTGAGCTGGGTTGGAGTGTTGCCTGACCCTGCTAGAAGTTGCACGATTTTGCCCCTCATGGCTAGATCGAAGCTTCCTAGGTGGGTCGAAATGAGGGTTTGCCCAGGTGCATTCGACATTTGTTTGCTGAGAACAATCTCTCGGTAAAGGTCTGACCGAAGAAGCTCCTGGTAGAATTCATGCGTCACTCTATGCCCCGTGCCCGGTGCGTGGAGAGGATGGGTAAACGGATAGATCACCAACCTGCCTTGTTGCCTGTTTATGAACGCCGGTTTCAAGAATACCTGAGTCTCAACAGAATTTGTGGCCTCAGTCAGCTGGTTCAATGACGAAGTAGCACATCCCCCCAATAGCATGAACATCCCTGTTATGGCTACTATCCTGCAAGCGAAGTCTCCTCGACGCATTCCGCATCCCTCTCTGATGATAGATAACCCCACTATACGGTGGTCCATGCATGCTATGGACCATTACATATTATTGCAACTAATAGGCCAAGGTCCCGTTGGAAATCGCAACAGGATTGAAATGCTCCTGAATTCTTCCCCGAGGAACAGTCCGAGACCCGATGCTCGGGGAGCTCACAAAAGGTCGAAGAATTGGGGGCATCAGCTCAAGGCTGCGGCGGTTCTTGGGCGGAGGCAGAACAACCGAAGGAGAGGGGATGTTGAGGCAAGTAAAGATGGCACCTGAGACTTCAAGGGCAAACAGAGGTATTAAGGAATAAGGGAATTGAGATGCCGAGTCAAACCGAGCATTCCCAGCAGTTTCCCAACAGCACAATCCCGGATTCCTCCAACCCTGAAAGGTTCCAGCAATTCCGTTGCCGAGCTGCAATGACTCTAGGGTTGGGCTTAAGCCACATCTTCCAGAGCGCTGATTTCTTCCTTGCTAAGAACACGATCGATATCCAGAAGTATCTTTACCCCGCCTCCCATTTTTGCCATCCCGAGGATGTAGTCAGTATTGAGCTTCGTGCCAAAGGTGGGGGTATCCTCAATATCCGAACTCCTGATGTTCAGAACCTCGGAAACTGAATCCACCACAATCCCAGTGTGAATTCTGCCGGAATTGGTGTTGATTTCCACAACAATGATACAGGTGCGGTCATTGTAGTCAATGGAATCCATCCCAAACCGTAGTCGTAGGTCGATGACCGGTATCACTTTGCCCCTGAGATTGATCACTCCCTTAACATACTCAGGAGTCTGCGGAACAGGAGTAATTCGCATCATTCCGATGATTTCTTTGACTTTCAAGATTCCAATGCCATACTCTTCCCGCTCCAGGGAAAAGGTCAGGTACTTGCCTTCACGGTCTGCCACTCGCTTGACTGCCTGATCCATCACTCCAAGATTCGATGCCATGGCTTTTCTTCCCTTTCTTTCATTGAGAATAAAGAGACTGGAAATCTAGATCTAGAATAGCTAAATGGCAACTAACAAGCCAACAGCCATACACCCGACTCTATCGGCAAAAAGCCCAGGATGCTGAAGAAGAATCGGAAAGGGCGTATCGTGCCCATAGCACAAGGCCCAGCATGTGAATACCTGGTCGCCGTAGAACAACGTTTAACTTACCCTAGCAGTGAGCCAGGACCTTTTTAACATAATCCCGGGTTTCCTTGTAGGGCGGGATCCCGCCGTATTTTTCAACAGCACCCGGACCAGCGTTGTAAGCGGCGAGCGCCAGGTCGAGCTTGCCATCAAACCGGCCCAGCATTTCTTTCAGATAGCGACAACCACCGTTGATATTCTCTTTAATGTCAAACGAATTCTTCACTCCCAGATCTTCCGCTGTTCCCGGCATCAGTTGCATCAATCCTCGAGCACCTTCCGATGATATGGCACGAGGATTGAAGTTGGATTCCACCTTAATGATGGCCGTTACCAATTCCACTGGCAGCTTAAATCTGCGCGCAGCGCCGTGGATGATCTTCTGGATTTGTTCCGGTGCTTTTGCTTGATCCTTGTTGCTGCTTTCACTGATTCGGGTAAGCACCCTGGACACGGAAGATCGTACGCGTACGCGAATAGCCTGATTTCGGTAATCCTCCAGGGTCAGAGGAGCCAAGATTTTGACGTCTGCCGTGTGAGCTTTCTGAAGACCACCTTGGCTAAAGGCCTTGACTAGGGTAGCAAACTTTGACTCATCTTGAGTATCAGTGGGCAGATTTTGCCGCCCAGGTTTGCCTGAAAGCTTGCTCAGTGCCCTTGGGTTTTCGCTTATCCTTAAGGACATTCTCAATCCCCAGCATGCTGAATGTTTGTAAACAGTTAAGATACAATGAAATCTGTTTTTGTCGAAACTAGACAGAGCAAGAAACGTACCATGGGTTGAAGGTTATTGAGGTGATTGCAGGCTGGGAAAAGCGAGTCCAATGGAGGAGTTTCAAAATCGACGAAAAGATTAAAGTTCAGATACATTTCTTCCGAAAGGATAGTAGGGCACGAGTGTAAGAAGTTTTGGCAGGAAGGAGGAGAGGCAATGGAAACGAGAATCCCCAACATCAAACCTACGGTTTTGGAACCCTGGTTGGTGCCAGAGCAGAACATCAAAGAACCGGTTGTGGTTAAGCCGATTCCTAGAGGCGAAGGAGCTTCCTTTCGGAAAGTGAATAGGGAGAAGAGTGGAGGAAAGGACGGCACAGCCTTCGACCTGAATCCAGACCGAGTGACCCAGTTGGCGAATGAAATCCAGCGCTACTTGTCAGAATTCAACGTCTGTCTCAATTTTGAGGTCGGCGATAGGACCGGTGAGGTGGTGGTAAAAGTTGTCAACAGTGATACCAAAGAAGTGATCCGGGAGATACCGCCTGAGGATCTGTCGAAAATTCTCGATAAACTTGAGGAGCTTCGTGGAGTCCTCTTCGCTCGCAAAGCCTAAATGCAGCGTTGCATCTGGGTGCGGATTTACCCCCCTTCTTCTTGAGGGGCTATGGCGCCTCACCATCGAGGGACGCCCTGATGTATTGTGTCGTCACGGGGTCTGCGCCGACCTCTCTTCCCAAAAGCACCTAAATTCAGGAGATCCGCAATAATCGTGCTGCCTTTCATTCCGCCGGCATCTTTCAGGAAAGAGTATTCTCTTTTTGTAATTGTGATATGATGGATGAAATTATTGAGTTGAGCAGGGATGTGCTGTGGATGTTCCGATCAAAGTACTGATAGTCGACGAT
>Ga0233425_10006492_pt1 | contig 17289 bp, 12 predicted proteins | sample Watercolumn_Towu_2_FD_181712 | JGI IMG/M metagenome (GOLD analysis project Ga0233425, IMG submission 181712) | Freshwater microbial communities from Lake Towuti, South Sulawesi, Indonesia - Watercolumn_Towuti2014_140_MG | ecosystem: Environmental > Aquatic > Freshwater > Lake | place... | reverse complement strand
CAGGGACGGAACGTTAATATCTGGGGCCGGGTGTCCACTCACATCATAAATCATGCGAAGGTTCCGGTGCTGACTGTTCCCGAGCTTTCGGCTGTCAAGGGATTCCAGGCAGTGATGTTCGCCGCCGACCTTTCCGAAAGCAATGCGGCAGCCATCCATAAAGTTCTCCGGACAATGAAACCATTCGGCAGCCGGATTCTGGTCGTTCATTTCCTGACAGGGAAAGAGGGGGAAGCAGAAAAGATGGAGGCGCTCCGGCAATCATTCACCGGAGAAACGGCTTCAGGGCTGATCCGTTTCGATCTGGTGAAGGTGGAGGAAGATAACCAGAAAGCTCTGGATGAATTTGTGCAAAACCTGGGCGTCAGTGTGATCGCTTTCCAGCCGCACAAACGGAGTGTTTTCTATAACCTCTTTACCAGGAATCTAACCAAGAAGAATCTCTTTTCCACCAATATCCCTCTTCTGGCCATTCCGGTGGATTAGTCTGCTGATCAGTGTTCGACCGGCTGGTCTTCCTGTACCAGGCTGTAATCGTCGTACCGGAATATTTCCCAATGCTGGTTCTCCATCCCGTTCCCGGCTTTCTGGAGAAACCTGAACCGGGTATGCAGAGGTTGGATCTGCAGTGCATAAAGGCAGCCGGTGAAGCCGGTACCATAGAGATTCAGGGCGTTTAAAAAATACCAGGCCACGTCAAATCCCTGGAAGGCCAGGTCCTCGGGATCGGTCTTATATCGCTGCTGAAACTGCCGGGTGAATTGCTGAACCTGCGGATCACGGTAATCGATAAAAAACGGGGCAATGATGTGCGCCCTGGATTTCACCAGGAATTCCAGGTCAAGGTTTTCAAAATAATCCCACCTTGGCATTCCCACCACCTCAAACCTGTAATCCTCTGTGAGGGTGGTTAACCGCGTAAGGATATCCAGTGCAAAGGTTTTCTGATTTGTGATGATGACCACAATATTATCGGCGCCCGGGAGAAGCTGGCTTTCCATCTGGGATCCTCCGGTCATGATCACGTCCAGGTTTAACGACCGGCAGTTCGTTTCGAGTTGGTCGGCAGTGGCTTTCATATCGGGCTCGGGGCTGCTAATGATGAGGATATGTGCCCAGGGGAATGACTGCCGGAGGTAATCAGCCACGCAGGCAGGCTCGGCGCTGTAAGCCGGTCGCACTTTGATAACCATCGGATTTCCTTCGACCTGCTCCTCCCGTTCGGAAACCGGGCTCACCACCGGGATATGATGCTCCCTGGCAAATTCGGCCACGATCTGGAAGCTGCGGTTGAATAACATGGCGATAATCAGGTCCATCCTGAGCATTTCCGGCTTACCCAACACCTTGCCTGTTCTGGCCGGATCTGCATCGACATCATACACATACAGGTTCATTCTCACGCCTGCCTTTTCCAGGGAATCCACGGCCATCCGGAACCCTTCGTAAAACTGGATGTACCTCAGCGACCGGTATCCTTCTATCGTCTCCGGCGAAGGGGCCGAAAATTGTTCGGCGCCAAAGACAGGAATTGAATCCAGTTCATTCAGGTACAGATGCATCATCAGGGCGACATTGTACACGGGCCGTAACGCATCCGGCTTGTTTCCACAAGGGAGTGCAGTGAATGACGTTAAGGGCTGGTCAGGGGGCGGCATAATAGTTTTTCCGGGCGGAAGATCCGGTTCAGCAGGCATTCCTGCAGGTTGTTCTTCCGCGGGCGGCTGTTTTACCGTTTTTTTCACCGGGATCATTGATGGGATCAACAAGGTTTGACCCGCCTTGAGCCCCTGCAGGATCCCGGGATTCTGATCAATGATATCCTGCATCTCCACCCCGTATGCTTTGGACAGCGCATAGAGGGTTTGCCCCCGCTTCACCACATGCACAAAATAGGTCTCTCCGCTGATTACCCGTGTTTCATCTGAACGGATGGCGGAATATCCCTCCTGGCCAGGAAGTTGTGCAAGGCCTGCAATAAAAACGATACCGGTGAGCAACGTCCGTTTCACGGGGAAAGAATCTACTCCCATTCGATAGTGGCAGGAGGCTTTGAGCTGATGTCGTACACCACCCGGTTCACCCCCTTCACATTGTTGATGATCTCGTTAGACACCCAGGCAAGGAATTCGTGAGGCAGGTGTGCCCAGTCGGCCGTCATGCCATCGGTAGATGTTACAGCACGCAGTGCAACTACATTTTCATACGTCCGCTCATCGCCCATCACCCCGACCGACTGAATGGGCAGCAGTACCACAAAAGCCTGCCATACCCGGTCGTACAGCCGGTGGATTCGCAAACCTTCGATGAAGATCTCATCGGCATCCTGAAGCAGCCGTATATTTTCTTTCGTGACGGAACCCAGGATCCGGACTGCCAATCCGGGACCAGGGAAAGGGTGGCGGCCCAGGATCACCGGATCCAGTCTGAGAGCGTTCCCCACCCTGCGGACCTCGTCTTTGAACAAGCTGTTCAACGGTTCCACGATGTTCAGGTTCAGGTGTTCGGGCAATCCGCCGACATTGTGATGGGATTTGATTGTGGCGCTGGGACCTTTGACTGATCTCGACTCGATCACATCGGGGTAGATAGTGCCCTGGGCCAGCCAGCGGATCCCTTTGATCTTTATGGCCTCCTCCTCAAACACGTCGATAAATACCCGGCCGATGATCTTTCGTTTCTGCTCCGGATCATCCACCCCCCGCAGTTCGGACAGAAACCGTTCCGATGCATCCACCCCGGCGACATTGAGGTGCATATGCCGGTACGAATCCATGACCTTCCGGAATTCGTCCTTGCGCAGCAATCCGTTATCCACAAAGATGCAGTGAAGGTTTTTCCCGATGGCCCGGTGCAGAAGTATGCCGGCCACCGAAGAGTCGACACCCCCCGACAATCCCAGCACAACCTGGTCGTCACCCAGTTTGCTCCGGAGGTCTCCGACGGTGGATTCGATGAATGAATCAGGCGTCCAGGATTGGTGGCATCCGCAGATCCCAACCACGAAATTCTTCAGAATCTTCAACCCTTCCAGGGTATGGGAAACCTCCGGATGAAACTGGATCCCGTAAGTTTTCTCCCCTGCAATGGCAAAACCTGCAATTTCCACACTGGAAGTCGATGTGATGACATGGAATTGCGGGGGCACTTTCAGGATGGTATCACCGTGCGACATCCATACCTGGCTGCCGGCGGCAATTCCTTTCAGGAGCTCATGGTCCCCGGAAACAGTGCTCAGGTTTGCGCGGCCGTACTCCCTGATCCTTGAAGGCATCACTTCTCCTCCGGAAGACTGTGCCAGGTACTGAGCCCCGTAACAGATGCCAAGGAGGGGGATTTTTCCACGGATGGCCGACAGGTTGGGGATTAGCGGATTCCTGTCTCTTACCGAGTAGGGGCTGCCCGAGAGAACCACACCTCTGATTTGCGATCCCGGTTCAGGGAAATCGTTGTACGGGTAAATATCACAGAAAACGTTTAACTCGCGGATGCGGCGGGCGATCAGTTGAGTGTACTGAGACCCAAAATCCAGGATGAGAATAGTCTCTTCCATCATACAAAATTAGGAATTTTTACCGGATCAGGGTGGCTGAGTATTCCGAACGGTTCCCAACTCCATCGGTAACCACCAGCCGGAACTTGTTGGTCCCGGGCCTGAGCCGGTCGTCAAACGCATAGACCAGACGGTTCCGCTTGGCATCATAATCCATGAGAATCCACTGGCCATTCAGTGTTCCCCGACAGGTGCTGATCCCCGAGAGGTCATCGGAAATGGTCAACACGATGGTATGTTGCTTGCTGAGGTTCTTTCCCGGAAAGATGTTGACGGGAACAATCCTGGGAGGCAGCGTATCGACCGCGATAGTGTACGCACCGAACTCCCGGATCCGGGTGGAGACGAATCCGGATGACCATTCCCCTCCCTGGCTGACAAATTTTCCTTTTTCCAGCTTTACGATGAGCGCTTGTTGCTGAAGGTTCACAGGCATTGTCTCCGCCCTGATAGAGAGCTCACAGGGGAGATGGACAGGAACCTCTTCGGAGTGCAGTTCATAAAGCCTGGCAAAACTCCCTGCTACCGGGTCGGAGATCCGGCAGGTAAACTCCAGATCTTCGTAAAGGGATCCTGCAGGCATCTCAAACCGCATATCCTCGGTGATGAACTGGTTCGGCCGGTCCCAGGAAAACAGGATCCCGGGAGCGTCCGTCTCAACCGGTCGCGCTCCTCCCGGGGGCGGAGGATGACTTTTAACCCAAAACGATAATGAGGAAGTATTTCCTTTCGCGTCCTTCACCAGGTAGGTGATCCGGTGCGGCTGTGTGCCGGTGAAATGCAGGATTCCCTGGTTCTCCACTTCTCCGTATATATCCAGGCGGTTCCCGGGAGCTATATAAGATCTCAGAATCCGCTGCTCCGTCTGCTTGTTCAGGCCATAGTCAAGTATGCTGTTAACATAACGGCTTTCGCTGAATGAAAACCGGTCAATGGACTGACTGAACACATGCCGGTCATCCACCATCAGCTCAACCGATTTGATCCCGTTCCTCAGCGTTGACTGATCCTGGCAATCCCAGGCCTCGATCCCGAAAATGATATTCCCTGTCACCCCTAACGTGTCGCCATTCTTCAGTGCATACCCTCCGGCGGCCGGAACCACCTGAACGGTCAGCGGCTGATCGGAAAAATTTACGAGGCTGTTCTTGCCAAACGGGTAGATCCTGACGGAACGGATCACCGGCCTGGTCTTGTCGGCGAACTGAATTCCGAAGACCACCGGATCCAGCGGGTCCTGTGTCGGTGTATCCCGGATCTCAAAATGCAGGTGGGGCCCTCCCGAGGAGCCGGAATTGCCGGAATAGCCGATCAGATCTCCCTGTTTCACCCCGAAGCGGCCTTCCGGGATTTCCAGGTCCACAGCGAAGGATTCCTGCAGATACTGCTGTTGACGGACAAAGGCAGCCAGCGCTCCGGTAAACCGGTCCAGGTGCCCGTAAACGGTGGTGACTCCCGAAGGATGCCTGATATACACTGCTTTCCCGAATCCTGCCGGGGAGACGAATACCCGCGATACCGAACCATCCGCAGAGGCATAGACCGGCTTGCCTGACGCTCCGTTTGTCCGGATATCCAATCCCGAGTGAAAATGGTTGGGTCGTATCTCTCCGTAGGTCCCGGAAAGAAAGATCGGAAAGTCAACCGGTGAGCGGAAGGTCCCTTTCGGGATTCCCGGCTGGGCCAAACCCTGGAACGCGGGATTCAACCACAGGAGGGACAACAGGGCACAACGGATAATTTTTGGGCCGGCTGACCGTAAGTCCGGTGTACGACTAATCATGCTTGCATCTCACGGGCAGATAAGAAAAGTCAGTTGAGTAAGAGAGCATCTGCTCCGTAAAATCCTCCGGATAGAAGATCTTTATATCCGCCAGAGTATCGGCCTGGTATTCGGGTTTCAGCACGGGATTGATAAATCCCGAATACGGAGCGATCCCCAGTTTCTTATACCGTTCAAGCATCTCGTTATGCAGTTTGGCGTCGACCTTTACGGCATAGGTTTCGACCAGTGCCTTCCCTCCTTCATAATCTCCCTGCGACTTGATGGCCTGGATCCTGTTCAGCAGTTCCCCGAATAGTTTCCTCAGCCCTTCGTAATCGTTCACCCGGATGTAGGTTTTGCCATCTTTTTCCACCAATTCAATGATCTTTTGTTCTTTTCCATGCTCGTAACACCAGGCAGCGATCAGCTTCCGGCCGCGCATATGCGCCTGTTCTATGTTCTTTCCAGGCTGAATCCGGACGAGCTGCGTCAGGTAGCCGTTTCGGATGTAATTATCATATTCGGCCATCCCCACATCCATTGTTGGAACAAGGCCCAGTTCAAGCAGTTTCGGATCCATGATGTAATACAGGGCAAACAGGTCGGCACGTGCCTCTTCCAGAGCGGAATGGTAGTTTTTCATTGCATCCGGGCTTGTCCCGGGCAGCAATTGTCCGGCTGCATGCCCAAGGCATTCATGCATATCGGTAGTGAGATTTCCTGCCAGGAAGCCCCACTTCTTCAACCGGCCGACCTCCTTCTCCGTCAGGGTGAATTCCTCGAGAAACCCATTGCCCTGGGAAGCCTGGTCGTAGGCATAGGTGATGTTTTCCATGGTCACCGATTTGGAACCGTACTCCTTCCGGATCCACTCGGCATTGGGCAGGTTGATCCCGATGGGTGTGGTAGGATGACAATCCCCTCCCAGCTGGACCACCGTGATGACTTTGGCTGTCACTCCTTTAACCTCTTTTTTACGGAACATCGTATCCACCGGGGAATGGTCTTCAAAATACTGGGCATTTTCAGCGAGAACCTCCGTACGGCGGGTGGCTTCATCATCCCGGAAGTTGACGACCGCCTCCCAGGTGGCCTTCAGGGCGAGCGGATCTCCGTATGTTTCAATGAATCCATTGACATAATCGATCTTTGAATCCTGGTCTTTCAGCCAGAGGATACTGTATTCGTCGAAGGTGGCCAGGTCGCCTGTCCTGTAATAATCCATAAGTTTATCCAGCGCCGATTTCTGCCCTGAATTTTCTGTGACAGTGGCTGCTTTCTCCAGCCAGAAAAGGATCTTTTCGATCGCAGGGTGGTACATTCCGTTAAGTTTCCATACTTTTTCGGTGACCTTCCCGTCCTCCTTAACAACGCGTGAATTCATTCCGTATGATATCCGGGTGTCTTTTCCTGCCTTGGCATCGGCCTCCTTTAAGGCCGCATAATAATCCTCCACCTCCTTCTGGGTGACTCCCGAATAAAAGTTACAGGCCGATGTAAGTACTAGGTCCTGGGAGGGATCCAGGTTTACCCGTTTTGGGGCAACGGCAGGATCATAAACAATGGCCGTGATTTCTTTCTGAAAATCCTCCGGGGTCTGGCCTTCCCGTAACGAGAGCTGATCACCGGGAACCGATTTAAGAAGCGTTATAAAATAATCCTGCGAACAACCCGGGTAAAATTTATCGGTGCTGGCATGGTGATGTATCCCGAGGGAGAACCACACCCGTTTCAGGTAGATGACGAATTCCTTAAAGTCACTGCTTTCACGGTCACCGGTATAATTCCGGTACACAGATTCCAGGGTCTTCCTTACCAGCAGGTTGTTCCGGTAGTTCTGGCTGTACGTAATATCCCGTCCGCAGAGAGCCGCCTGCGACAGGTAATAAAGTAATTCCTTTTGTTTCAGGGTCAGGGATTCGAATCCGGGTACCTGGTACCGCAGGATGCGTGCATCGGCAAACTGGTCGGTCTGCCACCTGAAACCTGTGTCTTTGGTTTCTTTTCCGCCGTCACAGGCGGCCAGTGAAATCGTCATGATCCAGAGAATTACATACGTAAGCGTCTTCATATCATTGGATTTTTATATGTTACAGAAATGATCTTTTCCCCATCGTAGACCGGAACCACATCCGTGACGTCCGTCTGAAAGGAGTAAGCAAGGATGTCATCCAGTCCAAGCCGCCGTAACCGCTCCCGGTGAGCGGCCTTCTCCACATACCCGAGCAGGTCGGGCAGGGCTGCATGCCACAGGTCCATGGAGGCCTTGGCTGCATCGCATACAGTGAAATACTGAAACCGGTCCAGGAGGAGCCCGGTAAGGGCGCCTGCAAAGAGGGTATCTTCAAGACAGAATTTGTTCTTCCACCCTGAGCACAGGATGACTGCCGGTTTCCCCTGCGAAGCCAGCCAGCCTGCGACTGCTGTAAGGTTCAGGAATGCCCCGATCGCAACAGGTTGTGACTGTATCTTTTCGAGCGCCCGGGTACCGTTGGTCGTGCAGTACACCAACGTTTTTCCTCCGATGGCCTCCGCGGTGAAATGGAACGGGGAATTCCCGAAATCGGCAAAATCCAGCTTGATCCCATCCTGCTCCGATGCCACCAGGAAACCCCTGGCCTTCCATTCCCTGGCGATCGCCAGATCTGCCACCGGAATGATAGAAGCCGCACCATTCGCCATGGCCGTAACGACAGAGGTGGTGGCCCTCAGGATGTCAGACAGCACAACCACCCGGGGCGGGGCTGTGATGACTTCCGGGAGCAGGCGGGGGGAAAAACAAACTTCAACAGTTTTCGGGAGGCAATCCGGCGTCATAAGTTGCTTAATAAAACACCACTTCACAACGGGGGTGAGCGGCTTTGAATTTCTCCGCTTTTTTGGGGGACACCTTTGTATTGAAGATCTTCACCGTTTGCAGGTTCCGCATGTTATCAAGGATGTCGATGTTACTGATCTTGGTGTTGTAAAGTTCCACTACCCGTAATTTCATCATCCGGGCCAGGTATTTCAGGTTTTTCACCGGAGTCCCGGAAATTTTCAGCACTTCCAGGTTCACCAGGTTCTCAATAGGCTGCAGTTCTTCCACCTGGGTGTTTTCCAGGTTCAGCTCCACCAGTCCGGTCAACCCGGCGATCGGAGTGAGGTCGGCAATGGCATTTTTCGGAAATCCCAGGCTCTTCAGCCAGTGCATCTGACCCAGAGGTTCAAGGGCAGTCACACGGGTATCGGAAAAGACAAAGGTTTCGAGGCGTGTCAGATACAACACGGGCTGAACAGAAAAGATCTGCGGATTTTCACTCACTGTCAGACTCTTCAGGTTCGCGATCTGCTGAAGCTGGTATTTGTCGGGCTCGCCTTTCAGGCCGATCTGTCCTGAAAAGACCGTCTTCCACGGCTCCGGAAGCAGTTTCCACCAGTTGCTGTTCTCATAGGTCTGAAAGATCACCAGGCATCCGGGGTTTTTATCCAGGTATGCATTGGCGGTAACGGACTTAACACCGGTATTGTCGGCGAGGATCAGCCGCAGGCCCCTGAGGTTGGACAAGGGGGAGAGGTCCGAAACAGGGGTGTTGTCCAGATTCAGATATTTGAGGTTCACCAGTTGTGCCAGCGGGGTCACCGAGCCGACCTGGGAAGAAGCGGCATTCAGGTATGCAAGTTGGTTCAGGTCCCGCAACGGATCCAGATTGGCGACCGGCGTGAGCGAAGCATCGAGGTACCGGAGCTGAGGCAGTTCGGTAAGGGGTCCAAGTGTGTTGATCAGGGTGCGACCGCTGATGTTCAAACTGTCGATGGTCATCAGGGAATGCAATTGCTCCCGTGTGGGATTGGCATCGATGGGTCGGTATATCGGGAAGATCTTCTGCCACTCGGCCGGCATGGAATTCCACCACGCGGTCAGTCCGTTGGTGGCGAAGATGACCACCTCCCCGGGATGGTCCAGCATGTACCCGACAGCGGTCTCTTTCTTTATGGGAGTCTGGTCGCAGTATATACGACGCAAGGCGGGCAGGGCTTCCAGGGATTGGAGGGAGCTGACCAGGGTGTTATTGAAGGACAACGATTCCAGGAAAGCCATGTTTCTCAGAGGATCCAGGCTGCTCACCTTTGTATCGGAGAGGTCCAGGTTCTGCATTTGTATGCATCCGGCAAGCGGCGACAGGTTACTGACTGCGGTGCTTTGAATCCACAGTTGTTTCAGCTTCACCAGGTCCTTCAGCGGGGAAAGATCTGCAATGACGGTTTTACTGAGATCCAGCACTTCCAGGTTGGGAAAGCTGGCCAGCACAGTGAAATCTGTCACCGGAGTGTTGCTCATCCGGAGTTCCCGGAAATGATTGCAGTACTTCAGGGGATCAAGCGATTGTACCGGGGTATTGGAAATATCCAGGTTCTCCAGGAGGTTCAGGTTGCGCAATGGCATTAGGTCGGTGACCGGTGTGCCTGAAAGATTGACCGAAATCAGAGCCGACAACCTGGCCAGGGGCTCGAGGTCGCTGATCACAGGGTTTCCTGACAGGTCAACAGTCTTGCTGTCGATAATCCGCAGGAATAATCCGTAAATCCTGGAATCGGTGATTGGAACTGTCATCCCTTCAAAGAGGATTACCGTATCATTGTAGTTCTCCACTCCTGAGAGCGGGATCCCGTCATCCACTTTAAGGTCCTTTCCCAGGATCTCTTTCCATCCCTGCGACAGCCCGTTCCACCAGTTGCGCAGATCATCCTTCTCGTTCAGTTTGGTGGTGTAAACGCTCACGATCTTGATCTGTTTCCGGTCCCCATCGTAATTTATCTCCAGGTACCTGACCTTGTTGGAGTTGACCGAGTCGCCGTTGACTGTGACCGCCCGGAGAGCCCGGTTGGCAGTCACCTTGAAATAGGTCTGGCCTGCAGCATTGTTCAGCACATTCACATCCTGGACCTGGTAGGTAAAGGTTGCCCCTCTGAAAAAGAAATCAACATCGGCCAGGTAGGCCTGTACATCCTTGTACAGCGGAACCAGGCGCTTTTCATCCAGATCATCCTCGATCTGTACCTCCGGGTCCCAGAAGAACTTCAGGTAGCTTTCGTTGATGATGGTTTCTTTCTCCTTCACCGTATTCTGTTTATCGGAGAGGAAATTCAGGGTGCTTTCCAGGAACTTCACGATCTGCCCGGCCTGCTGACGGTAAAGCTCCATCTCCTCTTCCGGGATGGAAGAAGCAACCGGCTTTGTTTTATCCTGTTCACTGGATTTATCGGTTCCCCTGGGTTTATCACGGGATGTAGGTCCGGTGCTTTTTTTCTGTGCCAGCGCTGTTTCCGGCATCTGGAGGCCGGTCAGAAAAAAGGAAAAGGCAACTAAAAGAACGTAGAGTTTACTTTTCATGGGTGTAATTCCGTATGAGGTTTTTTTTCTCCTGATCATTCACCCGGACAAGGTTAGAGATCAGCCATCCCGAATTATTGATATTCCGGTTGAAATAGGTCAGTTCGAAGTACCAGTTCGGTATCTGAAAAAAATGGAATTTAACGGTGCTGGTGGAGACGAATTTCAGGTTCCCCTCCTGAAGCTCCTTCAGGAAGATTGAGAGGTGGTCGGGGTGAAACTCCTTTTCAACATAGTATCCCAGATTCCCGGTGTTGGAGAACATCTTGTGAAGGTTCATGAAATCCAGCTCATGGCTCATCGGATGGAGGAAATTTTCTCCGCTCACCGAATCGCCTACGTGATTGAAATACCGCTCAAACCGGTTAAAATAAACATTCGACAGGGCCCATTTATATCCCTGGCGTTCCTGCTCCAGCTTAAAATAGAGGAGGATGGGGCAGGATTCTTTTTTATAGGTGAATTCGGCGTTGACTTCCGCGAACCAGGCACCTGAATGGAAGTCGAGATATACCGGAAGTTTTTTGCTGGTCACTTCAAGAATAAACACTTCTTTAGTGGCATCCGGGATGAGAGGGCTGGAAAGATCGAACAGGATGTTGAGGTATTTTTTCCGGAGCTTCACATCATGGTAAGAGGCATCGGTATTGTACAGGCGTTTTCCGGTGACATCCTCTTCGCCGTTAAACCGTCTGAAAAACTGGTTGACCTGCTTGGTCTGAGCGTAGAATACCGACTCATCCCCGGCATAGGTGCGCACCGTGCCGGGTTGCCCGGCAGCCAATACCGAAATCAGTGTTAACAGGAGGATGCAGCAAACGGTCTTCAATTGCCGGTGGTTTCTTTGACCCGGATATCTCCCAGCAGAACATCCCAGAAGCCGATAAGCCGGCCCCCGATCTGTGTCTCCTTCCGTTTCACATACACCGTGATATCCTTTTTGGTTGTGTCTTCATACACCAGCCCTTTCTCCCTGTCAAATCCCTGAAACCGCTGGTAGATCGTGATGACGCCCACATATGTCCCGTCGGGCTGGCGTTCCAGGTCACTCACATACTGGATCTTGTACCATTCGATCACCACCCGGTCGTAATTCAGCTGCATCAGCCGGTCGAAATATTCGCGGATCTTGTAGTTACGTACCTCAGGCCGGGCCAGGGAGGAAACACCCATTTCGCTTCCGGGCATGAACAATTCCACCGCCCGTTCGATCACCCGCTGGGCTTCCGACCAGGGAGTATCCTTGTTCCCGATGATGCTGACGTATTTGCTCAGGTCGCGTACCTTTTCCAGAGCCAGGCTGTCGATGGCCTGTTTACGTTGCGGAGAGATGTTCTCATCCCCTCCCTGTGCAACAAGGGTGCCGGAAAGCAGGATAAGACCGAATAGAATAACAATGGAACGTTTCATGGGTTTACTTTTTAATCAGATCCAGTTCTTTTATTTTACCGGCATTGTCCAGCTGGTAGGAATCCACCGCATTGCGATTGTCCTTCTGATCCTTCAGAAAGTTCAGGTACTTTCCGATGGTGGTGGGCTTATCGTAATCCACGATATTGCCCTCCCGGCTGATGATGATGAGCACGGGTACCTCCTGAGAGGAAAAATAACTGAGTGCCGAGGAGATCAGGCTGTTGGCCATACTGGTGTTCCCTGCACGGGAGGCATCAACGATGGCCTGAAACGAACTCTCAAGACGGGCTTTGAGTGTGGTTTCGGTTGAGGCATATTGCCGCATATCACTGATCTTCTTCTCCAGCCGGACGATCAGTTCGTCGATCTCACTGTTGCCCAGGTTCTGCGCCTTGATCTTGTTCAATTCCATTTCCAGCTCATCGGCCGAGAGGTTTTGCTTGTTGACCAAAAGGTCATATAACTTGTTTCGTGCCGTGGCGATCTGCTGCTCCTGGAGTTTCACCTTCTCGGCATAAGCGGCTTTTGACTTCTGCTGTGCCTGGATGATCAACTGGTTCAGCTCGGGGTCATTGAAATTCTTATTCACCGCCTCCGAGATGATCTGATCCTGCTCTTCAGGGGATAATTTCGAGGTTCCGTTAATGATGGCACGGAGTTCCCGTTTGTACATCTCGATCTGCGCCTTTTTCTCTTTCCGGGTCAGTTTCCCGGAGGATTTGCAGGCGTCGAAACTCACAGTCACCATTGAGATCAGGGTGATGATGAGCACCTGTTTCCAGGGGATCAGTTTCAGCTTATTCATGAGGGTTGTCATACTACCTGTTTTTAATAGGGTTTATAAAACGGGAATTTCACCACTTTTGCCTTCAGGGCTTTGTCCCGGATTTTCACATACACTTCACTCCCTTCCTGCGCCAGAGCTGCCGGTACATACCCCATCGCGATGGGTTTCTTAACGGCAGGCCCCATAGTTCCGCTGGTCACCTCCCCGATTACATTGCCTTTTATGTCCACGATCTCATACCCGTGACGGGGAATTCCCATCTCCACCATCTCCAGGCCCACCAGCTTCCGGGAAACGCCTTCATTCTTCTGTTTCAATAACGCTTCCCTGTTGATAAAATTTTTGGATCCGGTGAATTTTGTGATCCAGCCAAGCCCGGCCTCGATGGGTGAGGTGCTGTCGTTGATGTCATTCCCGTAAAGACAGTAGCCCATTTCCAGCCGTAACGTATCCCTGGCTCCCAGTCCTACCGGCTTGATCCCGAATTCGGCACCTGCTTCAAAAACGGCTTTCCAGATCACCGGGGCATCCGTGTTGGACATGTAGATCTCACACCCGCCCGAGCCGGTATACCCGGTGGTGGACAGCAGGACATCTTTCACCCCGGCGAATGTCAGTATCCTGAATGTGTAATATTCCATGCCGAGGATGGGCGTATCGGTGAGCTTTTGCATGGCTTTCAGCGCCAGGGGGCCTTGCACCGCAAGCTGGGCGGTTTCATCCGAAGCGTTGGACAGGCCGGCGTTCATTTTGTTCTGTGCATTGCACCAGGCCCAGTCCTTGTCAATATTGGCGGCATTGACAACCAGAAGGTATGTTTCATTGCTGATCCGGTACACCAGCAGGTCGTCGACGATCCCGCCCTGGAAGTTGGGAAAGCACGAGTATTGCACTTTCCCGTCGGTGAGCCGGGAGGCGTCATTGGAGGTGATCCACTGGACAAAATCCAGGGCATGAGGGCCTTTTACCCAGAATTCTCCCATATGGGATACATCGAAAACGCCGATACCGTTCCGCACCGCCAGATGCTCGGCAGTAACCCCGTCGTACTGAAGCGGCATATAATAACCGGCAAACGGAACCATCCTGGCGCCCAGCGCCTCATGAAAGGGGGTAAATGCAGTATGTTTCATCGTGAAAGAATTGTATGGAAGGGCGATGCTTAAACGGCTTCAAAATTAGAAAAAAAAGCCACGGAAGAGGCGGTGTTCATATTAAATAATAACTTTGCCTCCTATGATAAACCTGCGGCAGAATACTCCCCGGTGGCTGATCTTCGTGATCGACATAGGGATCGTTTTTGTTTCTGTCATCATCGCCTATCTCCTCCGTTTTAATTTCGACATTCCCCCGGTAGAGCTTGATCCGTTGCCGCAGATCATTGCTTTCTTCCTGGCCATCCGCGGTATCTCTTTCCTTCTCGCCAGGTCGTATGCCGGGATCATCCGGTATACCAGCACAGCGGATGCCCTGCGGGTCCTGCTGACCCTTTTCTGCGGCAGTGTCGTATTCGCACTGACCAACGTAGGCACTTACCTGCACCACCAGCTTTTTTTCATCCCTACCTCCATCATCATCATCGAGTTCCTGGCGACCACCTTCGGGATGGTGACCTTCAGGATGGTGGTGAAGATCGCCTTCCTGGAATTCCAGAATCCCGTGCGGTCCCGGGTCAATGTGATCATTTACGGCGCCGGTGAAGCCGGGATCACCTCCAAGAGGGTGCTCGACCGTGATGCCGGCACCAGGTACAAAGTCCTGGCTTTCATCGATGACGATCCCGCCAAAACAGGGAAAAAGCTGGAAGGGATCGATATCATGGGTCCCGATAAGCTGGACAAACTCCTTCAAACCAACACCATTGCCCACGTAATCCTGTCGGTCCAGCACATGGACCCCGACCGCCGGCAGTGGCTTGTCGACCTCTGCCTGAACTATAACACCAAAGTGCTGGCGGTGCCACCGATGATCCGCTGGATCAACGGCGAGCTCAGCTTCAAGCAAATACGGAAGATCCATATCGAAGAGCTGCTCGAGCGCGACGAGATCCGGCTGGACGACGACCTGATCTCCCGGGAACTTACCGGGAAAGTCATTCTGGTCACCGGGGCTTCCGGATCGATCGGAAGCGAGATCGTACGCCAGGTCGCCCGGTTCCATCCCCGGAAGCTGGTCCTGATCGACCAGGCCGAAACCCCGCTGCATTACCTGGAGCTGGAGTGGATGAATTCCTTTGCCGGGACTGATGTTGAATTCGTGCTGGGGGATATCACCAACAGTACCCGGATGGCTTCCGTGTTTCAGAAAGAACATCCCGATCTCGTTTACCATGCGGCTGCTTACAAGCATGTGCCCATGATGGAAGCGAACCCGGTGGAATCCATTCTCACCAACGTCAAAGGAACCCGCATCGTGGCCGACCTTTCGATGGAGTACGGGGTGAAGAAGTTCATCATGATCTCAACCGACAAAGCGGTAAACCCGACCTCGGTGATGGGCGCCTCCAAGCGGATGGCCGAAATTTACACCCAGTCGATGGATCAGAAAAAAAGAACACGGTTCATTACAACCCGCTTTGGAAACGTGCTGGGATCCACAGGATCGGTGATCCCTCTTTTCCGGAACCAGATCGAAAGCGGCGGACCGGTCACCATCACCCATCCCGAGATCACCCGATACTTCATGACCATCACCGAGGCATGCCGGCTGGTGCTGGAGGCAGGTTCCATCGGGAACGGAGGCGAGATCTTCATCTTCGACATGGGCAAGTCGGTGAAGATCCTCGACCTGGCAAAAAAGATGATCCAGCTCTCCGGCCTCACCCTCGGAAAGGATATCCAGATCCGGTATATTGGCCTGCGTCCCGGCGAGAAACTGTACGAAGAGCTCCTGAACAAGGAAGAAAACACCCTTCCAACCCACCATCAGCGTATCCTCATTGCCAAGGTACGAGCCTATAATCTCGATGACGTGATCGGCGACACGGAAGAGTTGATCACCCTGGCCGAATGCCAGGCCGACTGGGATATCGTTAAGAAGCTGAAGGCGGTCATCCCCGAATACCGTAGCCGGAATTCGGTTTTCGAGCAGCTGGATGCGGGATGACGTCCTTCCTCAATTCACAAACTTCCCGATCAGTCCATTTTTTTCTTCAGGAATCAGGATAAAATCATTTTTCTGCAATGGAGATTCTGTCAGGGCAGGGATCTCTCTCAGTCCATCCTCAGAAACCTCAAAAAACAGATATCGCTCCTGTTTCAACAGTTCCGTTACCTTTTCTTCTTTATATCCCCTGATCACCTCGCAAAATATCAGTGGCCGGCAACGCGACAGAACTTCCCTGCCATGTTCAAGGATCAGGTGTTCCGTGGTTTCCGTATCTATTTTTATAATATCAATCCGGGGGATAGCTTTTAGCTGAACATACCTGTCGAGCGTGGTTGTTCCGACCCGGATCCCTTTTCTACGGGATTCATCATAATTCACCAGGCTGCCATCCCCAGGCAGTTGAAACACCAGCTCCGGGAAATCGGCGCTTACCGGAATAAAAAAGTCCATCTCCCCTTCCCGGCCGGCAAGGGCTAATGGTTCAACCAGGATATTTTTGAAGTTGTTAAGGCTGATATTTTTCTGAAAATACCATCTGGCGGCCGGAAGCGGCTCAAAGGCGACGATGCGGATGCGATTATTCAATGCTGCTGCCAGCAGAGAGTAATATCCAAAGTTGGCGCCGATATCCATAAACACCTGAGCGTCTTTAACCAGTTCCATGAATAACCGCACTGAAGGATATTCAAATCCACGGATCCCCTGCCAGAAGAGGAGCCGGCCCAGGTGGCTGGTGTAGTTGGTTTCAATCAACAGGCTGGTCCGGTCACTGACCCTGAGCCGGAATATCCCGTTCACCGGAAATTGATACCGGACCGGAATGCAGGCATGAAATGGCCGCAGGGAGCGGCTCAACACGAAATTCACCGGGGGGAAAAATAATAATTTCAGCAGAAAGTGCATACCGGTCAGATGAGTACTATTTATATATTTTCCATCGGATAAGATTCCACGTTTGTATTCCATTTGAATCAAGAACATCTCTTCTGATGATTCCAATACCTTTTGCCATATAAACATGATCTGATTCCTGGAATGGATGCTGAGACATCTGAACTTGATAAAATGTATGGTTATTAACTACTAAAGAGTCGTAAAGGATGGGATGCCATGGTATGTGAGAAATGTCAGCAGAAGAATATAATATCCATCCTTGAACAGTTGGATATTTAGATGGGTGACGGTTTCTCATTATATAATCCGATTCAATCATGTCATAATAAGAATAACCTGAGGGGTACGATTTATAAAAAATCTTATAATATTCCCAATTAATTCCATATCCCTGA
>Ga0233425_10006491_pt1 | contig 17291 bp, 18 predicted proteins | sample Watercolumn_Towu_2_FD_181712 | JGI IMG/M metagenome (GOLD analysis project Ga0233425, IMG submission 181712) | Freshwater microbial communities from Lake Towuti, South Sulawesi, Indonesia - Watercolumn_Towuti2014_140_MG | ecosystem: Environmental > Aquatic > Freshwater > Lake | place... | reverse complement strand
AGCCGAAGGAATGGGTCAGGAAAGCCTGTGTTGTATCTGCAGAAAACAGGGCGTATATCAAGCTGGACAATATGGCGAACTGCCGGCCGCTCAATCGGGACATTAAAGAATAGAACAAAGAAACATTGATCAGAGAGAGCATATAGCCGATAAGATAAGGACCCCAAAAGCCTCCAATCCGCCAACCCAGCCAGGAGAAAAGATAATGAAACCATCTGAAAAGGGTCTAGCATGACCACGCAGTTGGGTGACATAAGCGAAAAGAAAACGAAACAAGGATTCGAACGATTTCCCAAATGCATCTGGGATGATCGTCAGATCGTCCTCGTACAAGCCAAATGACCGGCTGTACCAGTAACGCGCGACCCAGAACACCACGGCAAGGATCAAAAGATCGAAGGCAACGACCAGCCATTTTTTCTTGTTAATCATCCTGCTCCTCGCTGTTTCAGCAGAAAATCCGAAAGGCTAAAATCCAACTCCTCGTCAATGTCCCAGGCCTCTGCAGCGTCTATCTCAAAAAGCAACGGACGATCTCCCAGGCGATTCCGGCGCCGGACAAGGGTGTCCCGAGCGAAGATGTACAGGCACGAATTCTCCTCATAGATGGGCGGCAGATCCTGGGTCTGCAGCAGGATGTTGGGATCATGATTGAGCGCCTGCCCATGCTGGTCATATAAACGGGTTTGCAGGCGCGTCACCGAGAAGAGCGAGTCATGGGCGGGATAATCCGCCAGGAATGCCTGGATCGCCCGTGAGACCGTCTCCGGGCGCAGGAGCGGGTTGGTGCTGTGAGTCTGCAGGTAGAAATCCGCCTCCACCAGCGAGGTGTCGTGGAGCAAGATCTCGTTCATGGGAATATCATCTGCCAGCAGATGGGCTGGCCGGTCAACCACCGTCACCCCGGGAAAGTCCCGGCGCAGACCCTCCTGTACCGGCGGAGAATCGGTGTCGACCAGGATGCCACCGATTTCCGCCACCGCCAGCAGGGTCTCGATGATATGCTGGTAAAGAGGCTTTCCAGCCAGAATTCGATAATTCTTGCCAGGGACGCGCTGGCTGTGGTGGCGCATGGGGACGAGGGCGATGATTCTGCTCATAGAGTAGGCACTCGCATCAGGTTTTATGTTTCTTCGGAACTCGCGTTCCATAAAAGGCCATTCCGGCCAGTAAAGCCAGAATGGGTTCCACCGGCACCCTGAATCTGGCAGAACCGTGACCGAATGGGACGAGAATTGAGTAGACCACGGTAAGAATGGCAATCAGGAAAAGGCTGAAAACAAACAGATTCTCCCTACGCTTGCGATAGACTCTGACGGCGCTCAATCCGATCAAGGAATACAGTACCACATTGACAGCCATCGAAAACAGACCCATCAAAACCCAGAAATTCCCGGAGCGAATCTGATCCACAACCAGGGATGGATTCAAACTCATCCCGGATACGATTCCACTGCTCGCCACCTCCACCCCGGTCAGAGCCTCGGCCCAATAGCGATACTCCACGCCAATCACGGTCCGAATGACCCCACGTGCCTGGATGAGCGCAAAACGGTCGAAATTGGTACGAATAAATGCAAGGATGTATTCTGCCGCGTCCGGGGCAGAGTTTATCAAGGATTCCGCCTCCCCGCGAGAAATCCCCTCGATCTCTGCGATCGCCTGCCCGACCACCCAGTACTTCAGGGTCGATGTACCAACGTGTGAAAATGTAAACGATCCCGTGACAAATAGGTTCCTGATCTGCCAGAGGAAAACAAGGAGATAGCAGCTGATACAAAAAACCAGGATGGGAGTCAGGGCTTTCATCAGAGCGCCTCCCTTCCTGGAGTGAATGATCTCCACACACGCAAAGAGGACAAACCAGACAAGCATGACCGGCAGGACCGAAGGCCGCACCAGTGCACCCAGCCCAAGAACCAGCCCGGATGCCGACAACCACAGAAGGTGCCCTGTCATCCAGTACTCGACCAGCATCCACAAGGCCAGGATGAGCATGAAGGAGGTCAATGTCTCTGTCATGATCATCAGCGCATCAAAAGCCGCGTTGAGACTGAGGAGGTATAAAATGACCGCTGCATATGAAACGCGTTGCTTTTGATCGATATACGATCCAATCCTGAAGATCAAGTAACAATTAATAATGCTCATGAGCAGTTGAACTGCCGAAGCCCACCTGTAGTCACCAAAAATGCCCCGGATGACGGCAAGAAAGGCTGGATAGCCTGGCGTTCGCAAGATGTCCAGGGTTGGATCCATGACGCTGTGAAATCGCCCGTTCACCAAGAGCCCCTGTGCAAGATCCAAGTACCCTTGCGAGTCGGTGATATCGTTGAACCGCTCCGGATGCTCGAAGGCGGGGATGATCAGAAACAGCCTGAGGGCGATCAGGACTCCGATCACGACCTGGAGAAAAACCAATATGGGTTTCTTCATCAAGCCAAACGGAAACTCTGAACCCGGCAAGTGGTCATTTATCATACCGGATTGGATCAATCGAACGCACGCCCACGCCTTCATCAACGACTCTGGCCTGCGGGTAATAAAACTTCTGCCGGAGTTGCCAGGTCCATTCGATGACGTGACGATAGCCCTGGTAAGTGCCCCAGAACTGTGCCGTGCGAAACCACAGGATGCTGAACAGGTTGGTATATAGGTTCTTCTCCCTGGCGGCGTGATAACAATCACTGAGAATATTGCCCACCGCCATGCGGAAGAAATCGTACAGGCTGAAATGGGCTTCAGGGTAGAGGTGTTTGAAGGCCATGGCCTCCCGGCGGTAACGGTTCAACACGCCCCGCGGGGTCTCGGCATGCACATGAATGATCTCTGCATCGGCCGCATAGGCGAGCAGCCTGCCCTGATCTACAGCCCACCTGGCCCATTCCAGATCCTCCAGCCCGGTCAACGCCTCATCGTAGGCATGTTCCAGCCATAATTCTCTTCGTATGGCCGCATTGGCATTGTTGCAGAACGGATGTCTTTGCTGGAAATCAGAAGTATCCGGAAACCAGCGGGAGAGGATCTGTCGTTCGGAGAACTTGGATCGCTCATCGCCGCGCTGCTTGCCATAGACCAGGGCAACTTGCGGATCGGAGAAGGGTTCAAGCAGACGTTCGAGCCAATCCGGGTAGACCGGATAGACATGCGCGCTGGCGATCACCACCAGATCGCAGCTTGCAGCCTGGAGACCAAGATTCAAAGAACGTCCGAACGTAAACTCCTCCGGCCGGATATGGACCACACGGACGCCGAACTTCTCGGCGATCGCCACGGTCGCATCAATGGATCCCGAATCCACCAGGATGATCTCGATATCCTCGACCGTCTGACGGCGGATGCCCTCAAGAAGCCGGCCGATGTGGTCCTCTTCGTTATATGCCCGGATGACCAACGAACAATTCATAAGAACTCAGGACTTCTTCCGAAGACGGATAAGCAGGATACTTTCCCGCTGGAAGCGGTAATTGACCGCGCCATCCTTTACAATGCGATTAAAGCCATGCTGGTAACTATCGACAAACACATCCGGATCGATGGCCATCTTGAGCATGCCCAGGTTCTTCAGAGAGGGTACCGGGATCCTCAGGGCTTGCAGGGCCAGGCGGGTATAGGTTTTCGGGCTGATACGGAAATGCTTTTCCTTGAGGAAGACCGGCATCATGGCAAAGAACCAGTCCATAACCAGGACCTTCAACATCCCGGAAATTCCAAAGTTCGTCGGCAGGGGCATGTCGATGGCATGCAGCATCTCGCCGCCCGGTTTCAGGAGCAGGTCCATGTGCTGCCAGACAGCCTGGAGTGCGTTCCCGGGAACATGCTCCAGGACAGAGATGCTGTAGATCACGTCAAAACATCCCTGCGGCAGGGTGGAAATGGATGGATCTCCAAGTCTCTCCTGAACATAGCGGATCTGCGGGCGGGCGGCAATGTGCTCCTGCGGAGATCGGCCCCGCTCCCAGAAAACCTCCGACGAATTGATCCCAAAATCATCCACGACCCAGGCCTGGACGCCGTATTCGGAGTGTAGGTATTCCGGTAGCGCGGAATACGCTCCACCAACATCCAGAACCTTCTCCCCTCTTTTCCATGTACGTGAGGAGATCAGCCAGGGATAATCAAAACCTTTGATCGTGAAGTCCGCACCGTACAGGTCCTGTTGTTTGTAGGAATACATGCGGCGTGTATCCGCAAGGGATATTTCCAAGATCTCATACATACTCTCTCCTCATTCGCTAAAGAGAAACCGGCCTATTCCAGGACGAGCAAGTCTCTCGCAACCAGTTTACCCGCCGCGGCAGCCAGGAATTGCATCGGAAAGCCTGTCTTCTCGGCAATTTCGAGCAGGGAGGTGCTGCCATCCGCGTAGAACAGAACCCAACGGATCGCATCCAATTCGTTGAATACCGCCGCGGACTGGGCAGCTTTCTGCCTGAGCGCCCCACCGGTCTTGGGATAGAGCCCGCGCTTGCCAAGCATCGGTTCACCGATCGGATTCAGGCTTCGGTAGGTGCAATCCGCCTCAAGGATCTGGATCGCATACAGATAGACCTTCATCGTTTCCACCAGCGCCTCCGCACGGACGAAATCCAGGTTGTCCAGGGAGGTGTGGTAGTACGCATACTCGTAGTACTTGTCCTTGCTGATCGTGCCCATCGGGATGCGCAGTCCGGGGGTGGAGTACTGACGTTCGTCCGAACCGCTGGCATCGAAGGCATACTCGACCCCCTGGATGCCAAGATCGCGGAATGCCAGCCGGACAGCCCGATCGATCAGGCTGTCCCCCTTCCATGTCGGTTTGTAACCGATCGGTCCGGGGCCTCCGACCGTGGTGATGACAAATCCGCCTGCCAGGGCTTTGACCGCAGCTTCGTTGCGGGCGATATAGGCCAGCGCGCCGATCGTCTCCGGTGCGATCACGAAGCGGTAGGAATGCCGGTGGGGCATCTTCTGCAGTTCGCGCAACAGCAGCGTCCAGAGCACCACGCCGGACAGGTTGTCGTTCGCCAGGGAAGGATGGCAGACATAGGTGGTGACGAGGAACTCCTGCCCGGAGTCGCCAGGCAGCCGGGCTTCGCCATAGGTCAGGCTTCCCGGTGCGAGCGTCGCGTCCACGCAGACGTGGTACTGCCCGCTTCGGTCCATCTTTTGGAAATCTTCATGGGAAAGGCAAAAGCCCCAATCCCGGTTGTAATACGTGGTGCGATAGGGGATGGCGCCGGGCAGATCCGGAAGGGTATGCAAATGCGGGACCAATTCGTCAAAGTTCAGGTTTCCCTCAAAGGGAATACTGTAATTGACCAGGTGGACATTGTTCACGCGGAAATCGATGATCCGCCTTCCCGTCGAATCCGCCACATAGGCGTCGCGCACGTTCCATTCTTCGGGGATCTTCCAGTCGTAGCAGGCGGTGCCGGAAGGGACTTCGTGAAGACTGAAATCGCTGATCTCCCGCAGGAGTTGCAGCGTCTCCCGCGTGCCATCCCCGGTGATGCTGCGGCAGAGCGGGAATAATTCCTGGAATAATCGATCCGCATCATCCGTAATGCGTTCCCAATCAGGCTGGGTCGTCTTCATGCCAAATTCATCCATATGTTATACTTTCCAGACCAATCCTCTCGCAAGGAGCTATGCCATGACTACCAAGAAATCTGCCGTGTCAGACGCCGGGACGCTCTGGGAATCCATCTATAGTGGCGGCAAGGCGCTGAACCGCTATCCCTTCGACCAGGTGGTCTCATTTATCTACCGCAATCATTCCCGGAACAAACCACGTTCGGAGACGAAGATCCTGGAGATCGGCTGCGGGGCGGGGAACAACCTGTGGTTCGCAGCCCGGGAAGGTTTTTCTGTTGCCGGGGTGGATGGCAGCTCCAGCGCCATCGAGTATGCCCGGAAAAGGTTCGCGGAAGACGGCCTGAGCGGAGATTTTCGGGTGGCCGACTTCTCTAAACTTCCGCATGGCGATGGCTTATTCGACTTCGTCATCGATCGAGGCTCACTGACCTGCGCAGCCTTTGCCGAAGCCCAAAAAACGGTTGCCGAGGTCCACCGGGTGATGGCACCCGGCGGGAAGTTCTTCTGCAATCCCTACAGTGACCGTCATACCAGTTTCATCTCCGGAAAGATCAACCCGGATGGACGGACGACCGACATTCAAGACGGAACCGCGATCGGGGTTGGTGGTATCTATTTCTACAGCAAGCGCGATATCCTGACGCTGTTCTCCTCGGGATGGAAGCTGGTCAGCCTCCGTCATCTGGAGTTCATGGAAGAATTGGAGCCGCGCTACCTCTGCCATGCAGAGTGGATCGCCATCGCCGAAAAGATCTAGCTGGCATCTCCCGCGGACCCCATCCCGAACCTGGATGGGGTCTTTATTTTTTATCCGGGCGGTTCACGACCAGAACCCAGGGGTCCTCAGTCAGAAGATCCTCGGCGGCGGTAACGAAATCGCAGAACCGGCAGCAAGCAACCTTGCCATAGTTCAGATCCACGCTCGACCACAGACCGCGTTTTTCCAGTTCGAGCCTGACCGGCGTGGCATTCACGTCCGGATCGAGGTCCAGGTCGCGTGCGAACATGCGGTACGTCCTGACCTGCGCGGGCCGGCCCTCCAGTCGCACTTCGCCGGTGAAGTCCTTCCAGTAGCGGTAAGGCACGTTCGCCCGGCGTTCGCAGTAGTGGATCATGGTCGTATAGTAAACGTCCGCGCCCAGCAGGAGCAGCTTGAAATCCAGTTCGACCATGCGCTCAAAGACGGACCCGGGATCGAACGCGCCCGAAGTGTCGATCGCGGCCAGGGCTTGCGCGTGTTTCCCGACTGCGGCGACCGAATGCATCGGGTGTGGAGAACGGCGCGCCCCGGGATGCAGACGGACAAATTCGGCGAAGGCGCCCATTTGATCGGACGGCGTCTTCCGTTGATCGTAGACCAGGCCATGGGCAAAACCGAACGTGAATGTGGGGACCACCAGGGTGCCTGCACCGGCTTCGATGCCAAGCAGGTCACGCATCACCGCATAATACATCCCGATCCCCGCCTCCGGGACCCCCAGGAACTGGGTTGCGGCATGCACCATGACCCCATCCCCGCGCTGGAGGCCTACAGCCTGCAAAGCATCCGCAACCTGGGTTCGGCTGGCGCGCAGCATGCCTGGCTTACTCCGCGACCGCTTTTCGGACAGCTTCCGGCCAGTTCTTCTGATCAAAACCGAACTGGGCCAGGAAGGCGTATGCCATCCGCTCGAGTCCAAAACCGACGCAGGCGGTATGTGCCGCGCTGCCGTCCGGCAGGGTGATGTTCAGGTTGCGTCCGAAGAAATCCTGGTGGTAATTGTAGGATCCCACAGCCAGAGTGCTGTTCTTGAACGGCAGGCTGGCCCGGATCTCGAATTTCAACTGGAAGGCGCTCTGGAAAGCCGTCTGCTTGCGGAATTCACCCACAAAGAAGGGATCCGTGGCGCTTTCCACCCGGTAGGCGATCCCGAATTCCGCAAACGAGTCCTGCATCCGTTTCCTGGCCTCATCCCGATTGGCGAGGACGAAGTCCTTGGACCCGACGAAGATGACCTCCCGCAGAGAGAAGTTCCACAGGCGCTCCAGGGAGATCAGGTTCGTGGATTCATAACGATAGCAGTGGCCGACGGCTGTCGCAGTCAGTTGGCCGCCTGGCAGCGGCTTGTCAGCCAGGGAAAAATAGAGATGGTAGCACACTGCAGGTGAGAGCAGCGCCGGAATGGGCGCAAAGGAGTCCAGCGGGGCGTTCAGTCCGTGCTCATCGCAGGTGGCCGAATGAGCGAACTGGTCAATGACATCCAGGTCCTCGCGCAGATGGGTTACAAATGAGAGCGAGTGCGGGAAAGCCTTGAAGTAATTGATCCGGCCGAGTAGTTTTGCCGGGATCAGGGTTGGAAAGCGGTATGGCCGGGCATCGAAGGAATCGGCCAGAATCAGGAACTTGCCTTCGAAGTAATCGATCAACCTGGACATTAATGGACCGAGCGTGAAAATTCCCGTGTCCTCCTGGCTCATCTCCCCGCGGGCAAAGAGCTCTTCATTCGGATCGCCGTTGTATGGAACAGCCCGATCCATGTGATCCTCAAGCACCTGGATCTTTGGTTTGAACGCCCCCTGGACCATGGAAAGCACCATGCGTTGGACCTTGTTCTCAATGTTGGCCGCCTGCTCTTCGTTCACCGGCGTTTCCAGCGTCAGTTCGATCTGATCGCCGGCCGGGGAAACCCGTCCCAGGAGAATATTCTCATCGATATAGCCCAGTTTTGACTGCACATCTCCGACCAGATAGGGCGGGATGCCGATCGAGGGGATAATCCGTTGTGTAGTGGTCATGATCCATTCACCTTGTCCTGCAGATAATCACACATCGCCGGGATGCTTGTCAAGGATGCGATCATGCCTGCATCGATGTCCAAGCCGAACCGTTCCTCCAACACCATGATGACCGTCATATGGCCCATGGAATCCCACTGCGGGATCTCCCCGAAGGCAAGGGTCTCGGGAACGTCCGATGCCGGGACTTGCAGTGCATCAGCAACCATCTCTTGTAATCGAACTTGCAGGTTCTGCCTGTCCATTTTCTTCTCCATACCAATCAAGATTCGACCTGCCTGGCCAGAAAACTGGCGGCGGTCAGTATTCCAGCGGATACCCAAATATAGGGCAGGGCAAAGGTGTCAACGCTGAAACCTTCTGCAACAAATGCCAGGATCACGAATGCCCCCATCCATCCGATCGTGCGGAACAGGGCCGACTCGCTTCTGCGCAAGAACTTAGCGGCCTTCCAGAGAACGGCCTGCCAGACGACGAAGATGGAAAAGCCGATCAGACCTGTTTCGGCCAGCAAGCGTACCCAAATGCTCTTCACATTGGCCAAATATGCCGGTTCATTCACGATATACAGGATCTCACTGGATCGCTGGGCAACGGCCGGCATCAGATGAGAAAAGAAGAAACCACTATTACCCAACCCTACGCCAAGGATCGGAAATCGCGCAAAGACGCTCAGGCCACCTGCCCAGTAAATAACCCTTTCGAGGAAATCCACCTTGGCAGCAAAGTCAAAGAAGTTCCGCGGCAGGTCCTGCAGTGTGAAGAAGCGGGCCATGCGCGGATCGACCTGGGCCATCAAGGCAACCATGCCAAAGATCATCCCGCCATAAACCAGGAACATGAGCAGACCGACCGGAATCACCGCCCATTTTCCTGACCAGGCCAGGGCCGGGTGTTGTTGAACCCCGGCCTGGATCCAGCGCAGGAGTTTCAGGTTAAGGCGCGAGGCAATGAAGATCAGGGTGAACAGGAACGCAGCCAGCCCGATCCGTGACAGGCTGAAGAACAGGATCACCATGCCCCCTGCAAGGAGAATGTTTTCGATCGAAATGCGCAGAACCTTGCGAAGCGCCGAAAAACCGGTGATGGATGCAGCCAGCCAGTAGGGCAGGAAAACCAAATTCAATTGATTGGCAAGCCAGGAAGGTTCATAGGTAAAACCGGTCACCCGGGTGCGGAAACCGATCTCGAGTAAATGGCGGGTAGACCAGATCGTTTGGAACTTGACCATCCAACCGGGATAATGACCTTCGCCGACTAGAATGACCGCCAGTTGGGCAAAGGACCATGCCAGGATCGCCAGCCCGGTCCAATTGATCAGGCGGAAGGACAAACGCAGATGGGCTTCGTCCCGGTTCCAGAGCAGGAAGACCAGATAGACCGCCAGGCCAATCGCCAGCGTGACCAAACCCTCCAGTTCACTGCGCATGACCGAATTGCCCTTGCCGGGCGGGATCGGGAGGAAAAACGCCAGCGCGCAGGAGCCTACCGCCACAGCAACGAAGACGAGCAGCGGCTTGATTTCGGCAGGAAGGAGTGGCTTGTGCAATACCCGGAAGGGCGCCCAAAATACGAACAACGCGAACACAAAAATGATCGCAGCCGGCGCGACGACCGTCCCGCCCATCAAGCTGGAGAGCAGCGGCAGGGAGGTCACGGGCAGGGAAAGAATTGCCAGCGCCATGACTGGCCTGGAAAAAAGATCCGAAATCCGCAGGTAACCCTGGAGGAATTTCATGGCCGCTACGCTCTCGATCGTTTTCCCATCAGGGGCAGGACGAGTATCCCAACCAGCAGACCGAGCAGACTACCAGCCGCCATTAAAACGGCGTGCCGGTACAGGACAGCCAGGCCGGATGCCTGAGCCGGATCGGAAATCTCTGCGCGAAAAACCGGCTCAATGCCTTCAGCCGACTCCTGTTCGTCGAAAATGCGAGCATTGAGGTCGGCCTGAAATGCCTCGAGTTCTGTCACGGTTTGGAACGCTGTGCCAGCGCATTGATTGACCTCATCCAACGTCCGATCCTGAAGGCAGGTATCCACAAGCCTGCGCAAGGCGATCAGGTCCTCTGCGGCATTGGCATGGGCCAACTGATCGTGGACTGTATCGTTCACGATCTGAAGCCAGGCGCTGGCCAGGAAGGCGGCCTTTTCCGGATCCGCGTCCCGGACAGTGACCAACCAGACCACTCCGCGCCGATCCACGTAATAGTCGGGTTCATGCACCGATCCAACCCCAACCATAATCCCTGACTGCACGGCAACGGAAATCAATGCCTGCTCGGTCTCCGGGGAGAAGAAAACGGAGTAAATCGGGCTCAGATATGTGTTCGCGCGAGCATAATCGAGTGAATTGAGATCCGTCAGACCATTGCGGGCGAGAACCGCAGGCTCGTCCAGATCTACCTCGTAGAACGCGGTCGCTTCATAAACCGGTGACAGGGATTGACCGATCGCCAACCCAGCCATTCCGCCGGCCAGCATGACCAGAACGAGAACCCACCAATACCGCAGGAATTTTAATAACCCATCTCTCAGGTTGATTTCGTTCATCCCGCCTTCCTTTCGAGGAAGATGTAGATCGCCATGCCTGCCAGAAGGGTGGACGCAAACAAAAGGTTGGCCAGAACGGGAGTCAAGTGCAGAGCGATGAAAGCGATACAACCAAGCGTGATCCCGGCAAGGTGCATGACGGCAACCGCCCGATTGCTGTCCAATCCCAGGTTAACAAGGCGATGATACGTATGGTTACGGCCTGCCAGATACACAGGTTTATTTCTCTTCAACCTAGAAAAGACCACAAGGCAGGTATCGAAGATCGGTACCCCGAGAACGAGGATCGGCAGGAACCATGAAGCTGCCTGGGGCAGCCTATCCGGTGTGTAAAGGATCGCTATCACCGAAAGCAGGAACCCGATCGTCTGCGCGCCAGAATCTCCCAGAAAAAGGCGGGAGGGGGTCATGTTGTGGAAAAAAAGTCCGATGCAGGCACCAAGCATCAAGGTAATGAGGCGCAATAATGCCACCTGGGAGGAGTTAAACGTCACCAGAACCAAAAAGGCGAGCGCGATGCCTGCAATTCCCACCACAATGCCATCCATGCTATCGATGAAATTGAAGGCGTTCGTCACACCGACGACCCACAGCAGCGTGATGAGCAGATTGACATACAGAGAAACTGTGCTCGAGATCCCGAAGACACCGGCAGGAAAGATCTGAACATACGTCCCCAGGGAAATCAACAGCCCGGTTGCCAAGATCTGCCCGAGCAGCTTAAGCCAGGCCGGCAGGCGAAAAAAATCATCCCAGATGCCAAGGGCGAATACCATCAGGGCGGGCAGCAAAATCCTCCATAACTCGCGCAACATCGACCAATTTAGCACCACTCCGCCTACAATAAGAACCAGGATCAGAGTCATTCCACCGGCTAGCGGAATTGGCCTGTCGTGTTTTTTGTGAGGAAGGCTTCCGGGCACATCCATCAAGCCAATTCTTTTCGCCAACCCGATCATCACCGGAGCACCGACGATCGAAATCGCCAATCCCGCGAGGACATTCACGAACACAGACAGTGGATAGATGGTCCAGGTGCTCATGCTTGAAAATCCTTTAGTCCTGCCTTCTGGTAGACTCGGATCGTTCCTTCGAGGACCTTCTTCGAGGAGTACTCTCGTTCTACCAGACTACGACCCGCCCGCCCCATCGAGGAACGTAAAGCCGGATCTTCAACCAGCTTCCGGATGGCTTCAGCCAGGGCCGAAGCCTCCTTCACCGGAACCAGCAGGCCGCTCACGCCGGGTATCACCGCATCCCGGCACCCAGGAGCATTGGTTGTAATGACTGCCCTCTGGGTGGCAGCAGCCTCGAGCAATACCGTCGGCACGCCCTCAGAATACGAAGGTAAGCAGACCAGATTGGCTTTCTGTAAAATGGCAGGCATATCCTCCTGCCATCCCCACCAGGCGACAGCGCCCTGTTCCTGCCAGCCCACCAATTGCTCCCGGGAAATAGCCCTGGGATTGTCCGCATAGGTATCTCCCACAAGCACAAACTGTGCCTGAACATCCCGTTCGCGCAAGATGCGGGCTGCCTGGACGAATTCCCCGATCCCCTTATCCCAGAGCATCCGGGAGGCGAGCATGACGACCGGGATTCCCTCGGGTTCCTCTGCGGGCAGGTATCGACCGACATCCACGCCAGCACTGCGGACCAAATTCGCCTGTCCGGCTTCGACCAGGCCCAGATCCACGAACATCCCAAGATTGTCCTCGTTCTCAAAAATGACCTGGGTGCGCTTAAGGACAAGCCGGTACCATGCTTTGACCAACTTCTGCAACAAGCCGATCAACCATCCTGTATTAGTGAAAAGATAGCCGACTCCCGTTATGGAATTGACCACCGCCGGTACCCCACAGATGCGGGCTGCAAGCGACCCGTACAGGACACACTTGATCGTAAAGTGGTGGATCAAATCAGGCCTTTCACGGCGATAAACCGAGACCAGTTTCAGTATTGTCAGCATCTCGGTCAGCGGATTCATGCCCCGTCGTTCAAGGGGGATTTGCAACCAGCGAAAGCCTTCTGCTCCGAGTGAGGTGGCATACTTGCCGGGCGGCGAAAGCAGAATCACATCGTAACCCTCTGCCTGCAAGTCTTTGGCAAGCTTCAACCGGAAATTGTAAAGATACCAGTCTGTATTGGAAAAAAGGAGGATCTTCATTGAAGCTCTTGGTTATCAATTATATCCCGATAGAGTTGACTGTATGACGCTGCCATGTTGTCCAGGCTGAAGTGTTCGACAATCCGCCGGCGAGCCCGCTCACCCAATCGGACCCGCAGCCCAGGCGATCGGCCGAGAAGCTCCGCCCAGGCTTCCGCCAGCGCGACTGGATCACGACTGGGCACGATACGCCCGGTGTCTCCCACAATCCTGGCTGTATCACCTACATTGGTAACCACACAGGGAACACCACATGCCATGATTTCAGCAACGGCCAATGGGAAGGCCTCGCTGAACGAACTGAGACATCCCAGGTCCAGCGCAGCCATCAGACGGGGGGAATCTTCCCGCATACCGAGGAAATGAATACATGCATCAACGCCCGCCGAGCTGGACCACTTACGGAGTTCCCGCGCCTCCGGCACGACCCCGAGCCCCCATAAAACAAAATGCACATTCGGAAAGGATTGATGAAGGATACCTGCCGCTCGTATGAAATTTTGATGGTCCTTAAGGCTGTCAAGCCGGGCGCATAGACCAATCAAGCGAGTTTGTGCAGTCACCCCTATCTCTGCCCGCACAGAACGGCGCGCAAAGGGATCTGGCCGAAATACAGCCGGATCGATCCCGTTCGAGATGACAACCATTTTTGACTCCGAATATCCCAAACGCAGATGGGATTGCCGGGTGGCTTCTGCGCAACAAACGATCTTTGCCGGGCTTCTGGCCGACAAAAAAGCATTGAGGCGTGCAACCGTGAGGGTTGATGCCTTTAATGTCTGCTGTTCTGCGATGGTATGATGCAGCCCCCAAACGACCGGCTTGGATCCACAGAATTTTACCGCCATGCTACCGATCAGGTCAGAGTGATACATCCAGGTCTGAAGCAGATCTGGGCGGAAGGATTGAATAGCCCTTATCAATCCCGTAACCAAGCGCGGGTCCGGAAAACCCGGTCTTCGATTGAGAGAAATGACGGGGACACCTAATCCGGCAATCATTTTCCCCACAGACCCTGGGCCAGTCAAGGAAACAACCGCGGATGAGAATCCTCGTCTATCCTGGGAGGATAACAATCGATACAGGACCATTTCCGCCCCGCCCATACCCAGATCGGTGATTACATGCAAAATACGCGTTGACCTCATCACTGATCTACCCATTGATCCGCAAGGCCGCCAAATACGCGGAAGCGGCAGCTTCGACCGAGAAATCGGCCGCCCTGGATCGAAGCGTTGAAGCCAGGATGGGTTGATCCATGGCAGCCTCCAATGCACTTGCCATGGACGTCGGATCGGCCACAGGCACTAACTTCCCGTATTTTCCATGCTCGAGGATCTCTGCAGGTCCGCTTGGACAGTCTGTTGCAACGATCTGGGCGCCACAGGCGAGTGCCTCGACCAGGACATTTCCAAACCCTTCCCATGCGGATGAGAGAATAAAAACACGGCAAGCAGCCATGTACTGGAATGGATTTTCCTCGAAACCAGGCATGCAGAGATCGGCAGAGATGCCCAACTCGTTTGCCAAGTCCTGCAATTGACGCCGTTGGGAGCCTTCCCCCAAGATCATGAGGCGTGCTGCGCGGCGCTCCCGGAAGATAGCAAACGACCTGAGCAGGGTTGGATAATCCTTCTGCAGTTCTAATCTTCCCACTGCAAGAAGCACCGGCGGTTGATTCTTGCGAAACCAGGGATGATCTACCGGAACTGCGGCGAGTGCACCAATTTCGTTGCGGACGATGGGATTGTAAATAACCTGTAATCGCGTGGCGGAGTTAGGGACAAGCGACCGAAGGGCTTCGGCATTTCCCTGGGAGACGGTGACAAATGCGGCAAATCTAGGCATGAGCAGTCGCAACAACCAAGGATATGCTCTTTCTTGTGGTTTTCGAGTATGCATAGTTTGTTGGATCAGATTGTTATGGTTGGTAGCAAGGATCCGTGTTTTGCCACCAGCCGACCAGCCAGCAAAACCGGCTGCAAGATTGGCAATATCCGGAGCCGCGATCAACGCATCGGGCTTTGTGTGGCGTAAATATCGCCTAAGTCCGGGCACGGACTTCAGAGTCCGGGTAGCCTGTAGGTCGATCAGGCGGATATCGGCAGGGAGTTCACCCAACAGAGGCCCGGAAGCCCGGACCAGCACAAAATCGACCTCCAGGCCGCGCTGCCGAAAAGCCTTCCCCAGGTTCACGCACACTCTTTCCGCGCCGCCACCTTCCAGATTGGGGAGAAAGAAAGCGATCCGCATGTCACGCATCCTATCCCGCAATCTCGCGCTTGAGCCTGCGGCCGGCCATCTGAAGAAAAACGAATGGCCAGAACGGATCCTGGCGGAAACCTGCCCGGACTGCCTGCATGGCACTCCGGACCTGGCGATGATACCCGGCTGTAACCGCCAACCGGTAACAACGTTCTCCATGTTCGCGGCGGATGCGTTTCCTGGCTTCGGCAGGCAGGTTCCGTCTGTTCAAGAATTCCGCCAACGCCCGGACGTCCTCCTGAAGAACCTTCACCCGGGTCAGCCCGTACTTTGGATCCCGCGAATCGATATCGGATAGGGTTACGGAACCGGCATGGCTGCGATAATGGTAAAGGGTTCGATGGATCGGTACAGGCCTTACACCGCCATCCAGGACGATCCGCATCAGAAAATACCGGTCCGCGACCCAACGATATCGTTCATCGAATCCCCCCCATCGTTCAAAGACCTCCCGACGAAAAAACCACGCATTCGTCACCGGCTGGCCCTGGATGACCCGGTACCAGATGTCGTTCGGCTCAATGGCTGGAACGCTCTCAAGGTCGAAGCGCCGGTTCCCTTCATTCCGAAAGACACTCGCCCCACCGACAACCGCCAGCGCATCCGGATTTTGTTCGAAGGTGCCCAATACCGACCGGAAGCAGCCTCCCGCGTACAGATCGTCACTGTTCAACAAACCGATGATCTCGCCTTTCGCCCGGCGGATGCCCTTATTGATCGCATTGTACATTCCCGTATCCGGTTCACTGACCAGATCGAGGTGCCTGTACCTGGACAGAAGGTCAAGCGTCCCATCCGTGGAACCGCCATCCATCACGAGATGTTCAAACTGCGGGTATTCCTGTGCCAGGACGCTCTGAACGGCATCCGTGACCGTTTCCACCCGGTTCAAGCAGGGAGTAATAATCGAAATTAACACGGGCATTCTCAGAAGAGCGAGGAATAATCGACCTTGGGGAAGACGGTCAATTTCCCGCCGATCGTGGCATCCACAATCTCGCGGCCATCACTTATGAATGCCTCACGCGCCACTTTATAGGCATATTCGGAGGCTTCCAGATCCGGCAGCTGCCAGCGAAAGCCCTTTCCGAAGTATTCGGGAGAGAAGTGGTTTGGATCTTCTCCCTGGGAGGTGACCTCAGCGTTCGCGGGACCGGTAGTTGTAAAGGAGTGATCCACTCCGATCAGGATCACTTTTTCGAAGCCCATAATATACGCCAATTGCATGGCAAGATATGTGACTGTGGCGCCCTGCCACAATGGAACACGTGGGTCCGTTGTAAAAGGTCTGCGACCGGAAGCCGTGAGAAAGAAATGGGTATCCTCTGGCAATTGCCTGGGCAATTCTTTCCGGAAGCTCCAGGGGAAGAACTTGGTGGTCGGCAGGGCCAGAATCTCGGCAGCGCACTGTTCCAATACCAGCCTGTTGACCGAGATCAGCCAGGTGGTGGGAAAACCCATCTCCGGGAACAAGAGATAGATGCGATTCAATCCAAACGTGTACTCCGAGCGAAGTTTGGAGAGATCGGTCTGGCGCAGCGAAGGTCCATTGCCGAGGATGAAACAACGTTTGCCACGATATTGATCCTGCAGCCCCTTCAGAGCGCGCAATGACGCACGGCCATCCCTGCTCAGGCGATAGGTCAGGGATAGTTTCCGATGATAAAGATGGGTCTTGACCCTTTTCCAGAATTCGGCAGTTGAGTTGTTTTCCATAATCAACTCCCTTCATCCGTCAGCAGGAAATCACCGTGCTGGAGTACACCGGTCAGGAAGGTTTGCAGAGCGCTGGATTGATCCGGCGATAAGGCCTTCAGTGGGACTTTACGAAAGCGGGTAAAGCTGGGATGCTCAGCCGGCAGTAGAAAATCATTAAACGGCAGGGATGTCTTATACAGCTGATAGTACAGGAATTTGCGGGCATTCTCCCGGAATTCCTGCGGCACCTCGATTT
>Ga0233425_10006490_pt1 | contig 17291 bp, 7 predicted proteins | sample Watercolumn_Towu_2_FD_181712 | JGI IMG/M metagenome (GOLD analysis project Ga0233425, IMG submission 181712) | Freshwater microbial communities from Lake Towuti, South Sulawesi, Indonesia - Watercolumn_Towuti2014_140_MG | ecosystem: Environmental > Aquatic > Freshwater > Lake | place: Indonesia... | reverse complement strand
GGTCCACGAGGACACGCTCCACAGCTTCGACTGCTCTCGCCGCGTGGTCGAGGAAGAGGTGGCGACGCGCCTCGACGCCTACGGCGAGGGGGTCGACACCCGGGGCGAAGGCGTGGCGGTCATCGTGCTCAACAGCCTGGGCTGGGCGCGCACGGATCTGGTCACGGTGAAGGTCGGCTTCGCGGAGCCGGGGGTGCGTGATGTCCGCGTTCTGGACCCGGCCGGGGAGACCGTCGCGGCGCAGATCATCCAGCCCGAGCGGAGCGCCGATGGCGCACTTGTCGAGGCGGAGGTCGCCTTCGTCGGTCGCGACGTCCCGGCGCTCGGACACTGCGTCTACCGGGTCATTCCGACGCAGGAGGCTGAGGCGGCGAGCGCCCCCGGTCCGGAGGGGGTGATGGAGACCGACCGCTATCGCGTGACGGTCGATCCGTCGACAGGCGCGATCGGCAGCCTGGTCGTCAAGGACGGGGGTTGGGAGGCGCTGCGAGGCCCGGCCAATGTGGTGGTGCAGGAGGCGGACCACGGCGATCTCTGGGAGCCGTACAAGCCTCTCGACGGCGGCAGCCGGATCGCCATGGCCGAGCCCCACCCCGTCCCGCCGCGCGGCGCGGCCGTCTACAGCGACGAGCAAGCCGGCGAACCCGGGCGTACGACGCGCGGACCGGTGCTCTCCGAAGTCACCACGAGCCACCCCTTCGGCGAGCGCGGCCAGGTGGTCACCACGATCCGCGTCATCGAGGGCCTGCAGCGCGTCGAGGTGCGCACTCGCCTGCTGAACAAGGACGAGTTCGTCCGCTACCGGACGCTGTTCCCCTCATCCATCGAGGGAGGGGTGAGCGTCCATGAGATCCCCTTCGGGGCCATCGAACGGCCGAACGGCATCGAGTTCCCGGCGCAGAACTGGATCGACCACAGCGACGGTCTGCGCGGCCTCGCGCTCCTGAACCGCGGCCTGCCCGGCAACGCTGTGCATGACGGCACGCTGCTGCTCTCGCTGCTCCGCTGCACGCGGATCGTCGCCTATGGCTTTGGCGGCGGGTACGGGCCGGGGATGTCGTCCGACTCCGGGTTTGAGCTGGGGCGCGAACTGACCTTTGACTACGCGCTCGTCCCCCACTCCGGCGACTGGCGGGAAGCCGCGCTCTACCGGGAGGGCCTCGAGTACAACAACCCCCTCCTCACCACGAAGGCCACGCCGCATTCGGGCGCGCTGCCGCCGCGGTGGGGCTGGCTGGAGGTCACGCCGGGGAATGTGGTCGTCTCCGCCCTCAAGCCCTCGCGCGATGGCTCGGCGGCGCTGAGGGTATACGAGGCCGCCGGTCAGCCGACGACTGCGCGCATCCGTCTGGCGGCCGGGGTGAGGCGAGTCGAGGAGGTCGACCTGATGGAGGACGCGATCGGCGAGCTAAGCGTTGCGGACGGAGTCGTCGAGTTCAGGCTCGGCGCCTTCGAGGTGAAGTCGTTGCGGCTCACCGGAGCGGCCGATGCGATCTGAGCTCAACGTCGACTACCCCCTGGAGAAGATGGAGCAGAGCCGCCGCCGGATGGAGGCCGCGGCGCGCTTCGGGTACGCCGACCGGGTACCCGTCGGTTTCTGCCTCGTGCCGAGGTACTTCGCGCCGATCTTCGGCATTCCCTACTCGGCGATCTTCGAGAGCGCCGAGGCGCAGTTCCACTGGCAACTGCAGTTCCTGAAGTACCGCGTCGAGAACATCCCCGAGGACATCGTCTGTACCGGGCCCGCGCTCGCGGTAGGGCCGTACTTCGACAACGTGCTGGACTCGGCAGCCTTCGGCGCAGAGATCATCTGGCCCGAGAACGAGACACTCCACAGCCGCCCGACAATCCACAGCGTCGACGCAATGGTCCGCTTCGAGCCGCCCGCGCCGGGCACCGGGCTGTGGGGTCAGGCGATCGAGTGGTGGCTGCGGATGAGGGAGCTTGCGGCGGAGTCCCGCCTGACGTTCGGCTCGATCGAGGGGCACCTGGACGTAGCCCCGCTCTCCGTCAGCGGCCTCAGCCCCCACATGATCGCCATCGATCTCGTCGGCGGCGACTTCTACTGGTGGCAGATCGAGTACCCGGCCGAGTGCCACGCCTTCCTCCACAAGATCACCGAGGCGCTCATCGCCGCACAGCGGCACTTCATGCAGATCGACCCGCGCCCCCGTGGGGGCTTTGGCCTGGCGGAGGACACCGCGCAGGCGATGTCGGCCGACCAGTTCCGCGAGTTCTGCGTGCCGTACGCGGGGAGGCTCTACGACACCTTCGGGGCCGGACAGGCGGCAGGCCGGGGCCTGCATATGTGCGGGCACAGCACCCACCTGCACCAGAGCCTCGTCGAGGACCTGCGCATCACGAGCTTCGATGTGTTCGGCTACGTGGTGCCGCCCGAAGTCGCCGCGCGGAACCTGGGCGGCCGGATGCACCTCTGGGGGAACATCGACCCGATGCTGATGCTCAACGGGACGCGCGAGCAGGTGAAGCAGGCGGCGCACGGCGCGCTTGAGGCGCTGGCGCCCTGTGGCGGCTACCGCCTGGGGGACGGGGCCAACGTCTGTCCGGGCACTCCTTTGGAGAACCTCGCCGCGCTCACCCAGGCTGCGGACGAGTACGGCCGCCCGGGGGAACGCGGAAGGCGCCAGCCTCAAGAGGGGGCGTCGCCGTAGTAGCCGTCGCCGGTGGGGCGGCTGTCCTCGCGCCACCAACGCTTCACCACCCACGCTTCGGTGTGAGCCTCTACGCCCTCCGGTAGCCAAGCGTGCACGGCCAACTCGACGGGCTTGCCGGACCACTCGCGGCTGAGCCGCACCTTGTACACCACCCACGAACACCCCGCCTTCTGCGTGTTGCCGAACTGCCTCGCATCGGGCACGGGGACGAGTTGCACGTTCCGCCCGGCGATGCGCGCCCGCACCTGCACGATCTCGGCGACGACGGGCGAGTACCGCCACTCCTCCCCTCCCTGCCGCAACTGGACGGCGACGGCCAGGATCGGCTGCGGTCCGTCCAGCGGAGGCAACTGCGCGCGATACCCCTGCGCCTGCTGCGTGGACCCCTGTCGGGAGAACCGCGCGGCCTCGACGAACTGCACCTCGAGCGCAGGCAGCGCGCGCTCGAGCGCCAGAGGCGCCCCGAGGTCGCGGGCGTCCTCCTCCGAGAGGGTACGCACCGGCAACTCGGTCGTCTCCTGCCCGGCGGGCATGATCTCCAGCATCAGCGTCTCGAAGGGCCGCAGCCAGACGGCCAACGTGTCCCCGACGTGCACAGGCGATCCGGCCGCGCCCCGGAGCAAGGCCTCCTCCGGGAAGCGCGCGCGGATGTTCAGGCGGGCGCCTCGCGGGGCGCTCAGCCCGATCGACTCATCCAGGCGCAGCTCGGCACTCCGCGCGGCGAAGTGGGCGTTGTTGAGGAACAGGAACCCGCGTTCCCCCTCGCAGTGAGCGTACCCGTAGACCTCGTCCCGCCAAGGGTCGCCCAGGATCGTGCGTCGATGCAGGAAGAGCGCCTCGTTGCCTCGGGCGAGTTGGCTGATCCAGGCCAGGAAGGTCACGTCGGCCTCGTCCAGCAGGTACAGGTCGCCCCAGAGGTTCGGGAAGAGCAGGCTCCCCCGGCCCAGGTCCATAACCAGACTCTCGCGCCAGCGCTCCTGGCCCATGAAGTTGCCCCAACGGGTGTCCGCCAGCCAGACGCCCAGGCTGTCCTTCACGAGGGGCGGGATGAGGCGCGCGTGCTGCGCGTTTTGGTCCTGGGCCAAGGTGACGGAGTCGCGGTAGTAGAGCGTCGGGGTGCCGCTCGTGCCAGACCCCTCCATGTGCAAGCCGGACTCGAATATCGAGTCCCCGTGCAGCGCCCAGAACGGCGACCGCAGCCCCCAGTACCACATCACGAACACGTCCGGCGCAGCCTCACGCGCCGCGTCGGCCAGCTCGACCAAGTTGTCGCACATCCGCTCCGTCGAGTACTTCCCCGGGAGGTGTCCGTGCTCGGCGCTGTCGCAGTGGTAGCTGCCCCCATCCAGCTTCACGAAGCGGACGCCGTGCTCGCGGATGTGGTGGAGCACCGCGTGGCGGAGCATGTCGACGTACGGGCGGTAGCCGAAGCACAGGGAGCCGCCGAAGTGGGCCCTCGCCGGGACACCGTTGAGGTAACCCATCGTGGGCGCGCTGTCCCCGGGCCACGCAGCCGGGTGGTCCCAGCAAGACTCCGCCGCCCAGCTGGTCGCGAACCACAGGCCGAACTGCATCCCCAGAGCTTCCACCTTCCGCACGACCTCCGTCGGTCCGTTCGGGTAGCAGGTTGGGCGGAAAGCCGTCAGGTCCGAGCTGGGATCGACCCACCCGGTATCGAGCGTGAAGTAGTCGAAACGCACGCCCTCCTTCTGCCACGCCTCCAGCCGCCCCAGGACGTGCAGCGTCTCCTCATCGGTGAGGGTGGAGCAGGGCCCCCACTGGTTGTTGACGCCGAAGGGGGTGTAGATCGAGAGGACCCGGCGCTTCCGCCGCGCGCGGGCGTCGATGTACCGTACGAAGCTCGCCTCGGCTTGCCCGGACTCGGACACGCTGACCAGCGCAGCGTGGCTGGTGTAGCTCTCCCCGCGGCGCAGCCGCCGCCCGGGGAAGTGGCTGAGGGTCAGCTGCCCGTCCTGCGCCTGATTGTCGCCCGAAGGGTACTCGACAGCCAGCCATGCTTCGTCGGCGAGGAAGAGCGGGAAGCCCGGCCCTCCGCCGGTGACCACGTCGCCGACCGTGAGGCGATCCAGCTCGACGTCCAGCAGGAGCACTTCGCGGTCGGTACCGTTTGTCACCTCGACCCACTTGCGGCGTACAGACCCTTCCAGGGCGTAGTGCAGCGTTGCCTCAAGGCCCGTGCCAGGGCTGCGCAGCGCGAACGAGGCCCGGTCCGGCGCGATGGACTCGACTTCGGCAACCTCGAAGTCATCCACACGCGTGGGCTGCTCAGCGACTCGATCGACCTCTGCAGAGAGGACCAGCGTCAGCTCCCGCGCTTCGCCGATGCCGAACGTGCTGTCGGTCAGTGCATTCCGGAAGCCCACCGTCCGCAGCGGGCCGCTTGTCCACTGCAAGTCCCATCTCAGGGACTCGTTCTGCAGCGTCAGCTCCAAAGGTGACACGGAGGCCGTCCTTCCTATGCGTTCATCCACGGTGTCCGCGCGTCCCAGTCTCGAATCTGGGCCTCCAACGCGCGGCGGGTGCCGGCCTGCTCTTCGGTTCCCGCGAGGTTGCGCAGTTGGTACGGGTCGGTGTGGAGGTCGAAGAACTGGTTCGCTCGCGGCTCGAGTTGCCCGCCTTCGCGTTCACGGCGGAGGAAGGCCATGTGGGTGGGGGTGCGCACGGCGACGCTGTTGCCGATCTCGATGTAGGCCTCTCGGGGGAGCCTCGCTTCTTCCTTCCGCAACAGCGGCGCGAGGTCGCGCCCCGGCATGTGATGCGGAACCTGCCCGCCGACCGCGCTCAGAAGCGTCGGCGCCGCATCCACGAGGCTCGCCACGGTGCTCTCGACCGTGCCCGGGCCGAAGCCTGCGGGATGCCTGACGATCAGCGGGATGCGGATCGATTCCTCGGTCGGGCCGCCCTTCTGGACGAGCCCCAGGCTGCCCAGGTTGTCCCCGTGGTCGGAAGTGAAGACCACGATCGTGTTCTCCGCGAGGCCGGCTTCGTCCAGCGCCGCCAGCATCCGACCGACCGCCGCGTCCATCCACGTCGTCATGCCGTAGTACTCCGCGATCAGGGCGCGAAGGTCGTAGCCGTCGGGGAGGCTCTCGGTGTAGGGCAAGTGGAGGTTGTAGTGGCGGAAGTCCCAGCGGTAGACCTTGAGCCAGTAGTCCTGCTGGTCGAGGGGCCGGGTCAGGTCCACGTTCGGCCGGAGGGGCACCTCCTCGGGGGAGTACATCGTCCGGTACTCCTCGGGCGCGTCGGCCACCGGGCAGTGCGGCGGCGAGATGCTGTAGTACAGGAAGAAGGGTTCGCGGGCCCCGCGACGCTGCTCCAGGTACCGCTCGACCCGCTCGGCTTCGTAGTCCACGCTCCACCGAGCGGGTACGAACTCCGGCCCGCCGTCCTCCGTGAAGCTCTGGCCGCTGTGGCAGTGGTGCACACGGGGAATCACATACCGGTCAAAGCCGATGTCGTTGGGCCAAGAGTGGATGTGCCACTTGCCGATGGCGGTGTTGTGGTAGCCGAGTTCGCGCAGGGCCTCCGGGAGGGTCGTGTTGGGCAGATGCGGGCGGCCGAAGTCCGGGTACTCGGGCATGTTGCAGTCGCCCGGCCTGGAGGGAAAGGCCACGTTGCCGACGCCGCCCGTGCACGTGCGGTTGAACTGACCGCTCAGCAGCGCCGAGCGGGCGGCCATGCAGACCGGGAAGTTCGTCACTGCGAGGTCGAACCGTACGCCCTCGGACGCGAGCCGATCCGCATGGGGCGTGCGGATGACCGGGTTGCCGTAGCAGCCCGTCTCGAAGGCGCGGAGTTGGTCGCAGATGCACAGGATGATGTTCGGTCGGTCAGGCATCTCATCGCCTCGCGGGGTGTAGTCAGGCGTGCACGGGTGCATTCGGGCGACGGGCACGAAGCCCCTGCCTGGAGGCCTTCCGCCGAAAGGCGACGAACGAGGGCGGCACCGGAGGCGTGCCATGAGAGTCCTCGTGATCGGCGGCACCGGCCACATCGGCAGCTACCTGGTCCCTCGCCTGGTCATCCGCGGGCACCGCGTGCAGGTTGTGGCGCGGACGCCCGCGCCGCAGTACACCGACCCGCGCCTCGCCTGGGGCGAGGTCGAGTGGATCGTGGCGGACCGTTCGGCGGAGGAGCGCGACGAGACGTGGCGGCGGCGAATGGAGAGCCTCGATGCCGACGCCGTGATCGACCTGATCTGCTACACGCCCGAGCAGAACCGGCTGATGGTCGAGGCCTTCGAGGGCCGCATCCTCCACTTCATCCACTGCGGCACGATCTGGTCATACGGCCCCCCAGCGCGCAGTCCGTACGCGGAGAGCGATCCACGGCGGCCGATCTCCGAGTACGGGCAGATGAAGGCCGAGATCGAGGCCGAACTGATCGACCGCTACCGCACCACCGGCTTCCCGGCCACGATCATCCACCCGGGGCACATCTCGGGCCGCAAGTGGCTGCCCATCGACCCGCAGGGCGCGCGTAACGGCGTCGGGGTCTACGAGAGGCTCGCCCGGGGCGAGGTCGTGCATCTGCCGCGTTGGGGCCGGGAGACACTCCACCACGTCCACGGCGACGACCTCGGGCAGCTCTTCGAGGCGGCGCTCATCCACCGGGGCGCGGCGCTCGGCGAGGCATTCAGCGGCGTGGCTCCCCACGCGATGTCGCTGCTGGCCTGCTGCGAGTTTGTGGCGAGTCTCTTCGGCCGCCGGCCGAACCTGGCGTTCGTCAGCGATGATGAGATGGCGGAGGTGCTGGGGGAGGCGTGGGCCACGACCCAGGACCACCTCGCCCACTCGCCCTGCTGCAGCATCGAGAAAGCCCAGCGCCTCCTCGGCTACAGCCCGCGCTACACCACCGAGCAGATCTACATCGAGAGCCTGGAGTACCTGCTCGAGACGGGGCAGTTGGTCGTGTAGGGTCCCTCAACGTCCCACATCGACGATGGCCTCGGCCATCTCTCCCAGCGCGCGGCCGCCATATCGCAGCGTGATCCCCACCACCACGCGGCCCGCCGGCGCATCGTCCGGCACCCGGGCCGCGAAGCGCAGACAGCCCTCTCGACCGGGTGGGATGCGCGTGCTTGCCCGCTCAGCCGCGATCTCCCAACCCTCAGGCGCACGCAGCTGTGCCGCGGCCGTCCGCGAACCGCCCGAGTAGTTGCGCACGAAGGCCCTCCACTCAACCACCTCCCCCGGCCGCGCACGCTGCAGGTACGGGTCGCAGCGGACCCACTGGGGGTCGAGGCCGTAGTTCGGGTCGTCCCAGTCGAGAAGCCGGGCGAACAGTTCGCAGCGCTCGGCGAGGACTTGGCGCATCTCCCAGACCTCGGCCGCGCTGAAGACGAAGGCACCCTCGACATGCGGGTTCACGAGGAGACAATCGGGCCCGAGCCGCTCCAGCAACGCGAGACAGGCGTCGTGGCCCAGACCCGGCCCGAGCAAGTTGCGGTTCTGCGCGCAGTAGTCGTCGATGCCGCCCGGCCCCAGGGAGTCACCAACGAAGAGCACGCGCTCGCCGTCATGCTCGGCCAGCAGCGCGGCATCCAGCAGCGTCTGCCCCGGGAACGAGAACGCCGTCAGGCGCACGCCCCGCCAGTCCCAGCTCTCCCCGTCGCGGGTGACGCGGTCGACCACGACCGGCTCAGGCTCCAAGCACGGCATGAGGTAGGCGTCGGGGCGGCGGAGGATGTCGGCCATCGTCTCGTGGGCGATCACCGGGCAGTTCTCCTCTCGGCGCACTGCGTTCGCCGCGCCCACGTGGTCGTCGTGGTAGTGGGTGATCCACACGCCCTCGAGTGTTCCCATCTCCCCGCGCGCCCGTAGGCTGCGAATGCGCTCCGGCGTGTCGCCCCAGGCGTCCATCAGCAGCGCCTCGCCCGTCTTCGCGATGATTGCGCGCGTCGTGTTGCCCGGCTCACGGACCCACTGCGGTAACGGTCGCAGCCGCCGGGCGAGCGAGGTCGTGTCGGCGGGCCACTCGGGCCGCACGCCGGCGAAGTACCAGCGCGCCGCGCTGATTCGGCAGTAGTTCGCCATGCAGTCCGCTACGTTGCGCCGCAACGCCTCGACCGCCTCGCGCGGATGCTCGATGAGCTCCCCGTGGCTGGGGACCAACCGCGCGGGCCCCTCGCCCAGGAGGCGCTCCAGCGACGTGAGCACATCCTCCGCGCGCTCGCCAAACCCGTGGTACTCCATCATCAGGCTGCCATCCAGCAGCGGCCGACGGCCCTGGAGGCTGTGGAATTCGTGCAACTTCCCCGGACCGCTCATCAAGTCGCCGATGAAGGCCGCTGCGCCCCTTTCGTTCTCGACGAGGTAGCTCATGCCGCCCGCCGTCGGGCCAGGGGTCGAGAGCGCGCGAATCCGCAGGCCCCGCCACTCGACCACCTCGCCGTCGGTCAGGCCCCGGGCAACGGGCACCGACTCGCGCAGGGCGAGCCGGGAGGGGTGGAAGTTGTACCCGTGAGTGCGGTACAGGCTGTCATCGGCCCAGAAGGCCTCGGCATCCGCGAAGAGATCGCGTTCCGCCTCGGGCACGGCGACCTTCGCTCCGGCCGCCACCAGCTCCCCGAGTCCCTCCGCGGCGGAGCGGTGATGATGGGTCGCGAGCATCCATTCCACGTCCTCCGCGTGGATGCCGGCCTGCGCCAAGGCATCCGGGCCGGCGGAGTCGATGAGCAGTACGCGACCGTCGCGCCGGAAGGCGCCGATGTTCAGCACTCCATCGCGCACAATCATGGCGTGTCTCTCCTGTTGGGACGACTGAACGGCGCGGCTCAGGAGAGCCGCGGGCACGAACGGAAACGCCACGAGGCAGGCCAGCGCGCGACGCCGGCCTGCCCCGAAGCGAGTTGTCGTGGGTGCTCTCATGGTCGGGTCAGGCGACCACCTCGAACTCGCCCGTCACGCGCGGGATCGCGGAGCTGTCGGGGATCGGCTGTCCTCCCCCGGCCGAGACGACGAAGCGCCCGGGCTCAATCATCTGCGTCCCATCGTCGGCGAAGCAGGCCAACTGGGACGGCTCCAGCGTGAAGCACACGGTCGCCGAGGCGCCGGGCTCGAGCCGAACCCGCTGGAAGCCCTGGAGCTGCCGGAGCGGCACCGGCACCGAGGCCTCTGCGTCCGTCACATAGAGCTGCACGACCTCGTCGCCGGTCCTGTCGCCCACGTTCGTCACCTCCACGGTCACCTCGACGGGGGCGCCGACCTTCACCTTGGAGGGCGAGATGCGCAGGTCTCCATACTCGAATCGCGCGTAGCTGAGCCCGAAGCCGAACGGGAACAGCGGCGCGCCGCCAAAGAACCGGTAGGTCCGCCCGGCCATGTCGTAGCTCTCGAAGGGCGGCAGGTCGTCGACCGAGGCGTACACCGTCACCGGCAGGCGGCCACTCGGGCTCGCATCGCCGAAAAGCACCTCGGCCAGCGCGGTTCCGGCCTCTTCGCCCCCGTACCAGGTCATCAGGATGGCGCCGACATGCTCCTTCGCCCAGGGGATCGCCACGGCGCTCCCGCTCAGGAGCACCAGCACGACCGGCTTGCCGACCGCGGTCACTTCCCGCAACAGCCGCTCCTGCGGCTCCGGCAACCCAAGGCTGACCCGATCACCCGACTTGTCGATCAGGTTCGCTTCGCCCTCCTCGCCCTCCAGCCGAGGGGAGAGACCCAACACCAGGATCGCCACGTCCGCCGCCTGAGCCGCCGCGCAGGCCTCGGCGACTCCCCCCTCGATCTCCTCCACCAGTCCACAGCCCGCGACATGGGTCACGGTGACCGCGTTGCCCGCGCGCGCCCGAATGCCCGCCAGCGGCGTGACGGCCTCCGAGGGCGTGCCGTTGTAGTTGCCCAGGAGCACTTCCACATCGTCGGCGTTCGGGCCGATCACCGCCAGCGATCTGACGTCCGGCCCAAGCGGCAGCAGGGCGCTCTCGTTCTTCAGCAGCACGATCGACTGGCGCGCCGCCTCGAGGGCCAAGCGTCGGTGCTCCGCGCAGTCGTTCACCGAGAGGGGGATTTGGGCGTACGGGACCTCCTCGGGCGGATCGAACATTCCGAGCCGCATCCGCGCTTCGAGGAGCCGGTGCAGGCAACGGTCCAGATCTGCCTCGGTGACGAGCCCACGCTGCACAGCGATGGTGAGAGCCTTGTACGTACAGCCGCAGTTCAGGTCGCAGCCGGCCTTCACGGCGAGAGCCGCCGCCGCATCAGCCGAGTCAACGACCTGGTGGCCGGTGACGAGGTCATCGATTGCGCCACAGTCCGAGACGATGTACCCGTCGAAACCCCACTCATCGCGCAGGATGCCCTGCAGCAGCGTCTCGCTGGCGCTGCAGACCTCGCCGTTCGTCCGGTTGTAGGCGGACATCACCGACACCGCGCCCGCCTCCTGCACGCAGGCCTTGAACGCCGGCAGGTACGTCTCGCGGAGATCGCGCAGACTCACCCGGGCATCGAACCCGTGCCGGTCCTTCTCCGGGCCGCTGTGCACGACGTAGTGCTTGGGGGTCGCGACGAGCTTCAGGTAGCGAGGGTCATCGCCCTGCAGGCCCTTCACGAACTCGACCCCCAGCCGGGCGATGAGGTATGGGTCCTCGCCGTAGGTCTCCTGACCCCGGCCCCAGCGGGGGTCGCGGAAGATGTTGATGTTCGGCGACCAAAAGGTCAGGCCGAAGTACCACTCCGAGGCGCCGTCGGGCGCGAGCGCCGCGTGGTGCTTGGCGCGCGCCTCGTCGCTGATGGCCACCGCGACGCGACGCATGAGGTCCGGGTTCCAGGTCGCGGCCAGGCCGATGGCCTGCGGGAAGACGGTGGCAGTCCCTGCGCGCCCGACACCGTGGAGGCACTCGTTCCACCAGTTGTAGGCGGGGACGCCGAGCCGCTCGATAGCCGGGGCCTCGTGGACCATCTGGGAGACCTTCTCCTCCACCGTCATCCGCGCGACGAGGTCCTCGGCCCGTGCGCGCGCCGGGAGGGACGTGTTCAGGTACGCCGCCAGACCGTCGCTGTTCGCCATGTCCATCGACTCCTGCTACGGAGGTCTGGGCCGCTGTCGGCCTCACCACCGGAAGAACCGGTAGGGGTCGTCCCACTCGACGGCCTGGTCGAGGTACAGGCCGCTGGTCCAGCGGCCCTCGGTGGGGGGCGGGACGGGCTCCAGCGCGATGTCGGCCAGCCAAAGGCTGCCGAGGTGTTCGTGCCAGATCTGGAAGCGCGTGTCGGTCTCGACGGAGTCGTTCGCCTGCACGAGGAAGCGGAAGGTCTTCCACTCCGTGGTCGGGGCGAAGTACTGGTAGTCGAACAGGGCGCGCCAGACCTTCGTGTTGGTGACGGTCACGACCACTCGGCCGCCGTCGAGGCCCTCGGAGCGCGCCTTCAGGGACAACCGGTACCACTGCCCCGCGCGCATCGGCACGCCGTGCTGCGCCAGCATCACGCTGACCCGCTCCTGTCCTCCGAGGCTACGCAGATCCATCCGCACCGCGTGGCCCTCCCCGAGCGGCTCGCGCACACAGGCGGACTCGGGTGAACTGGGCGAGAACTGCCACTCATCGGGCATCCCGTCCGCGTCCGCGTCGAGGGCGAAGTCCCCGTTTCGCGCGACGGAGGGCTCGGCCGCGCCGGAGGCCGGCGTGCCGAAGCGCGAGAGGAGCGGCGTCTCACCGGCGACGCCCATGTTCGCCAGAATCCGGCTCAGCATGAATGAGGCGCGGCGGTACGTGCGGCGCAGGTTCTGCTGCTCGCGGAACTGGAAGTACCAGGGCTGATCCCCGGCCTCGAAGCCGGGGTTGGTGAGGAGGTTCTCCGGCCCGCCTTCGGCGCTCCACGGCACGTGCTCGCCCTCGTACAGCCGGAAGGCGTCCGCGCGGAACCGGCCGCCCGGCTGCGCGGAGGCGACGTACGCTTGCCAGCCCTCGGGGAAGGCCGTCTCGCACTGGAAGCTTGCGTGTACCTCGGTCCACTCGCCCACGGGCACCTCGACGTCCGGCGCGCGGACCGCGCGATCCCACGGGCGTCCGGCCCGCTCGACCTCCAGGTGCAGCGTCACCGGGCGGTCGAGGGCTTTCACGAACGCCGCGAAGGTGTACGTCTTCCCCGCCACAGGCTCGAACTTCACGCCCTGCGCGAACTGCACGCCCGCTTCGGAGATGACGCCGAGGGTCACCAGCGCGCTCTGCGTGCCCTCATACGCATCCGCGTCGTCGATCACCAACGACGGCATCTCCCCGTGCGCCGGGCTGATGACCTGCGGTGCAAACTGACAGAGCACCGCGTTCGTGCCCGCCACCTGTGCGAGGACGCCGTTGCCGGTAACCTGAGCACCGGAGGTCACCAGCGACAGCTCCCGCGGCGCGCGGTTGTGCACCTCTGCCGGGCCGACGCCCGCCAGAAGCGAGGCCGCCGAAGGTGGCGTGAACCAGGCGGCGATGTGCTCGCCGGGGGTCATGCCGACGCGGCTCGGGAGGCATGCGTTCGCCTCGTCCTGACTCAGACCCAGGGCCAACAGGTGGCCTCCGGCCTTCACGAAGGCCGGAGCGGCCGGCGCCGCTCCCCCGGGTCCGACGATCAGCGTCTGCTCGGGAGCAAGCTCGCCGTCGTAGGGGCGCGGTGTGATGCCTGCCGCCTCCAGCTGCTCCCGCCCGGCCGCATCGCCTGCGTAGACGGCCTCGCGGCGGGGCGATGGCTTCCACGCGGCGACGTGCCGCAGGATGTTCGCTACCAGCGTCTGCGCCGCCGGGTCACCCTCCGTGCGACCGGTCACGTCCATCTGGCAGAACAGCACGAGCCCCGATCCCTCGCGGTACTCCATCAGGGGGCTGTACTGGAGGCTGTAGCCGCCATCGAGGAGCGGCAGGAAGTCCCCGCAGGCGGGCTTCTCGATCAGCACGGAGGCCACGTTTCCCCGGTTGCCGCAGCGCCAGACCCGCGTCTGCTCCAGCCCGCACCAGCGAACCGTCGGCGAGCCGGCGTAGCGCGGGCTGGGGTCGTACTGCAGCCGTGGCGGCAGGAGCGTCGCCTCACCACGCCAGTCACGCAACTGCTCATCCTCCAGCCCGGCGAGTGCGGGGCTGTCGGGAATGCGGCGGAAGACCTGTCGCAAGCCATACTCGGCCACGCGGAAGCCAAGCCGCTTCTCCAGCGCCTCCGCCGTCTGCTCGAACACGAGGACCCTCAGGCCCTCCCGCACCCGCGCGAGGTCGGGCGCCGGGCCACCGGCGGTCAGGGCGGTTTTCCCGATGACGAGGACCTCGTACTCCGCGAGGTCCGCGTCGGCGGCCACAGCCTGACACGAGACCCCCATCTCTGCCAGCAGCTCGCGGGTCTCCCCCTGCGGATCGAACAGGGCGACCTTCCCCACCGGCCCGACGGCCGGCGCCGCCGGGAGGACGCTGAACAGGAAGGCATCCGCTTGCGTCTCACCCGTGCTGAAGCGGACCTCGGCCGAGAGCTCGTAGGTGCTCGCCGCGAGGTCCTCCGGCAGCGTGACGCGGATGGGGATGCGCTCCTGCTGGCCGGTCGCCACGGTCACCGTCCGGCGGCCCGTCTGCGCCTCGGCGAGGGCGCAGGTCCATTCGCACTCGGCCGTCACGGACTCGCGCGAGTTGTTGATGATGATGAGCTGCTTCTCGACCGTCTCCCCCACCCGGAAGTCATGGTCCTTGCTGGTGAAGGCGCCGGGCTCGCCGGCGATGTACGCCAGCAACGGCATGTTGTTCCGGTACAGCGCTGCCGCCGCCGGAGAGACGACCCAGTCATCGCGCTCGAAGGCGAGATCGATGCGCTCGTACTGCTGATCGATGTAGTCGGCGCTGAACCCGGGCCGCTGCAGGTTCGCCCAGTCGACCGGCAGCTCCCGGCGCTCGCGGCTCACGCCCTCCTGCGGGTACCAGTAATGCCCCCACTCCCAGGGCGAGGTCGCCGAGACCCCCCACGTGCGGAAGGCCCGCCAGTTGTCCGTGAGGTACGCGGCGATCACGGGGTAGCGTTCGGTCAGCCTCTCCGAGCCCACCTCATAGGGATAATCCCACCGATGCCACAGTTGTCCTGCCCGAAACTGCTCCGCCTCCCAGCGGAGGTTCGCCTTCTCCGGCTCGCTGATCCGGAAGGCGCCATCCCCCAGGAACTGGGAGTTCCACTCCGCCACGCAGAACTCCCACGGCACCACGGCGCTGCCGAACTCGCGCTGGCCCCGGTACCAGCCCCGGTACATGGTCCAGTCCCATGTGCAGGGCACCATGTACTCACAGGTGAAGACGGGCTTGGCGCCCTCGGTCGCCCAGTGCTCGAACCAGTCGGACAGCTCCTGGATCGGGGCGAAGTTCGTGTAGAAGTTCGTGGTGTGCATAGAGCTGAGGTTGCCCGACGAGTGGTGGTAGACGAACCGGTGCGGGTCCAGACGGGAGATGATCGCCTCCGCCCGCAGCGCCAGCCGGACGTTGTTCCACGACCACTCATCCCGCGGGTCGTTGACCCCGTCGATGAGGTCGGGGTTCATGTCCTCGCTGTATCCGGTCGAGTTGTGACTGGTGGAGTAGGCGATCACCGAGGCGTGCGCGCCGGCGACCCGGGTGTAGAACGCCGCGTGGGCCGCGTAGCCGTTGCTCTGGTCGGCGTCCTCCGCCTTCCAGTCGTAATGCCCGAAGTGAGGCTGAGAGAGCGCAACCAGGACGCCGACGTCGTCCGCCGCGCGCAGCGCCTCCTCGAAGCCGAGATGCGACCCGGGCTCGCAGCCGTAGTTGTGCGCGTACACGAAGTTGATGCCGAAGCTCTTCAGCCGTTCCAGGCTCTCTCGCGCGCCCGCGTAGCTCGCCCACGCGGCCCCGACCTGCGCGTTGTCCAGCGGGACGCCGGAGAGGAAGACGCGGGTTCCGTTCAGCATGAAGTCCCGGCCTTCGATGCGGAACTCGCGGAAACCGGTCCGCCGGGGGTACGCGACGTCCACCGCCTGCCCGGCGGCATCGAGCAGCGACACGGTCACCTCGTATTGGTTCTGAGGCGTGTGCAGGTCCCACAGCTTGTCCGGGAGCCAGTCCGCGGCGAACTCGAACCAGCCGTCCTTCAGGTCCTGCGCGGTGAACGGCTCGCTCGACAGCGCCTTCACCGCCCGATCCCCCTCGGCAACGCGCACCTGCAGCCGATAGGTCGCGCCGGCCGCGAGGTCACCTAGGGCGGCGCCAAAGGTGACCTGTCGCTCCTCCACCGAGGTATCGACGCGCACGTCCTGCACCTGCGGGCCCGCCGCAGCGCTGCACAGGAAGACATCGCCGCACAGGCCCCGCCGCTCCACGTTGCCCTGCACCTGGCGCGCGGAGGCGGTGTCGTTGTAGGAGAGCATCACCCCCTGCAGCGGCATCGCTACTACGAGGAGGCTAAGCCGGTGCGTGCCACCCGGGCGACAGGCGGCGGTGAGGTCCAGCTCATCCGCGGGGTACCGCAGTTCGCCGACCTTCGCGCCGTCGAGGCACACGATGGCATAGGAGTTGACGTACTCCGCGCTGAGCGTGATCCGGCGCCCCGCCCAGGCGCCCGGCACCGTGACCTCGCGCTCATACCAGGCGCGGTTCAGGGCGGCCAGGTCCGCCCCGGCCCAATCGGGGTGCAAGAAGACCGTCTGGCAGTCCTTCTGCAGCCAATCCTGCCGTCCGGGCCAGCATCCGGGCACCTTGAAGTGTCCCCACTCGCCCTCCGGCACGGTCTCGCTCTCGCCGCTTGCGGGCTGCCAGCGCCAGAGCCCGTTCAGGCAGACGCGCTCCCGCGTCGGCGTCATCTCGCGCCACGCGCGCCCGAGATCCCAGACGGCCTCCACGCCCTCCGGCAGAGGGGCTTCCCTCTGGCACCATCCGGTGCCCGTCGCTGCGACGAGACTGCACGCGATCACGAGCAGAGCCAGGAGCTCAGGTCTCATCGGCGCTCCCTCCTCGACTGTCCTGCGGTATGCGCTCTCTTCTCCACCGCAAGCCGGCATCACTCCCTGGAGCACCCAAAGGGGGTGCCTGACGCGGGCAGGCTCGCGACGAGAGGAGGGAGGGAGCGCGTGCCGGAGCGCATCAGGGCCGGGACCCCGGCCGCCCCCCCGCGACACTGCGTCGCCCGGCCTCGGCGGCAGAGGCGTCGAGACCCCAGGGCGCCTCGACCCTCATCGGTCAACGCAGCGTCACCGGGGTCACGATGCTGCTCTGGGCCCCTTGGGTGTCGCGGGCCGTGAGGCGGATGAGGTAGCGGCCTGCGGGCGCTCGGGTGCCGTGGGTCGAGAGGCGGTTCCAGGTCACGCGCTGGAGCCCGGGACCGGCGGGGTGCGCAGACACGACGGTTGCCACAGGACGCGCCGCGATGTTGAGCACCTCGACCGTAACGTCCGCCGGGGCAGAAAGCACGAAGCCAATCTCGACGCCCGCCGCGGTAGGTGACGCCGAGGCGCCGCCGATGACGATGGAGGCCTGGGCATCGCCGGTCGGCGTGGCGCCGCCCAGAACCGGGCTGAAGTCGACCCACCACTTCTCCGTGTCATCGTCGCGGTAGCGAATGCGCTTCTTGATGGCCGCCTCACTCGTCGTGCCCCAGTCGCAGTTCTCCGCGTAGCACATGTAGTTCGTCGGCGTGT
>Ga0233425_10006488_pt1 | contig 17294 bp, 12 predicted proteins | sample Watercolumn_Towu_2_FD_181712 | JGI IMG/M metagenome (GOLD analysis project Ga0233425, IMG submission 181712) | Freshwater microbial communities from Lake Towuti, South Sulawesi, Indonesia - Watercolumn_Towuti2014_140_MG | ecosystem: Environmental > Aquatic > Freshwater > Lake | place... | reverse complement strand
CGTGGGCGTCTATGCGATCTCCCTCAAGAGAGCAGAAACCGACGGAGTCGCGGCAGCAATGAAGCAAGTCAAGCGCGTGCAGAACGAGCGGACAGAAGATGCCGCAATGCGCGCCGCCCTGAGCTCGTTCGTGAAAGACAGGGGGGCAAAAGACAAGAGCGGCACAGTGAAAGCGATCGACGGCACCAACTTCACCTACGCCATCAAGGCAAGAGGCACCACCGCCGACGTCACTGTTACAGTCCTGAGGGACGGAGTTCCAAAGGTCATTACCGCCAAGCTCACCAAGAAGTCCTCCGGAATGGGTCAAGGGGCCCGGAAGATACGACGCGGCGACTGGGAAATTACGGAATCCTTTGTGCGCTAGGATCTTGCGGCGTAGTTGCACCGATGCCATCGAACGAATATAGAGTCTGTCCTCAATGCAGTAACTACTCGCTGACGCACGAGCGTCAGCATTTTTGTGTCTGGTGCGGAACCAAACTGGTAGGGGAGTGCCAGCAGTGCGGGAAGCCCATTCTCCATCCCCACGGCCGGTTCTGCTATCATTGCGGCAGCCGGTATGGATTTGCGCAAGTGCCGGGCGGATCGGGCCGGCGGATCGTGAGCACGTCGGAGTCGGCGATGAAGACGTGGGTAAGCCAAGAGCGGCAGCTGCTGGGGGCTCGGGTGGTGCCCAGCAAGCCCTTTCTCAAGCAGAAGCCCTAATTTCTCAGTTCGTTTTACCCACCCTCCTGTGTCCATTCTTCCTGATCGGATTTTCACGCCTCCTGAATCGCTGCTGACCCCGAGAAATTCAACATTTCCAGCACTCCTGATTTTGGCTGATATTTGAGGCATTTTCCATGACTGGTGAAAGCGAGCAGGAAAACCAATATCGCCTTTGCCCATCTTGCGGTAACTTTTCGCATGTTCTGGAACGTCATTTCTTTTGTATATTGTGTGGGACGAAGCTCATCGACAGCTGCATGAAGTGCGGAACATACATCAGCCATCCGCACGGCAAGTTCTGTCATCATTGCGGTGCGAGCTACAAAACGGATCAGCCTCAAACTGATCGATGAGACAACGGTTCACATTGTGTGAGATGATCTATTGCCTCCGCTGAGCGCATCTGAATTTCGTATCCAGGCAACCGATCAGTCGGGTCGCGCGATCCAGCGCTACATTACGTCCCAGTCGATATTTGCCGCCAAGAAGCGGGCCCGCACACTCGCAGGTACCTACGGCTGGAAGAACATCTCCGTTGACAGGAAGAAATCGTATTCGTACCGCGTTCTGCGGGGAACGACACAAATCGACGGTGTTCAGAGCGCCTACTCCAAAGATGAGGTGGTCGCCGCGCTTCAGAAGCTCGGATTTACCGTCAAGAGTGTCAGTCGTTTCTATGATGTCCGGTTCGCCGCATCGGCAGAAGAGGTTGTCACCTTTATCGGCACAAGTGCGAAGCTGCTCGAGCAGAAGCTCCCGTACAACGAGATTCTGCAGATCATGTCGACACATGTGAAGGACAAGAATCTCCGGAGCGCTCTGCGGGCAATCATTCGCGATCTGAAGGAGGGTGTCGACTCCCGCGAAGCGTTTCTGCGCCAGGGAAAAGTGCTTGGCCAGGACACGGCGTTGATGCTTGGAATAGCGTCGAAGAGCGGTGACATGCAGTCGATTTTTGAGAGTGTCGCAAAATTCGTCGAACGTCAGGCAGATTTCCGAAAAGGACTGACGAGTTCGATGGTACTGCCGGCCGTGACGACTCTCACCCTGATCGGGGCACTCGTTTTCTATGTGATGTACCTGCTTCCGAAGATGGTGGAGATGCTTGCGCCCGTGATGGGGGAAATGCCGCCGCTGACTGCGTTCTCAATGAAGATGAGCGAAATTCTCCAGAACAACATCTGGCTCATCATCTTCTCAACTGCAGCAGCGATCGGTGCCTTCTATGCGTATATCGGCTCGCTCAACGGAAGGATCTGGTTCGACAAGTGGATCGTGCGCGTTCCGTACATCGGCCGCATTCTGAGAAACACCAGCTCCGAGTTGTTCTGCCGGGTGCTTGGCATCCTCTATACGTCGGGCGAGAACATCGATGCCATCCATCACGCGGCAGAGGCGAGCCGAAACCGTCATCTCGAAAAGCAGATGAAGACCGTGGCGATTCCGACGATGCTGAAGTACGGAACGGAATTCTGGAAGGCGATGGAAATGACCGGCTTCTTCCCCGAGATGATCATCTCGCGATTCCGGACAGCCGCAGAGACCGGAAGCGTCAAGTCGACTTCGGTTCAGCTTGCAGATTACTATGAGATGGAAAACCGGTACGCGATGAAGAACCTCGTGAACGTCATCGAGGTCATGGTTTCCATGGTGATCATGTTCTCGATGGTGTTTCTGACGCTGCTCTCATCCGAGACGGCGTCCATCAAGATTCAGCCAAAACAACAGCAGCAGAAATCAACAGCGATGCCCGACAGCATCATCGATTTGCGACAGGAATAGGCTCACCGTGACGACGACGACTCCAACCCGGAAAGCGAAGCGGGAATTCGGCGACTTGCTCGTCGAAAAGGGGATCATCACGGCCGAGCAGCTTCTCTCCGCGCTCGAGATTCTTAGTCGTGAGCCACATGAGAAGCGCCGGAAGTTGCCGCAGGTGCTCGTCGACGACATCCATATCGAGCGCGACCTCGTGTACGAAGAGATCGCCGACTTTTACGCGTTTCGCAAGCTGCACATCAAAGAGGACGAGCTCAACGACGAGGCGCTCGCCTTCGTCAGAAAGCAGCTGAATGCGCTCCCCGCAACCGTCCGCGGCATGGCACTCGAGTTCCATGCCCTGGCGTACATGATGGATCCCGATCGCCCCGAGCGGTTGCTTGTGGTGACGCCCGATCCGACCCGCAAGGAAGTGTACTCCATCGCCAGGGCGTTTCCCTTCCAGAAGTTCGAAATCTGCTACGTCAAACTGAAACAGTGGGAAGATCTGTGGCAGCGGGTGAATATCACGAGATCGGGGTATGCAGAACTCGAATCGGATGCGCGGGACCAGATCGCGGAGCTCGAAGAAGATGCCGAGATGTACGAGCAGGAGCTCGAGGAGGAAATCAACCGCAGCGGGCTCGTCGATCTGGTCGAAAACGTGTTCATCGACGCAGTCCGGATGGGAGCGAGCGATATCCATGTCATCCCAAGGGGAGAAAAGCGCACCGAATTCTATTTCAGGGTCGACGGCAAATTGACCCTCTGGTATGCCAACACGGAGTCGCGGGCCGAAGCCGTCTCCGCGGTGGTCAAAGATCGTGCGATGAACCTTGACCGGTTCGAGCGCAATTCGGCCCAGGACGGCTTTGCCCAGTTCATTATCGACCGGAAAACGGTCCGTTTTCGCGTCTCGGTCATTCCCACGGTTGGCCGGGAGCTGAAGAGCAAATACGAGTCGATCGTCATCCGCGTTCTGCAGGAACCGCAGTTCAGCACCAAGCTCGAGGATGTCGGATTCGATCCATACTCTCTCTCGACGTTCCGGAAGGCGATCACAAAACCGTACGGGATGATCATCGTCACGGGACCTACGGGGAGTGGCAAGAGCACCACGTTGTTCTCCGCGCTCCGCACGATCATGGATCCCTCGCTGAATGTGATTACAGTGGAGGATCCGGTAGAGTTTTTCATCGAGGGGGCGCGACAGGTCAAGCTCAATCCCAAGCTCGATTTTGAGGGAGCGCTCCGCGCCATCCTGCGGCACGATCCCGACATTGTGATGGTGGGCGAGATTCGAGACAAGCTGACGGCGGAAATTGCCATCAAGCTCGCGAACACAGGTCACTTGACGCTCTCGACGCTCCACACGAACGACGCGGCCAGCGCGGTTTCGCGTCTCTACAAGATGGGCGTGGAACCGTTCCTCATCGCCTACTCCATCAACATCATTCTGGCCCAACGACTGGTTCGGAAACTGTGTGATCGATGCAAAGTGCCGGTCGAGGATCCGGATCTGGACGCGCTGGTGAGACTCGGCATGAAGGAATCAGAGGTGGCGGATGCCAAGCTCTACCGCCCCGTTGGGTGTATCAGCTGCATCAAGGGTTACAAAGGCCGGACCGCCATCTACGAGGCGTTACCATTTACCAAGACGATTCGAAGATTCATCCTGCAGGCGGGTGACATCGTGAACGACGAAGCCATCCGGCAGGAAGGGCTGCAACGCGGCATGCAGACGCTGAGAATGTCGGGTCTGCAGCTTGTCCGGCGGGGCGTCACGACGCTCGAAGAGATCGCCGCTGTGACGCTGGAGGATGACGAATAGAGTTTCATTTTTCGGGGAGTACGTTATGAATGCAGGAGGACAATCCATGGAGAGCCGAACAATTCTCATGGTCGACGACGACGATGCATTTCGGATCGCCATGAAGCAGGCACTGTCGGCCGGCGGAAAATATCGGGTCCGTTCAGCGGACTCGGGCGAGGCGGCCATCGAGGCGCTTCAGCATGACCGGTTTGATGTCATCCTGCTGGATTATCGCATGCCCGGGATCTCCGGGCTCAACGTCCTTCAGTGGATGCACGAACAGAAACTCGACACGCCGGTGGTGATGATGACGGCCGCGGGATCAGAGAGCATCGCTGTGGAGGCGATGAAGCTGGGCGCGTACGATTATGTGCGCAAGGAACAGGTGGAGGTCGATCACATCGGCATACTCATCGACGGTGTCTATGAGCGGTACTTGTTCCGGAAGGAAAAAGACCGCCGCGAGGCGATCGAGCGCGAACGTGAAAAGAGTCTCGTTGCCATCGAAACATTCCACAGCACGCTGGCATCCATTGCCCAGATTGTGAACAACTCCCTTTCGATGGTGTCACTCAATATACAGGAGCATGAAACCAAAGTGCGCCCCTTTGTGACCGACGAAGGGCAACAACGGCTCAGCCAGGTGTTCGCAGATCTCAAGCAGGAATACAGCGTCATTGCATCCGCGGTGAAGTCTATGCTCGACATGGCAAATGTGCTTCACGGGAATTTCACGGACGCAAACTATACGCAGCGGCTCCACGAAATGCTGAACGGCAACCTCAAGAACGCGCAGCAACGGGGTGTGTCTCCTATCTTTCCGAAGAAACCGTGAAGTTTCTCTAGCGCGTGGTGCACTCGAACCGCAACAAGTGAGAGAAGCAGGAAGACTCCATGAACCTCGGCCAGACCATGATCACAATCGGTATGTTTGTGCTTCTGGTCATGTCGGTGATCAGCGCCAATCGGATGCTGCTGGAAAATACGGAAGCGTCGTACGCTGCGGAAGCTCTCAGCGCTGCCGCAACTATTGCACAGGACCTTCTTCACGAGTCCATGAGCAAGAGATTCGATGCGAACTCCGATGATTCGGGGACGCAGGATACGACTGCATTCAGTCTCCCCGCAGCGCTTGGTCCCTCCGCCGCCGAGCGAACGGCAGTCGGAACGCTGCCTGATTCCAGCTATACGGGAAGCTTCAAGTCGATTGGTGCTTACGGCGACTTCGATGATTACAAGGGGTATAGCCGGCTTGTTGCAGCCAGCAATATTGGCGGCTATTTTTCTGTGTCGGCAACCGTGTATTATGTGAATGAATCTGCGCCGGACGTCGCAACAGGGTACAGGACATTCTACAAAGTTATTGCAGTAACCGTGTCGCATCCTCTGTATCTGACGAAGCCGATAACGCTGACCGGCATGTTGTCGTACTAGGGTATTGCGGCTCCAGCGAATCCGGATCGCTGGTTTCCCCGTCGTCCATCGTTCCATCGACGATCGGTTCCTACGCCAAAATCAAAGGATGTGAAAACAGCCCCTGCTTTGTGAAGTGGATAGCACATCAGAAGGCGATTTCGAGGTTCTGGCCGTGTTCAACTCTCGAAATCGCCTTAATTGTGTCAGGCTCTGAGGGTCGTTTCCCGGAGGCAGGTTGTGGAGTTCTTTCTTTTGAGGCAATTTTTGTGCACTATTGCGCCAAATAATTTCGAACAAGGGCAATCCGGGCGCACTCCCACGCAGGCCCGGTGGTGCTGGTGCACAGCAGGTACCTCCGCGTCCAGTAGCGACAACTCACGATTACGCGGCGGCGAATAGTCTTCTGTCCCAGATTGTAGTGTCGTCAAAAACCCTAAATACCGTTCAGGATCTCTCCAAGCTGAATTCCGCAAAGGATGCCGCCCGTCAGTGTTTGCTCGCGGCGGACAAGTTTCTGAAGGAATCACAGTTTGAATTGGCGAAGCAACAGCTCGACAAGGCCCGGGAGCTCGATCCGTCGAACGCGTACATATTCGCCTTCCAGGACAGGATTTCGCATTTCGAAGAGGCGAGGAAGAAGGAAGCTGCGGCGAAAGCCGCTGCGCCGCCCCCTCCTCCGCCCAAAGAGAAAACAATTCCCAAACCGGCGCCCGCGCCAAAAGGACCTCCGCCGCTTTCACCACCGCCGAAAGAGGAGCAAGCCGCTCCGCCACCGTCTCCCCCTGCAGTTGCCTCCGACGAAGCACAGCTTGCAGAAGAACGGAAACGACAGGAGGCGGCCCGAATTCTGGCCGAGCTGCGACAGAAGGAGGCTGCGGAACGGGTCGCGGCTGAGATGCAGAAAAAGCGTGAGTACGAGGCGCTTGCCGCGGCGGAAGAACAGCGCCGCAAAGAACTGGAAATGCGTGTTGAGGCGGAACGGCAGCGTCAGCGTGAGCTTGAAGCACGCCTCGCTGCGGAAACTGAACGCCGGCGCGAGGAAGACAATCGTACATTGGAAGAACGGCGCCGCAGAGAACTTGAGGCACGGGCATTAGCCGAAGAGCAGCGTCGTCGGGAGCTCGAATCCCGCGTCTACGAAGAGGAGCGGAAACGGAAAGAGCTGGAGGACCGCATTGCGCACGAGGAGCGGCGGGTGCGCGAAACGGAGGTCCGGGCGGCCGAGGAACAACGGCGGCGGGAGTACGAGATTCGGACGGCCGCGGAAGACCAGAAACGCAGAGAGCTCGAGGCGCGCATTGCGGCGGAGGAGCAGCGCCGAAAAGAGATGGAAGCCCGGATTGCGGCTGAAGAGCAGCGCTTCCGCGAAGAAATGGCTCGCAAGGAAGAGGAGCGGAAGCGGCGCGAGCTCGAGGCGAAAGCGAGCATGGAGGAACAGCTCCGCCGGGAACTTGAACAGCGTGTCGCCGAGGAGGAAAAGAAGCGAAAGGAGCTCGAGCGCAAGGCGTCGGCGGAGGAGGCTCGAAGAAAGGATATCGAGTCTCGTATTGCTCAGGAAGAGGAGCGGCGCAAGCAGTTTGAAGATCTTGCCGCATCTGAGGAGCGGCTCCGAAAGCAGCTTGAAGAAAAAATGAGGGATGAGTTTCGCCGTCAGCAGGAAGAAGTCAAGCTGGCGGAGGAGCTGCGGAGAAAGGAAGCAGAGGCAAGAGTCGTTGAAGAGCAGCGGAAACTCAAAGAAATGCAGCGGCAGGTCGAGGATCTCACGCGGGCGCTCGAGCAGGAAAAACGCGCGCGCGATGAGGTCAGCAGACTGGGGATTCAAAACCCGGTCAAGCAGTTGAGAGTGGCGCTTGAGGCGGCGTGGGTCAATGGCGCCCCAGACGATGCTGCCGCGCAGACTCTGCACCAGCAAGCCGTCGGGCTTGAGATACCGCCGGAAGTTGAAGAATCGATCATCCGGGAGGTCAAGCTCGAAATGTACAGCAAGGCGGTAAAGGAAGTCATCACGAAGAAGAAGCTCCTCCGGAGTTCGTCGTCGACGCTCGAATGGCTCCGGAAAGTCTATCAGGTCAGCGTGGCGGAATACCTCGAGAATGAGTCGAAGTTCCTCCTCGATCTTGTCGCCGATCAGTACAAAGGAACGGTGCTTCTGGTCTCGAAGTCGATCGGTGCGAAGGATGATCTGACGCCGCGGCTGAAATCCACCGGATACGCAGTTGTGCAGGCTGCAACAGCCGAAAATGCACTGGAGAAAATCGAAAAGGTCAATCCCAATATCATTCTTTGCGACACCGATTTTCCGGGTGGTCTCAGCGGCATCAAATTCCTGCATGTCCTCCGTGTCAATTCGAAATTCAACTACATTCCGTTCGTCCTGATCGGAGAGGCAGGGGAAATTGCCCAGCTGAAATCGTCCGAGCTGAAGCCGAACGAGGCGGCCATCAAATACCCGGTCGATCAGGAGGAGCTGACCAACGTAATGAATGAGAAACTGACCTGGTTCAGAGAGTATGTATCGTCATTGAAATAGGCAAGTATCGAGCAGGGTGATTCCCGAACAACAGGAGATCGTGTATGAGCAAAGTGGTGTTGCTGGTCGAAGACGACGAAGACAACAGAGATCTGGTGGCCTTCGTGATTGCCAGGAGCAGAATGGATGTCGAGCTGGTTGTTGCCGAAAACGGCCAGGAGGCGCTCGACAAGTCCTTCGCGAAAGCGCCCGATTTAATTCTCATGGACATGCAAATGCCGGTGATGGACGGCTGGCACGCGGTGCCGATACTCAAAGCGGACGACCGGACCAAGGACATCCCGATCATCGCCTTCACCGCACAGGCGAAACCGGAAGACAAGGCCCGGGCGCGCGAAATGGGATGCATCGACTACTATACGAAACCCATGGACCCGGAAGAACTTCTTGCCCTGGTACAGAAATATCTGAAGTGACAAGGTCGGTTCGTCTTCTCCTGTCGTTCTGAGTAACGTTGGACAATCACAATTGAGTTGACCAGAGACTATGCTACGATCGAGACTGTATTGGAGAGTGCTCGCCAATTTCGGATTATTGCTGCTGATCCTCACGGCGATGACCGTTCTGACGTTCAACCTGCTGTCACAAATCGAGCGAAATTTTGCCTCTTCATCGGCAGACACGCAGGCGCTCGGATCCATTTCCCATCTTCGGGTCCTCCTCAACGATATTCACGCCGCGGCCCAGCGCTATGCCCTCGATGGCGAAGCCGACGGAAAGGATGACTACGCTGCGCATTGGAAGGAGCTCAGCGCCGAGCTCACCACGTACTCTGAAGTCTACGCCGATAGTCTCTCGCGAGCAGACATCCAACTCGCCCGGGACAACTGCAATGCATGGAAGCAGAGCGTGGGAGATAAACTCATTTCCCTGGGCGACGAGCGTGTCTCCAAAGGCTCGAACCGTGACCAGGAATCTCAGATCCAGGAGCTGGTGATTTCAGATGCCAGAATGCGCTACCTCAGTGCCGCCCGCACCGCATTATCGAAAATCTACGAGCAACGGATGCCTGCCCAACTTCGCTCGCTGAAGGGCGCAACGCAGTTGAGCTCGCGGGTCGGCGAATTCGTGCTCATCGTCAATATTCTCCTTGCGGTGTTTTCCGTCGCACTTGGATTTGTGCTCACGCGCTCAATCACGACGCCGATCCGATTGCTGAAGGACGGCACGCAGAACATCATGGCAGGGAGGTTCGAGCCGATCACGCTCACACGCACAGACGAACTGGGTGATCTCGCTGCCGACTTCAATAAAATGTCGTCCATGCTCGGGAGCAACTATCACCGCCTGAACGCATACTCCGAGCTTGTCACAACGCTGAATTCTTCCGCGTCGATGGAGGACGTGGAAGGAAAGGGACTCGAAATTCTCTGCAAGCACACGCACGCTTCGATCGGTGCCCTGTATCTGGTGATGAGGGGCGAGAAAGCGCTGCGGCTCGTGAGCGGTTATGCGCTTCGTAAACACGCCGGGCTTGAGAAGTACCTTGCCTTCGGTGAAGGAATTCCCGGTCAATGCGCCGCAGAAGGAAAGGTCCTTGAAATCCGGAATATTCCTGCAGGGTCCGGGTTCATCATTGACACCGGACTGGGAGAGCTCGTTCCCTCCTACGTTCTTGCCGTGCCTGTGACATTCAGGGATGAAATTCTCGGTGTGCTCGTGCTGGGTGGGATGAGCGAATTTGGCGACCTTGAAAAGGAAATCGTCAACAACTCCGTGCCTCAACTGGGAGTCGCACTGACGAACGCCATGAACTTCGAAGAAACGCGCAATCTGTCCATCGAGATCAACAAGCGCAATGAGGAACTCGACAAGAAGAACAAGGAGATCGAGAAGGCGTACAAAGTAAAATCCGACTTCCTCTCCAGCATGTCGCACGAGCTGCGGACGCCGCTGAATTCCATCATCGGATTCAGTTCCGTGCTGCTCGGTCCGAGCGGTGATCCGCTGACCCCCGATCAGCGCTTGGCTCTCGAGAAGGTCCTGAAGAACGGAAAGCACCTCCTGCAGTTGATCAACGACATCCTGGATATCTCCAAGCTGGAATCCGGCAGAATGTCATTGAGCGTCGAGAGTGAGGATGTCACCACTGTGCTGTCGAACTGCATTCTCATTGTCGAGCCGCTCGTACAGTCGAAACGGCTGACGATGACGCAGGAGATCCCGCCCAACCTGCCGACCCTCACAACGGATATCGTTAAAGTGCGGCAGATTCTGGTCAATCTTCTCAGCAACGCCGCGAAGTTCACCGAGTCCGGCGGCATATCCATCAAGGTGGCGCAGCAGGCCGGCGGGATGATTTCGTTCGGTGTGAAAGACAGCGGCATTGGAATCGCTGAGAAAGACTATGGGAAAGTGTTCGAGGAGTTCCAGCAGGTCGACACGAGCAACACGCGCAAATACAAAGGAACCGGCCTGGGTCTTCCCATCGCCCGGAAGCTTGCCCGCATGCTTGGCGGTGACCTGACGCTTGATAGCGTTATCGGAAAAGGCTCCACGTTCACGTTGACAATTCCGGCCAAGATACCGCAGACGTTGCTCGATGCACATGCGCAGCCTCAACCCCCGTCGCTGAAGCAACCGATCCCGGTACAAAAACCTGTTCAGGCGATGCCGTTGCCCCCGCCTCCGGCCGCGGGCGGTCAGGTGCAGATTCTCAGCATCGATGACGATCCGGATGTTATCGAAATTCTCCGGCAGTATCTCATTCCCGAAGGATACTCGATTGTCGGAGCGCTCTCGGGCGATGAAGGGATTGCCATGGCGATGTCGATGAAGCCGGCGCTCATCACGCTCGATATCATGATGCCGAAGAAAGACGGCTGGCAGGTGCTGCGCGAGCTGAAGGCGAATCCCCAGACAAAGGACATTCCCGTCATCATTCACTCGATTGTCGACAACAAGCCCCTTGCGATGTCACTCGGCGCCGTCGATGTGATGACGAAGCCGACTGATCCGAAGCGGCTTCTTACACTCGTTCAGAAATTCTACCAGCCGGGCGACAGCTTCATCCTGCTGGTGGATGATAATCTCGACTTCGCTCTGGCATGCAAGGATCTCCTGAAACAGGACGGCCTCACGGTCAAGATTGCGACACGCGGCGAGGAAGCCCTGAAAATCATCAACGAATCGATTCCGTCGATGATCCTGCTCGATCTCGTCATGCCCGGGATGGACGGATTCGGGGTAGTGAAGGAGCTGCAAAAGAAGGACCCGTGGAAAAAAATTCCCGTGGTTGTGCTGACGGGGAAGACGCTTTCAGATGCGGATCACAAGGAGCTTGATCCGTTTGTAGCAGATTATCTCATGAAGGAAACATTTACGACGGCCGCCATCACGAACGCTATCCGGAAAACCATCGGCGCCGTCCCATCAAAGTCGTAACGAGGCACGTATGCAAGATTACGAACCAGTCATCCTCGTTGTGGATGATACAGAAGACAATCTGGACCTCCTCGAGTTCGCCCTCAAACGCAAGCCGGTCAAGATGCTCAGGGCAACCAGCGGTCAGGAATGTCTTGTCGTCTCCGAACAGCAGCGGCCGGACATTATCCTGCTGGACATTCAGATGCCCGAGATGGATGGATTTGAAACACTCAAACGCTTGCGGGCAAATCCGGCCACAACCAAGATCCCGGTCGTATTCCTGACAGCGCAGCGGAAGGATGCTGAAAGTATTGCAGCAGGACTGGCACTCGGTGCGGAGCAGTACCTCACAAAGCCCATCGACACGGATGAGCTGCTTGTTCGGACGAAGATGCTCATTCAGTTGAAGCGTGCGGAGGCGGAGCTTGAACAGACCAAATCCGATTTCATGGCGATGCTCGTCCACGATCTGCGCAGTCCGCTCATCGGGGTCAAGAGCGTGATTGAACTGTTGCAGGACTCGGGGAAAGGGAGTGTGCTCAATGATGATCACTTTGAGCTGCTCAATTCGGCCCATTCGTCGGCAAAGAAACTCCTGGAGCTCATCAGCGATTTTCTCGATCTCTCCAAGTATGAAGCAGGAACAATGACGTTTGACCGCTCGCCTGTCCCGGTCAAGAGATTTGTCGACCCGGTACTGAGCCAGATGGACATCCAGTTCAAACAGCGAAACGTCAAGGTCACGTCCAACATTCCTCCGCAGCTGCCGGATGTGTACGCAGATGCGGCCAAGACGGAACAGGTTGTCATGAATCTTCTGAGCAACGCTCTGAAATTCACGAAGAGCGGCGGCTCGATCGAATTGACGGCGGAGCCAATCACTGTCGAGTTGATGACGGCTGAAGGAACGAAACCGAAGAGGTTTGTGCGGGTGGATATCATCGACAACGGTGTCGGCATCGCGGCCGACGAGCTTCCCACCCTGTTTGAACGCTACAAGCAGGCTTCATCGGCGAAGATTATCAAACAGAAGGGAACAGGGCTTGGCCTGGTGATCTGCCGCCGGATTGTCGAAGCCCAGGGGGGCAAGGTCACCGCAGAAAGCGAACCGGGCAAGCGGACAACGTTTAGTTTCACACTTCCGGTGGCGGAATAAGGAAGATTCTTCAACAAGAGAGGGTACCATGAACGAACGAATTCTCGTAGTGGATGACGAAGAAAGCCTTCGTCTCTCGCTCAAGTTCAAGCTGAAGTCGGCTGGATTTGACGTCGAGGTCGCCGTCGATGGCGAGGACGCACTGGAAAAACTCAAAGCCCGGCCGGCGGATGCGGTATTGCTCGACATCAACATGCCTCGTATGAGCGGCATCGAGACGCTCACGCTGATCCGCCAGCAGTATCCGCAAACCGAGGCCATCATGCTGACCGGCTTTGCCGATTTCAGCACGGCGATCGAGTGCCTGAAGATCGGCGCGAAGGACTACCTTGTCAAGCCCGTTGACACCACAGAACTGGTGACCCGTCTCCGGTCGCTTGTCCGGTCGCGGTCCACCGAGCGGGCGCTGCAGGAAGTTCACCAGGAGTACCTCGGCTTTCTTACCGGAGATGTGCTCGAGCCGCTGAAGAAAATTCAGTCAACGCTCGACACCCTGGCGAAGCTCCCAGGCGATGCAGAAAAGGAGCGAAAGAAGGCTCTCTCAGCTGCACGCGAAGCAGCCGATACGATCGAGGCAAAGGTGAAGGTTCTCGCCCAATTCGCCGAGGAAGCGTCCGAAGCTGCGGAAGGGACGGGTGAAGCGAGCGCCATGAAGCTCACGGAACATTTGAAGGGAATCAGGCAGGGATCCGGCCGGTAGTGGCTCGTCTACTACGAATCACCGGATGAAGCGTTGCGCAACCCATTATGGCAGACAAGAATAACATACACTATCTCTATCGGTTTCAGTTCGAAAACGGCACGGAGAAATCGTTCGACGTGGCATTGGACGAGGAAAGCCTCGAGCTTCTCCGCGAAGAACCGACCGTGAAACCGGAATGGGCAAAACTGAAATTCTCGCAGTGTGAGAATTGCCCGCTTTCAGATGACGTCGAATACTGTCCGGTGGCCCTGAGCCTGGCCGGTCTGGTTGAATCGTTTTCCGACTCCGTTTCCTACGAGGCTGCCATCGTCACAGTGGAGACACGGGAGCGAACATACGTCAAGAAGACAACGCTTCAAAAAGGGCTCAGCGGCATTATCGGCATCTACATGTCTACCAGCAACTGTCCTGTGCTCTCCAAAATGAGGCCGATGACCCGGTTTCATCTCCCGTTCGCGAATTCGTTTGAGACGTTCTTCCGCTCGATTTCCTCCTACCTTACGGCACAGCTGCTTCTCTTGCGGCGAGGGGAAGCCCCCGATTGGGATCTCAAGGGCCTGCAGGAAATCTACAAGGAAGTAAATACGGCGAACAAAGGAATGTCGCTTCGCCTTCACAAAGCGACCGAGAAAGATGCGAACATCAATGCCGTTGTCATTCTTCATTCGTTTGGCGATGGTATCTCCTACTTCATCGAAAGCGGCCTGACGGATCTCGAGCCGATGTTCAAAGTCCTCCTCAACAAAGACGGTTCCGCCAAGAAGAACTCCTAGTCAGTTTCAGTACGACTGCTACCCCCGGCTTTTCTTATCTCTTCTGCAAGATGAAGGCTGTTCTTCTCTCTGCGGTGCAGAACACACGGCATGACGTGAGGTTGCTACACCGGCCTCCCCTCATTCGTTCCGTTGATTGTCGATCCTCGCCCGGTAACAGTCGTGGGCCTGGGATGGGATGCTTCGAACAGGGGCGAACGTACTCCATTCAGGGGGGAATCGCCCTCATCGGGTGAACTTTTCGGCCCGGAGTAGAGTTGAAAGGAGAAGTACAGGACAGACATCAGTCCGGATCATGGCGCTCGTGAAACAAGAGGCGTCATGTCGTCGTATTCTGTTAGGCTATCGTTGTTCCGCTCATCATTCCAATTCACCAATTCGAGGTAGATATGAGGAAACATGCATGGTTGCGTTTGCTCGGCATGGTGCTTCTGGCCGTGGTTGTCGTTCAGCCCGGTCTGGGACGCGATGAGGGCTTTCGCGTACCTGTGGAATACCACAAGCTGGAGAACGGATTGAAAGTCATTCTTTCACCCGATCACACCGCGCCGACGGTCGTCGTGGCCGTCTACTACAATATCGGATTCAGGATCGAACCACGGAATCGTACAGGGTTCGCGCATTTGTTTGAGCACATGATGTTTCAGGGCTCAGAGAATCTCGGCAAGATGGAGTTCATCAGACTCGTGCAGAGAAACGGCGGAGTGCTCAACGGATCGACCCGTTTTGATTTCACCAACTACTTCGAAGTGGTTCCTGCCCACAAACTCGAAACCGCGCTCTGGGCGGAAGCCGATCGCATGAAGGGTCTGAGCATTACACAGGAAAACCTGACAAATCAGCAAGGTGTTGTCACAAACGAAGTCAAGGTGAACGTGCTCAACCAGCCGTACGGCGGATTTCCATGGCTTGACATGCCTCAATATGCCAACACGAACTGGCACAATGCGCACAACTTCTACGGAGACCTGAAGGATCTGGCAGCCGCGACACTGGGAGACGTGCAGCAATTCTTCAAGACCTACTATGCTCCCAACAACGCGGCCATTGCGATCGTCGGCGATTTTGAATCGAACGATGCGCTGGCGTTGATCAAGAAGTACTTCGCCGGAATTCCGTCAGTTCCTCAACCGCCAAAACCAGACCTCTCGGAACCGCGGCAGGATCAGGAAAAGCGATTTACGAAAAAGGACACCCTGGCGAACCGCCCCGCAATCGCGATCGCCTATCACATGCCGGAACGGAACACCCCGGAGTTCTTTGCCATGGGACTTCTGGACCAAATCCTCCTGCAGGGAGAGGACAGCAAGCTGACGCAGAAACTCGTGAAGTCGAAGGGGTATACTTCCGGTCTCGGAGGGGGCATCAATCTCCTGGGGAACCAGCACAACTACAACGGTCCGATGCTCTGGATGGGGAATCTGATTCACGACAAAACCGTGAGCTCGGACGAGATCCTCAAGGCATGGGACGAAGTGATCGGAGAAGTCACCGCGTCGCCGGTTGATCGTGCAACGCTCGATCGTGCGCTCGTGAAACTCCGATCCAATTTCTACGACGACGTAAGCGGCTTCTTTGGCTTCGGCCGCGCCGATTTGCTCGCGTCGTTTGCTTTGTTTGATGACGACCCGGCTCGTATCAATACATTGGAAGAGCAGTTCAGGAAAGTCACCCCCGCGTTGATACAGAAGACCGCGCAGGAGTACCTGCGGACAGGGAACCGGACGATTTTGATCATCGAACCGAAGTCTGGTTCATAAGGAGGAGCGGCCATGAGAACAAGCATTCGTACTATCGCAGCAGCGATCATTGCGCTCTCGACCGTTGTGCAGGCGCAAAAGCAGCTTCCTCCGGAAGGGGGAACCCCGAGAGATTTCAAGCTCCCGCCGAAAAAGCAATTCACGCTTCCAAACGGGCTTGCCGTCACGATGGTTCCGTACGGCTCGATTCCCAAGGTGACGGTGAGTGTTGTGATGCGGTTCGGCAATATCAATGAGAAGGAGAACGAAGTATGGCTTGCCGACATCGTCGGCGATCTGATGAAGGAAGGCACCAAAACGCGGTCGGCCCAGCAGGTCGCGACGGAAGCAGCGAGCATGGGCGGCGACGTTGGCATCAACGTTGGTCCCGACATGACCACCGTCGGCGGCGACGTTCTCTCTGAATTCGGTCCGAAGCTCGTCGGTCTCATTGGCGACATCATTCGCAATCCGCTCTTCCCGGAGTCGGAACTTGCCCGCCTGAAGAAAGATCGTGTGCGGCAATTGAGCGTTCAGAAGGCGCAGCCGGGAAGTCTCGCGCTTGAGGAATTCCGCCGCATGATGTATCCAAATCACCCGTACGGCCGTGTGTTCCCGTCCCAGGAAATGCTGGAGAAGTATTCACTGAACGACGTGAAAGAGTTCTACAAGAACAACGTCGGGGCTCAGCGGACAAGTATCTATGTCGCAGGCACATTCGATGCAAAGGCCATCGAGGCTGCGGTGAAGGAGGCGTTCTCGTCGTGGGAGAAGGGACCCGCTGTCTACGTCAATATTCCGAAGCCGGTCACGAAGAAAGCGTTCGGGCTTGTTGAGCGTCCGGGTGCACCCCAGTCGACCATCTATGTGGGAATTCCGGTCCTGAATCCGATCGACAAGGACTATGTGAAGATGGCAGTGACGAACTCCCTTCTCGGCGGCTCGTTTGCGTCACGCATCACGACCAATATTCGCGAGAAGAAGGGCTACACCTACTCGCCGTACAGTCAGGTCTCGTCCCGGTATCGTGATGCCTACTGGGTTGAAGTTGCCGACGTAGGCACGGACGTCACAGGCGCGGCCTTGAAGGAAATCCTGGGAGAGGTGAAGCATCTTGGTTCGGAGGCTCCTCCGGCGGATGAGCTGAAGGGAATTCAGAACTACATGGCAGGGACGTTCGTTCTGCAGAACTCCACGCGGCAGGGTATCATCGGCCAATTGACAAACCTGAAGCTCCACGGGCTGCCGGATGAGTACCTGACGAACTATGTGAAGAACGTGTTTGCCGTGACACCGGAAGATGTCCGCCTGATGACACAGAAGTACCTC
>Ga0233425_10006487_pt1 | contig 17296 bp, 19 predicted proteins | sample Watercolumn_Towu_2_FD_181712 | JGI IMG/M metagenome (GOLD analysis project Ga0233425, IMG submission 181712) | Freshwater microbial communities from Lake Towuti, South Sulawesi, Indonesia - Watercolumn_Towuti2014_140_MG | ecosystem: Environmental > Aquatic > Freshwater > Lake | place... | reverse complement strand
GGCAGCGTCATCCCGTTTTTTCTCGAAAGACGGAAACGAGGCTGCCTGCCGATCACGCATCCCGACATGACTCGGTTCAACATCACGCTGCAACATGGCGTCGACATGGTCTTGAAGGCGATCGAGGGCATGTGGGGCGGCGAGATCTTCGTGCCGCGGATCCCGAGCTACAGAATTCTCGACTTGGCGCGCGCCGTGGCGCCGAATTGCCGCCACGAGATCGTCGGCATCCGTCCCGGCGAGAAGGTGCACGAGGAAATGATCACGACGACCGATTCGTTCACGACCGCCGCCTTCGACAACCACTTCGTCGTCCTGCCGTCGCTCGCTCGATGGAAGACCGAGGATTACTTGGTGGCCAAGAACGGTCGGATGTGCGATCTGGGCTTTCACTACCATAGCGGTCAGAACGACGAGTGGTTGGACGTGCCGACCATTCGCCGCTTGATCCGCGATCATGTCGATCGCGATTTCGATGTTCCCGACGACGCCTGAGAACGCGCGACCGATTCCCTACGGTCGCCAGGACATCGACGACGCCGACATCGCAGCCGTGGTGTCGGTCCTACGCTCCGACTACCTGACGCAAGGACCGGCGGTCGGGGCGTTCGAGGCGGCCGTCGCCAAGGTCAGCGGCGCGCGTCACGCCGTTGCGGTCGGCAACGCCACGCAGGGACTGCACATCGCCTGCGTCGCCGCGGGGCTCGGCGCGGGCGACTTGCTTTGGACTTCGCCGATCAGTTTCCTGGCCTCCGCCAATTGCGCGCGCTATTGCGGCGCGGATGTCGATTTCGTCGACATCGATCCCGACACCTACAACATGTCGCCGGATGCCTTGGCGGCCAAGCTGGAAGCCGCCGAGAAGGCCGGAAGGCTTCCCAAGGTCGTCGTTCCGGTCCACCTCGCGGGCGAACCCTGCGCCATGGACCGCATTCATGCGCTGTCGCGACGCTACGGCTTCGCTGTGATCGAGGACGCGGCCCATGCCATCGGCGCGCGGCAGGGCCAGGCGCCGATCGGCTCCGGCCCCTCCCTCATGTCGGTCTTCAGCTTTCATCCGGTAAAGATCGTCACGACCGGCGAGGGCGGCGCGGTCGTCACGAACGACGACGCCGTCGCGCGACGCCTGCGTCGGTTGGCCAGCCACGCCATGACCCGCGATCCCGCTGAAATGGACGGCCCAAGCGACGGACCCTGGTACTATCAGCAGACCGAGCTCGGCTTCAACTACCGCATGACCGACATCCAGGCCGCGCTCGGGGTCAGTCAGCTGAAGCGCATCGACGCCTTCATCGCGCGCCGTCACGACATCGCCGCGGCCTACGACGCAGACTTCGCCAATCTTCCGGTCGCGCCGCAACGGCGCGATCCCGCGAACCGCTCGGCACTTCATCTTTATGTCCTGCGGCTTCGCGAAGGCGCCGCCAAGCTCGGACATCGCGAGGCGCATGAACGGCTACGCGCGGACGGCATCTTGGTCAACCTGCACTACATTCCGATCTATCTGCAGCCTTACTACCGCAAGCTTGGCTTTCTCCCGGGCCATTGCCCCGAAGCCGAGCGATATTATCGACAGGCGATCAGCCTTCCGATATTCGCCACGCTGTCGGAGGCCGAGCGGCGGCGCGTGGTCGAGGCGGTCAGAAGGCATTGCGCGTGAAGCTCGGGCTCGGTTCGGCCCAATTCGGGATGGATTACGGCATTACCAATGCGCGAGGCCGCGTGTGCGCAGATGAAGTCAGTCGAATTCTCGGCCTGGCTGGGGCGGCCGGAATCGACACCATCGACACCGCGTCGCTCTACGGCGACGCCGAAGCCGTCCTCGGAAGCGCCTTGATCGGCCGCCCCGCGTTTCGCCTTGTGACCAAGACGCCGAAACTGGATTCGCCCGGTCCCGGCGTCACTTTTGCCGATCGCGTCGAGACGACTTTCGACAATTCCTGCCGGAAGCTCGGCGTATCGCGCGTTCATGGATTGCTGTTTCACCGCGCATCCGATCTCCTGTCGCCGGAGGGCCCTGCGGCCTGGGCTCGCGCCGAATCGCTCAAATCCGCGGGCCGGATCGCGCGCATCGGCGTCTCGATCGCCGACATCGATTCCGGCATGGATGTCGCGCGCCGCTACCCGATCGAAATCGCGCAGTTGCCGATCAACATCTTGGATCAGCGAGCCTTGAAGAGCGGCTTCGCCGACGACTTGCGGTCACGGGACGTCGAGCTTCACGCGCGTTCGCCGTTTCTTCAGGGTGTGCTGGCGGCGCCGATCGACAGCCTTCCGGCCTTCCTTGGCGCCGCGCGACGACATCTCGAGCGCTTGGCGGCGGCGCTCGCCGTCCAAGGAATGGGCCTGATGGAAGGCGCCTTGCGCTTCGTCCTCGGCTTGAGCGCCGTCGACCGCGTGATCGTCGGCGTCACCTCGGCGGGCGAGATCGAACGCCTGATCGGCATCGCGTCGGCCTCGACCACGGTCGATTTCGATTTCGCCGCCTGGAGCTTCGACGACCCGAACGTCATCGATCCGCCAAAATGGCCCGCCAAGACATGACCGCCGATCCCAACCATCCGTCGATCCCGGATCGGGTCAAGAATGCGAAAACCAGGGTCCTACGCGGTCGCCGCGCCGTCCTCAGGCCGCTGTCCAGGGATCATGTCGGCGAACGCTATGTTCGTTGGCTCAACGATTCCGCGATCAATCGCTACCTGGAATCGCGTTTCGAAGTCCACGACATCCGCTCCGTCGGCCAGTTCGTCGACCGGTCCATCGCGAGCGGCGATGTCCTGGCTTTCGCGATTCACCTCGCCGATGACGACACCTATGTCGGCAACATCAAGCTGGGTCCGATCGACGCGCATCAGCGCATGGCCTCGGTCGGATTCCTGATCGGCGAGGCGTCGGTTCAGCGCCAGGGACTCGCGAGCGAGGCGGTTCGCCTTGTCACGGATTTCGCCTTCGCCGAGCTGGCGCTGGAAAAACTCACGGCTGGAGCCTATGTCGTCAACCGCGGCAGCATTCGGGTTTTCGACAAGGCCGGATGGTCCCAGGAAGCCGTCCGCCGGAAGCATAAGATTTGCGACGGACATCGCATCGACGTGATCGAGTTCGGCGTTCTCGCCGAGGAGTGGGGCACGAGATCATGAGCGCATCCTCGAGGCCGCGAAATCCCCCCGTTGGCCGCTACCGCGCATCGGAAGCGATGCTCGAGCGCGCGCTCAAATCCATCCCGCTCGGGACGCAGACCTTCTCCAAGAGCCACACCGCCTATCCCGTCGGCGTGTCGCCCTTGTTCATCGTTCGGGGACGCGGCGCGCATGTCTGGGACGTCGACGGCAACGAATATGTCGACATGGTGAACGCGCTCGCCGCGGTCACTTTGGGCTATGACGATCCGGACGTCACCGCCGCGGTCAAGGCGCAAATCGACGACGGCGTCATCTTCAGCTTGCCTCATCCGCTCGAAACGGAGTGCGCGGAAACCATCATCCGCATGGTGCCCGCGGCCGAAATGGTGCGCTTCGGCAAGAACGGATCGGATGCCACCGCCGGCGCGATTCGCGTCGCGCGCGCCTTCACGGGCCGGGACCGCGTCGCGGTCTGCGGCTATCACGGCTGGCAGGACTGGTATATCGGCTCGACGGCGCGCAACAAGGGCGTGCCCAAGGCGGTCAGCGACCTGACTCATGCCTTCCCGTACAACGACGCGGGGGCGCTCGACGCGCTTCTCAAGTCGCGGCCGGGCGAATTCGCCGCGGTCATCCTCGAACCCATGAGTTCGAGCGAACCCAAGCCGGGCTATCTCGGCGCGCTCAAGGAGATCTGCCGCCGTCATGGCGCGCTTCTGGTCTTCGACGAGACGATCACCGGGTTTCGGCTCGCCAACGGGGGCGCGCAGGAATATTACGGGGTCACGCCGGATCTCGCGTCGCTCGGCAAAGGCATGGCCAACGGCTATCCGTTGTCCGCCGTCGTCGGGCGCGCCGATGTCATGCGCGAAATGGAGGATGTCTTCTTCTCGTTTACCATGGGCGGAGAGACGCTGAGTCTCGCGGCCGCGCTCGCCACCATGCGCAAGCTCGAGACCCAGCCTGTCCTCAAGCGCATGGCCGCGACGGGCGAAGCCATCGTCGAGGGGCTGAAATCGCGCATCGAAAAGCATCAGGTCGGCCACTTCATGAGCATTTCCGGCCATCCGACCTGGAGCTTCGTCAACATAAAGGATTCGAACGGCATCTCGCTCTGGGAAACCAAGACGCTATGGCGTCAGGAAATGTTCGCGCACGGCTTCCTGATCGGCGGCGGCCATACCGTGAGCTATGCGCATACCGACAAGGACATCGAGACATTGCTCGCGGCCTATGACGAGGTGCTGCCGATCCTGAAGGAGGCCGTCGACAACGGCGCCATGCGGCAATTCCTGCGTTGCAAGCCGCAGGAGCCGCTGTTTCGCGTCCGCTGATGCGGGCGGTGTTTCGGGCCGATGCCGGGCCGACCGTCGGCGCCGGCCACGTCGTGCGATGCCTGGCGGTGGCGCAAGAGCTTCGCGGACTGGGCGCGGCGCCGGCCTTCGCGATGCGGCTCGGATCGGCGGAAGCCGTCGCGGGGTTCGCCGCCGGCGGCATGGAGCGCATCGACTTGCCGCCGACGGGCGACGACATCGCGGCGCTCGAAGCCGCGCTTGACCGGCCAATCGACCTCTTGGTCGTGGATCGCTACGAATGGGCAGCGCCGCAGGAAACCGCCCTCCGCCGTCGCGCGAGGCGAATCGCGGTGATCGACGATCTCGCCAATCGCAGGCATGACGCCGACCTGATCCTCGATCAGACGCCGGGGCGCCAGGATCGAGCCTATCGGGACCTGTCGCCGCCCGATTGCCGGTTTCTTCTCGGACCGCGCTTCGCGCTGCTGCGCGCCGAATTCGTCGAGGCGCGATCGCGATCCCTCGAGCGGCGGCGCGCGGAGGAGCGATTTCGGAACGTCGTCGTGAGCTTCGGCGGGGTCGACTCGAAGAACATGACGGCCAAGGCGCTGGACGGCGTGGCGCAAAGCGGGCTCGACGCGGAGATCGTCGTCGTGATGGGCGGAAGCGCGCCGCACCTCGTCTCGGTGCGGGACAAGATCGACCGGTTGCGGGCCATGGGCAAAAAAATCGAGCTCCTGGTCAACACGGATAAGATGGCGGATTTCCTGGTCGCGGCGGACCTGGCGCTCGGCGCCGTCGGCGGCACCGCCTGGGAACGCTGCGTCCTCGGCTTGCCGACGATCGCCGTGTCGCTTGCCGAGAACCAAGACGGCGCGGCTCAAGCCCTGTCCGCGCTCGGCGCGATCGGCTATCTCGGGCGGCACGACCAAGTCGATGCGAGCGCGATAGCGGCGGCCTTGCGCGGCTTGGCGCTTGATCCCGCGGGACGACGCGCCATGAGCGAGGCCGCCGCGGCGGTCTGCGACGGACGCGGCGCAAGGCGCGCGGCCGAGGCGATGATGGAGTTGGCGGCATGACCAGAGTGGGCGGATCCAAGCATCGCGTTCTCGTCGTCGCCGCGCATCCGGACGACGAAGTCCTGGGCTGCGGCGGCGTCATCGCGCGTCACGGCCGAGCCGGCGACCGCGTCGATATTCTGATCCTCGCGGAGGGCGCGACGTCGCGCGATCGGGCTCGAAATCCCAAGGCGCGCGGCGAGGAAATCGAGCGCTTGCGCCAGGCGGCGCGCAAGGCGGCGAAGGCGCTCGGCGCAAGCGCACCGCGGTTCGGCGGCTTGCCGGACAATCGCATGGACTCGCTCGATCTCATCGACGTGATCAAGCTGGTCGAGGGTGTGATCGCGGCGTCGCGGCCGGACACGGTCTATGTCCACCACGCGGACGATCTCAACATCGATCATCGAATCGCGCATCAAGCCGTCCTGACGGCGTGTCGGCCGCTTCCCGGCGCCTCGGTCCGCTCAATCTACGCGTTCGAAACGCCGTCGAGCACGGAATGGGCGGGTCCGACGGCGACGTTCCGTCCCAATCGCCATGTCGCGATCGACGAGGTTTGGACCGCCAAGGCGACCGCGCTCGAGGCCTATGCCGGCGAGATGCGGCCCTATCCCCATGCGCGCTCAGTCGAGGGGATCAAGGCGCTCGCGCAATGGCGGGGCGCCTCCGCCGGGGTTCAGATGGCCGAAGCATTCGAGGTCGTTCGGCAGGTCCGCTATTGATCCACCTTGTCCTTACGATGACGCAGTCCGTGAGTTGAGAGAGGTTTGCCATGATACCGCTGCCTGATTTCACCAAGGCCTTCGATTACGAAAACAATTTCTATCTTTCAGCGGACAAGACGCGTCTGTCCAAGGTTCTGGCCCACTACGAATTGTTCAAGATGACGGCGGAATTGCCCGGGCACATCGTCGAATGCGGCGTCTTCAAGGGGGTGTCGCTCGCCCGTTTCGCCATGATGCGCGACCTTTTCGGCAGCAATTTCTCGCGCAAGATCGTCGGCTTCGACATCTTCGGAAAGTTCCCCGAGGCCGGCTTGAAGGCCGACAAGAAGTACCGCGACCGTTTCGTCAAGGCGGCCGGCGATCAGTCGATCGCCGTCGACCAGATGATGACGGTGCTCAAGCACAAGAAGCTCGACGAAAACGTCGAGCTCGTCGCGGGCGATATCCTGAAGACCGTGCCGAAATATTGCGCCGACCATCCGGAGACGCGCATTTCGCTCCTCAATCTCGACACCGACATCTACGAGCCGGCCAAGGTCATTCTCGAATACTTCTGGCCGCGCATCGTGCCGGGCGGGGTTCTGATCCTGGACGACTACAACGCCTTTCCAGGCGAAACCAAGGCGGTCGACGATTATTTCAAGGGCAAAGCCAAGATTCGCAAATTCGGCTTCGCCATGACGCCCTGTTACGTCGTCAAGGAGAACTGAGCGCGTCATGACGAACTTTTCGCTTTCGGGCCGGAAAGCAGCGGTTGCGGGCGGATTTGGCAAGATTGGTCGCGGCGTCGTCGACGCGCTTATGGCCCAAGGCGCGGAAGTTTTCGTGCTCGACATTGAGGCGGCGCTGGCGGCCGACCGCAATGCGATTCCAAAAGGCGCCGAGTTCCGCGCTTTCGATGCGACCGATGTCGATGCCGCGATCAAGCGGATCGAAGCGATCGATACGGAAATGGGCGGGTTCGAAGTCTGGGTTAATTGCGCCTATCCGAAAACACCGGGCTGGGCCACGGGGCGGGAGGACGCCTCGGCTTCCGCGTTTCGCGGCGCGGTCGATGCCCAACTCACAGGCCCGGTATTGTTTGCCGAAACCATGGCCCGACGGATGGCTGAGCGAGGGCGCGGGTCGATCGTCCAGATCGGATCGACATACGGCATGGTGTCGCCTGATTTTCAGATGTACGAGGGGCTACCGATGGGGACGCCTTCGGCTTACTCGGCGGTCAAGGGCGGGCTGGTCGGCCACATGCGCTGGCTCGCCGGGCGCTACGGTCGTCAGGGCGTGCGCGTCAATATCGTTTGTCCGGGCGGAATAGAGTGGACGCAGCCCGAGGAGTTCAAGCGCCGCTACGGCGCCCGCACCATGCTCGGCCGTATGGCGCGCGGCCAAGAAATCGGCGGCCCCGTCGCGTTCCTGGCCTCGGATGCCGCAAGCTATGTCACAGGCGCGGTGCTGATGGTCGACGGGGGCTGGACCGCGCTTTGATATGAGGCTCGCCGACGACCTCCGCCTCGAAGGCGAAAGAGTTTATGCCGTGCCCTTCGCGGAACGACACCTCAACGATCCGGCCTATTTGTTCTGGCTTCGCGATTACGAGGTCATACGGTCGATGAATCTGCCGAGTTACTGGGAACCGGTCGCGTTCGAGACGATCAAGCGCTATGTCGAAGGCCAGATTGCCTCGCCGACCGATCAGTTTTTCGCTCTTTACGAAAAGGCGAGCGAAAGTTTCATCGGAACCTTGCGCGCCGCCTATATCGACTGGCGCACGCGCGAAACCAGCCTTGGAATCCTGATCGGCCCGCGGGAGATGTGGGGGCGGGGACTCGGCTCCGATGCCATTCGCATGCTCTGTCGCTACCTGTTCGATCAGGTCGGTTTGCGGCGCATCGAAGCCGGGCTCATGGGCTCGAACCGGGGCATGCTCAAGGTCTTCGAGCGTTGCGGCTTCAAGCTTGAGGGTCGCCTGCGCAACAAGGACCTCACGCGCGAGGGCGAGTATGTCGATCATCTTTACCTCGGTTTGTTCAGGGATGAATTTGGGGCCGTACTGACGGCCCAACGATAGGAAGGGTTTGATGAAAAACACTTGGCGATTCACTGGGAACGAACTCAAGTATCTTCGCGAAGTCATCGATTCGGGATTTGGATCGTCGACTTCGGGCAGCATGAACAATCGCTTCGAGCAAGCCTTCGCGGAGAAGGTCGGCGTCAAATATGCCGTCACCTACAATTCCGGGACCGGCACGTTGCAAGCCGCGCTTTATGCGCTGGGCGTCGGCTACGGCGACGAGGTGATCATCCCGCCGCTGACCGTGATCTCGAATTTCGATGTCGTGATCTCGCAGAACGCCATTCCGGTCTTCGCGGACGTGGACTACGAGACCTTCAACATGGATCCGAAGGACATCGAACGGAAGATCACGTCGCGAACGAAGGCGATCATGCCGGTCCCGCTTTACGGTCTGCCCTGCGATTGGGACGCGATCATGGCGATTTCGCGGAAATACAACATCCCCGTGATCAACGACGCAGCCCAAGCGCATATGTCGAAATACAAGGGCCGCGATCACGGACAGATCTGCCACATCACCAGCTACAGCCTGGAGAACTCGAAGCACATCACGACCGGAGACGGCGGCATCGTCGTCACCGACAATGAGGAATGGGCGACCAAGATGCGCAAGTTCGGCAGCCTCGGTTACGCTTCTTTGCCGGCCGCCGACGGGCGCATTCGTCGCGCCAAGGACATCTTCCAAGATCCTAAACACAAGCGTCACGATGCCTACGGCTACAATTTCCGCATGCCGGAGGTCGCGGCCGCGCTTGGACTTGGACAAATCGAGCGCGTCGACTGGTTTATCGACATGCGGGTCAAGATCGCCCGAATGTATCTCGACGTCATGAAGGAGTGCGACTATCTGGTGCCGCAAAAAGTGCCCTCCGACTGCGTCAATACATACTATACCGTCGGCGCGCGCTATGAGCGTACCGATGTCTCCTGGTACGACTTCCGGTCCAAATACATGGATTTTGGCGGCGACGGCGTCTACGCGGCCTGGGCTCTGATCTATGACGAAACGCTGTTCACCTCGAACGCATGGCGCAAACATTGTCCGCCGCTCTACGACAAACTCGACTATGAGCGCCCGATTTGTCCGGTCGCGGACCGCCTGCAACCCAAGCTCATGCAGTTCGTCAACAACTACGGCGGCGTCGACGAGGCCGCGCCGAAGGTCGAGGCGCTGCTCAAGACCATTCGTCATTTCAAGTAGGGATTCACGTGAAAACCGGAGCGATCATCCCCATTCGCCTGGCGTCCGAACGCTTGCCGGGCAAGGCGCTCAAGCCCATCCTCGGGCGCCCCGTCGTCCATCATCTGCTCGACCGCGTCACCGCCTCGCGTTGGGTGAAGTCCAAGAAAGACGCGGTCGTCTGCACGACCCAGGATTCTTCCGACGATGCGCTTGCGGCGGCCGTCGAGGCGTATGGCGCGAGCGTGTTCCGGGGATCGCGTGACGACATCATCGAGCGGTTCAACGCGGCGATTCGACATCATGGTTTCGACGCGGTGTTGCAGATCGACGGGGACGACCCGCTGACGGACACGCGCACCATGGATCGAACCATGGACGCGCTCCAAGCCGATCCGACGCTCGATATCGTCTATACTTCGGGGACGCCGTTCGGAATCGCGGCCAAGGCGTTCACCCGAACGGCGATGGACCACGTCTACAAGCACTACAAGACGACGGCCAACGACACCGGGTTCATGTATTTCTTTATGAAGACCGGTCTTTGCAAGGTCGGGACCATTGGGCCTGAGACGCCTGCCGAAACCCACAAGACGGCGCGCATCACGCTCGACTATCCGGAGGATCTCGAATTCTTTACCCGGGTGATCGAAGCGCTGCACAAGCCGGGGCGCGTTTTCACCTTGGGCGAGATGATCGCCTATTTGAACGCGCATCCGGAGGTCGTCGCCGTCAATTCCGGGATGAAGGAAAAATACGAAGCCCGGACGGCGGAGAAACTCGATCTTCAATACGTCGACGCCGCGGGGGCGGTACGACAAATTGTCGCCTGATAAACCCCGCTCTTTGATCATTCCCGCGGAGGCCTAGCCGTGAAATTCTGCTCTCATTGCGTCATGCCGTCGACCAGGCCGGACCTCGATCTCGATCCGGAGGGAGTCTGCGACGCCTGCCGGATGGCCGAACGCAAGATGGGAATCGGCAAGTTGCCGCCGATCGATTGGAAAAAGCGCGAGACGGATTTCGCCGAACTCCTGGACAAATGCCGGGGAACCGATCCGTCGAAATACGACTGCATCATCCCGGTCAGTGGGGGCAAGGACAGCACGTGGCAGCTGCATGTCGTCAAGGACATCTACAAGCTTCGACCGCTCTGCGTTTGCTTCGAGCCTACTCTGCCTACGGAAATCGGGCGGCAGAACCTGGACAATCTCCATCGCATGGGTGTCGATCTGATCGTCCACCGGCGCAATCCCATCGTCTATGAAAAACTCATCATCGAAGGCTTCAAACGCGTCGGAGACATGGAATGGGCGAACCATGTGGCGATCTGGAGCCTGCCCTATCAGTATGCCGTTGCCTTCGATATCCCCCTGATCGTTTGGGGGGAAGGGCGCATGGAGTTCGCCGGAAATTTCTGGATCGACGAAAAGCATCTCCGCGAGATGGACAATGATTGGATCAACGATTTCGGTGGATTGAACGGCCTACGGCCGACCGATCTGGTCGGTGCCGAGACGGGGATAAAGCTCGACGATCTCAAGCCCTATATGTTTCCTCCGAAGGAGAAGCTCGCAAAAGTAGGTGGCAACAAGGGCTGCGTCGGCGTATTTCTCGGCTTCTATTTCAATTGGGATGCGCGCAAGCAAGTCGAAGCGATCGAACCGCTCGGCTGGAAGCGGCGCACATCCCGGGTCGAGACGACATACGGCGATTTCGAGAAGCTCGACTGCCTGTCGATGAATCTCCACGACTACGTCAAGTACTGCAAATTCGGCTATGGTCGCGCCACCGACGACGCGAGCCGCGATCTTCGGCATGGCTACATCGACCGCGAGCAGGCGCTACGCCTTGTCGAGCGTTGGGATGGCCACTATCCGCAGGAGGCCGTCGCGCGATTCTGCTCGCATTTCAAGATGCCCAAGGAAGAATTCGACTCGATTTGCGATCAGTTCACCAATCGAGCCATCTTCGAAACGAAGGACGGAAAGTTTCTGCGCGATATCGACGGCAGTTTGGTCATGAAGCGCAAGTGGTTCGAAGCCCGGCGCAATCCGCGAGGCCCTGTCGCCTAGCCTTCATCGACGGTCATGGCCGATATCGTCATCGTAGACTACGGCGTCGGAAACCTCCGTAACGTCCAAAAGGCCTTCGAGCGGGTCGGCGAGCAGGCTGTAATTTCGAGCCGGCCCGATGCGCTCGCCGCGGCCAAGGGGCTCGTTCTTCCGGGTGTCGGGGCCTTTCGCGACGCCATCGGCAAGTTGCGGCAGTCGGGGCTGTTCGAACCGGTTCGGCAATTCGCCCTCGTGGATAAGAGGCCAGTTCTCGGCATATGCCTCGGCATGCAACTTCTGACCAAGGGCAGCGAAGAGGATGGATGGCAGGACGGACTGGGAATAGTTCGGGCGACCACGAAACTGATCCCGGCAGCCGAGAAGAACCTTCGATTGCCCCACATCGGCTGGAACTCCATCGACATCTTGCGACCGAGTTCGCTGTTCAAGGGTGTGACGAGTGGAACCGATGTCTATTTCGTCCACAGCTACCACGTCGTATGTGACGACCCGTCGATCGCGGTCGCGACGTGCGATTACGGCGGGCCGTTCGTTTGCGCCTATGAAGTCGGCAATGTCATGGCCGCGCAGTTTCATCCGGAAAAGAGCCAAGATGCGGGCCTGACGATGCTTCGGAATTTCGCGTCGGTCGTTGGAAAGCGTCCAGGATGCTGAAAGTCCGAGTCATACCGATCCTGCTCGTCAAGGATGGCGGCCTCAACAAACCGGTTCAATTCCGTCGTCCGCGAACGGTTGCCAGTCCGATATCGATCGTCCGCGTGTTCGAAGAACGGAAGGTCGATGAACTTATTTTGCTGGATATAGGCTGCTCTGGATACGATGAACCGGTGAACGCGGATTTCGTCCGCACGATGGCCGAGGAACTGACGGTGCCGCTTGCCGTGGGCGGCGGCATCAAGGACATCGAAACCATGCGCCGACTCATTGCGGCCGGCGCCGAAAAAATCGTCATCAATACGGCAGCCGTGGAAACGCCGGACATCGTGGCCGCCGGGGCAAGGCTCTTCGGTCGCCAGGCCATGGTGGTATCGATCGACGCCAAGAAGACCGACAAAGGCGATTACGAAGTCAGGACCAGGAACGGCACTCATCCGACCGGACTCTCCCCGGTCGACTGCGCGAGGCAGGCGGCAAAACTCGGCGCCGGAGAAATTCTGATATGCTCGATCGACCGCGACGGCACAATGACGGGCTATGATCTCGGTTTGTTGGGTTCGGTCGCCCGCGCCGTCGACATTCCGGTGATTGGAGCCGGCGGCGCCGGGTCGGTGCAGGATTTCGTCGACGCCGTGAAGATCGCGCAGGTGTCGGCGGTCGCGGCCGGAAGCATCTACCACTTCCGGCACGTTACGCCGCTCATGGTCAAGGTGGCTATGAGGGACGCCGGTATCCCCGTGCGACTTCCAATGGACTTAGGTCAATACACATGAGACGCGGCGGAACGGTCCTCTATTTCAATACCGCGGCGTGGGATCACGTTGTTACTCCTTTTGCCGGTTTGCTTAAGTCTCGACACGACATCGATACGGTCATGTTGACCAGCAAGGAATTGCTTTCAGAGCGGGTTCATTTTTTCGATCGTAGGGTTTTCAGGGAAATAATCGATTGGCGACCGGACCTCCGGTTTCGTCCGCCTGCCGAAATTCCCGATCACAAAGATCTCATCGATCGCGCCGACCAAATTGAGCGTATTCACGGATTTAGCATCGTCGACGTCATTCGAGCCGATCGCCATGTCGGAGCCGGGTTTGTGACGGGCGCCACCGGGTTCGTGTCGCGATATGCGCAAGGGGCGACGTTCGAGCAGTTGATGGACTTGGCCATCCGTATCTGCGAAAGGGCGTCCAATCTTTTGGATCGGTACCGTCCCCTTGCCATCATAGGGATGGCGGGGACCATTCACACGACCATATTGGTGAATCTTGCCGAGAAGCGCGGTATTCCGGTGCGGTTTCTCGGCGCTCCACGGCGTGAGAATTTATTTTTCTGGTGCGCCAACCGTTACGCTTGGCCGACTAATTTCGAGACCAACTACCGAAATGCGGTTTCCGCCGCCTCAACTTCCGAACGGAATCTCGATCAAGACCCTAAGAGACATGAGACTCCGACTAGAGCCGCGCAAGTGATTCGACAGAAATCGTCGCCGCCAGGAGTCGTTACGCTCCTTGGGATCTACTATCGGATTCTTCGATCTAATTGGAGGCAGATCTTGGGTTTGGCGTCGGGCGACGACTATGGCGCCTATAGCATTTCGAACAAATTGATCGTTGCATTTTATCGCTGGAGAGCCAGACGCGCCGCGGCGCGTCAGCAGCATATGCTCGGATCGATCCCAAGCGGCATTCCGACGGTGTTTTTTCCGCTTAGCATGGAGCCTGAGTCTTCGTTGATGGTTGAATCCCAAGGCTGCGACACCCAGCTAACGCCTATCGATTGGCTGGCCAAGACCATGCCGGCTGGGTGGCGGTTGCTGGTCAAAGAGCATCCGGCGATGGAGTTGCCCCGGCCCGAAGGGTTTTGGGAGCGAATTCGCGGCTATCCGAATGTCGTTGTGCTCGCAATGACCGAAAGCGCCGATGCGGCGGTACGGCGCTCGACCGCCGTGGCGATGATCAATTCCACGGTGGGGCTTCAGGCTGCGGCTCTAGGAAAGCCGGTCATATGTTTCAATCGAAATTTCATCGGCTCCGTGCTTCCCCACGTCATCCAAGCATTCTCGTACGACTCGACCCGCGCCGCTCTGCGGCGTATTCGGGATGACGACTTGCCGTCGATGCCGGAGCGGCAGAACGCGATGGTCGCGTATCGAGCTGCTTATGCCAAAGCGGAATTTCCCATAGGTGAGCCGGCGTTGCTCTCGGGCATACCGGGCACGAGCAACCCGGCCCTGGCGCTTATCGAGACAATTGTCGATACCTTCCTGGCGTCGATCGATGGCTCTGAGCATGTGGCCACCGTATGACAGCCTCTCGCTCAATCCCGCTCGCGGTTCCGGACCTTCGCGGCAACGAAACGCGATATCTCGCGGAATGCGTGGCGGACAATTGGGTCTCGACCGCCGGGCCCCGCGTCGTCGAAATGGAGAATCGCGTTGCCGCGCTGACCGGTCGCCGCTTCGCCGTCGCGACCGTGAACGGGACGACCGCCATTCAACTAGCGCTTACCGCATCCGGGGTTCGGCCCGGCGACTTGGTTATCGTCCCGGACTGGACCTTTGCCGCCTCCGCCGCCGCGATTTATCATGCCGGGGCTGAGGCCTATTTCGTCGATGTATCGGCGGAAAGCTGGACGATCGATCCGAACCTTATCCGCGAGGCGCTGAAGCATGCGCCGAGAAAGGTGGGAGCGGTGCTGGCGGTTCACGCCTGCGGACATCCTGCGGATATGGATCCCATTCGAGCGGCGTGCGACGCGGCGGGTGTTCCGCTCCTCGAGGATGCCGCGGGCGCGATCGGCGCCCGCTACAAGGGCCGCCCCGCTGGTTCATTCGGCGATGCGGCGATTTTCAGCTTCAACGGCAATAAAACGGTGACTGCCGGGGGCGGCGGGATGGTGATGACGGATGACGAACGCATCGCAAAACGCGTTCGGCATCTATCGACGACGGCGAGGATCGGCGCGAATTACGAGCACGACGAGGTCGGTTTCAATTTTCGCATGACGAATTTGAACGCCGCCGTGGGCGTCGCGCAGCTCGAGCGCCTGGACGAAATGATCCGCGCCAAAAAAGCCATCGCGGATCGCTACGACTGGGCAATCAAGAATCGATCCGATCTCGCGGCGATGCCTCGCATGCCCTGGGCCGACAGCAGTTGTTGGCTTTATAACTTGCGGACGAGTTCGCCCGATGCGGCGCGGTCATTGGTCGCTCATTTGAATGCGCGACAAATCGAAGCGCGGACATTTTGGCTGTCGCTGTCGGCCCAGAAGCCCTACGCGGCGGCGCCTCGGCTCTTGAGCGGCGTGGCGGAGCGATTGCTCTCCGGGCGCTGCGTATCGCTGCCGTGCTCAAGTCACTTGGGCGCCGCCGATCAGGCGCGCGTGATCGAAGCGGCCAATGATTGGCGTTCCGCATGAAATTTCTCCTTGTCGGAGCGGGAGGTCATGCCAAGGCGATCGTCGAAACACTTCGGGACCGAGGGCATCGGATCGAGGCCTATGTAGATCCCAGGAAATCGGATTGGCTCGACGCTCGTCACGTCGCCCACGAGGACGGCATCGAGGATCGCCGTCTTGCCGTGGTCCTAGGTATCGGCGGCGTGACACCCAGCGCGCTCGTTCGTCGCGTTGCGATCCTCGATCGGTATCTGAAGCGCGGCTTCAAGGCCCCGCCGGTGGTTCACAAATCGGCGGTGATTAGTCGGACCGCCGAATTGGATCACGGGACCGTGGCGCTCGCGGGGGCGATTCTTCAACCCGCCACGAACATTGGGCGCGCGGCGATCATCAATACCCGCGCCGTCGTGGAGCACGATTCGAGCGTGGGCGCCGGATCTCACATTGCGCCGGGCGCCGTCGTGCTTGGGGGCTGTGCGGTGGGATCCTGCGCCATGATCGGCGCGGGATCCGTTGTGCTACAGGGGGTGAAGGTTCCCAACCGCACAATTGTCAAGTCGACTTCGCTGTGGCTTGGCTAGGGCCAAAAACGCAAAGAGGGAGCGCCATGAAATTCACGAAGGATGGAAAGCCCTATGTTATCGCCGAACTTGGCGCGAACCATAACGGCGACATGGGGCTCGCGCGGCGTCTCATTCGAGCCGCCAAGGATGCCGGGGCCGATTGCGTCAAATTTCAATCTTGGGACGTAAACCTGTTCGCCAAGGAAGTTTACGACAAAAACGACTTTAACCCCGACCGCCCAAGCGGCGAACCGAGTTTGCGCGAAACCATGGAACGCTATGCCATGACGCCGGCAAAGCTGCGGGAAATGGCGGCATTTGCCCGCGAGATTGGCATCGACTGCGCCTCCACGCCTTTCGAGGTCGAGCAAGTCGGCGTTCAGGTCGAACTCGGAGCTCCGTTCATGAAAATAGCGTCGATGGATGTTGTGAACGATCATCTATTGACCGCGGCGGCGAGAACCGGAAAGCCGATCCTGCTTTCGACGGGCTTGGCGGAGTTGGGAGAAATCGAGCACGCGCTAGGCACGCTTGAAGTACATGGGGCGACCGATATCGTGGTTCTGCATTGCGTCGCGCTCTATCCCCCAAAGGACGAAGAAGTGAACCTTCGCAACATGGCGACGCTCGCGCGGGCTTTCGGCAGGCCGGTGGGATTCTCCGATCATACGATTGGGGCTGAGGCAGCCCTGGCCGCCGTTGCTTTGGGTGCCGTGGTCATAGAAAAACACTTCACATTGGACAAAAATATGGCGGGCTGGGATCATTCGATATCGGCCGACCCGCCGGAGCTCAAGGCGATTGTCGACGGCGCCAAGCGCATCCATGCCGCGTTGGGTTCGGAACGGCGGATCGTCACCGAACGCGATGCCGCGCAGCGCAGAAATTTCCGCAGAAGCGTGGTGACTGCGAAGGCGCTCAAGAAAGGCGATCGAATCTCCCTCGATCACCTGACATATCGGCGGCCGGGTACGGGGATCGAGCCAAACCACGCGCACGAACTCGTCGGCATGGTTGCCGCGCGGGATATCCCCGACAACACGCTCCTCAAAATGACGGATTTGCAGATTGCCGGTTAGATTGTGGCCAAGATCGCGATCTGTACGTCGCTCTACGAGGCCGGACGGAGATTCCTGCCGGATTTTCTGACG
>Ga0233425_10006486_pt1 | contig 17297 bp, 2 predicted proteins | sample Watercolumn_Towu_2_FD_181712 | JGI IMG/M metagenome (GOLD analysis project Ga0233425, IMG submission 181712) | Freshwater microbial communities from Lake Towuti, South Sulawesi, Indonesia - Watercolumn_Towuti2014_140_MG | ecosystem: Environmental > Aquatic > Freshwater > Lake | place: Indonesia... | reverse complement strand
TCGCCTTCTCGAGCGCCGTCGCGGCCTGGTCGTGCCGGCCGAGGTCGGAGCACACGGTCCCGAGGCTGCTGAACGCGGTCGGGTGATCCGGCTGGATCTCGACGAGCCTGGCCAGGATGGCTGCCGCGTCCTCGAGCCGCTCCAGGTTCTCGTACACCGTGGCGAGGGCGAGGAGGCAGTCGGGGTCGTTCGGGTCGTCTTCGTGGGCGTGCCGGAGCGGTGCGAGCGCGTCCTCGTGCCGCCCCAGCGAGAAGAGCTGGAGCCCGAGCTGCCGGTCCTCCTTCGCGTCGAGCGATCGGAGGCCGCCGAGCTCGGAGAGCTGCTCGACGGCCAGCTCGGCCTGGCCCGATGACTCGTACAGCCTGGCCAGCGCCTCGCGGAGCTCGGCCCGATCGGGCCGGAGGCGGACCACCTCGCGGAGCGTCGTGATCGCATCCTGATGTCGCGCGAGCTTCGTGTACACGTGCCCGAGGCCGGAGAGCACGTCGATCCTCGCGTCGACTGAATCGTCCGACGAATCCCCGTGGAGCGAGAGCGCGGACTCGAAGGTCCGCGCGGCATCGTCGTACGCCCCGGCCGCGGCATAGGATTCGCCCAGGAAGACCCAGGCGCGAGGGTGGTCGCGCCGGATGTCCAGCGCGCGTCTGGCCAGGTCGATGCCCTGCTGGATCCGGCCTTCGGCCCGGCAGCACCTGGCCATCTGGAGATAGAGGTCGGGCTCGTCGGCCTGGTACCTGGTGGCCTCGTCGTACGCGGCCAGCGCCTCGCCCCACCGCTCCTCTCGGAACAGCCCGTCCGCGATGCCGCGATGGAGCTGGCCGAGACAGCGGACGGCCGCCTGGTCGCGCACGCCGGCAGCGACGGCGCGCTCGAGCGCGTCGAGCGCCTCGGACACGTCGCCCAGGCTCGCCGCGGCCATGCCGAGCTCTCTGAGCGCCGGGGCAGACTCGGCATCGAGCTCGAGCGCGCTCCGCGCCGCGTCCCTGGCCCTGTCGTGGCGTCCGAGCCGGGCGAGGGCCGCGGCGAGCTCCACGCGGGGCGCGGGGTCGCCCGGGAGCGCCGCGACCGCGGCGACGAGCCGCTCGGCGCTCTCGCGGTGCTTGTCCAGGCGACCGTAGAGGCCGCCGAGCGCGCGATGCGCCCGCCCGTCGTCCGGCCGGAGCTGGATCAGGTCTTCCAGGACCGCCACTCCGGCCGTGGGCGGCTCGAGCTCGACGGCCACATCCACGAGTAGAGCCGCCGCGTCGTCGTGGTCGGTCTCGATGCGGACGACTCGCAGGAGCCGTTGCGCAGCCTCCGAAGTCCGCCCGAGCGCGCGGAACGACGCCGCGGCGTCGAGCAACGCGTCGACCGAATCGACCTTCTTCGCCAGCGCGCGTTCGAACATCTCGACCGCCTTGTCGTGGCGGTTCCAGGACGCGAAGACCCGGCCCAGGACCTCGGCGATGCCGGGGTCGTCGGGTGAGAGGTGGAATGCGGTCTGGGCCGCGGCCGCGGCCTCGGGGACCCGGTCGATCCGCATGTAGGCGCGCGCGGCCTCGAGCAGCTTCACAGGGTCGCTCGGACAGCATGCGACGCACTGGCGGAGCGATGTCGACGCAGTCTCCCTGTCTTCGGCTTCGGCAGCCTCCATCGCTCGTTCGAGATGGAGCGCGCCGAGCTTCTCCATGACCTCGTCGTCCGGATGTCCGAGCTCGACCGCACTGGTGAGGCTTGCGATGGCCTTCTCGTGCAGGCCGGCCTCGGCGCAGAGCAGCCCGAGCATCGCCTGGGCCCGCTGGTCGTCAGCGCGCAACCTGACGAGGTTCTCGAGCGCTTCGATGCGCTCCGGGACCTTGTCGAGGACGTCCCAGACTTCAGCGAGCACCTGGAATGCCTCGGCCGAGGACGCGATCTCGATGCTTCGCTGCACGGCTTCCGCGGCCTCGGCGGGTCGATCGGCCGCGAGCAGTGCCCGGCCGAGCTCGAGCCATGCCTGGCCGTGGCGCGGGTGCTGCTCGAGCGCGGTTTGCAGCGGTTCGACGGAGTCGGCGAGACGGCCGAGCCTCGTGTACGCCTCGACGAGCTCGAGGACGCAGCCCATCTCGTGTGGTGCGGACTCCACCGCCCGCTCGAGCGCGGCAAGGCTCTCCTCGTAGCGGCCCAGCGATTTCTGGATCTTGCCGAGGGTCTCCTCCTCGGCCGGCGTCAGGGGACGCAACCGAGCGAGACCGACGAGCGCTCCGACGACCTGCTCGCCGTTGCCGAGCCGCTCGTGGATACGGGCGAGCTCGATCAGCGGTTCCTGGGCATCGGAACGCACGGCGGAGGCTTTCTCGAATGCCTCGGCGGCCTCGCGCGGCAAGTCCAGCGCGGTCATGGCGCGGGCCATGCCGACGAGCGCGTCGTATGCGTCCTCATCGATCGCGAGCGCGGCCTGATACGCTTCGACTGCGTCCCAGAGGCGGTCGTCGCCCACGGAGAGCGCGTCGCCGAGCGCGAGCCAGAGGACCATGCTCGCCGGGCACGCCGTGGTGCCCTCGCGCAGCGCGTCGATGGATTCCTGACGCGCCCCTGCCTGCGCATAGGACTCGCTCAGGAAGATCCACGTGTCCGCGTGGCTCCCGGCCTGCTTCAGACCCTTGCGAGCGACGTCGATCCCTTCCTGGATCCGCCCCTGCGCACGACAGCAGCGCGCCATCTGGAGGTAGAGGACGGGGTCGTCGCCCTGGAACCGTTCGGCCTTCCTGAAGGCCGCGAGCGCGTCGGCCCAGCGTTCCGCCGACATCAGCTCCTCGGCCGCGGCCCGGTGGAGCGCGCCGAGCTTCGCGGCGATCTCGCGATCGGCCGGGTCGTCGGCGATGACCTTCTCGAGGGCCTCGATGGCCTCGTCCGAATGTCCGAGCTCGGCCTCGGCGAGGCCGAGGGCTCGCAGAGCCAGGACATCGTCGGACGCGAGGTCGAGCGCATGGAGCGCAGAAGCCTCCGCGTCCTGGTGGCGGCCGAGCCGTGCGTACGTCTCGGCCAGCTCCACCCGCAGCGCCGCCGCGTCGGGCATGACCTCGACCGCGGCAGCGATCTGCTCGGCGCCCCTGGCGAGGCTCCCGGCCTCGATGTGGAGCTGTCCGAGCCTGTGGAGAGCGGCGCCGTCGCGTGGCCTGAGTCGTACCAGGTCCTCGAGAACCGCGATCCCTTCGTCCCGGTCCACGAATTCGCCCGCCGCGTCAACCAGCAGCATCGCGGCCTTGTCATGGTCGGCGTCGAGCCGGAGCACGCGCAGGAGGCGCTGCGCCGCGTCGGAGAGCCGACCGAGGGCTCTGAAGCCATGAGCCGCGCCGAGCAGCGCGGACACGGAATCGACCCGGATCTTCAGGGCCCGTTCGAACATCTCGACGGCCTGCTCGTGGTGGCCGCGGGCCGAGAAGAGGCGGCCGAGCAGCTCGATCGTGTCGGGATGGTCGGGCCGACGGTGCAGCGCGGTCTGCGCAGCCGTGATCGCCTCGGACAGCAGCTCGAGGCGCTCGTAGCCACGCGCCACCTCGAGCAAGAGCGCCGCGTCATCGGGCGCGCAGTCCATGCAGCGCCGAAGCGAGCGCGCCGCATCGAGGTCTTCGCCAGCCGTGGTTCGGCGCCTGGCTTGCTCGAGATAGAGCTCGCCCAGGGTCGGAACGAGCGATACCTCGGACGAGCCGAGGTCACGCGCTGTCTCGAGCGAGTCGATGGCCTGGTCGGTGAGCCCTTCCTTGACGCACGCGAGCCCGAGCTCCTCGTGGGCTCGCGGGTCGTCCGGACGGAGCCGCGCGAGCTGCCTGAGCGCCTCGATCCGCTCCGTCGCGCGCCCGATGTGCTCCCAGCACGTTGCCAGCAAGGCGAACGCCTCTGCTCCGGGCTCCGACTCGGTGCTCTGCCGCAGCGCCTTCGCGGCCTCGGCATGCTGGCCAGCGGCCATGTACGCACGTCCCAGCTCGTAGGCAGCCCGGGCATGGCCCGGGTGATGACCGAGCAGCGCCACCAGTGGCGCGACCCCCTGCGCGAGGAGGCCGAGCTTGTCGTACGCCGCCACGAGCTCGAGCACGCGGCCCGCGTCGCCGGGCGCGGCCTCGACCGCTCGTTCGAGAGCCTTGACGCTCTCTTCGTACCGGCCGAGGGACTGCTGGAGCACGCCGAGGGTCTCCTGTTCCTCGGGTGTCAAAGGCCTGATCGTGGCCAGCGCGAGGAGCGCATCCACGGCGCGGTCGCTCTGGCCGAGCAGGCGATGGAGCCGGGCGAGCTCGACGCGCGGTTCCTCGGCCTCTGGCCGCACCGCGGCGGCTTTCTCGAACGCGGTGATGGAACGTCGCGGATCGTCGAGGTCTCTCAGCATCCGACCGGCGCCGGTCAGAGCTTCGGTGCACCGCCCGTCGAGGTCGAGCGCGTCTTCGTACGCGCCGAGCGCGTCCTCGGCGAGCCCCTGCTCCTCCAGCGCGGCCCCGAGCGCGAGCCAGAGCTCGATGTCACCGTCACATGCCTCGGTGCCGGCGCGGAACGCGGCGACGGCCTCGGGCAGTCGAGCAGCGGACCGCAGGCTCCGGCCCAGGGCCAGGTGGAGCGTCGCGTCCGCCGGTGCGAGACGCACGGCGTTCCGGTACGCCTCGGCCGCGCCGGCCGGGTCGTCGCGGTCTCGGAGCCCGTCACCCCGTGCCCGGTAGAGCCTCGTCAGAGAGACGCCGACGTCGGCGAGGCCCGGGTCGAGCGCGTGAGCCTCTTCCAGGGCGTCGATGGCTTCGTCGTCGCGGGCGAGGCGTTCGAGCGCGACCGCGAGATCCCGGAGCACGTCGACGGTCGCCCCATCGACTTCGATGGCCCGCTCGAGAGCGATCACGGCCTCGGCGAACCGCTCGAGCCGGACGCAGACAGAGCCGAACATGCCGCTGGCCCGCGGGTGGTCGGGCCGGCGCCGGACGAGCTTCTGGAACGTGGTGGCCGCCTCGTCGATGCGGCCGACCTGGTCGAATGATCGAGCGAGCGCGAAGAGGGTGTCCGGGTCTGTCGGGTCCTCGGCATGCGCCCGCTCGAGCGGACCGACCGCGTCACGGAAACGCTCGAGCTCGAAGAGCCGCATCCCGAACTGCCGGTTCTCGCCCGTGTCGAGCGACCTGAGCTCGCGAAGTCTCGCGAACGTTTCAATCGCCAGCTCGGATCGCCCGGTCGCCTCGTACTCGTGCGCCAGGTCCTCGAGGATGTCGGCACGCTCGGGACGCTGCTCCACCGCAGCGCGGAGCGCATCGATCGCCTCATCATGGCTCCGGAGCTTGGCCGCGGCCGCGCCGAGCCCTGCGAGGGCCTCGAACCGGTCGGCCTGGACACTCAGCGCGCTGCGGAACGCGTCGGCCGCGTCGTCGTGACAACCGGCCGAGGCGAACGATTCACCGAGGAAGATCCACGAATCGACGTGCTCGGAATCACGTGTGATCCCGGCTCGGGCGTGGTCGATCCCGTCCTGGATCCGGCCGAGAGAGCGGGAGCAGCGCGCCATCTGGAGAGTGATGCCCGGGTCGTCGCTCCGGAAGCGAAGGGCGCGGCGATAGGCCTCGAGCGCGTCCTCCCATCGTTCGGCCTCGCGCAACGCGTCGGCTTGGCCGAGGTGCAACGTCCCGAGCTCGGCCCGGATCGCCTGGTCGGCCGGATACTTGACCACGGCACGCTCGAGCGCCTCGATCGCCGCCGCCGAGTGGTCGAGCGCCGACTCGGCAAACCCGAGCTCGCGGAGAGCATCTGCGTTGCCCGGATCAATGTCGCAGGCATCCTCAGCCGCGTCGCGTGCGTCGGCGAAGCGCCCCATCTCCGAGTAGGCCGCGGCCAGCTCGATCCGCGGCGCCGGGTCCTTGGGCGACGCCTCGGCCGCGGCAGCGAGCTTCGAGGCACCCTCGCGATGCCTCCCGGCGCGGGCGAGGAGACGCCCGAGCTCGAGGAGCGCGCGACCGTCCTGCGGCCGGACCCGGACCGCGGTCTCGAGCAGCTCGATCGCCCGCTCCGGGCTCTCGAGAGCGTGTGCCACCTCGAGGAGAACACCCGCGGCCTCCTCGCTCTTCGGTGCGAGCTGGACGGCGCGCTTGACCTGCCGTGCGGCGTCGTCGAGACGGCCGAGCGCCCGGTACGCACCGGCCGCGCCCAGGAGCGCGACGACCGAGTCGATCCGTTTCGACAGCGCGAGCTCGTACATCTCGGCTGCCCCTGCGGGGTCGCGGAGATCGGCGCGAATCGCGCCGAGGAGCTCGGCCGTGTCCGCGCTCTCGGGCTTGCGCGTGAGAGAGCCACGAGCGGCGTCCGACGCCTCCGGCAGCATCCCGAGCCGGTGGTAGCAGCGCGCGACCTCGTACAGGATCTTCGCCTCGTCCGGCCGGTGCTCGAGGCAGCGGCGCAGCGCGGCGACGGCGGTCTCGGGCTGTCCGTGCGCCGTGTCGCGGCGCGCGACCTCGAGGTACAGCTCGCCGAGCGTCGGAGCGATGTCCGGGTCGTCGGAGCCGAGCTCGAGGGCTCGCTCGAGCGCGGAGATGGCCTTCTCGGTGAGCTCTTCCTCGTCGCAGGCGAACCCCAGCGTCTCGTGTGCCGCGACGTTGTCGGGACGGAGGGCGACGAGGTGCTCGAGCGCATCGATCTGTGCGCCGAGGTCGCCGAGCCGCTCGTGACAGGCCGACAGGAGCTCCCAGCCCCGGGCTTGTCGTGATCGATCGAGTCGCTCGCCGTCGTCACCCTCGTCCTCGGATGCCTCGAGGGCCTGGGCGAGCGCGACGGCCGCGGCGTCATGTCGCATCGCCGCCACGTACGCCCGGCCGAGCTCGAACCTCGCGAGCCGATGTTCCAGCCGTGTGGCGAGGAGCGCCTCGAGAGGGCCGACAGCGTCGGCGAGCCGGCCCGCCCGATCGAGCGCAGCGGCGAGGTCGAGCACGCACTCGGCGTCGCCCGGATCGACGGAAACGGCGTGCTCGAGGGGCTCGAGGCACTCCTCGTGGCGACCCGCCGCGAAGAGCAGCAGACCGAGACGTCGCTGCTCCTTCGACTCGAGCGGGCGAGCCGTCCGCAGGCTCAGGAGCGCCTCGATCTCGCGTTCGCTCCGGTCGGCGGACCGGTGGAGGCGGGCGATCTCCTCGTGAAGGTCGGCCCGCTCGGGCCGGAGGACGACCGCGGCCTGGAACGCCTCGACCGCGCCGTCCGGGTCTCCGAGCTTGACGCAGGCCCATCCGAGCCCGATCTGGGCCTCGAGCTCGTTCGCGTCGAGGTCGATCGCCTTCCGGAACGCGCTCACCGCGTCAGTGAATGCGCCCGCCGCGGCGAAGGACTGGCCGAGGAAGACCCAGGCGGCGACCCGGCTCGCATCCAGATCGATGCCTCGACGCGCCAGGTCGATGCCCTGCTGGATCCGCCCCAGCGAGCGCGAGCAGCGCGCCATCTGGAGAAAGAGGTCCGGGTCGTCGGCCTGGAACCGTTCGGCCTGGCGGAAAGCCGCGAGCGCCTCGTCCCAGCGTTCGTCTTCGAGTAGATCCTCTGCGACTCCGCGGTGGAGCCGGCCGAGCCGGTCGGCGATCTCCGCGTCCGGCCCCTCGGCCACGACACCCTCGAGCGCCTCGATCGCCTCATCGACACGCCCCAGCGCGGCGAAGGCGATCCCGAGCGCACGGAGCGCCCGGACGTTGCCAGGTGCGAGCTCCAGCGCTCGAGCGGCGGTGGCGGCGGCTTCTTCGTCGCGGTCGAGCCGCGACAGGACCTCGGCGAGCTCGGTCCGGGGTGCCGCGTCAGTGGGCAGGGCCTCGGCAGCCGCCGCGATCCGATCGGCGGCTGCCTCGTCGTCACCGATCTCAGCGTACAGGCCGCCGAGCACGTGCAGCGCCGCGCCGTCGCCAGGCCTGATCCGGAGCATCTCCTCGAGCGCGTCGATGCCGGGATCCGGCGGGTCGAAGGTCGAGGCGACCTCGATCAGAGTGGCCGCGGCCTCGTCGTGGGCCGGATCGAGCCGCAGGACCCGGAGCAGCCGGAGCACTGCGTCTGCCGGGCGGTCGAGGCCCCGGTAAGCCCGCGCCGCGCCGACGAGCGCGGACACGGAGTCCACACGAGCCGCCAGGGCGCGCTCGAACATCTCGGCCGACGCCGCGTGCTGTCCCCAACCGGCGAGGACCACCCCGAGGAGCTCGGCCGCGTCCGCGTCCTCCGGCGCGAGCCGGAGGACCACGCGAGCCAGGGCCTCGGCCTCGGAGGGCATGTCGATGCCGTGGAAGGTGCGCGCCACCTCGAGCAGGGTCCGAGCGTCGTCTCCGGCGTTTTCGGCGCAGCGTCTCAGGGCCGTCGCGGCGGGCTCCCGCTCGCCGTTCGCGATCTGCTGCCTCGCCAGGTCGAGATAGAGTCCGGCCAGGACGGACGCGAGATCGGGGAGCGACGAGCCGAGCTTCCGGGCCTGTTCGAGCGCGGCGATCGCCGGTTCCGTGCGGCCCTCGACGCGGCATGCGGTGCCGAGGTCTTCGTGGGCAGCGAGGTCGTCGGGGCGGAGCGTGACGAGGTGCTCGAGTGCGTCGATCCGGGCGGCGGCCGAACCGAGGCTCGCGTGACATGCGGCGAGCAGCTCCCAGGCTCGAGCCCGTGTCGCGTCGTCCAGGATCTGACCAGATCGGTCGAGCTCGTCGTCCTCGCCTGGATGAGGCTCCAGCGCCGGCTCGAGGCACCGGGTCAACGCGGCAACCGCGTCGGCGTGCCGGTGCGTCGCGGCATACGCGCGGCCCAGCTCGAACCGTGCCAGCGAGTGGTCCTGGTGGTGGCTCAGCAAGGCTTCGAGCGGTCCGATGCCCGCGGGCAGGCGGTCGAGCTCGTCGTAGGCCCTGACGAGCTCGAGCACGCATTCGATGTCGTGCGGCCGGGCCTCGACGGCCCGTTCGAGGGCCCGCGCGCTGTCCGCGTGTCGGCCCAGCGAGCCCTGGAGCAGGCCGAGGTCGGCTTGCTCGTCCGAGGTCAGTGGCCTCAGTCGTGACAGCGAGGTGAGGGCGTCGACGGCGTCCTCCGCGTTGCCGAGCAGCCCATGGAGTCGGGCGAGCGCGACCAGGGGTTGCTCCGCCGCGGGCCGCGCGGATCTCGCTCTCTCGAATGCCTCCACCGCTTCCCGCGGCAGCTCGAGCTTCTCCTTGACTCGACCGAGCCCTTCGAGAGCGTCGGAGTCGGCCGGGGCGACCGCGAGCGCGCCGGAGTACGCCTCGACCGCCTCGTCGAGATCCTCGAACTCCTCGAAGATGCTCCCCATCTCGAGCCGCAGACCGATGGCTTCCGGGCACGCCCCGATCCCGGTACGCAGCGCGTCGAGCGCCTGCTGGACCTGCCGTGCGGACCGGAGGCTCCGGCCCAGGACGAGGTGCAGCCCGTCGTCCGCGGGCGCGAACCGCAAGGCGTTCCTGAAGGAGTCCGCCGCGCCTGCGAAGTCGGCACGGCCGCCGAGGTCCGTGCCTTGAGCTGTATAGAGCCGGGCCAGCATGCCGCGCACGTCGTCCAGCGTCGAGTCGAGCGCGTTCGCCCGTTCCAGCGCCTCGAGCGCGGCGTGGCGCCGGCCGAGCTCTGCGTGCGACAGCCCGCACCAGCGAAGCGCCTGGGCGTCGTCGAGGCTCGCAGCCATGGCCGACGTCGCCGCGCCGAGCGCATCGTCGAACCGGCCGAGCGCGTGCAGTCCGGCCGCGAGCGCGGTGAGGCGTCCCGCGTGGTCGGGCGTCTGACGCAGGAGCTTGCGCACGACCGCGACGCTCTCCTCGTGCCGGCCGAGCCGCGCCAGGAGCCGCGCGACGTCGTCGCGCACCGTGAGGTCCTCCGGCACCAGTGGTGCGAGCGACTCGTACGCCTTGGCCGCCTCGTCGAGTCGGCCGAGCGACTCGAGCGTCTGCGCCCTGAGCCGATGCGCCGTCGCGCACGTCGCATCGAACTGGACGGCGCGGCCGAAGGTCGCGGTGGCCTCGTCGAGCTGGCCGAGGGCGCGCTGCGCCTGGCCGAGCCCGACGAGGGCGTCGATCGCGTCGCGCTTGCGGCCGAGGGCGCGCTGGAACGAGCTCGCGGCGTCGGCGTGCTTGCCGGCCGCGGCGAACGAGCCGCCGAGGAGCACCGCGGTATCGACGGACTCCGGCTGCAGCACAAGCGCGGCCTGACACGCGTCGATTGCGGCGTCGTAGCGTCCGATCCCGTGGAACCCGCGAGCCGCCGCGACCGCGAGGTCCGCGTCGTCGGGGCACAGATCGCGGCACCGTGCGAAGCCCGCCGCGGCGGCCGCGGCGTCGCCGTTCGCGTTCGCCTGTGCCCGGGCCAGCCAGAGCTCGGCCAGACGTCGAGCGACCTGTCGAGCGTCGGGGTCTATCTGGTGCGCCCGCTCGAGAGAGGCGATCGCGTCGTTCGAGCGGTCGACCTCGATGTAGGCCAGCCCGAGCTCGCGGTGCACGGCCGCGTCGCCTGGCAGGAGCCGGGCGATCGCCTCGAGGGCCGAGCATCGCTCGGACAGCTTGCCGATCTCGCCCCGCGATCGGGCGAGCACCTGCCAGGCCTCGACGTCGTCCGCGACCGATCCGACGAAACGACCGAGCGCGTCCGCCGCCTCGGCGTGGCGTCCGAGCGCAGCGCGGGAGAGCCCGAGCTTCCGGAACGCGAGGTCGTGATCGGGTCGAAGCCCCACGTAGGTCTCGAACGCGCTCACGCACGGGACCAGGTCGCCGGTGGCCTCGAGGGCCAGCGCGAGCGCCCAGAGCGCCTCGGCGTCGTCCGGACTGGCCTCGAGCGCGTGCTGGAGCGGCTCGATGGCATCCGCGTGATGCCCGCGACCGGCGTGGAGCAGGCCGAGCCGCCGGTCCTCCTCGGGTGTCAGCGACCGGAGCCGCCGGAGGTCGAGGAACGCCGCGATCGCCTCTGCCGGCTGGCCGAGCTCCTCATGCAGGCCCGGGAGCTCCGCGCGGACCTCGACCGCGCCGGGCGCGACCGCGAGCGCGGAACGGTATGCGGTGACAGCATCGGCGGGTCGCCCGTGGCGCACATACGCTCGGCCGAGCTCGACCTGCGCCTCGAAGCACCCGCCGTCGCAGGCCACGGCTTTCCGGAAGGCCTCGAGCCCGTCGTCCTCGTATCCACCATCGGTGTAGACCTGGCCAGTCAGCAGCCACAGGTCCACGTGCTCGCCCGCGGCCGCGATGCCGTTCCGCAGGGCGTCCAGCGCCTGTTGCGGCAAGCCGAGCGCGCGGAAGCAGCGCCCGACGGCGAGGTGGAGGTCGTGCGCGTCATCGTGGAACCGGAGCGCGGCCTGGTACGCTTCCACGGCCGCCGGGAGCTGCTCGTGAGCCTCCAGCCGCGCGCCGCGGGAGCGGTACAGCCGCTCGAGGCGCTCCGGCACGTCGGGCTGCGTCGAGCCCGCGACCAGGGCTTGCTCGAGCGACGCGATCGCGTCGTCGTCGCGTCCGAGCTCGTCGCAGGCCCAGCCGCGAAGCCGCAGCGCCGCGGCGTTGCTGGGCTCGAGCGCGAGCACGGCCTCGACGCGCTCGATGCACGCCTCCGGTCGACCGAGCCGGACGAGGCACTCGGCCAGGTCGATGGCCGCCCTGGTGTTCTTCGGGTCGGCTCGCACCGCGCCGGACAGGGGCTCGACCGCAGCGTCGTAGCGTTGCAACGCGAAGAGGGCCAGGCCGAGACGTTCCAGCGCGCCGGGGAACCCGGGCGCCTCGCGCACGAGGTTCTGGAGCGGGCCGATTGATGCCTCGGTGTCCCCGAGGCGCTCGTACCCGGCCGCCAGCGCGGACAGGTACTCAGCGTTGGCCGGCTTCTGCCGGACCGCGCGCTCGAGCGCCTCGACGCACTCCTCGTCGCGTCCGAGCTCGCGCAGGCAGGTGGCGAGGTGCCAGTTGGCCTCGTGGTCCAGGGGCTTGTGCCTGACCACGACGGAGAAGCAGCTCGCCGCGTCGGAGAGGCGGCGCTCCTGCTCGTGGAGCTTGCCGAGCTCCCAGTGGGCCTCGACCGACTCGGGCTTCTTCGAGATCGCCTTCTTGAGGGCCTCGACGGCTCCCCCGGTGTCCTCGAGGCGGATCCGGGCCGAGGCCAGCCCGAAGAGCGCGTCGAAGGTCTCGCCGCCGAGCTTCATCAGGTGCTCGTACGCCTCGGCGGCTCGCTCCGGCGCACCCGTGAGCGCGTAGAGCTCCGCGAGCATCGCGGCCAGCATCAGGTGGCTCGGCCGGATGGCGAGACCCACGCGGGCGGCATCGATGGCCTCGGCGTGCTTCTCCTGCTTCTGGTACGACCGCGCGATCTCGAGGCACAGGTCGGGGTCGCTCTTCTGGAACCGCCGCGCCTGCTCGAGGAGCAGGACGGCGCGTCCGTGCTGCCCCTGGGCCGTCTCGCGTAGGCCCGCCTTGCGGTAGAGGTTGCCGAGGGCGATGGGCACGTCGTCGAATGATGTGTCGAGCGCGAGGGTCTTCTCGAGGGTCTCGATGGCCTGGGTCTCGCGCTCGAGCTTGACGTACCCGTGCCCGAGCTTGTGCAGGAGGTCGGCCCGGTCGGGCAGCAGCGCGGTGACCTGCTCGAGCGCCACGACCATCTCCTTGGTCTGGCCCTGGTGGGCGTGGCTCTCCGCGAGCTGCTCGAGGATCGACGTGTCGGGCCGCGCGGGGTCCAGGGCCTGCCGCAGGATCCGGATGGCGTCAGGATGCCGATCGAGTCTGGCGTACCCGAGGCCGAGCTGCCGCTTGCCATCTGGCAGGTCGGGCTGGATCCTGACCGCCTTCTCGAGCAGCTCCACGGCCTCGGCGTCGCGATGCTCGGCCACGTACAACATGGCGAGCTGGAACAGGCCCGGCGCGTGCTCGGGTCGACAGCGCAGGAGCTGCTTGTACGACCTGATGGCCTCCTGGCTCGCACCCTTGCGGGTCTGGACGGCGGCGAGCTGCTCGTACGCGTCGGCGTGGTCGGCCTGGACCATGGTCGCCCGGCGGAACGCCTCGATCGCGGCGTCCGGGTCGCCCGATGCGGCGCGCAGCCGGCCGAGCTGGTAGTACGCGTCGGCGTGGTCGCCGTGGATCTGGATGGTCTTCTCGAAGTGGTGGATAGCCTCGCGGGTGAAGCCGAGGTCCGCAAGGACCAGGGCGTAGTCGTGGTGCGCCTTGTGGTCCTCCGGCGCGAGCCGGAGGGCCTGCTCGAGGTCCTTCTTGGCCTCGGCCAGGCTCCCGCCGCGCCGGTAGGCCGAGCCGAGCGCGCCCAGGCACTCCGGGTCGTCGGCCCTGAGCTGGCTGCAGCGCTCGAGCGAGTCGATCGCCTCGCCGATCTTGTCGAGGTCCAGGTAGAGCTGGCCCAGGGTCCGGTGGTACACCGCGTTGCCCGTGGCGAGCCGTGCGGCCTTGACCAGGGGAGCCTCGGCCTCGGCAAGGCGGCCCAGCGTGCGGAGCGACCGGCCCAGCGTGAAGTGGGCGACCGCGTCCTCGGGCGTGAGCTTCACTGCCTTCTGCAAGGGCTCGAGCGCGTCCTCCGGCCGGCTGAGCCGCTCCAGGACCACGCCCAGGGTGCGCAGCCCGGCCGCGTCGTCCGGCGCGACGCCGAGGAACGCCTGGATCGCGGCGAGCGCGTCGTCGTTGCGGTCCAACGCCATCTGGCTCGCGGTCAGGAGCCGGAGCGCCTCGCCGTCCCTGGGCGCCAGACGCGTCGCGGCCCTGAGCTGCTCAACGGCCCGCTCGTGCCGGCCCGTGCGCGCGAACACGTCCCCGAGGCCGACGTACGAGCCGGCCCGGTCGGGCGCGAGCGCGATGGCGCGTTCGTACGCCTGCACCGCCCTGTCGAACAGCTCGAGACCTACGGCGCAGCGGGCGATCCGCAGGTGCGTCTCGACGTGGTCGTGACGGAGCTCGGCCGCTTGCTCGAACGACTCGAGCGCTTGCGACGGGTGGCCCAGGGCCAGGTTGTGCTCGCCGAGCCTGAAGTGCATGTCCGGGTCGCGCGGGGTCAGCGCAACGGCCCTGCGCAGGGCAGTGGTCGCGTCGGACATGCGCTCCAGGGCCTCGAATGCATCGGCCTGGAGCAGGAGCGCGGACCGGAGCGAGGGGTCGAGGCGGAGCGCCTGGTCCAGCGGTCCGAGGGCCTGGAGGTGCCGACCGAGCGAGATGAGCGCGGCGGCGAGCCCTTCGTGATGCGCCGCGTTCCCGGCGTCCAGCTCCACGGCGCGTCCGTACGAGCGGAGCGCCTCCTCGAGGCGTCCGAGGCGGTGGAGCGAGCGGGCCAGACGGAGGTGGACCTCCGGGTCCGCTGGCAGGTACAGCACGCAACGCTGGAGCAGCTCGACGGCCTGCGCGTCCTCGCCGCGCTGGGCGTGGAGCTTGCCGAGGGCTCGCAGGGCGGGGACGTACTCCGGATCGAGCTCGAAGGTCCGGCGGTACGCCCGGAGCGCGCCGTCCGTCTCACCGAGCTCGTCGTGGGACCTGGCGAGGTGTTTCCAGGCTTCCAGGTCCGACGGTCGCCGCTCGGTCACGGCCAGCAGTGCGTCGCGTGCCTCGGCCCACCGCATCGAGTTGGCGCACGCCATCCCGAGGTCGAACGCGACATCGATGTCATCGGACTTGAGCGCACGTGCGCGCGACAGGTAGTCCGCGGCCGCGGAGTCCTGCTCCAGCGCGGTGAGCACCTCGGCTCCGCTGCGGAACGAATCGAAATCGTCGGGGTAGACCGCGACGGTGCGCGCGAGCACCCGCGCCGCCGCTTCGAGCTCGCCGGTCTTCACGTGGACGTCGGCGAGGGTCGTCAGGGCGTCGTGATGATCGGTGTTGAGCTCGAGCGCTCTCGACAGCGCGTCCTTCGCCGCCGGCCAATGGCCCAGCGAGGCGCGGACCATCCCGAGCTGCGCGTGCGCGACGGCGAGGTCCGGCTGGTCGCGGATCGCCCGCTCGAACGCCTCGATCGCTTCCTGCGTCTGACCGAGCTGAGAGTGGATCTTGCCGAGCTGGACGCGTTTCCACGCATCGGATGGCCGGACGACCAGCGCGGCCTTGAGGTTCTGGAGTACCTGCTCTAGATCTTTCGCCATTTTCGATTCCGCGACGCCGTCAGCACGCCCGATGAAAAATGCCCCGGGTCAGGCTAGCAGAACTCGGGTCCAGGCGGAATTATTGGTCTGATGTTCAGGTATTCGTCACGCGTGCGCGACACGAGGCCATGGACGGCTGCCGGTCGTCGCGGCTATCTTCCACGACCATGAGTCATGCAATCGAAGGAAAATGGGCTCTGGTGACAGGGGCATCGAGCGGGCTCGGCGTCCACTTCGGCCACGAGCTCGCCCGGCGGAAGGCGAACCTGGTCCTGGTCGCGCGGCGCGAGGACCGGCTGCGGGAGCTGGCCGACGAGCTGCGCGCGAAGCACGAGGTCGAGACGGACATCGTGCCGATGGACCTCGGCACCGACGACGCGCCGCTGGCACTCCACCGACTGATGGGCGAACGGGGACACGACATCGATGTGCTCGTCAACAACGCGGGATTCGGGCTCCACGGCGCGGACCGCACCATCGCGTGGGACCGGGTGAGGGCGATGATCCAGCTCGACATCGTGACACTGGTCCACCTCACCAGGCTCTTCCGGGACGACATGATCGCCCGGGGCCGCGGGCGTATCCTCCAGGTGGCGTCGATCGGCGCCTATCAGCCGTGCCCGAACTACGCCGCGTACGCCGCGGCCAAGGCGTTCGTCGCGAGCTACGGTGAGGCGCTCGCCCACGAGCTCCACGGGACGGGAGTGAGCTGCACCGTGCTCTCGCCAGGGGTCACGGCCACCGAGTTCTTCGACGCCTCGGGTCAGGGAGACAGACTGACCACCTTCCAGCGCAGGTCCATGATGCAGCCCGAGGACGTGGCACGCATCGGGATCGAGGCCATGCTCGCAGGCCGACCCGCCGTCGTCCCCGGTTTCATGAACACCCTCAACGCGTGGATGGCCCGCGTCATCCCGAGGCGCATGGCGACCGCCATCGCCGGGAAGTCCACTGGGACCGGGGCCTGACGGAACCGCTCGAACGACCCTGTTTCGCACCCCCGGGTTCTGGCAAGATCGCACCTCGCCGGAGGACACGTCATGAGCCAGTCGACAGTTGGGACCCCAGCGCCGGTCTTCGCCGAGCCCACGCCCCTCGGGCTCATCGGTCTCGCGCTCGGTTGCGCGGCCTTGACGCCGATCGCGTTCGGCGCGTCCCTCACGCCGGCGGGGTTTCGAACCGCGGCGATGTTCTGTCTGCTCTTCGGGTGCGGTTGCCAGATGCTCGCCGGGCTCATGTGCTTCGCCAACAAGAACGTGTTCGGCGGCACGCTGTTCACTGCGTTCGCCTTCAACTGGCTGCTCAACTCCTGGACCCTCGACCTCCTCGCGCAGGGGACCGTGCTCGACCACACCGTGGTCCTGGCGACGGACGTGGCGGCGCTCGTGATCTTCATCGTCATGACCTACGGATTCGGCTTCTTCAGCAAGCTCCTGTTCATCTTCCTCGTCGACATCGACCTCATCTACATCTGCCGCGTGGGAAGAGGGGTCTTCGAGGTCCGGTTCCTCGACCTTCCCCTGGCGATCCTCACGGTGGCGCTCGCCGTCGTTTCCCTGTGGATCGCGTTCGCTATGCTCATCAACCCGGTCGCCGGGCGGACGGTCTTTCCCGTCTCGGGTCCGCTCTTCACGCCGCGCAAGCCCTCCGGTTCCTGACCGAGCCTGATCCCACGAGCTCGAGGCGACCGACACGACATGCGTCAGGGGATCGCGGTGCGTACGAGCCTCGGCCAGTAGGCGACCGGGTCGTTGGCCATCCGTTCCGCGCCGTCCGGCGCGAGCGAGGCGATGTCATACGTGATCACGAGCTCGTCCGGCCGCGCGGGATCGGCGAGCTCGGGGTGCAGCATGGGGTACCCGCAGAACGCCTCGATGTCGTCCGCCGGCAGCTCGCAGGAGACCAGCGGCCGCGGCGCCGTCCAGGGCCCCGTCACGGACTCCGCGGTCCGGATCTCGATCCTGTCGCCGAAGCCGGCGATGAACACCTGGACGTACCGTCCGCTCGGAGCGTGGAACCGCGCCGAGAACCTGTGCGGGCCGGCGGTGAGCACGGCGGCCTCGGCGTCCTGGTCGTTCAACCAGTCGTGGTCGCCCGCGAAGTACTCGTAGCCGGAGCCGCTCTCCAGCGGCCCTGCAGCAAGCCGTGTCAGGTAGCAGTGGTACGCCATGAAGTCCGGTGGCCCGTGACAGCCGAAGAGGTGGGGGACACCATCGATCACGAGGGCCGAGTCTCCGTAGTCCTCGTCTCCGGTCCAGATGAACCCGTCCAGGAGCCGGAT
>Ga0233425_10006485_pt1 | contig 17298 bp, 16 predicted proteins | sample Watercolumn_Towu_2_FD_181712 | JGI IMG/M metagenome (GOLD analysis project Ga0233425, IMG submission 181712) | Freshwater microbial communities from Lake Towuti, South Sulawesi, Indonesia - Watercolumn_Towuti2014_140_MG | ecosystem: Environmental > Aquatic > Freshwater > Lake | place... | reverse complement strand
CCGGTGACCCGATCCCGATCGAGACGGGCACGGACCCCGTAGTCGTTGACTCCGGAGAAGAACACCGGCACCCCCGGAAAGATCCGCTCGAGGTAGGCGAGGGCGAAGGCCAGGGCGTTGTCGTCGCTGACGTAGACGGCGCAGGGAACATAGCCGGCGTACTTGTCGCGCAGATGCGCCGCCATCCATTCCCCGTAGTCGGCGGTGTAGGCATGGCGTTTGGTATCCAGGTTTTCGACCCGGACGTCGTAGTCGCGGGCACTGTCCGCCCGCAGCGTGTCCATGAAGCCCTGGTGCTGGCCGTGGGTCCAGGGATATTCCTGACTGTAGGAATGCAGGACGAAGACGGGGACGGAAGCGGCGTCCGCCAGAGACAGGCAGGGGAAAGTCAGCAGGGCCAGTGCCAGAACCAGCGCCGACGGCCGGTGAACCTGGGCGACGGGCGCGCCGTTGCCGCGCCGCGGAGCAAGACCGCAGCCCCGCATCGAACGCCCCTGGCGGAACCCGATCGCCACCTTGATGGCCATGCAACCCTCCGGAAAGTCACCGCGGCGGCAGCCGGCTGCGCGGCCCTCGGTTGCCGCGACGGACGCCTGGCGAACTGCTGCCGGTTCGATCGCGGGCGAATGCCCTGCGGCAGCCGGCGGCCTGAAAAAGCATAGCAGTGGTCCGGAATTGGCTGGGTCGCGCGGCGACCCCCGCCGCCCGAGCAGCGGACCGCCGGCCCTTCAGCGACCTGGGCGAGGCGGGTCCGGTTCGATCGGAGCGGGGAGCGAAACGGTCCGCCGCGGGGCTTATTCCACCGTCACCGACTTGGCCAGGTTGCGCGGCTGATCGACGTCGGTGCCCTTGATCAGGGCCACGTGGTAAGCCAGGAGCTGCAGGGGGACGGTGTAGACGATTGGCGCCACCACCTCGTCGGTCTCGGCGATGCGCAGGGCGTTGACATTGGGGAAGCCCGCCAGCGGCGCGTTGACGTCGGCGAACACGTAGAGCTGGCCGCCGCGCGCCTGGACTTCCTGCAGATTGGACTTGAGCTTCTCAAGCAGCTCGTTGTTGGGGGCGACCGCCACCACCGGCATCTGATCGTCGATCAGGGCCAGCGGACCGTGCTTCAATTCGCCGGCCGGGTAGGCTTCGGCGTGGATGTAGGAGATCTCCTTGAGCTTCAGCGCCCCCTCCATCGCCACCGGGTACTGGGCGCCGCGTCCCAGGTAGAGGGCATGGTGCTTGTCGCCGAACAGCTCGGCCCACTTCTCGATGGCCGGCTCCATCTTCAGCACGTGCTGAATCTGCTCCGGCAGGCCGCTGAGCTGGCGCACGATCTCGCCTTCCGCCTCCGCGCTCAGTCGGTTGCGGCGGCCGAGGGCCACCACCAGCAGCAGCAGCGCGGTGAGCTGGGTGGTGAAGGCCTTGGTGGAAGCCACCCCGATCTCGGGACCGGCGCGGGTCATTAGGGTGGATTCCGACTCCCGCACGATGGAGCTTTCCGGCACGTTGCAGATTGCCAGGGTGTGGGCATAGCCCAGGGTCTTGGCGTCCTTCAGCGCCGCCAGGGTATCGGCGGTCTCGCCGGACTGGGAGATGGTGACGAACAGGGTACCGGGCAGCACCACGTTGCGGCGGTAGCGGAATTCGCTGGCAACCTCCACGCTGCAGGGAAGTCCGGCGATTTCCTCCATCCAGTAGCGGCCCACCAGGCCGGCGTGGTAGCTGGTGCCGCAGGCCACGATCTGGACCGCCTTGATGCTGCCGAAAGCCTGCTCCGCCAGCGGTCCGAACACGCCGTCCAGGAGCCGCCCGCCGAGCACGCGCCCGTCCAGGGTCTTCTCGATCGCCGCCGGCTGCTCGTGGATCTCCTTCTGCATGTAGTGGCGGTATTCGCCGCGCTCGACGGCATCCGCCGCCAGCTTGGTCTCGTTGACCGCACGCTCGACCCGGGCGCCGCTGCGGTCGTAGACCGCCACCGATTCCGTGGTGAGATCGGCCAGATCGCCGTCTTCCATGAAGATGAAGCGCTGGGTCTCGCCCACCAGGGCAAACACGTCGGAAGCGACGAAGTTCTCGCTCTCCCCCAGCCCGATCACCAGCGGGCTGCCTTGGCGGGCGGCCACCAGCCGGTGCGGCTCGCGCGAGGAGATGACGGCGATGGCATAGGCCCCATGCAGGGTGTCGACGGTGCGGCGCACCGCGTCGACCAGTGCCGCTCCCTGTTCCAGGAAACGGTGGATCTGATGGACAATCACCTCGGTGTCGGTCTCGGAGTCGAACCGGTAGCCCAGCTGCTGCAGTTCGTTGCGCAGGGCATCGTGGTTTTCGATGATGCCGTTGTGCACCACCGCCACGACCTCCCGTGACACGTGGGGATGGGCGTTGTTCTCCGACGGCACGCCGTGGGTCGCCCAGCGGGTGTGGGCGATGCCGACCCGCCCGGCCAGGGGATGAGCCCGCAGGTGCGCCTCCAGTTCCCGGATCTTGCCGGTGCGGCGCGCCCGCCGCACCTGCTGGCCGGCATCCAGCACCGCCACCCCGGCCGAGTCGTAGCCGCGGTACTCCAGGCGCCGCAGGCCTTCCAGCAGGACGGGGATGACTTCCCGGTGCGCCACGGCACCTACGATTCCGCACATGATCTTTGCTCCGCTTGGTTCAGAGAGATTCGGGGGCTGCCGGCCGGCTCAGCGCGGCTTCTTGACCGGCCGGGTCCAGCCGGGGACGCTGACCTGCTGGGCGCGGCTCAGGGTGAGCGTGCCTTCCGGGGCGTCCTTGGTGATCACCGAACCGGCGCCGATGGTGGCGTTCTTGCCCACCTTCACCGGTGCCACCAGCTGGGTGTTGGAGCCGATGAAGGCGCCGTCACCGATTTCCGTCAGGTGCTTGTTGGCGCCGTCGTAGTTGCAGGTGATGGTGCCGGCGCCGACGTTGACGCCGCCGCCCACCAGGGAATCCCCCACATAGCTCAGGTGGTTGATCTTGGAACCCTTGCCCACGGTGGATTTCTTCACTTCGACGAAATTGCCGATGCGCACCTGGTCCGCCAGCTTGCTGTGGGGCCGCAGGCGGGCGAAGGGGCCGACGCGGACGTCGGCGCCGACCACCGACTCCTCGATGAAGCAGTTGGCGAGGATCTCGGTGCCGTCGCCGATCTCGCAGTCCCTGAGGTAGACGTTGGGGCCGATGCGAACGTCGTTGCCCAGCCGGATGCTGCCCTCCAGTACCACGTTGACGTCGATCTCCACGTCGTGACCGCAATCGACGATGGTGCCGCGCAGGTCGAAACGGGAGGGATCACGCAGCGTCACCCCGTGCTCCATCAGATACTGTGCCTGGCGCAACTGATAGGCCCGTTCCAGCAGGGCCAGCTGGGCACGGGTATTGACCCCCAGCACCTCGGTCGCCGCCGCCGGCCGGGCGGTCTCCACCCGGACCCCGTCCGCCACCGCCATGGCGATGATATCGGTCAGATAATATTCATTCTGGGCATTGCGGTTGTCGAGGCGGCCCAGCCACTGCTGGAGACGATCACCGCGCAGCGCCATGATGCCGGTGTTGACTTCGGCGATGGCCCGCTGCGCGGCGTCGGCGTCCTTCTCCTCGACGATGGCGACTGCCCGACCCTCGCCGTCCCGCAGGATGCGGCCATAGCCATCGGGCTGCTCCAGCTCGACGGTGAGCAGCGCCAGGCTGGTCTCGCTCACCCGCCGCAGCAGGCCTTGCACCGTGGCGGCCGTCAACAGCGGTACGTCGCCGTACAGAATCAGCACGGTGGCGTCGCCGCGAATCCAGTCGGCGACCTGCAGCACGGCGTGCCCGGTCCCGAGCTGCTCGCTCTGCTCGGTCCAGGTTGCCTTCAGGTCCGCCAGATCGTTGCGCAGGCGTTCGCCGCCGTGGCCGTAGACGATGTTGATGTCGTTGCCGGCAAATCCGGCCGCCAGCCGATGGACGTGTTCCAGCAGGCTCAGCGAACCGATGCGGTGCAGAACCTTGGGCAGCGCCGAACGCATGCGGGTACCCTGGCCGGCGGCGAGGATGATGGTTTGCAGATTCATGGGATCGGGGACGGGGCGGTTACCGGAGAATGGGAGAGACGGCCAGCAGTATAGAGAACACGGCTGAATCCTACCGCTCGGGAAGGGGCGTGGCGGCCGTGCCGCAGCGGCGGCGGGGAGCATTATTCCACTCCCCGGCGATTCCCTCAAACCTCCTCCTGATCGGGCCATGCCGTGGCCCGCAGAAAAAACAAGACCCGGCGGCCCGCACCCCGGAGGGGTCGCGGGCAGGCCGGGTCGGCGCCGCCGGGAATCGCCGGTCAGCGGTTCCGGCGCCAGCGCTCCAGCACGCGCAACTGTTCCACCGCCGCCAGCAGCTCGCGCTGCACTTTCGCCAGGTCCAGATTGCCGCTGCGGTTCTTGAGGGCCTCTTCGGCGCGGTGCTTGGCCTGAAGGGCGGCAGCCTCGTCCAGGTCGCGGGCACGCAACGCCTGGTCGGCCAGAATCGACACCACATGGGGCTGGACTTCGAGAATGCCGCCGGAGACGAAGAACGGCAGGGTCTCCCGGTCATCCACCTTGACCCGCACTTCGCCGGGCTTGAGGCGGGTTAGCAGGGGCGCATGGCGGGCGGCGATGCCTACGTCGCCCTCCTCTGCCGGGGCGACCACCATCTCCGCAAGACCCGAATAGATCTGCTCTTCGGCGCTGACGATGTCGACATGTATGGTCATGGCCATGGTTGGGTTCTCGCAAGGTTAGGCGGTGAGCCGCTTGGCCTTTTCCAGGACCTCGTCGATGGTACCGACCATATAGAAGGCCTGTTCCGGGATGTCGTCGTACTCGCCTTCGGCGATGCCCTTGAAGCCGGCGATGGTGTCCTTGAGGGAAACATATTTTCCGGGCGAACCGGTGAAAACCTCCGCCACCGAGAACGGCTGCGACAGAAAGCGCTGGATCTTGCGGGCTCGGGCCACCACCAGCTTGTCTTCCTCGGACAGCTCGTCCATGCCCAGAATGGCGATGATGTCGCGCAGCTCCTTGTACCGTTGCAACGTACCCTGCACCTTGCGGGTGACGTTGTAGTGCTCCTGGCCGATGACCAGGGGGTCGAGCTGGCGGCTGGTGGAATCCAGCGGATCCACCGCCGGGTAGATGCCCAGTTCGGCGATCTGGCGGGACAGCACCACGGTGGCGTCCAGATGGGCGAAAGTGGTCGCCGGGGAGGGGTCGGTGAGGTCGTCCGCCGGCACGTACACCGCCTGGATGGAGGTGATGGAGCCGGTCTTGGTGGAGGTGATGCGCTCCTGCAGCACGCCCATTTCCTCCGCCAGGTTGGGCTGGTAGCCCACGGCGGAGGGCATCCGGCCCAGCAGCGCCGAAACTTCGGTACCGGCCAGGGTGTAGCGGTAGATGTTGTCGATGAACAGCAGCACGTCGCGGCCTTCCTCGCGGAAGAACTCGGCCATGGTGAGGCCGGTCAGGCCCACCCGCAGGCGGTTGCCCGGCGGCTCGTTCATCTGGCCGTAGACCATCGCCACCTTGTCCAAAACGCCGGCTTCCTTCATCTCGTGATAGAAGTCATTGCCTTCGCGGGTACGCTCGCCGACTCCGGCGAACACCGACAGACCGCTGTGGGCCTTGGCGATGTTGTTGATCAGCTCCATCATGTTGACGGTCTTGCCCACGCCGGCGCCGCCGAACAGGCCGATCTTGCCGCCCTTGGCGAAAGGGCAGATGAGGTCGATGACCTTGATGCCTGTTTCCAGCAGCTCGTTGCCGCCGGCCTGGTCCTCGAAGCTGGGAGCCTTGCGGTGGATGGCCCAGCGTTCCTGCTCGCCCACCGGGCCCTTTTCGTCGATGGGATCGCCCAGCACATTCATGATGCGGCCCAGGGTCTCCTTGCCCACCGGCACCGAGATGGCCTTGCCGGTGTTGGTCACCTCCAGCCCACGCTGGAGCCCGTCGGAACTGCCCATGGCGATGGTGCGCACCACCCCGTCGCCCAGCTGCTGTTGCACTTCCAGCACCAGGCCGGCGCTGTCGACCTGGAGCGCGTCATAAATCTTCGGCAGTTCTGCGCGCGGAAACTCCACGTCCACCACGGCGCCGATGATTTGTACGATTTTGCCAGAACTCATGTTGGGTCCTCTTTCTTCAGACTTTCTAAATCATGTCGCTGGGCGTGATGCGGCCACAGGGCCGCCCTACACCGCCGCGGCGCCGCCGACAATCTCGGAGATTTCCTGGGTGATCGCCGCCTGGCGCGCCTTGTTGTAGATCAGCTGGAGCTCGTCGATGAGCTTGCCGGCATTGTCCGAGGCGCTCTTCATGGCCACCATGCGGGCCGCCTGCTCGCAGGCGTTGTTTTCCACCAGACCCTGGAACACGATGGACTCGATGTAGCGGATCAGCAAATCGTCCAAAACCTCTTTGGCATCCGGCTCGTACAGATAGTCCCAGTGGCCCGACAGTTCGTCGGAGATTTCGTTGGTGTGGACCGGCAGCAGCTGTTCCAGGGTGGGGCGCTGGGTCATGGTGTTGACGAATTCGTTGTACACCACGTACAGGGCATCGATCTTGCCCGCGCTGTAATCGTCCAGCATCACCTTGATGACGCCGATCAGGTCGTCCAGGTGGGGGGTGTCCCCCAGCTTGGTGACCTGGGCCACCACCGGCAAACCGGCACCGCCCAGAAAAGCCGCCGCCTTCTGGCCGATGGTGGCCAGCTGCGCCTCGACCTGCTCGCCCGACCAGCTGCGCATCTGCCGCAGCAGCATGCGGAACAGGTTGGAGTTGAGACCGCCGCACAGACCGCGGTCGGAACTTACCACGATGACGCCGATCCGCTTCACCGTCCGCTGCTCCATGAACGGATGCTTGTATTCCGGATTGGCGTGGGCCAGGTGCTTGATGATCTGGGCGATCTTTTTGGCATAGGGCCGGGTCGCCTGCATCCGTTGCTGGGTTTTGCGCATCTTGCTGGTGGCCACCTTCTCCATGGCCCGGGTGATCTTCTGAGTATTCTTGATACTCGCGATCTTCAGTCGGATCTCTTTGCCTACGGCCATGACGGGACTCTTACCAGGCGTGGGTGGCTTTGAACTTCTTGACCGCCGCATCGATCGCCGCCTGGATGGCGTCGTCGTAGTCGCCGCTGGCGGTGACTTTCTCCAGCAGCCCGGCGTGCTCGGCCTTCATGTAGTCCTGCAGGGCCGCCTCGAAGTCGCGCACCTTGTTGACCGCCACGTCGTCCAGATAGCCGTTGTTCACGGCATAGATGGATACCCCCATCTGCGCCACGCTCATGGGCGAATACTGGTTCTGCTTCATCAGCTCGGTGACGCGCTGGCCGCGCTCGATCTGCTTGCGGGTGCTCTCGTCCAGATCCGAGGCGAACTGGGCGAAGGCCGCGAGCTCGCGAAACTGGGCCAGGTCGAGACGGATGCCGCCACCCAGCTTCTTGATGATCTTGGTCTGGGCCGCGCCGCCGACTCGGGACACCGAGAGGCCGGCGTTCACCGCCGGACGGATGCCGGAATTGAACAGATTGGTCTCCAGGAAGATCTGACCGTCGGTGATGGAGATCACGTTCGTGGGCACGAAGGCGGACACGTCGCCGGCCTGGGTCTCGATGATGGGCAGGGCGGTGAGGGAACCGGTCCGGCCCTTGACCCGGCCGCCGGTGATCTTCTCCACCTCGTCCGCGTTGATGCGGGAAGCCCGCTCCAATAGCCGGGAGTGCAGGTAGAACACGTCGCCGGGGTAGGCCTCGCGTCCCGGCGGTCGGCGCAGCAGCAGCGACACCTGGCGGTAAGCCCAGGCCTGTTTGGTGAGGTCGTCGTAGATGATCAGGGCGTCTTCGCCGATATCGCGGAAGTATTCGCCCATGGAACAGCCGGTATAGGGCGCGATGAACTGCAGCGCAGCGGATTCGGAGGCCGACGCCACCACCACGATGGTGTGGTCCATGGCGCCATGCTCTTCCAGCTTGCGCACCACGTTGGCCACCGACGACTGCTTCTGGCCGATGGCGACGTAGATGCACTTAACCCCGGTGCCCTTCTGGTTGATGATGGTGTCGATGGCGATGGCGGTCTTGCCGGTCTGGCGGTCGCCGATGATCAGCTCGCGCTGGCCGCGGCCGATGGGAATCATGGCATCGATGGACTTCAGGCCCGTTTGCAGCGGCTGGCCGACCGACTGGCGCGAGATCACGCCCGGCGCAATCTTCTCGATGGGGGAGCGGCCGGAGGCGTTGACCGGACCCTTGCCGTCGATGGGATTGCCCAGCGCGTCCACCACCCGGCCCAGCAGGGCTTCGCCCACCGGAACTTCGAGGATACGGCCGGTGCACTTGACCGAATCGCCTTCGGCGAGATGATCGTAGGAACCCAGCACCACGGCGCCGACCGAGTCGCGCTCCAGGTTCAGGGCCATCCCGTAGGTATTGCCGGGGAATTCCAGCATCTCGCCCTGCATCACGTCGCTCAGTCCGTGGATGCGCACGATGCCGTCGGTGAGGCTGACGATGGTCCCTTCGGTGCGGGATTCGACGCCCAGATCGAAATTCTCGATCTTGCTCTTGATGAGCTCGCTGATTTCAGACGGGTTCAGTTGCATGATTGTTCTCGCTTAATGAAGTCTCTTGGCCAGTCGCTGGAGTTGTCCGCGCACCGATGCATCGATCACCTTGTCGCCGGCCCGGATCACCACGCCGCCGATGAGGCCCGGCTCCACCGTGATCTCCAGCTTGGGTTCCCGGCCCAGGGTCTTGCGCAAAATGGCCTCCACCTGCTCGCGGTCGGCGTCGTCGAGGGGATAGGCGGACGCCACGCTGGCGTTCACAAAACCTTCGTCCTCGGCGCGATACCGCTCGAACTGTTCGCTGATGTGGCAAATCAGATTCAGCCGCCGGTTGGCGATCAGCAGCCGCACGAAGTTTTCGCCCTCCCGGTTCAATTGGCCCTGGCAGAGATCCAGGAACGAGCGGGTGAATTGTTCGCGGTCACCCTTGGGATTGGTGGCGGCCGCCAGGATGGCGGAATCGGACAGAACCGCGGCGAGAAACACCAGGATCTCGGACCAGCGCTCCAGGCTCGCGGTCTGCTTGGCGCGCTTGTAGGCCGCGACGGCGTACGGCCGCGCCAGCGTAGCTAATTCACTCATCGTCCTCTAACCCATTGCTTGCCGAGGTGCTTGACTAGTTCACTCATTGTCGGTTAACCCAGTTGCTTGCCGAGGTTGTCGATGAGCTCGCGGTGCTTGTCCTGGTCCACTTCCTTCTTCAGGATCTGCTCGGCGGCGGATACGGCGATGGCGGCGACTTCCTTGCGCAGATCCTCCTTGGCCTGCTGGACCTCGCGCTCGATGTCGCTCTTGGCGGCGGCCACGATGCGTTCGCTTTCCTGCTTGGCGGCCTGCTTGGCCTGCTCCGCCAGTTCCGCGGCGCGCTTCTGGGCCAGGGTAACGATCTCGCCGGCCTGGTCCTTCGCTTCCTTGATCACCCCGATCGCCTTCTTCTCGGCCAGATCCATCTCGTGGCGGCCCTTCTCGGCGGCTGCCAGGCCTTCGGCGATCTTGCGCTTGCGCTCTTCCAGTGCCTGCATGAGGGGCGGCCAGACATACTTCATGGTGAACCACACCAGAAGCGCGAAGGTGATCATCTGCCCGAACAGGGTGGCATTAATACTCACGGCGCTATCCTCGTACTTGGAAATCTAGGCATGGGTCCTGGCGATTCCGGATCAACCCTTGAGCGCGGACAAAAACGGATTGGCGAAGGTGAAGAACAGGGCGAGACCGACACCGATCATGGTCACGGCATCGAGAAGGCCTGCCACGATGAACATCTTGACCTGCAGCATGGGCACCATTTCCGGCTGACGCGCGGCGCCTTCCAGAAACTTGCCGCCCAACAGGCCGAAGCCGATGGCGGTACCCATGGCGCCGAGCCCTAGAATGATGCCGACGGCGATGGCGGTCATACCTTGTACAGAAGCGATTTCCATTGTTTCCTCCGGTTGGATTTTCAGATGGGTTGAGAAAGGCGGTTAGTGGTCTTCGTGAGCCAGGCTCAGATAGACCACGGTCAGCACCATGAAGATGAAGGCTTGCAGGGTGATGATCAGGATGTGGAACACGGCCCACGGGAAGCTGAGCGCAGGCTGGATCCACCAGGGCAGCAGGGCGATCAGGATGAAGATCAGTTCACCCGCGTACATGTTGCCGAACAGTCGCAGCCCCAGAGAAACCGGCTTGGCCAGGTATTCCACCGTGTTCAGCAGCAGGTTGAAGGGAATCAGCAGCCAGTGGTCGAAGGGATGGAACAGGAATTCCTTGGCGAAATGGAGCGGCCCCTTCACCTTCAGGCTGTAGAAGATGATCAGGAAGAACACCGAGATGGACATGCCGAAGGTGGCGTTCAAGTCGGTGCTGGGCACCACCCGCAGGAACTCCAGCCCCACCGCCTTGCCGATGTCCGGCAGCAGGTCCACCGGCAGCAGGTCCATGGTGTTCATCAGGAAAACCCAGCAGAAAATGGTCAGGGCCAAGGGCGCGATCAGGGCGCTGCGGCCGTGGAAGCTGTCCTTGACCTGGGTATCGACGAATTCCACGAGCATCTCGACGAAGTTCTGCAATCCTCCGGGGACGCCGCTGGTGGCCTTGGCGGCCGCCCGCTTGAACAGATAGAGGAAGGTCAGGCCGAGCGCCGCCGAGAAGAACAGGGTATCCAGGTGAAAAGTCCAGAATCCATCCCCCGCCGCCAAGGTGGTGAGGTGGTGGACGATGTAGCCGGTTGCGCCGCCACCGGATCCATGAGCTTCGGTTGCCATCTGGTCGATTACCTTCTTGCTGTTATCCGCGCAGTAGGAGCGCAAACCAAAACACCATTATCACCGACACGAAGCCGATGAATAAGGGCATGAATGAAATGCCGGGAATCTGGAAAATGAGCACGAACAGGCTGCCCGTCAGCAACAGCTTCAGCGCTTCGCCGACGTAAAAGGCCCGGACGACTTCCTGCGCGGTCCGCTTCGGATTGCTGCGCCCGAACTTCGCAGCAAAAAAGAGATTGGGCAGAAACCCCGCCAAGCCCCCGGCCAGTACCGACTCGGCCTCGGCAGTTCCCATCAGAACCAGAGTCAGGCTCGAAATCGCGACGACGGTCATCGCCTGATAGAGCAAGATCCGCCGTACCGCGGCAAACAGCCCGAGCTCACCCAACAAGCGTATCCCCATGAAAAACAGGCGGAATCATAGCAACCGGGCCGACAAAGATCAACGGACGCCGCGCCCCCTCAGCGCAGCCGGTCGAGCACTCCCTGCAAGTGATCGAGGCTGTCATAACTGATGACGAGCTTGCCACCACCTTGTTTTGTATGCTGAATGTTGACCTTGGCGCCGAGCCGTTCGGCGACCTGGGATTCGAGCCGGGTGATGTCCGGGTCCTGCGCCGGGGAAATAGCTCGTTTCTTGTCGAGCTGGAGTTTCCGAATCAGATTCTCGGTTTCCCGTACGCTCAGCCGGCCTTTCGCCACCTTGCGCGCCACCTCCGGCTGCTGTTCCAGGGCCAGCGCCAGGATGGCGCGCGCGTGACCCATCTCGATCTGGCGCCGCAGTAGCAGTTCCTTCGCTTCCGGATGGAGCTCGTGCAAGCGCAGGAGGTTGGTGACGGTGGCCCGCGACTTGCCCACCGCGTCGGCGATCTGCTGGTGGGTCATGGTGAATTCCTCCTGCAGCCGGCGCATCGCCTCGGCCTCCTCCAGCGGATTGAGGTCCTCCCGCTGGATGTTCTCGATCAGGGCGATGGCCAGGGCAGCCTGGTCGGTGACGTCCCGCACCACCACCGGAATGTCGTGGAGCCCCGCGAGCTGCGCCGCCCGCCAGCGCCGTTCGCCGGCGATGATCTCGTAGCGCTCATTGGCCAGCGCCCGCACCACGATGGGTTGCACCACCCCCTGGGCGCTGATGGAATCCGCCAGTTCCTGTAGCCGCTCCTTGTCGAAATCCTTGCGCGGCTGGAAGCGGCCGCTTTGCAGCAGGTCGATGGGCAAGCTCCGCAGCCGGTCGCGGTCCGCCGGGGAATTCCCTGCGATTTCCTCGGCCTTTACCCCCCCCAGCAGCGCATCCAACCCCCGCCCCAAACCTCGCTTTTTTGCACTCATGCCGAACCTGTCGAAACCTGATTGAACGCCGGAACCCACGCCGCCGGTCCTGCATGCGGCACACTCCCCCGCACGGGGATTCGGCTTATGATAGCTCGTTTGGGAATGGCCGCGCTGGGCCCTCGGAAGTGAAGACCGCAGGATTCACCTTCGGGACACCCATCCCTTTGCCGACTCTCCCCGGACCGGACAAACGAACGCCACCTGACCCACCTATGCTTTCCCGAATTCCATGCATGCGGTTCACACCACGGAGCCAAGACCGATTGTTCCACCACTTCTCTCCTATCCGGAGATTTCCGCCGGAATCGATCCGGCGAGTTCCCGGTACCAGTGGTCGAGGGCTTCGACTCGTGCGGCCAGATTGGCCGTATCCGAGCCGTTCACGATAAGCTCGCTGGCGTGGGACAAGCGGACCGCGCGCGGGAGCTGGGAGGCGAAAATCTTGCCGATGGTGGCATCATCGTAGCCGGTGCGGCGCTTGATCCGCTCGATCCGGAGCCGGTCGGGGCAGTCGACCACCAGGATGCGGTCGACGAAGGTCACTCCGCCGCTTTCGATGAGCAGGGGAATCTCCAGTACGCAATAAGGAACCGGCTCGAAAGCTGGGAGCCGCTCGGTGATCGCGGCATAGACCAAAGGATGCAGCAAGGCCTCGACTGCGGCCCGTGCCGTGGCGGACTCGAAGATCCTCCGGGCCAGGTCGGTTCGGTTGAGGCTGCCGTCCCGGTTCAGGATCTCCCGGCCGAACAACCCGGCGACTTTTTCCAGCGCCGGTTGGCCGGGAGCGACCAGGTCCTTCGCGATCCGGTCGGCATCGACGGTCGGGACCTGGAGGGCCCGGAAGCACCCGGCGACGGTGCTCTTGCCGGAACCGATCCCACCGGTTAGCCCGATCCTGAGCATCCGTCAGCGACTCAGCCCGGCGAAATCCAGATAGAACGTGAGAATCCTGTCGCCGGCGATGAGGGAGATGAATCCCGCCAAGGCCAGAAAGGGTCCGAAGGGAATCGGTTTGGAGCGGTCGAGCCGGGCGAGGGCGATCATCAGTATCCCCAGGCTGGCGCCCACCGCCGAGGACAGGACGATGACCACGGGCAAGGCCTGCCAGCCAAGCCAGGCACCGATGGCGGACAACAGCTTGAAGTCGCCGTATCCCATGCCTTCCTTGCCGGTGGCGAGCCGGAACAACTGATACACCAGCCACAGTAAGCCATAGCCGAATGCCGCGCCGAGAATCGCCGTATCGGCGCTGACCAGGAGCCCCTGGGAATTGACCACCAGGCCCAGCCACAGCAACGGCAGGGTGATGGAATCCGGGAGGATTTGGCGCTCGGCGTCGATCACCGCCAGGCATAGCAGCGTCCAGCCGAAGAACATCGCCGCCACGGTTTGAACCGACGGGCCAAAGCGATAGGCAATGATGAAGGTGATCGCCGCGGTCGCTGCCTCGATGAGGGGGTAGCGGAGGGAAATCCGCGCGCCGCAGCCGGAGCATCGCCCTCCCAGCAGGAGATAGCTCAGGACCGGGATGTTCTCCAGGGCGCCGATCGGATGCCCGCAGGAAGAACAACTGGAACGTGGGGAAACCAGACTGATTGGCGGCGACGCATCCTCTTCCCCTTCGATTCCCAGATATTCCTGACAGTCCCGGCGCCAGCCGTGCTCTAGCATGACCGGCAGGCGCAGGATCACTACGTTGAGGAAGCTGCCGATGATGAGACCGAGCGCCGCACTGGAGGCCAGGAGTACGGGTCTGGACTCCTGCAGGAGGTCGAAAAAGGTCATGAAGGCTTAGACGACTGCGCCCAGCTTGAAGATGGGGAGGTACATGGCGATCACCAGGCCGCCTACGACGACGCCGAGGAAGGCCATGATCATCGGTTCCAGCAGGCTGCTCAGGGCATCGACCGCATTGTCGACTTCCTCCTCGTAGAAATCGGCCACCTTGGCCAACATGCTGTCGATGGACCCGGACTCCTCGCCGATCGCAACCATCTGGACCACCATATTGGGGAACAGGTTGGCCTGGCGCATGGCCAGCTGCAGCTGGTGGCCGGTGGCGACTTCGTCGCGCATCTGCAGGATGGCGCTGCCATAGACGACGTTCCCGGTGGCCCCGGCCACGGACTGCAAGGCCTCCACGAGCGGCACGCCGGCCGCGGCCATGGTGGAGAGAGTCCGGGCAAAGCGGGCGATGGAGGCCTTACGCATGATTTCGCCGATGACCGGGATCTTGAGAACGAGGCGATCGAGCCCGTGATTGAACGCCACCGAACGGCGCTTCAAATTCGCCAGCACGACGATGGTCACCGCCAGCACGCCGCCCACCACGTACCATTGATCCCGCAGGAAGCGGGACATGTTGACCACCATCTGGGTGAACGCCGGCAAGTCTGCGCCGAACCCCTTGAACAGGTCTTCAAAGGTCGGGACCACGAAGACCAGGAGGATGGCGGTGACGATCACGGCCACGATGATTACCGCCGTAGGGTAGGTGAGCGCCTTCTTGATCTTCGCCTTGAGGGATTCGGTCTTCTCCTTGTAGTCGGCGACCTTGTGGAGCAGGGTTTCCAACACACCGGCCTGCTCCCCGGCGTGCACCAGATTGCAGAACAACTCGTCGAAATGCAGCGGGTGCTTGCCGAGGGACTCCGCCAGCGGGTTGCCGCCCTCGATATCCGCCTTAATGGCCAGGATCAGGTCCTGCATGCTGGGGTTTTCGTGGCCGCGGCCGACGATGTCGAAGGCCTGCACCAGCGGCACACCGGCGGTGAGCATGGTGGCCAGCTGGCGGCTGAAGATGGCGATATCCTTGGGGATGATCTTCTTCTTCCGGGCCGTGAACAGCGGAGTCGGCTTCTTCTTGATCTTGACGACTTTCAGCCCCTGGCGCCGCAGATCGGCACGCGCCGCGCTTTCCGACTTCGAGGGCATTTCCCCCTTCATGCGGGCGCCGTTGCGGTCGGTTGCTTCCCATACGAAGGTGGTCAGTTCGTTCTTGGCCATATCCTTTAATCTCTGGTGACCCGATCAATTTCTTCCAGGCTCGTGATCCCGGCCCGCACCTTTTTCATGCCGGATTCGCGCAGATCCGAAACCCCTTCCCGCCGAGCCTGTTCCGCCAACTGCATGACGTTGCCGCCTTCCAGAATGATGCGGTTGATCGATTCGGAAATGGGCATCACCTGATAAATGCCGACCCGCCCCTTGTAACCCTTGACGCAATGCTCGCAGCCGACCGGGCCGAATATGGTGAGGCTGCGCAATTCGCTCTCGGCGAAGCCCGCTTCCAGCAAGGCCTCCGGCGGCAGCTTCTCTTCCGTCTTGCACTTTTCGCAGAGGCGCCGCGCCAGCCGTTGCGCCATGATCAGCAATACCGAAGAGGCGATGTTGAAGGACGGGATGCCCATCTGCATCAACCGGTTGAGGGTTTGCGGCGCGTCGTTGGTGTGCAGGGTGGACAGCACCAGGTGGCCGGTCTGGGCCGCCTTGACTGCGATCTCGGCGGTTTCCAGGTCACGGATTTCGCCGACCATGATGATGTCCGGATCCTGGCGGAGAAAGGCGCGCAAGGCCTCGGCAAAGGTGAGCCCGGTCTTGACGTTGACGTTGACCTGGTTGATCCCCGGCACCGTGATTTCCACCGGATCTTCGGCTGTGGAGATGTTGACGTCGGCGGTGTTGAGGATGTTGAGGCCGGTATACAGCGTCACGGTCTTGCCGCTGCCGGTCGGTCCTGTGACCAGGATCATCCCGTAGGGCTTGTTGATGGCCTTGAGGAAATTGGCCTGTTGCTCCGGTTCGAACCCCAGCTTTTCGATGCCGATCTGGGCACTGGTGGGGTCGAGGATACGCAGCACGATCTTCTCGCCGAACAGTGTCGGGCAGGTGTTGACACGAAAGTCGATGGCGCGGGTGCGGGACAGCGCCATCTTGATGCGGCCGTCCTGGGGCACTCGGCGCTCGGCGATATCCATGCGCGACATCACCTTGAGCCGGGCGGAGATGCGGGCCGCAAGCGCCGCCGGCGGATTGGCGATCTCGTGCAGCATGCCGTCATGGCGGAAGCGGACGCGGAAGGTCTTCTCGTAGGGCTCGATGTGGATGTCGGAGGCCCCTTTCTTGATGGCATCCAGCAGGATCTTGTTGACGAAACGGACGATGGGGGCATCGTCGATGTCGCTGGTGTCGGCTTCCGGGCGGGCATCGGCATCGTCGCCACCGGTGATCTGCAGGTTGTCGAGGTCCGTATCGAGCATGTCCCGCATCGAGGTATCGGCCGCTTCCAGGGCGGTATCGATGAATTTGGCGAGTTTTTCCTCTTCCACCACCACGCTGTCGGTGGTCATCCGGGTGTGGAACTTGACCTCGTCCAGGGCCTGGAAGTTGGTGGGATCGGCCATCGCCACGAACAGCTTGTTGCCGCGCTTGAACAACGGCAGGATGTGGTGCTGGCGAATCAGCTTCTCGCTGACCAGACGAATCGGCAGTAGATCCGTGTCCACCACCGCCAGGTCCAGCAGAGGCACACCGAACTCCCGTGAAACCGTGCTGGCGATGACAAAGCCGTCGAGGATCTTGTTGGCGACCAGGTAGCTGACGAAGGGGGTCTTCTTCTTGGTGGATTCGTCGTAGTGAATCTGCGCGGCGGACTCCGTCAAAAGGCCTTCCTTGATGAGGCACTTCGCGAGTCCGTTGAGTTGCAGTTGGGCGGCTGGTATTGCCATGCGGAATCGGCGGTTGGCGGCGGTCGGGACAGTTGGCTGGATCGGCTGACGGAAGCTTACAAATGGTAGTTCATCGCCATGGATTTGAACACGTGCGGACAGTGCCGGCGGACAGGACGCCGCGGAATCGTCCAATCGCGGCTGCCGGTGATCGATCTGAGGGAATCCGCAGAGGCTTGATTCCGGATTCCGGGGGAAGCGCTGCGAATGCCATCCCGACTTTCGGCAGGATATCGCCTCACCGCGGCAATCGCCCGGTCAATTAGCGGTTCTAGGAGTCTGTCGGACTTTTGGATCTTGCAGGGTGAGGGGGCGGGGAGGGGAAAATTTTGCGGGTCGGACGGTTCATCAATATCGACTCAAAACCTGAATGGATGCATTGATGGTTTGCCCTCTGAGGGGGGTATTTTCATA
>Ga0233425_10006484_pt1 | contig 17301 bp, 12 predicted proteins | sample Watercolumn_Towu_2_FD_181712 | JGI IMG/M metagenome (GOLD analysis project Ga0233425, IMG submission 181712) | Freshwater microbial communities from Lake Towuti, South Sulawesi, Indonesia - Watercolumn_Towuti2014_140_MG | ecosystem: Environmental > Aquatic > Freshwater > Lake | place... | reverse complement strand
GCTTCCTGGTCAATCCCCAGATTACGGTGGCAGTCAAGGAATTTCGCCACCAGCGGGTAGCGGTCACCGGCGCGGTAAACAAGCCTGGATCCTATGAAATCATAGGACCCCGCAGCTTAATCGAAGTCCTATCCTTAGCCGGCGGTTTTGCGAGCCAAGGTTTACCAACCGGCGGTGGCGGGGTCCAAGCCGGTGACGTGGTTAATGTAATTCGTCAACAGCCCACCACTGACCCGGCCAAAACAGAGAAGTCGGGAACTTCTAACCAGCCTTTTGCTTCGAAAACCGAGACTCTGGTAATCAACCTCCGTCGGCTGGTCAGCGGGCAGGAGCCTCAGCTGAACGTCATGGTGCGCAATGGTGATGTGGTTCACGTGCCTTTCGCCGGCACTGCTTACGTTTTAGGGGCGGTTAAAAAACCGGGGAATATTACGGTTAAAGAAAACCTGACCGTGTCACAAGCTGTGGCTATGGCTGGAGATGTCGACCCGCTGTTGGGGACCCAAGATATTACCATTATGCGCTTTGATGATCAGGGGAAGCCCATAAGCATTAATACTAATCTGAGCAGTATTTTTGCCAGAAATGATACGGATATCCCAATTAAAGACAACGACGTGGTAGTAGTCAAAGAAAGTAGCATAAAAAAAGCTTTTTATCTGATTAAGAATCTGTTTCCCCTTAGCGGGGGTTATAGCATGGCGGCTTTTTAAATACCTAACTGCATAAAATCAAAAAGGATGCAATTGATGTCCCATAATGACCAGCACCCCATGACCGTACCCCCCTATCAGCCGCCGGCCCCTCCTTCCCCGGCACCGCCCACCATGGATTATTACCAGGATCACCAGGATCACCGCGGCTTAAGGGATTATCTCCATATTATACTGAAGCGCAAGTGGTGGGTCATCGGCACCTTTCTCAGCATATTTATCCTGGCCGCTCTTTATACCTTTTTGCGCACCCCGATCTGGCGCACCACGGCCACCCTGCAAATCACCCAGGATAACCCCGGCTCCCAGGTATCGGTGGACGATAAGCTGGCGAAAATTACCGGCAGCGATTCCCTGGAGAAATTCCAACAGACCCAATATAAGATCATCCAGAGCCGGTCCTTGGCCCAGCGGGTCATCCAGGCCTTGAACCTAAAAGAACATGAGGATTTTAGGGAAATCTGGGAGGATAATTCGGATCTCAGTCCAACCCAAATCCGAGAGGCGATGATTGAAGCCTTTCAGAAAAAGTTGGAGGTCACCCCGGTCAAGAATTCTTTTCTGGTGGAAGTGGCCTACCAATCCCCGGATAAGGTGATGGCCCAAAGGGTAGTGAACGCCATTGCCGATGAATACATGAATCTCTCCATCGACCGGCGCAACGAATCCTTCGGCCTAGTCAGGAAGTGGCTGGATAAGCAGCTCCAGGAGATGGCGTCCAGGGTCCAGGAAGCCCAAAACAAACTCTATAAGTTCGGCCAAGAAAAAGACATCTATAGCCTGGAAGACAAAGACAATGTCATTGTCCAGAAATTTATCGACCTAAGTGCGCTGCTCACCAAGGCCCAGGCCGAGAAAATGGCCAAAGAGGCCCAGTATCAGCAGATCAAGGACAAAGGCCCCGATGCTCCCTTGATCGTCAATCACCCCCTGGTGGCTCAATTGCGCCATCAGCTGGTGGCCCAACAGGCCAAGACCTCGGCCCTGAGCAAGGTTTTCAGGGTAGAGCATCCCGAACTTATGGCCGAACGTGCCAACCTCTTGGAATTGCAAGCCCGTCTGAAGGCCGAAGTCCAACGCCTCCAGGAGAGTATCAAAGCGGATTATGAGGCAGCCAACCGCACCGAGACCCTCTTAACCGATAGTTTCACGGCCCAAAAGGGGCAGATGGCCAAACTGCAGGATAACTTGAGCGAGTTTCAGATCTTAAAACGAGATGCTCAGACTAACGAGCAATTCTACCAGGCCCTCTTGGCCCGGGTCAAAGAAGCCAATATCGCCGGCACCATGGTACCCTCCAACATTGCGGTCATCGACCCGGCCGAACAGCCCATTAAACCCTTCAAACCAAAAAAGTTGAGAGACTTGGCCCTGGCCATGACCTTGGGGCTGATGCTGGGGTTGGGTTTGGCTTTCTTGCTGGAACATCTGGACGACTCCATTAACTCCCTGGATGACTTGGAGAAGGCCTGCAGCCTGCCATCGCTCGGCATGGTGCCTCAGCTGGGGGGAAACGGCAACATGGCCCTGACCTTGGGGAAAGATGCCGGGGATACGGGAATAAGGGGATATCTCCCACGACTGCAACGGGACGGCAAGATCGAGGTGGAAGCCGCGGACCTGGATCTAATTGTTTATAAGCAACCCAAGTCTTTGATCAGTGAGGCCATAGGGCACGTCTATTCTTCCATCCTGCTCTCCGCCTCGGGCCGGCCTCCCTGCGCGGTAATGGTGACCAGCCCCAATCCGTCGGAAGGAAAGACTTCCCTAGTTTCCAATCTGGCCCAATCCTTCGCCTTAAATAACCGGTCGACAGTCTTAATTGATTGTGACTTGAGAAAACCCAGAATCCACAGTATCTTTGACCTTAATCTCCAGCCGGGCTTGAGCAATTACCTGAGTGGGTCCGCCACCGTGGAGGAGATTCTGCAGGAATCAGGAATCCCTAACCTGATCATTATCACCGGGGGGACCAGACCTCCCAGCCCCACCAACCTCTTGAACTCCGAGGCCTTTAAGGACCTGATAGCTAAACTTAGGGAGCGTTACAGCCACATCATTATCGATACCCCCCCGGTTTTGGGCTTTGCCGACGCCCGGTTTGTTTCCATGCAGGTGGACGGGGTGCTCCTGGTGACCAGATATAACTCCACCCACAAGAGCGCCGGGCGCATGGCCCACCAGCTTTTAAGCCAGGCCCCCATGCTGGGAGTGGTATTAAACGCCGTAGGGCCTTACGGCCAGACCTACGGAAGCTACTATTACTACCATCAATATCAAGGTTACTCCAAATACTATGGGGATGCGCAGGATTAAAGAAACAAGGGAATGAAGCGAAGGCCCTTGCCCTAATACTGTTCACTTAAAGATAATTCTGTGGTATCCTGTGACAACCAAATACAGGAGGACCGCAGATGGCACGGACACTTGCAGAACTCCCCAAAGGCAGCCGCATCACGGATTACATCAGCCTGGGGGTTGTGGCCAAAACCTTTCCGGTGGACACCGTGAAGTCGGTGCTGGCGGCCACCGAGCGGAGCAGCCGGCGGCAGCGGGAAATGCCGGCGCATGTGGTGGTTTATTATGTCATCGCCCTGGCCTTGTACATGCATTCCTCCTACCGGGAGGTGCTGCGTTGTCTGTTGGAAGGGATTCAGTGGTTGTTGAATCCCTCCGCCGGGATCAAGGTGACGGGGAAATCTGGGATATCGCAAGCCCGGACGAGGTTGGGGGTGGAACCGCTCCAGCAACTGCATGACCAGACCGTCCGCCCCATCGCCGTCAAGGCCACTAAAGGGGCCTGGTATCGGGATTGGCGGCTGGTGAGCCTGGATGGCAGCACCCTGGAGGTAGCCGATGAGAAGGCCAACGAGCAAGCTTTCGGGCGGCCTGGGGCAAGCCGGGGCAAGAGCGCCTATCCCCAGATTCGCTTTGTCTCTCTGGTGGAAAACGGCACCCATGTGCTGTTCGGCAGCCAGATGGGCGGCTATGGGACGGGAGAACTGGAGTTGGCCAAAGGAGTGCTGTCTTGGCTGAGGCCAGATATGCTGTGCTTGGCGGATCGCGGCATTTTCAGCTACGAACTGTGGAACCAAGCCCGAGGCACCGGCGCCGGTCTGCTCTGGAGAAGAAAGAAGAACATCGTGTTGCCTTGTGAGAAGCGTTTCCCGGACGGTTCGTATCTGAGCTGGATTTACCCGACCCCAGCGGACCGAAGACGGGTCATGAATGGCGTGTTGGTGCGGGTTATCGACTATCGGCTGGAAGGCGTAGCTGGAGCCGAGCCCATTTACCGACTGGTCACCACCATTCTTGATCCTGGGAAGGCTCCGGCCCCTGAGTTGGCGGCCCTGTATCACGAACGCTGGGAGATTGAGACGGCCTTGGATGAATTGAAGACCCACTTGCGGGGTGCTCGCATCGTCTTGCGCAGCAAGACCCCGGACCTGGTGCGCCAGGAGTTCTATGGCCTGATGATGGCCCACTTCGCTATCCGTGGCCTGATGCATGAAGCAGCCCTCAAGGCAGATGAAGACCCGGACCTACTCTCGTTCGTGCACGCCGTACGAGTTGTCCGCCGCAAACTCCCCAGCTTTAACGTCATTCCCCCCAAGGGAGCGGGGGGCATTCCATGAGAGGGTATTGGAGGAGATTTTGGCAGAACGCGCGATATCCAGCCGCAATCGGCGCAATCCCCGCGGAGTCAAGCGCAAGATGAGCAATTTTCCCTTGCGGCGCCGCGGTTCTAAACCCATGCCTAAAATCGACCTCCAACTGGTCATTGTGATAGTTAAGTGAACAGTATTAGCCCTTGCCCCTATTATGCGCAATTAATTAAGACGCTTATAGAAGCAGGATATCTTATTTTTATCCCATCAGACTGGCTAAGCTATTATGTGGCGTTCTTCCGTCCTTGTTTCTCTTCTTTCCCTCGTATGCGCATTTGTGAGCTTTGCTAATCAACTCGCGATAGCATATCAATTTGGAGCTAGCGAAAGCATTGATGCCTATTTGATCGCTACGAGTGTGCCCTTGCTGTTTAGTGGGATAGCCGGAGGGGTTTTTTCCTATTCGACCGTTCCACTACTTGTTAGCCGAAGGATTTCTGATCCGGAGGGCTATCCGGAATTCTCCGGTGCCATCCTGATGGCTTTTGCGCTTTTGGCTTTCGCCTTAGCTCTGTTTACAGCACTAGTTAGCGACAGGATTGTTGCTGTCCTTGCCCCTAATCTCATTCTCGCTTATCGGGACGAGGCGATTCTCACGATGCGCATATCATTGCTGAACTTTGCGTTTTCTACTGTGACTGCCTATCTAGTAGCAGTTCAAAATGCTGAAAAACGATTCCTGATCCCGCTTTTTGCCGGTGTATTGCCTTATCTCGGAATGCTTGCCTCAGTCATGTTATTCGCCAAGACTATGAGTATTATGAGCTTGGCTTGGGGGATGCTCGTAGGTTATCTTGCTGCCATTCCCGTGCTATATATTGGAGTAGCAGGGGTGATCAGGCCAGGATTCCGTGCATTGAGAACGTATACCCGAGAAATAAAAGCAATTTTTTTTCAGATGCCGCTGGTACTCCTCTCAACGCTCTGTTTCACTGTTTACGGACCCATAGACTCCTATTGGGCCTCACGGCTCGGGCCGGCCAATGTCTCCTATCTTGGCTATTCCCAACGGCTCCTTATCGCTCTCGGCAATTTAGTCGTCCTTGGGCCCGTAACGGTGCTGACTCCCTATCTTGCCGAGCAAGCTGCAAGGTACCAGAAGAAGGAATTCACAAAAACGCTATGGACTGCGATCCGCATAACAATTCTCCTTTCAGCACCGCTAGCCCTTATTCTCTCCATGCTGCGAGTGCCTGTTATAGAAATCCTTTTTCAGCGCGGAACTTTTGACGCCACAGCAACCCAGGGTGTCTCCTCAGTTCTTCCTGGCATGCTATTTGGCATGGTGGCAATGCTGATAGTGATCCTCCTTCTGAAAGCTTTGCACTCCTTAGGGGATATTGCCGGGGCTGCAATCATAGGGGCCACTGGTTCAACATCCTATTTCATTCTCTCCGGCCTCTTCAGCAAATATATGGGACTTGATGGGATCGTGTTGGCCTATGCGCTCACCTGGTGGTTTCTAATAGGTGTTTCATTGTGGCGGTTCATAAATCTTGATATCCGATTCATTCTACCGGCTGATATCATGAAATTCATAGTTCAGGTCGTGATTCCTTTGATATTGACAGGCCTTTGTGTACACATAGGTCAGAAAACATGTATCAGGCCCATCGTAGAGATCGGTTTGATCAACCTGACATTTCGCATTGGCGCCTTATCGGGTTCTACTTTCATCATCTTTATGCTGCTTGCATGGTTACTACGTATGCCCGAAATCCGGTCACTCCTCGAAAAAATCTGCGAGCAAAGCTATTCGTAGCTCACACATCCCGATAAATGAGTCTAAGCATAGGCCACAAAGGAATCGTGCAATCAAAACCAACAATCAGCTTACATTCTCTAACCCAAAGTTTATTATTTAGATTAGAAGTTTTTTCAAAATTGCACAAGTGGTCGAGTGGCCCGAGGGGGAAGTAGAACCCACAAAATATTGGCTCTCCAACCTGGAGGCGGCCGTTTCACTGGAAGAATTGGTAGTACGTCCAAGCTGCGATGGCGCATTGAACGTGACTACCAAGAACTCAAACAGGAAATCGGCCTGGGTCATTTTGAAGGCAGAGCTGACGGGGGTTCCACCATCATGCCACCCTCTGTATTGTCGCTTACGGCTTCCTGGTGGCCGAGAGAAGTTCTTTTCCCCCTCCGGCCCCGACATCCGGCCAAGTTTTGCGTTACCTCAAGTACCCGAAAGTTGGCAGCCGCGGGGATCCTCCCCTCAGGCCGGAGCGACATAACGCATATTCCATCGCCACCATAAAATGGGAACTCATGATCATTCTGTCAACAACCTGTCTCGGTGTCTCTGCTGTCATCGGGGCAATAGCCGATGAGATTAAATTTTGACACAGTAATACTAAGCAAAGAACACTATCAGCCACAGCCAATCCGCCACGAAATAATAACTATAAGGGTATTAGGTAAATGATGTCAAAAACGCTTTATCAACCTCTGTTATTTGCCTTGCTGTTCATTGTTCTGGGGATCATTATTATATTCCAGTTGGTATTTCAGTATTCCTATGGATTATCATATCTCCTCTTAGGTTGGCTTTTAGCTGTTGGATTGTGGCCAATGGTTCAAGAAGTAAGGTATGGAAAATTTAATATATATAATGCCAAAAACTTATTTATTATATATTACTTGGTTCAACTTGGTTTTTACACGGTGTATATTTTCTTGACTGGAACGACTATTATACCTTGGTTGTCACCTTCTTTTAAAGAAAATGCACTACTATACGAAAGTGCGCTTGCACTATCAGTCCTTGGATTATCAAGTTTTTTGTTTTCCTACAATCTTGGCTTTGGGAAGTCACTAACAAGAAGGCTGCCGAGCTTTGCCGATTGGCAAAGAGGAAGGCCGATTATCTTAGTTTATGGGATTGTTGCCCTGGGATATATGAGTACAGCCTATCTTTTTGCCATGAGTGGGGGGATCTCTGCCTTCCTGGTGAACCTGGATTTGTGGCGTACTACAGGCCTTCTCGGGCATGGATACTTAATTTATCCTGCAACCACATTACTTCAAATGGCTGCCAGTATCTATTTAATAGATAATTCTAGGAGATTGCATAGGAGGACTTTTAGATTCAAGGTTTTACTGTTAATAACCCTTTGTTGTTTGCCCTCACTATTTATGGGATTTCGTCACGCATTATTTTTCCCTATATTGCAATATAGCTGTATATGGCATTTCCTTTACAAACCAATCAATTTTGGAAAAATCTTGATAGCTGCTTTAGTGCTCTTTGTTGTTTTCACTTTTCTCGGTGGCAATCGGAGCCTGGAACCCTCGAATATTTCTCTGGAATTATCAGATTATCGAACATTACGTCAGGTTGCGCTGCGCTCACCGGGAACTGAAATGGTTATCGCTGTCGTACAAAAAGAATCTCCATTTGGAGATTTCACATATTTGTGGCGGTCATTTTGGGAAGCAGGAACAATTTTGATTCCAAGAAAACTGTTTCCAGGAAAGAATGACCCAGTGATGTGGGAATTTGGTGATAAGTTCTTATGGGAGTATTTAGACTGGCGGGATTCCGGCCATGTGGGAACTACTGGAGGTTTTTCACCAACACCTGTTGGTTTCTTTTACTGGAATTTGGGGATAATAGGGGTAATATTGGGTTGCTCGCTTCTTGGAATCATAGCTAGGTTTGCCTATGCTTATGTCAGTGAAAATGCCATGGATAAGTCTCGTATGTTCTTATATATTTCAGCACTCACGTTTATCGTTATAGCTGCTGAGTCACCACAAGATGGATTTAACGGCTTTGCTATAAATATGGTTTTCAGCTTCGCAATTTTGTGCGCTTTGACAGTTAAGCTCTAGATAGAAGCTATTTCAAAACCTCAAACTAATACTACTGTGTCAAAAATTAATCTCATCGGCTGTTGCCCCGATGACAGCATGGACACCGAGACAGGTTGCTTGACAGAATGAACATGAGAGTGGCGATATTGGTGATATCTTGTGACAAATACGCCGATCTATGGCAGCCTTTCTTTTATCTTTTCCGTCGCTTCTGGCCGGATTGCCCCTTTCAGGTATATTTACTGGGCAATCATCAGGCTCCGGAATTTCCCCAGGTGAAAAGCATCCGGGTGGGAGAGGACCGCTCCTGGTCTGATAATCTGCTGGAGGGTTTGAGTCGCCTGGAGGAGGAATACATCTTTCTATTCATCGACGATCTATTCCTCTGTGATTATGTGCAAAACGACAGAGTCCTGGAGGTCTTTAGTTGGGCTTGCCGGACCCGGGCAAATCATGTGCGGCTTAACCCGTCGCCAAAGCCGGATAAATATTTCAATGAGCTGGTGGGCCTGGCTAGCAAAGGCACGATTTATCGGGCCTCGACGGTCATGTCACTGTGGAAAAAAGAGGTCCTCCAAGATTTGTTGCGGCCAGGAGAGAACCCCTGGCACTTTGAGATCTACGGTACAGTGCGGTCGGATGGTTATGACGGCTTTTATTCGGTATACCAACCTTATTTTTCATTTATCAACGGGGTTATAAAGGGTAAATGGCAAAGATCGGCGGTAAAACGGTTATCAAGATTGGGAGCGAATATCGACATTAATCGACGAGAAATAATGAATCCTACTGAAACACTTATCCTTTATTTTAAGGTGATAAGAACTTATATATTGCAAATCTGCCCTGCATCCAAACGCCGCGCTATTAAGGAATTTCTGTTACGGGGCAAATTCGATTATCAAAGGGTTTAGCCTAGTTTACCCATGGATTCCCGATTGCCGCTTGACGGCATGCTGCCAAAAAAATCTATGACGTTCGATATGAAATTGGTCTTGGTTCGTCTTCTTATCGCTTGCCAGAACCTCATCCTGAGGGTAATGAGATTTCTTATGTTCAAGAGCGAAAACCTTAAGGAACCGGATTCCATTTTAGTATTGCGGGTTTCCCGTCTGGGAGATTTTATCAATTCTATTCCGGCCCTGGTGTCCTTGAGAAGCCGGTTCCCTAAAGCAAGGATTACATTATTGACAACCGTTTCTTCACATCTCCAATGGGAGAAGGTTACCGGCGAATATATCAAAACCGGAACCCCTCCTCCCTGGGTTGCCTTTGTATATCCCTCCTTGGTGGATGCAGTGGAATATTTTTCTCTGGCCAATCGCCGGGAAACGATTAAGCAACTGAAAAATTACATATCTTCGGCTAATCCTGATCTCACCTTTATCTTCCCCTATTCCGTGGAAGGCCTCCTTGGCCGCGCGAAAAAATTGGCCTTCCTCCGCCTGGCCGGCCTCCGCTCCCGAATTTACGGGATTAGAGTTACCTCCGATGCGAGATTTATGCGGCAAACGCAATATCAAAACGGAATGTTCAAGCATCAAGTTTGGGGCCCCGTTGACGCCTTGAGGGAATGCCCTTTGATGCCTGAAATCAAAGAGCAAGATATCACTTTTCAGTTTACTATAGAACCTGAGGCCAAGGCCTGGGCAGCCAAACTATGGAGAGATCAGGGCTGGGCAGGCTCTCCGGTGGTCGCCCTCTTCCCCGGAGGGTATTGGCCTCATAAGCGTTGGCTGGCGACCGAATTTGCTAAATTGGCTAATACACTCTCTGGGGAAATGGATATTCAACTGGTCATCATCGGAGCGAACATCGACCGGGAGGTCTGCGACGAACTGGCTCAAAGTCTGCAAGTCCCTTTCCTGAATCTGGCCGGGCAAACGAATTTGATGCAATTAGCCGCCTTAATGGCGCGCTGCTCCCTATTTGTGGGCAATGACAGCGGTCCTGCGCACTTGGCAGGAGCCGTGGACTGTCCCGCCGTCACTTTATTCAGCGGCATCGAATACCCGGGATTCTGGGAACCATGGAACAGCCGCCGATATGCTCTGCGCCATAAGGTTCCTTGCGAACCATGTTTTTCCTTTATGAAATGCCCCGAGGGTACTTTGGCCTGCATTAAAGGCATTGATTCGGACAGGGTTCTGAGAGCTTGTTGCCAGGCAATTAAACCGCAACGCGTCCCTTCCAAAAAAAATTGGCCGCAGCTTTCTAAAAATACAAGAAAAGTTTTCTAATTTTATAAGGAAAATTGGATGAAAATCTGGTTGATCAATCCCCATGACGCGGTTCCCGGAGAAATTTGGGGACACAAGCATGGCATGATTTTGGCTGACACCCTGGCATCGGCTGGCCATGAAGTTACTTATTGGGCGATGAATTTCTCCCATGTCATGAAGAAGTTCCGTTGCCTGGGGTGGGCGGAAAAGAAGATAAAAGATAATTTAAATATTATTTTCGTTCCGGTTAATGCATACCAACGTAACGTCAGTTTGTCCAGATTACTTTCTTTGCTTCAATATGCCAGAGGGCTCTGGAAGCGTGGGAAGATCGCCCCCGGGCCTGATTGCATTATTATCACGATCCCCACCCCTTTTAGCGACTTTGTGGCCGTAAAGCTCGCGCAAAGACACGGAGCGGAGTTAATCACTGATTTTAGAGACTTATGGCCGGAACTTTTTACCATGGTATTTCCTTCAAAGATGCGGTTATTAATAAATGTGTTTCTTTATCCTCTCTATTTCCTCAGAAAATATGCGTTCAATAATTCATCTGCGGTAACGGCAGTTTGTGAGACCTACCTTAAGCTGGTGCATAAGATATGTCCGCAATCGGCGAACAAGCCCTCGGAGATTATATACTCGACCACTGTACAAATAAATAACTTCCAATCAATGATGGGTAATAACAACGGGTACAAACCTGTTGTTAAAAAAGAGAGCGATGATATTTGGGCAATATACGCCGGGACGCTTGGCAATAACTATGATATCGAGTCTTTATTGCAGGCATCAAAATTGTTAATGTCTGACGAAAACGGAAATAAAATAAAAATAGTTGTAGCAGGTGATGGGCCTTTAAAAAACAGGCTGGAGCAATTTATCGAGCAAGATAAGATTACTAATCTTTATTATGTCGGCATCTTAAATATAAGTCAGCTTTGCAAATATTTTGCAAAATCGGATATCGGGCTATCGATTTACGCCCCGGATTCTACGGTGGTCATTCCAGCAAAAGCTTTTGATTATTTTGCCGCCCAATTGCCGATAGTCAATTCTTTGAATGGAGAATTTGCGGACCTTATCCAAAGAGAAGGACTCGGCGTGCAATATGATGCCGGCAATCCGCAATCATTAGCCGAGGCGTTAATCTCGCTGGCCGCAGACGAAGAACGGCGCAAATCGATGGTTGATAGGATTGGGACGATAGCTCCGAATTTTGATCGGGATTTGCAGTATTCTAAAATCCTGCACTTACTCCCCTCGAAAAATAAATAAGGAAATATTGATGAATATTTTAATTACCGGAGGCGCAGGTTTTATCGGCAGCCATACCGCAGATGCCTTAATCGCCAGAGGGCACAAGATCCGCATATTGGACAACCTTACGGAGCCGGTGCATAGGAACGGCAAACCTTTATATGTTCCAAGGGATGCGGAACTGATAGTGGGAGACGTCCGGTCCAAGGCGGAGTGGGAAAAGTCCCTGGAAAATATTGACGTGGTTTTCCATCTTGCCGCTTATCAAGACTACTTAACGGACTTCTCCAAGTTCTTTCACGTAAATGCGGTGGGAACGGCGCTGCTTTATGAAATAATTGTGGAAAAAAAACTTCCTGTGAAGAAAATTATTGTCGCTTCTTCGCAAGCGGTTTATGGGGAGGGCAAGTATTTAAGCGCTTCGGGAGAGGTCGTTTATCCGAATATCCGTCAAAGAATCCAGTTGGAAAAAGGCAAGTGGGAATTGGATTGGCAAGGCGAACCTGTGAAACCGCATTTGACTGATGAATCGGTGGTTAATCCCCAAAATCAATATGCTTTGTCAAAATACTCCCAGGAGCAAATTGCTTTGAACCTCGGACGGGGTTATAATCTGCCGACGGTGGCGATGCGCTATTCAATTGTCCAAGGTCCCCGGCAGTCGTTTTATAACGCCTATTCCGGAGCTTGCCGGATCTTTTCCTTATCTTATAAATTCGGCCGCCAGCCTATTCTTTTTGAGGATGGTAAACAACTCCGCGATTTTGTAAATATTGAAGACGCGGTAGACGCCAATTTATTGGTAATGGAAAAAGAAGAGGTGTCTTATGAAGTATTTAATGTAGGCGGAGGCCGGCGTTATACGGTATTGGAGTTTGCCAAGATGGCCGCGGAAGCTTACGGACAACCTTTCGAGCCAAAATTATCCGGGGAATTTCGTCTGGGAGATACCCGCCATATAATGTCCGACATCTCCAAGTTATCCCAATTAGGGTGGAAGCCGAGGAGAGATCCCCGATACAGTCTTGAATGCTATAAAACATGGCTTTATGAGAAAGATGTTCCGGAAGAAGTGCTTGATTTATCTTACAATAAGATGATTGCCAGCAATGTTTTGATAAAGGCAGAGGGCAAGCAATGATCATTTCGCAAACTCCCTTAAGAATTAGCTTTTTAGGTGGCGGGACTGACTTTAGAGAATTTTATAATGAGCATGGAGGAGCAGTTCTAACCTTGGCAATAGATAAATTTATTTATGTAATATTGAAAGAAAGATTTGATGAAGACATTTATATTAATTACTCTAAGAAAGAGATTGTTAAAGATGTGAGGGAAATTAAACATGACCTTGTTAGAGAGACAATGAAAAAAACCGGTATCGAAAGAGGTATTGAAATTACTACGCTATCTGATATTCCTTCATCGGGCAGCGGGCTGGGGTCTTCAAGTAGCGTAACCGTGGGGCTGTTAAACGCCATGTATACGTATCATGGCTACCAGGTTACCAACAAAAGACTTGCCGATGAGGCCTGTGAAATAGAGATAGACACCTTAAAAAAGCCTATCGGCATACAAGATCAATATATCGCCGCATTCGGAAACTTGTGCTTTATTAAATTTGATAAAGAAGGTGTATCAATTGAACAGATTCCTTTATCGATGGAAAAGAGAAATGAATTTCTTAATAATTTCCAATTATTCTATACCAATAGGACCAGAAAATCCGAGAATATCTTAAAAGAACAAAGGGACAATATCGAACTTAAGATAAAAGAGCTCTGTGCCTTGAGAGATCTGGCGCATCAGGGACGAGAGGCCTTGATGCATGGTGATTTTGATCAAATCGGACATTTATTGCATGAGGGGTGGGAGATCAAGAAAAAGCTGGCCTCAACGATCAGCGATGAGCAGTTGGAGAGCATGTATCAAACCGCCCGCAATGCAGGGGCATTGGGCGGGAAGGTCCTGGGTGCCGGAGGAGGCGGCTTTTTATTAATTTATTGCAAACCCAAAAATCAGGGAAGTCTCCGTAGAGCCTTGAAAAAATATCGGATTATGAAATTCGGGTTAAGCGGCAAAGGTTCAAGTATAGTTTTCAACATCCAAAGTTAAGGAATCGGAACCAGTTTAAAAGACAGTAAATTAACGGGCCATTTGACATATCATGGCTAAGGGCAAGGCGAGTATTTGGAAAGAAATTCCGGATAAGTTATTGTGAGTCAATTCATGAAAAATTGGGAAATAGTTGCCAAGCGTTGGCTGGATGTCATAGTTTCGGGAACGGCGCTGGTCGTCTTGAGCCCGTTGTTGCTGATTCTGGCTTTCCTGGTGAGGCTCGGTTCAACGGGGCCGGTTCTATTTTTGCAAAAACGTCTGGGCAAGGATGGGAAACCTTTCACCTGCTATAAATTCCGCACCATGTATGTCAATTGCGCCGATATTCGCAATCCCGATGGTTCCACCTTTAATTCTGAAGACGACCCCCGGGTAACCGGGGTGGGACGATTTTTGCGCAAGACTAGTATGGATGAGCTGCCGCAATTGTTCAACGTGCTGCGTGGAGAAATGAGCTTGGTGGGGCCAAGACCGGATCAAGTAGACCAAGCAAAATATTATACGGTTGCAGAAAGACGTAAGCTTGAAGTAAAACCGGGAATAACGGGTCTTGCTCAAATAAATGGTCGAAATAATATCCCTTGGAAAAAGCGCAAGGATTTAGACCTGGAATATGTGAACGATCAATCATTCAGCTTGGATTTAAGTATATTATGGAGGACAATTCCTTACATTTTATTCCGGAAGGATATTTTTTGTAATCCGGCCCAGGATTAATGCAAGATGAACCCAATTAATATCAGGAATTACTCCAGTTCCGATTGGCCAGGAGTAGCTGAATTAATCACCGCTTGGGAATTCAAACCTTTCTCAGGTTATGCTTTCTGGCCTCCGGGGCTGCTGGAAGATTATTGTCTGCGGACCCTTGCCAAGTCATTGGCGTCGCCTCCAAGCTTAGCCTTGGTGGCCGAATCCGATGACTCGTTTGTGGGTTTGGTTATTTTAAACATGCTGCCTTGGGACAGTGATCAACTTGGCTGTCCGGTGGGGCGGTTAGACTACCTTTTGGCCGAGGGAACCTATTGGGAACAGTTTGCCATTAAAATGAAATTGATGGAGATGGTGCACCAATACCGGGCTGAGAAAGTTCTAAGTTTCCTGAACGCGCGGGTGCATGCCTCCGATCTTACCAGTCTTCATGTCTTAGAGCAGGCGGGATTTATTACTGTTGATGGGATTCTTACTTTTCTCATCGATGTGAATGACCGCCTAATTTCTCATCCGCAGGATACCGAAAATATCAAAATTCGTTTGGCAACCCTGGCTGATCGCGATATTTTAGTAGAAATGGCTCGTGCAACTTTTCTTTATGATCGATTCCATTCAGATCCCTTCATTGCCCTAGATGTGGCGGATGAGCTGCACGGGGTTTGGCTGGAAAACTCTGTCAACGGGACTGCGGCAGATGCAGTCATTTTAGCGGAAAACGATACCGGTCCCTTGGGCTTTGTAACCTGCAAATTGCAGCATAGTACTAAATCCGGCTTGGGGAAACTCCTCGGGACTATAGTATTGGTAGGTACTGCCAAAGAGGCACGCGGAAAAGGGGTGGCCCGCCAAATGTCTTCATTTGCGTTGGCCTGGTTCAAACAACAGGGGGTAGATATGGTCGAAGTGGGGACGCAACTTAGAAACATTCCCGCGGCCCGACTATACCAACGTTGCGGATTTCGGTTGGTGAACTCAAGCATCTCTTTGAGTAAATTCTATCCACAAGACGTTAGCAAAAGAATTTAGGAATGCTGATGAAAAAAGACGACCAGTTGCGTGAAACTTTTCTTCCCTATGCCTTGCCTTTCATCGGCGAGGAAGAAATTGCCGAGGTGGTGGATTCCTTGCGGTCCGGGTGGATTACCACCGGTCCCAAGGTGAAGCGGTTTGAAGAGGATTTTGCGGCTTATGTCCAGGCGAAGCACGCCATCGCAGTTAATTCCTGCACCGCGGGTTTGCATATCGCCCTGACCGCCCTAGGAGTCGGACCCGGGGACGAGGTCATCGTCCCCACTTTGACCTTTTGCGCCTCCGCCAATGTGGTGGTTCACCTGGGGGCGCGTCCGGTTTTGGTGGACGTAGGTGAGGATTACAACGTTACCGTCGCAGCCATCGACGGCGCCATCACGCCCCGGACCCGGGCCATTATGCCGGTCCATTACGGGGGCCAGGCCTGTGATCTTAAAGAAATCTACGCCTTGGCCGATCAACGCGGCCTGCCGGTGGTGGAAGACGGGGCGCACGCGATCGGCTGCACTTATCAGGGCCAGAAGGTCGGCGCCGACTTTTTGCGCCCTTCCGGTTCCAGGTCTCCCCGGATCACGGTCTTTTCCTTTTACGCCACCAAGAATATGACCACCGGTGAGGGGGGCATGATCACCACCGCGGATGCTGAACTGGCCGAGAGTATGCGCCTTCTCACCCTGCACGGCATGAGCCGGGACGCCTGGAAGCGTTACACTTCCGCGGGATCATGGTATTATGAAGTGGTGCTGCCGGGTTACAAGGACAATATGACCGACATTCAAGCGGCTCTGGGGCTGCACCAACTGCGGCGCCTGGACGGCTTCATCAAAACCCGCCAAGACTATGCCCGTCTCTATGACGAGGCTTTTGCCGGGGTAGCAGAGCTGGAGACGCCCGCGGTGCATCCCGACCGCAATCATGTCTACCATCTTTATCCCATCCGTTTAAAAGAAGGTTTGGCCATCGACCGGGGGCAATTCATTGAAATGCTGCGGGCTCATAATATCGGCACCAGTGTGCATTTCATCCCGGTTCATCTGCATCCCTTTTACCAGGAAAGGTTCGGTTATCGACGGGGCGACTTGCCCAAGGCCGAAGCAATTTATGAGGGCTTGGTTTCCCTGCCACTTTATCCACGAATGACGAAGGAAGACGCGCAAGACATCATTCAGGCCACCATGGACGTAATCACCAGGAACAGGAGATAAGCTATGAGACAATCTTTGAAAGGCAAATTCTCTGCGGAAATGGCCATCAGAATCTTGGCCGATATTTTAATGGTCAACGCAGCCCTGGTCATTGCCTTGGCTCTAAGATATCTCTGGTTGATTAATGTGGATTCCCCCATCATTCCTCCCAACGCGGCAATCCAAGACTTCTATCAGCTTTTTCTGCAAAATTCCCCTTGGATAACTTTGATAAGTATCACTATTTTCTATTTTAGCGGTTTTTATACTTATGGCCGTTTTTATCAAGGTAGGTACAAGGTTCTCGTTATCACCCAATCTGTATCCCTTGCCTTTTTAGTCTATAGCCTGGTGCCCTATCTTCTGAAATCCATGAACTCCCTCCCCCGGAGCACGCTGCTGTTATCCTGGGGTTTAACCTTGATGTTGTTGGTCTCTTCACGTTTGTGGTCCATCCTTTGGAAGAGGTTTCTCCTGAAAGAGAATGGCGCACAATCAGCCCGTCTGGAGCCGGGGCAAAACGATAAAGTCCTGGTGATCGGCGGGGCTGGGTACATCGGTTCGGCCCTGATCCCCAAGC
>Ga0233425_10006483_pt1 | contig 17304 bp, 13 predicted proteins | sample Watercolumn_Towu_2_FD_181712 | JGI IMG/M metagenome (GOLD analysis project Ga0233425, IMG submission 181712) | Freshwater microbial communities from Lake Towuti, South Sulawesi, Indonesia - Watercolumn_Towuti2014_140_MG | ecosystem: Environmental > Aquatic > Freshwater > Lake | place... | reverse complement strand
AGCGGCGACCTCGAGCTGACGGAGCAGGAGCTCGCGATCACACCACACCTCGAAGCCGGGCTCTCGATCGAGCAGATCGAACACGAGACCGGCGCCGACGCAACGTTCGTGCAGCGATTCCTGCTTGCTCTCTCCGTACTCGGCCTGATCGACTTCGAGAGGTCCGTCCGTCCCGACAGCGAGCCGCCGCAGGCCGAACGGCGCCGGATCACCATCGTGCCCAAGGCGGAGCCGAAGGTCCCGGCCGGGATAGACATGAGGAAAGAGGCGGAGAGGGTCGCGAGCGCGGACCACTTCGCCCGACTCGGGCTCGGTCTCGATGCCACGGGGGTCCAGATCCACCAGGCGTTCCGTGAGCGCGTGAAGCCATACCAGGCCGAAGCCGTCTCGGCCCTCTCCGGTGACGAGGTCGCGCTCGCAGCGGGGATCCGGCAGAAGCTCGTCGAAGCCTACCTCGTGCTGGCCGACAGGTCGCTGCGCGAGAGCTACGTCCAGGACGTGAAGGTCAAGGGGCGCGAGGAAGCTGCGCGACTCGCCGAGGCACGACGCAAGGCGGGTGGCGTGGCGTCGTCGGGAGCCGACGGAGTGCCGACCCCGAGCCCGGACCAGCCGCAGATCGCGAGGCCCTCGACTTCGGACTCATTGCACGCAGCCACCAAGGGCTCGCGCGAGCTGTTCCTCGAGGCGAAGGCCACGCTCAAGGCCAGGAAGGCGCAGGAAGCGGCGCTCGCCATGCGCGAGGCGCTCAAGCAGGAGCCCGATCATGCGCGCCTGCTGGCCTGGGCCGGCTGGACCCTGTTCTGGGCGAACCCCGCCACCAGTGCCGGGAGCGCGATGTCGTACCTCAAACAGTCCATCGAACGCGACGCGAGCCATCCGGAGGCGTTCGTGTTCATGGCGCGGATCTTGGTGCACCAGGGGAAGCTCGACGAGGCGCTGAGCCACTACCAGCAGGTGCTGAAGAAGCAGAACGTCCCGCCCACGATCGTCACGGAGGTCCGGACCTTCCAGGACAGGCTCGAGCAAGGCCGCATCGAGGCCAGGACGACCGGACACAAGCTCGCCGACGTCATCGAGCGGGACGAGAAGGCGCTCTTCAAGCGCTGGGTCCTGGACGAGTAGATCGGGGGATCGACGCCGACGGGGGCCTTGCGCTTGACCCGTCATGACCCTTGGGATACGACCGTGTGTATCGATGGCCGAGTACTTCCCACCGGCCCGACAGGAGGGGCGATCAATGATGACCATCGGTGAGATCGAAAAGGCGAATGTGCGCTCGTCCATCGTTTTCTCCGGGCTCTCCGACCAGGAGTTCGACCTGATCTACGGGACCATGCGCCAGCGGGTGCTCGAGAAGGGAGAGCTCCTGTACCGGCAGGGCGACCCCGGCGACTCGATGGCGGTGCTGGCGGATGGCGGGCTCATCGTTCGCGTCGAGCGGCCCGACGGCTCGATGATCGACATCGAGAGAGTCCAGCCTGGCGAGATCCTGGGCGAGATGACCTGTGTCTCCCCCTCGGTCCGGTCGGCAAACGTCGAGGCCACCCTCGAATCCTCGGGACTCAAGAGGAATATCGTCTACGAGCTGGACCGCAACACCCTCAACTCGATCCAGCAGAACGCTCCCCGGATCGCCACCCAGATCCTCGGCGGGATCATCACGCTCGTCACCACCCGGCTCCGTGGGCTGGATAAACGAATACGCTCCGAGCTCCTGGCGCTCGCGCCGCCAAAACGCCCGGACCCTGAGCCGCCGCCGAGCCGGGAGCCCTCCAGGATCTCGCAGGCGGTCCGGCCACGCGCCGTTGTGGGCAGCGAGAGCGCCATGAAGGGCATCGTGCTCCCGCCAGGCCTCGACCGCGCCGACTTCGACATCCTCTCGACCGCCTGCCCCCTGCGCGAGCACGCTCCCGGCTTCGTCCTGTGCAAGGAAGGCATGCCCGGCACGACCTGCTACATCATCCTGAAGGGGGAGGTCGAGGTGATCCGCGCGTTCGCCGGGGGCGAGCGGCTCCTGACGACGATGAAAGCTGGGAGCATCGCCGGGCAGATGGCGCTCGTCGACGACTTCCTCCGGTCCGCGACCCTGCGGGTCAGCGAGGCGGCGCTGGTCCTCGAGGTGTCACGCCAGGACTTCCAGAAGCTCCTCGCGGCCTCGACCCCGCTGAGCGTCAGGTTCCAGGAGCAGATCGCGATCGCCGCGATCAACCAGCACCGTGCCGCCATCGACCGCATGAAGTCCGTGATCCACATCGTGGAGCAGCCGAAGGTGGTGAAGGCGGACCGCCCTGCGCTGGGCTCGAAGGTCAAGCTCGCCCAAGAGGTGGCGGTCCTGATCGCAGACTACCTCGTCGGGCTCGATGAGTGGGGAGTCTCGTTGAACGACCTCGAGGACATGGGCGTCGAGGTGCCGGCTGGTCAGATCACCCCGAACGAGTTGAGGGCGCGGCTGCGGAGCTCGTGAGCCGGACCGGCGGGGGATCAACCATTCTTGAAATAGAGGATCGTGGCCCCCACGTGGCGTTGCTGGAAGCTGTCCGAGAGCTGGTACAGGCTCTCGGAGGCACCGAGGAGCAGCGCGCCGCCCGGCAGGAGCATGCGGTGGAACTGGGCCAGGATGCTCCGCTTGAGCTCGGGCGAGAAGTAGATGATCACGTTGCGGCACAGGATGATGTCGAAGCACCCCAGCCCCTCGAGCGGCTCGGCGAGGTTGTGCTGGGAGAAGGTGATCAACGCCTGCAGGTCGGGCCGAACGCGGAAGCCCTGGTGGGTCGGCACGAAGTACGTGCTCACGAGGTTCGGCGGGAGTTGGGCGCGCAGCCGGCTCGGGTCGTACACGCCCTGCCGCGCGCGGTCGAGCACGGCCCGCGATATGTCCGTCGCGACCACCGACAGGTTGTTCATCGCGAAAGCCCGGTCCGACTGCTCTGCCTGCCACTCCATGAAACAGATGCCGACGCTGTATGCCTCCTCGCCGGTGGAGCACCCGGCACAGAGGACCCGGATCCTCAGGGGCGTGTAACGCGTCTCTCGACGGCGTCGCCCGGCGACCTCGGGCAGCACATGCCGGCGAAGCGCCTCGAAGGGGTGTCCGTCGCGAAAGAACGACGTCTCGTTGGTGGTCATGGCCTCGACCAACCGGGTGCGCAGCGCGAGACTGCCGTCCGTCCTGAGCAGATTGAAGAAGTCCGAAAAGCTCTTGCACCCGGTGCTGTCCAGCAGCGGGGTCAGCCGAGTGGCGAAGAGGTATCGCTTCTCGGGCGGGACCGCGATGCCGCAGGTCTCGCACAGGTAGCCGCGGAGCAGATCGAACTCCACGTCGTTGATGCCGATCACCGGATCCCCACGAGCTCGATGATGCGGCTCGACAGCCGCTGCAGCGGGAGCACTTCGTCCACGAGGCCGGCACGCGCGGCGCTGCCCGGCATGCCCCACACCACGGAGGTGGCCTCGTCCTGGGCCAGGACGTGCGCCCCGTGCTCCTTCAATCGCGCGAGGCCGCGCACCCCGTCGTCACCCATACCGGTCATGATCACCGCCAGGACAGCGCCGTGACAGGTCTCGGCCGCGGATTCGAACAGCACGTTGACCGACGGCTTGCACCCTCCTTCCGGCGGTGCGTCCCGCATGACGAGTCTCATCCTGCCCCTCGTGGCCCGCTCCACCGACAGGTGCACCCCGCCGGAGGAGAGATAGACGCACCCCGGCTCGACGCACTCCCCATCGACGCCCACCTTGATGTCGAGCGGAGAGCTCCGCTCGAGCACCTTGGCCAGCGAGCCCGAGAACTGCTGCGGCATGTGGATCACCGCCACGATGGGAACAGGGAAGCCGGACGGGAAACCCTGGAGCAGCACGGCCAGCGCTTCCGGCCCACCAGTGGAGACGCCCACGACGATCAGCTCGGGGCCTTTCCGACACTCTGGGCGGACCGCAAGGGGTCGGGGCGTCGCGACCGGAGTCGCGGGCACGGGCGTGGCCGGCGCCGGCGCCATCGCGGCCGACCGGACCCGTCGAGTGTAACGAGCGGTGGAGATGCTCCTGATCTTGGGTAGCACGCGTCGCTGGAAGACCTCCTGCCAGAGCCCCGGGTCCTGCACGTCCGGCTTGATCACGACATCCGCGGCTCCTCGCGCCATCACTCGCTGAATCGGTGCCGTCTCGGCGGCTCGCGCCGGGCAGGCGATGAGCACTCCGGGACGCGCTGGGAGCTCGCGGATCTGCTGTGCCGCCTCGGCCAGGCGCATGTCGTCGATCTCGCTGCTGATGACGACCAGGTCCGCCGTGCCCTGCTCCGCCCAGGCCAGTCCGACGCGCGCGCTCGGCGCTACGAACAGCAGGTCGATGTCCGCCACACTCGTGAGCGCACGGTGGATCAGGTCCCGCGTGACGGAGGACTCGTCGATCACGACCAGCCGGATCTTGCTCATCCGTGCGCCGTGCAGGTCAACCCAGCTCGTCGGAGCCGGCGAGCTGGCGCAGTGCGCTACCCAAATGTTCCACCTCTGTACCCAGGTCTCCGACCCGGACTGCGGACCCCTCGGCGCACTTGCTGGCCTTGACGATGTGACCTTTCGCCTCGGAGACCGTCGTCGATGTCTCGGCTATCTTCTGAGTCAGCGCCATCACGCCGGCCGCGGCCTCGGCCACGTTGCGCGCCACTTCGTTGGCTCCGGCGGCGATCTCGGCGATCCCTCTGGAGACCTGGTTGACGCCCACGGCGGACTCGTTGATGTTGCGCGCGACCACGTTCACCCCGGTCACGGCCTCCGTGATGTTCCGGGCGATCTCCTGCGACGCCTGGGTCTGCTGTCCCACCGCCCGGGAGATCTGGCTCTGCAGCTCGTCGATCTGCGCCACGATCCCCGTGACCTTGGAGATGGCATCGATCGCCCGAGCCGTGTTGTCTTGGATGAGCTGTATCTTCGTCTCGATGTCCTCGGTGGCGGTCGTGGTCTCCTTGGCGAGCTCCTTGACCTCGTTGGCCACGACCGCGAAGCCCTTGCCTGCCTCGCCCGCGCTGGCCGCCTCGATGGCAGCGTTGAGCGCGAGCAGCTTGGTCTGCTGGGCGATGACCTGGATCACGCCGGTGACTTTACCGATCTCCTTGGCGCTCTGACCGAGCTCCGCCATGGACTGGCTGCAGGTCTTGGCCGTGGCCGATGCCTCGCTGGCCACGGCGGCGCCTTCCCGGGCGTTGGCTGCGATGCCGTTGATGGCGGTGGACAGGTCCCGGACGGTCTGGTCCACCATGACCAGGTTCGACGACATCTGCTCGGTGGTGGCGGCCACCGCGGTCATGTTGGAGCTGATCTCCTCGGCGGTGGTGGCCACGTTGTTGATGTTGCCCGAGATCTCCTCGGCCGCCGTGGCCACGACGTTGATGCTGGACGACATCTGCTCGGAGGTGCTGGCGATGCTGCCCGCGTTGCCGTCCAGGACGGTCATGATGTCCTCGGCCGCCTTGGCCTCGGTGACGCTCTCCTCGAGCTCACCCTTCAGCTCGGCGACCAGCTTGACAGCCCGCGCGTCGGTGGAGCCGATCGCCGCCGAGGGGCGCGGCCGACTCGTCAGACGCCCGTCCGTGGCGGCCTGCGCCCGATCCGCCATCATGGCCACGGCCACCGCGGCGGCGACCGCCGCGAGCAATCCGAGCACCACGCACTCGCCGAATGCTCCGGGCGCGAAGTACGTGACGATCATTCCGGTGAAGGGCACCAGCGCGCCGATCAGGGTGACGGCGGCCAGCGTGACCGGCCCCCCGCGGGCCAGCGATGTGGTTCCGATCGTTTGCTCTGTTCTCATGGTTCGGTCGCTCCTGACTCTCGAGCCGGTCCTCGAAAAACGTTCCTTGGTCCCGCGAGCAGCGCCCCCGGGTTCAGCACGATCTGGAGGCCGTCGCCCATGCGGACGATGCCCTGGCAATAGATCGAGTTGGCCTCGTTGAGGTGCGGAGGCGGTGGCTCCACGTCGCTCACTGGCACGGTATTGACGTCGCCGATTGCGTCCACCAGGAAGCCCACCGGCTTGTCTCCCAGCAGGGAGACGTCCAGGTCTCCGTAGAGTCGCTCGGCGTGGCGCAGCTCGCTGGACGTCTTGAGGATCACGATCTGCGACTCGGCGGTGACGGGCCGCGGCTCCCAGCCGAAGATCACGGCGATGTCCATGACGAGCACCACCTGGCCACGGATGTTGACGAGCCCGCGGATGTACGGTCGCGCGCGCGGCACCCGGGTGATGTCGAGGTTCGGGTTGATCTCCTTGACGATGCGGATGTCCAGCCCATAGAGACGCTCATCGAGCTCGAACGAGACGAGCTGCAGCAGGTCCGACATCACCGCTCCTCCCCGCCGGTGCAGAAGGACAGGAGCCGGTCTATCAGCGTGTGCTGGTCCCGCTTGGACTCGAAGGCGTTGAAGCCCGCCTTGTGCGCCTTACCCACAACCGTCTCGTCGTGCATGGCGGACATCGCGATCATCGGCAGGCCGGCGAGCTTCCGGTCGGCCCGCGCCCGCCTCGCGAGCTCGAACCCGTCCATCACGGGCATCTCGATGTCGCTGATCACCACGTCCACCTGCTCCGAGGCAAGGCGCTGCAGCCCCTCCGCGCCGTTGACCGCGTGCACCACGTCGAGACCTGCCTTGCGGAGCTGGGGGATGACCAGCGCCGCGTAGAACGCCGAGTCCTCGACCAGGAGCACTCGCCGGGCCGCGCGACCGGTCGACCTCGCCCGGCCGACCCACCCGGGCTGGGCGAGCTCCACCACACGGAACAGGTCGAGGAACAGAGTCAGCCTCCCGTTCACGATCGCCGTGCCCACCACACCGTCGCGCACGATGGTCGTCGAGTCGACCTCCACGCTCGTGTTCGCGGTGTCCAGGATGTTGGCGGCGACCACACCGATGGGCCGGTCGATCCGCGGGACCAGCACGTAGAGCAGCTCGTCGCGGTAGGAGCTGCGGAAGCTCGGGTCCACTTCCTCGATGTGCACCAGCGGCATGATGCTCTCGCGGAAGTCGAGGTAGCCGCGGTCGTTGGCCCACTGGATACGCTCCGCCGAGACCTCCTCCACCCGGGCGATGAGGCTCAACGGCACGGCGAAGGTCTCCCTGCCTCCGATGTCGAACAACAGGATGGTCTGCTGGTTGCGCATCGAAGAGCTGCTCGCGACGACCGGCGCCTCGTCCTTGGTCAGCCGGGGTGCGCTCAGCTCCACGAGCGCTGCGATGTCGAGGACCATGGCGATCCGCCCGTCGCCCAGGACCGCGGTGCCGGCGAAGGTCCCGCAACCCTCGAGCTGCGCATGGAGCGGCTTGACCACGATCTCCTCGGTATCGATGACCGTGTCCACGACCAGGCCGAACCGCTCGCTGCCGAGCTTGACCACCACGACATACACGCTGTTCCGGGGCGACGTGCGCCTGTCCACCCGGCCGTCGCGGCGCTCGTCGGCCTCGGTGTCGGGCTGCGAAACCCTGCGGTTGCTCTCGCCCCGTCTCCGGTCGCTCCGCGGCTCGTCCTCGCCGTTGGCCTGGTAGGTCGGCTCCATGCCGAGGACGTCGGCAAGCCGGAGGATGGGCAGCAGCTTGCCCCGGAGCCAGTAGACCTCCTGCTGGTCCACCCGCTGGATCATCTGATAGACGTCCTGGCCGTGCAGCCAGACCACCTCCTCGATGTTGATCTGGTGGATGGCGAAGCAGGTTCCTTCGACGGCGACGATGAGCGCGGGCACGATGGCCAGGGTCAGCGGCAGCTTGATGGTGAAGGTCGTGCCCCTGCCCACCTCGGAGGCGATGTCGATCACGCCGCTCAGGTTCTTCAACGTGGATTGCACGACGTCCATGCCCACGCCACGGCCCGACAGGTCCGAGACCTCTCTGGCCATGGAGAAGCCGGGGCGGAAGATCAGGTCGAATGCGTCCCGGGTCGTCATGGCCGCGGCCTGCTCCCGGTTGATCATCCCGCGGTGCAGCGCGGCCTCCTTGAGCACATCGGGGTCCATGCCTCGACCGTCGTCGGTGATCCGGATGTTGACCTGGCCGGCCTGGTGGTAGGCGCCGAGCAGCAGCTTGCCGACCCGGGGCTTGCCCGCGGACGCGCGCTCGTCCGGGGGCTCCAGGCCGTGATCCACGGCGTTGCGGACCAGGTGCGTCAGCGGGTCGTTGATGGCCTCGATGATGTTCTTGTCCAGCTCCACTTCCGAGCCGGTGATCTCCAGCTCGACCTCCTTGCCCAGGGACAGGGCGAGGTCGCGCACCAGCCGGTTGAACTTGGTGAACACGACGCCCACCGGCCGCATCCTGGTCTGCATGATCTTGGCCTGGAGCTCGGAGGTCACCACGTTGAGCCGCTGAGCGATGGCGGAGAGCTGCTGCATGTCGTGCAGCTCGATGGCCTGGTTGTTCTGGTTGCGCACGAGCACGAGCTCGCTGGCCAGGTTCATCAACGAGTCCAGCAGCGGCAACGAGATGCGGACCGAAGCCTCGGGCGCGATCGCGGTGACGGTCGGCCGAGGTGCGGGTCGTGATCGCGGCGCGTCCTCGGCGGGTTGGGGCCTGGCAGGCTCCGGGCCAGGCCCCTCGTCCTCGATCGCCGCGTCGCCCGGCGGCTGGACGTTCGTGGCGCCATCGCTCACCCGGCGCAGCAGGTCCGTCTCCTCATCGATGCTCAGCGAGTCGTCCCCGATCCGGTCCAGGAGCTGGCGGAGCTTGTCCACGCCGTGGAGCAGCGCTTCGGCGACCTGGTGGTCGGGCGTGATGACACCGCTCCGGATCCGACCCATCACATTTTCGAGGTGGTGGGCCAGTGTCGTGATCTTCCGCAGACCCAGCAGGCCGGAGCCGCCCTTCACCGTATGCAGCGCCCGGAAGAGGTGGTTGACGGTCTCGACGTCCGCGGCGCCCTGCTCCCAGGCAAGGACCTCGTCTTCGACGGTGGCCAGGTGCTCGCCGCACTCGGTGAGGAAGGCCTCGAGCAGCTCCGGGTCGTTCACGCCTGTTCCTCCACCTGTCCGAGGACCAGGGCGGCGAAGAACGCTTCGGCCGCCGGGGGTATGGAGGTCAGGTTCAGCCGGAGCCGTTGCGCGCTGTGTCCGGAGGTCTGCACCTCCACGACCTTGGCGTACAGCTCGTCGGTGACAACCTGGCTCCGCCGGTCGAGCACGACGAGCTTGAGGTTCTCCAGCGATTCGACCTCGGCCTCGGCGTCCACCTCGACCAGGTTGCCCGCGATCCCGACCAGGGTCCCGTCGTGCGACGCGGCGTCGGCGTGCTTGCCCGACAGCCGGCCGATCCTCAACGCCACCGGCGGGCTGACCGCGCGGAGCTCGACTCGCTCCTTCACGGGCAGGAACGTGTTGAACGGCTCGCCGATGCCGCCGACCTCGTAGATGGTGATCGGCTCCTTGACGCCCTTTGGCATCACCTCGGACTCGCCATCGATCCGCAGGGTGGGGCCGCAGGCGTCCCGCGTGCTCCGAGAGATCAGGATCTGACCGCCCACGGTATAGGACTCGATGCGCGCGGTGAGGTTGACGTACCGTCCGATGATCCCGTACTTGCTGCGCCGCTCCGAGCCGATGTTCCCGACCACCACCTCGCCGGTGGCCAGGCCCACGCCCATGGCCACGGCCGGGTAGCCCCGAGCGCGGCTCCACTCGTTGACCCCGTCCATGGCGAGCTGCATCTCCAGCGCGCAGGCCACGGCCCGCTGCGCGTCGTCCGGCCGCTGTATGGGGGCGCCGAACATGGCCAGGATGGCGTCGCCCAGGAACTCGTCGATGGTCCCCTTGTGCGCCATGATGATGTCTGTCATGACGCTGAGGAAGTTGTTGATCAGCGCGAGCACCTGCTCCGGGGCGAGCCGCTCGCTCAGCGACGTGAACCCCCGCAGGTCCGCCATCATGATGGTGATCACCCGCTTTTCGCCGCCCAGCTCCAGACCTTCGGGTCGCTCCAGGATGCTCTCCACGACCTCGTCGGAGAGGTAGCGTCCGAAGGTCTTTCGGATGAAGTTCCGCTGGAGCTCCAGGCGACGACGCGCCTCGATCAGGTCGCCGATGGCGTGATCGAGGTGACGCGCGTTGCGGAACGCCCTGGAGTGGTACTCGATCCGGCTGCGCAGCTCGACCCGGTCCATCTGCTTCTCGGCGTAGTCGTTGGCACCGGCCAGGAAGGTGCGGGCCTTGACCTCCGCGTCGGAGATGGCGGACAGGACGACGACCGGGACATCGGCGGTGACCGGGTCGGCGCGGAGCATCTCGAGCACCTCGAAGCCCGAGAGCCCCGGCATCTCGAGGTCGAGCAGGATCACCGTGGGCGAGAACGCGCGCACGCGCTCCAATGCCTGGGTGGGGTCGGTGCAGTGCTCGAAGACCACGAGCTGGTCCGACAGGCGTTGCTCCACCGACAGGCAGACCATCCGGGAGTCGTCCACCATGAAGACCCGGGGCGGCTCGTCCTTCTCGTCGGTCGCCGTGCGGGTCACCCGGCGGCGCAGGGAGGCGGCGAACCGGCGCGAGCCATCGCGGATGGCCGCCACGAGGGCTTCGGGGTCGGCGGACCTCGAGACGCAGCCGTCGGCGCCCCGGTCCAGGACGATCCGCTCGAGGCGCTCGTCCGGCGCGTGCAGGAGCACGAGGAGGGGGACGTCCCGGGTCGACGGGCTCTGCCGCAGCAGGGTGAGGGACTCGAGCTCTTCCGGGTCGCCCAGCCCGACGGTGCGCACCACCACGGTGGGTTGGAGCTCCTCGGCGACGCCGATCCCTTCGTCGACGCTCCTGGCGTGGCGCAGCTCGAGGCCCTCGTACCCAGAGAGGAGTCGCTCCGTGAACATGCTGCTGAACCGAGACGGGTCGATCAGGAGGACGCGGCTCGTGTCCGCCGTTCGCCCATCAGTGTCCCGGAGTGCGGGGTTGCGTCCCAAGGGGCCCACCCATCACGCGTCCGCGGCTCATGGTGTGCCAGCGGTGTTTCAAGTGTATTGTCAACTTGCTCCCGTTCTCCCGATGATCTCCCTGATCACCTCGCGCGCGGCCTCGACGGCCGCCTGGGCTGGCTCCGAGAGCGTGGTGCCGATGCCGAAATCGACACCCCTGGGCAGGACCAGGTAACAGAGCGGCGCTCTGCCGTAACAGTCGAGAGTCAACCGCAGGAGCGCCGGACCATCGAGGGTATGGCTCCCCAGCGCCGCCCGCGGAGCGGGCGCCAGCTCGCGCACCAGCACCATCTCGCCTCCATCGTCCGGTCGTGCATCCACGAAGATGACCAGCTCGGACTCGGCGATGACCGGAGCGAGCGTGATGTCGAGCTGTGGCACGGCGAGCGTGGTGACCCCGGCGCCAAAGCTCTCGGTGCCTTGCTCGCCCACCACGGCCAGGCCGAGCCCATCATCGCCCCTGAGCGAGCTGCCGAATCCGACGACGAGGGCCGTGGTCACAGGAGGGTCAGCCACGCTTTCCTCTGGCGCTCGGCTCCTGCCTCACCCCACATGCGAACCACCGTCGGATCGCGGCAGATCCGGTTGACCATGAGCTCGAGCTTCTCTTTTTCCGTCTTGCCAGCCAGACCGGCGGCGATGGCTCCGGTAATCAGGCCGTTGGACAGGGTGGCGCCGAAGCTCTCGATCAGCTTCGGCCTGATCATGGTCTCACGAACAGTTTTGGCGTCCATGGTCAACCTACCGAGCTCTCCTGGTCGGGGTTCCTGGCCGATGCCACGAGTGAGCCATCGGGTGCACGCACCTCGAGCACGAGGGGCATCTGGCCCCAGGCATGGGTAGCGCAGGACAAGCAGGGGTCGTAACAGCGGATGGCCATCTCGATGCGGTTCAGGGCTCCCTCGCGGATCTCGCCGCCGCGCACGAATTCCCGCGCGGCCTGGTCCACGCTGCGGTTGATGGCCGCGTTGTTGTGCGCGGTGGACACGATGATGTTGACCTTGACGATCCGTCCGTCGTCGTCGACCCAGTAGTGATGGATGAGGGAACCGCGCGGCGCCTCGACAACGCCCACGCCCATGCCCGACTTACGCTCGACTTTCACCCGGACATCGGATGCCACGACCTCGTCATCCGCCAGGAGCTCCCGGGCGCGCTCGACCGCGTACACGAGCTCGATCAGGCGAGCGGTATGGTAGTGGAGCGTCTGGTGCACGGGCGCCCCGGTGGCGAGCTCCTTGAAGGCCCTCAGCTCCTGGCCGGCGATGGGCGTATCGATGCGCCTGGCCACGTTCAGCCTCGCCAGCGGGCCCACGCGGTACGTCCCCTCCGGGAAGCCGGCCTTCTTGGAGAAGGGGAACTTCATGTACGACCAGTCCTCGACGTGCTCGCCCAGGTGGTCGAGGTAGCGGCGCGGATCGAGCTCCTCGGAGATGTCTCCTCCCGCGTCGATGAGCCTCAGCTTGCCGTCGTAGAGCTCGAGGGCGTCGTCCTTGACGAGGCCCATGTATCGCGTGGCGAGCGGCTCCATGCGTGCGACCAGCTCGCCATGCCGCTCGAGCAGGCTCTTGGCGAGCGTGAGCCCCAGCCTGGCGAGCGGCAGCGCTTCTTCGATCTCGCGGCGAGCGGCGAAGCGCTCGTCGTGGGACAGGGGCCTGGCCATCCCTCCGGGGATGGCGGTGACGGGATGGATGGGACGGCCGCCGACATGGGCGATCAGGCCCTGGCCTATCTGTCTCAGGCGGATGGCTTTCTTGCCGAGCTCGGGGTCGGCGCCGATCACCCCCACCACGTTGCGCAAGGCCGGATCCGAATCCGGGCCGAGCACGAAGTCGGGCGCGGCCAGGTAGAAGAAATGCAGCGCATGCGAGTGGATGAACTGGCCCATGTGCATGAGCTCGCGCAGCTTCTTGGCCGACGGCGGGATGTCGACTCCCCAGGCGTCGTCGCAGGCCTTGGCCGATGCCAGGTGATGGCTCACCGGACAGATGCCGCAGATGCGCGAGGTGATGACCGGCATGTCGGACATCAAGCGTCCTTCGCAGAACTTCTCGAAGCCGCGGAGCTCGACCACGTGGAACCTGGACTCCTGGACCTCTCCGCGGTCGTCCAGGTGGATGGTGACCTTGCCGTGCCCCTCGAGGCGCGACACCGGAGCGAGCGTGATGGTGCGAGTCACGCCTTCCTCCTTTCAGACACGATGTGGGGGATGACCGAGATCGGCATCGAGTAACGGTAGCCGACGCCGACCACGTCGTCCCTGAACATGAGGGCTCCCGCCGGCAGGATGGCGGACAGGGCGTTGATGGCCTTCGCTCCTTGCTCGAGCGAGCCTGGCGGCGGTCCCATGCAGCCGCGGCAGGGCATGTTCCCTTTCATGCAGCGAGCCTCACAGCCCTCGCAGGTGGCCGGTCCCATGCACAGCACGCCCTGCTCCAGGAAGCAGAGGTCGGGGTCGATGGTCTCGAGCTCGTGCGGTGAATACACGCTGTCGGCGATGAAGTCGCGCGACGCCACCAGCATGCGCTCCTTGTGACGATCGCACTCGGCGCACAGGTTGCGCGTGCGCTGCGGCACGGGCTTGCCATCGAGCAGAGCGAGCACGGTCTTCAGGATGATCGATGGCAACGGCGGACACCCCGGGATCGTGGCGTCCACCTCCACCACCTGACGGACGGCTCGCACCCACGGCTGGATGGCCGGGATGTCCGCTCCTCGCGGCACCTTGCCGTCCACGGTGCTCTCGGTGCTCACGTAGGCGCGATCGAGGACCTCGCCGAGCGGCGTGAGGTTGCGCAGGCTCGTCACTCCGCCGTAGCACGCGCAGGTGCCAAAGGCGACCAGGAGCTTGGCCTTGGCGCGAAGCTCCCGGAGCACGTGCTCGTTCTCCTCGTTTCCCACCGCACCTTCGACGAGGGCGACGTCGACCTCGGGGATCTCCTTGATATCGACTATGGGCGAGTAACGGATGTCCACTCGTGCCAGCACGTCCAGGAGCGCCTCGTTGAGGTCCAGGAACGAGATGTGACAGCCAGAGCAGCCTTGCAACCACGCGGTCGCAACCGTGGTCCTGGAAGCCATGGTCACCTCCCTGCCTCTGCGCGCAGCTCGCCGATCAGCTCGTGCAGGTCGCGACGCACCACGTCTCCCTCGTTGGGGCAGACTTGAAACACCCGCAGGCGGCCATCGTCGATGCGCCGCGACCTGAGGACCTCACGCAGGACTCCCATGCGGCGGATCATGTCGGTGTTGCCGACCGAGTTGCGGCAATGACCGTCGGCGCACACGAAGAGCGCGACTCCGTCGAACCCGCTGGCGAAAGCTTTCAGGACATACTCGGTATCCACCGCGCCCCCGCACGTCAGCACCAGCGGGAGCATGCTGGGGGGGTATTCGAGCTCCGTCTCGCAGGTGGCGGCGACCCTGAGCGCCGCTTCGCCGCACGCGCCGCAGAAGATGCCGAGTATCTTCGGATCTCGACTGCCCGGTATGCCGCGTGACAGGACGTCGATGGCCTTGTACACGTACACACTTGGGTCCTGCACCAGGTCCCGGGCCCCGGTCGGGCACGCTGTCACGCAGTTGCCGCAGCCCTTGCACCGCTGCGCGTCGATCACCGAGATCTTGCGCGCAGTGTCGATGTGCGAGGCCGAGAAGGCGCAGGTCTTGACGCAGGTGCCGCACCCGCCGCAGACCTTCTCGTCCACGTGAGTGACCAGGAGCGGATAATCGATTTCCTCTCGATCCAGGAGCGCGGTCAGGCTGAGCACCGCCGCGTTCGCTCCGGCGACCTCGAGCGCGAGCCGGTCGCCGCCCCTGGGCTGCACGATGCACACGCCGCGCTCCGTGCAGCCTCCGAGACGGCTGCTCGAGGTGATCGCCTGGCCAAAGCAGTCGGTGGCGAAACGCAGCTTGCCACGGAGCTCCGCGATCCATTCCATGTCATCGCCGGGCGCCAGGATGATGCCGCCCACCGTGAATCGCTCCTCGCCGTTCGGAGTGGCCGCCACCACCTCGAAGTCGCCCACGTGCCCGGAGACGTCCACGAGCCTCGACTCCATCAGGATGCGGGCGCGCCTGGCGAGGAGGACGGCGGTCCAGGCAGCACCGAGCTGGGGCCAGTGCTCGGCAGGAGCACGCGGCTCCCCGTGCGGCTCGAGCACGGTCACGTGGTAGCCCTCGCCGATGAGAGTGGCGGCGGCGACGATGCCAGCCGGGCTGGTCCCCGCCACCAGGACCGCGCGCCATGGCCTGACGGAGATCGACTCGGTCGCCGGCGCCAGCTCGGCACGGGCCAGGGCGACGTCCAGGAGGAGCCTCGCCTTGGCGGCGGCGGAGAGGGGATCGGTGGCGTGAACCAAGGCGACGAGGTCCAGCAGGTTGGCGAAGACCACGCGGTTGGGATTCACGCCCGCCCCGTGCAGGTCGTCGAGGATCCGGCTGCCGAAGAGCACCTCCTCGTAATGACTGGGCGCGCCGCCGGCCAGCACCACGGCTTCGAGGCAGTGTTCGCGGACCGTTGCCATCACCCCGACGTGATCACCGTGCCCGAAGAAGCTATCGACCACGTGGCACGCGGCCAGGTGCTGGTAGCTCCGGGCGAGCCCGTCCACGTCCAGGACCTTCGAGACGGCGCCGTCTTCGCGTGAGAGAAACAGCCCAACTCGCATGCGCCTCCTCCTCGTCATATGCGGACAGGACCTGAATTTTCGCTAGCGGAGGAATAGTCTCCTCGGTTCAAGATTCTGTCCAGCAATATCGTACGGGGTGGTGTTTTTCAGGACGAAGAGACGTTCCTCAAGCGCTGGGTCCTGGACGAGTAGATCGGGGCCGCCCGGACATCGACGGGAACACGATGCGGAACCCGCCGCCCCAGAGGAACGACTCCCGGGTGGCCAGCAACCCCTTGCCGTGCCCCACGGAGATCGACGTGAAGAGCTGGAAGTCCGCCACGCGGCCGGGAAAGACGAAGCCCGTCAGGTTCCTGAACAGGTAGTTGTCGGGCACGTCGAGCGTCCCGGACTCGCGGTCCAGCTCGCCGCCGAACATGTACTCGAAGAAACACGACGAGAAGAGGTGCACCCAGTCGGCGATCCTCCACCGGACGATCGCGTCGATGCCCGGGCCCACGATGTACGACGAGCCCTCGTCGCCCGGCATGAACACCTTGAGCTGCACTCTGAATTCGAGGGCCACGGGGTCGAACGGCACGCGCAACGCCACCTCGGGCATCAGGTAGTCGCCGATGTGCGGGACGTCGCTCCACTCCTCGGGCACGTCCGGACCCGACCCGGTGTAGTGCTCGCTCTCGTGCCGGTACGAGAGCGCGACCTCGATGGCGCTGCCCGGCCTCCAGCGCTCCGCCGCGTCGTCGAACGACAGGGCCAGCGACAGCCCGTTCAGGCCGCGCCACAGCGCGATGTTCGCCATCGGGAACAGACCGGCGAACCCGTCCTCCGACACGTCCAGGGGCTCCGACGACTCGAGCTCGAACATGCCCCACAACCCCAGTCTGAGCGACATCCCGCTGAAGCGCAGAGAGAAGAATGCCAGGTCGCCGCCGACGGTGACCACCGTGTACGGCGTCAGCGCGTAGCCGAAGCACGGCGTGTCGCGCGACGCGCTCGTGGCGCGCGCAATCGCGGTCGACGCTCCGGGGAACCAGTCGAAGTCGACTCCCCGGTCCGTCCTGGTCTCTTCGCCGTCAGGCTCGGCGGTCTCGGCGTGCCCGATCCCCGTACGAGTCGCCAGCGCCAGGACGAGGGTGCCGAGCACGAGCCGCCTCATCGTATCCACCGCCTTTCTCTCAGGCGCCGATCACCTCGAGGAACGCTGCCAGCCGGTTGCGGGCCTGCTCTTCCGAGAACACGCGCGGATCGTTGTGATCGGCCTCGAGCAGGAGCGCGGGCACCCCGTGCTCCCTGACGAGCCGATCGCGCTGGTCGACTTGTCCGATCGAGTAGGGCTTGCACGACCGGTCCGAATGCAGGATCACGCCGTCCGCCTGGTACTGCCGCACCATGCGGACCATGGTCTCGAGCTTGTGCCCGGTGCCCTGGTTCAGGATCGGGTGGAGGTAGACCCGCGCCAGCGAGTCGAGCGGCTTCTGCGGGTCGATCAGCGGCGCGAGCTCTCCCCAGGCGTTCGTGTACGTCGAGGCGACGAGCGCGACGCCTCGCTCCGCCAGGACCTCCGCCATGGGCCGCACCCAGTACCAGATCGGGAGGTTGTCCCAGATCAGCCGTTTCCGCTCGTGCACGAGAGACCCGACCCCTCGTTCGATCCGCCGGTCGAGCTCGCGCAGCAGCGCGCGGTAGTACCGGACCGTCACGGCCTCGCCCCGCATCTCGACGATCGGCGCCATGTGGA
>Ga0233425_10006482_pt1 | contig 17307 bp, 16 predicted proteins | sample Watercolumn_Towu_2_FD_181712 | JGI IMG/M metagenome (GOLD analysis project Ga0233425, IMG submission 181712) | Freshwater microbial communities from Lake Towuti, South Sulawesi, Indonesia - Watercolumn_Towuti2014_140_MG | ecosystem: Environmental > Aquatic > Freshwater > Lake | place... | reverse complement strand
GCAAAATGCTCCAAAAACGCGCTCTTCTCTCCAACTTCCATCGCTCTCAACAGGTTACGAAAATGCGGGCATTAACGCCTCTGCCTACCCTCTGTTGTCAAGCACTTCCTTCATGCGATTGCCCTGACGATGTACTTCGCCACACGTACAAGACGCTGACGCGCGTTCGGCTTGGCGGTATGCTCGTTCTTCAGCACATCTATTTTATGTTCGGTATGGCGTGCCTCGCCGTGCTCATTTACCTCATGTTCCGTGGTGACGAGCGAGAATCGCCCAACAGTCCGCTGCAGCGGACTGGGAAAGCCGGCGACTGAGGGGCCGTGCGTTGGGCCGACAAAGAGCCAGTCGATGACAGACGCGCATCTTGAAATTGCATACTGGTCACTGGTCAAGGATCTTGAAGTTCGCGTAGGTCCGATTAGCGTAGCGTAATCGGACGGATGAGGGTAATCGGACGCATGGTTGCGGTGCATCGACCTCAACTATCGCCGCTTACAAAACGGGAAAAAGGACATGCCCAACTATCGGCGCGCATTCATACCCGGCGGCACCTGGTTCTTCACGGTGAGCCTGCTGGAACGCCACGGCAATGACCTGCTGGTTCGCGAGATCGATTTGTTGCGCGCTATCGTGCGGCGGGTGCGGCAACGTCATCCTTTTCGAATCGACGCCTGGGTGGTTTTGCCGGAACACCTCCATTGCGTGTGGACCTTGCCGCCAAGCGACAGCGACTTCAGCAGCCGATGGCGTCCGATTACGCTGCGCTAATCGGACCTACGCGGGCTGGCGGCATTATTTGCCGTTTCCGGAGAGTTGAACGGACGCGCCACGATCGGATAAAGGGCGATGACAGATATCCCTGCCGTATCATTGACAGCCATCACAACCCACCAGATGCTATGTGCTGGCGGAATCAGCCAAATGCCGAGGGCTTCCCTGCTTACACGGCGTTTCCGCCGGAAAACGAGGTTTCTTACAAGGCGTATACGCCAGCACTTCAAGAGCTAAGGAGAGATAGCAATGTCGTTCCACAAAGATGTCGACGCTGAACCAATCCCTTTCCACTCGCTAACGAGCGATGGCATTTGCTTCGGCTGCGGGGAGAAACTTAATAAGTTGGCGGTTAGATATGATGGTTACGCCGAGCCTGGTCAAATGAAGTCAATATTCATGCATCCTGAGTGCGCTTCGGAGATGGCTCAAAGAATAATCTGTGATACATGGCCGAATCGGCGCCTCAAATGAAACCGTGTAGCTCTAACAGCCCGCGTAGGTCCGATTAGCGCAGCGTAATCGGACGAATGGGGCGATCGAGAGAATAGAAACCATACATCGACCACCTCCATCGGCGCAGATAAAACGGGAAAAAGGACATACCCAACTATCGGCGCGCATTCATACCCGGCGGCACCTGGTTCTTCACGGTGAACCTGCCGGAACGCCACGGCAATGACCTGCTGGTTCGCGAGATCGATTTGTTGCGCGCTATCGTGCGGCGGGTGCGTCAAAGTCATCCTTTTCGAATCGACGCCTGGGTGGTATTGCCGGAACACCTGCATTGCGTGTGGACCTTGCCGCCAGGCGACAGCGCTCAGCAGCCGATGACGCCTGATCCATGGCGGATTTTCGCCGGCGCTAGCGACGAGCCCCGGCGAGAGGTACTCTTTCCAGATGCTTGATGATCGTGTCCCGAGCCGCGACGTCATACCCGAACTCGCCACTCGACTCCCGCCAAGCCGTGAGCGTCTGGTCCACAGAGTGCTCGACCCATTCGACCATCCGGCCCTCGTCGACCTGGATCTTGCGGGAAAGGCGACGAAAGCCATCCATCCCCACATCTTCCCAGCGTTTCGATTTGGCGAAGTTCAAGGCAAGCCGGTCGTCCTTCATATACTGGATGGTCGAAACCAGATCGTAGGCCGGCGACAATTCCGCGTTGACGCCATCCGGATAACGAAGGCTCCAATTCTTGTGGTGGGCATCCCCATTTCCGGAAAACAGGATGAAAACCAGGCGGCGGATGAATTCTTCCAGGGCGGTTTCCCCGGCCAGCGCGAGCGTCAGCCGGGCCACGGTTTCGTAGTTGTACCGCTGGTACTTCTCTTCCGGGTAGAGTCCGAGTACCTGTGCAAAATCCTCCATGTGGACGCGCCGGCCTGCACTCGGCCGGTCGAAACGGCGAACCATCAGGGCCAACTTTTCGGGAAACTTGCCGATACCAGCGGGCAAACCGGTGACGTCCTTCAAATCGATCAGTTCAAGTTCAGGGGTATCGATTCCGCTGGCTTTTGCCCAGCGCATGGTGGCGTATTCGTTCTCCGGCACTTTGGGATAGCGGGCGTCTGGCATCTTCACGATCCAGTCGCCCCCGCGGCCACTAACGGGAATGGTGAGACCGCGGATACTACGCAGCGCTGAGAACTTGAGCTGGACCCCGGCCAGGGAAAAATGCCAAGGACCGGCCGTTTCCTGCTGATCAAATTGGTCGTTGGATTCGATTTCAGCCTCGATCAGGTCGTCATCGGCAACTATGCGCACAGCGCCGGGGAGGTCTTCGCCCAAGCGGTGCAGCAGAAAAAACTCGCGGCTGGAGACAACCCCCGTTTGCTTCGCCACCAGTTCACGCAGCGGCCCCTCCGGCAACAAGTTGGAAAACCATGGGGGCACACGGGCGCGACTGCGATGGACTTCCTCCAAATCGTCGAGAAAGAGCTGCCCCAATACCGGCCGCGGGTAGGCCCTTTTGTAGGACTCCAACAACCGGAATTCGCATCCGTCGTTGCCGTTCAAGCTCAAAATACCCACCGGGGTATCGTGCAGCAGCACCCGCAGGGTGTAGGAGGATTCCACTCAATCCTCCTCGTCCGCTACCACCAAGGACGCCAGGGAGGGCCGGGCCGGTTCATCCCAGCGGGCATGGCGTTCAAAAAAGCGCTGAAAGTGGGGATTAAGATATTCGGCTCGTATGGCTAGAAATTGCGCAGCGTCCCCGTCGCGCAATACCTGCATTGCCTCTTCGGTGATGCCGTGGGAAACCAGTATTACCGGATCGGTAACCTTCAGCAGGAGCCGGCGCAGCCCTCCCGTGCGGTTCGGATGGGCCAGGCGGTTGGCGGCGGATTGCACCAGGTTTCGGTGATTTCCCGAGACGCTGGCGATCACCGGAGAGAACGGCGGTTCCTGGTCGGACAACCGTCGGCTCAGGATCTCCCCGAGTTGCAACGGGCTTCCGCTTTCCAGATCGCGAGGCGCCAACTCCATCAGAGCGAGCGCCTGCAGCTTGCTCACGGCATGGCGAAAGTTGAAGGGGTCTGCGGCCACCGGTGATGCAGCAGGTCTTTCCCTCACCATCTTCAGCATGCCCTGGACCGAATCCTCTTCGCTTGCAGGCACAATGCGAGCAAGAGCACTGCGCATCGACACCGTATTGCCCTGATGAGCGCCATTCAATGCACCGCGCCAAAGCCAGCGAACCAGCAACTCGCGCGATCTGGAATTGGGGTCGGGGTGATGACTGAAAAATTTACCGAGCGTGACTAAGGGCTGTTTGTAGGGGAGTAATTCGTAATGGGGAATACCAACCCCCTCCTTGAGAAACTGGATGACCCGCTTCGCCGTTTCCGCCGTTTGACGATAGGCGAATTCCGCCTCCGAAACAGAAAGGCGAAGCGGTCCATCCCCGCCACCTTCTATGACATCGACTCCCTGAAGAACCCGCAGGAGACGGTACAGTATCTTCTCCTCCACCCGGCCAAATTCCAGCGCCTCCAACTCGGCAACGATTTCCCGGATCGTTGCCGGGCGGCTCGGAGAACGAGCGCCGTGAAGGGCATCGAAGACCTGGACCGCTTCGAGCTGTTTTCCGGCAGAATTGACTCGCCCAAATATTTCCCGGAGTATTTCCTCCGAGTCGGTACGCACCACATAAGCCGGTATGTCATATTCCCGGATGCGCTTACCCACTTGGATGGCGCGTTCGCGCCGCTCCTTGCTGATCGGTGCTCGGTCCAGCAACCACTCCATCAGATTTTCCGAATTCAAGACCGCCGTCATAGGCAACCAGCGGGACGGGTCTTGTTGCCTCGCTGTCAGGGCGGGCGGCATGACGAATTCGCCGCGGTCCAGGTCGAAGTAAAGCGCGAACTCGTCCCCTTCCGGCTCAGACGGCAGTAACACCCGGGCCAAAGACACGATCCGCTGCTGACCGTCAACGACCCAAAGGGCATCGGTGCGTGCACTCGCACTGACGCTGACCGATCCAAAGCGCATCTCGCCAGGTTCGGCTGTGGTCTCCCAAAACAGCAGAGTTCCAACCGGATACCCGCGGTAAAGGCTGTCGACGAGCTTGCGAGCATCCGCCCGATCCCAACTCAATGGTCTCTGAAACGACGGGATGCGCACCCGGCCCAAGCGCACTTCGGCGAGCAAATCCTCGATCTTGAAGGCGCGCGCTTCCGGCCGGCGTTCCAGCGGCTGCGGAGGCTGAGTGATTGCAGTGACTGCCATCTGTTTCCTATGCTGGTGGGACCGGACCGTCTTCGGTACAAGAATTCCGCCACGGGAATTTCAAAGCGGTCGCCACGCATTTTACATGGGAAAGAATGGGCTACATCGGACTGAATAAGGAACCCCACCACGGCGATGGCCGGCCGTTGCGTCAGTAGTTCCTGCCTTTCGATCGGCAGTCCGCGCGAACTGCAACGCTGCCAAATTGTTCAGAACGGACACATCGAGTCCGCAGCGCTGCATCGAGACGACGAAAGCTACTCAAAATACTGGTCAGGCCGCACCACTCAACAACAACACCTCCGCTAGCTCCGCCGCCTGGCCGCGAAGCTCCGGCACCGCCGTGGTTTCCCACAACATGCCTTTCTTTGGCGGGCCGAGGGTGAACAGCTGCTGCGAGGGGATGCCGTCGGTGCCGACCAGGGCGCCGTTGGCGGCCACGTCCAGCCCCAGATGAAGGGGGTCGGGACGGGCCAGTCCTTGCCCCAGCAGGGAGCGGACCAGGGGACTGTCGAGCTTGCGGTAGTCACTCTCCGATCCGGAACAGTTGACCACGGCATCGACCTGGATGGTCTCCGCTACGCTACGGCCGCGCGGGCGGTAGGTGACGGTGATGCCGTCCGCCGACTCCGTGCAGGCTTGCAGCCATCCCACGTGACGAAGCAGGCGGCCGGACCGGAGCAGTCCGTCGAGGGCTTCGTCCACCAGCGGCGCCACCCGGTGGCGATGCAGGTCCCAATAGTGCCGGAGGTGGCGCAGGAAGCGACGCTGCTCAGCCACGGACAAGTCGCACCAGAGTTCCTGACTGTGGGGACGGAGGCTGTCGATCACCGCGCGCCAGTCGGCCCCTTCGCTTTCGATGCGGGACCGGACCAGCCGCAACAGCCACCGCACCGAGCGGGGTTCATCCCGCAAGCGCGGATCGAAGGCAACCGGCTGGTATGGACGGTGCGGCGCCGGCCACAAGCCCCGCCGCGACAACACGTGAATGGTGCCGTGGTAGCCGGTTCGGCTCAGCGCCAGAGCCCAGTCGGCCATGGTCAGTCCGGCGCCGATCAGCAGGCAGGCGTTGGTCTTCGCGACCGCGGCCAGGGCTTGCGGATCCCAGGGACAGCCCTGATAGCGGGGATCGCGGTAGAACTCCGGCGTGTCGATCGCCGGGTCGCGCGGCCGAAAATTGCCCAGGGCCAACACGACCCGCCGCGCCGTGACGAAACCTCCGGCCGCGGTCTGCAATACCACCTCACCCTGCCGCTGCGCGATCGCGGTGACCTCGTCGAGGCGCCGTTCCAGCTCGATGCCGGGTCCGGCCGCTGGCTCGGCATCATCCAGCAGCGACCGCAGATAAGCGCCGTAGGCTCGCCGCGGCAGATAGGCTTTGCCGTCCACCGACGTCACCCACGGTGGATCGATCAGATCCGCCTGCCGTTGCGCCCATTCCAGGAAATGTGCCGGCCGGTCCGGATAGGCGCTCATGTTCCCGGCCGGCACGTTGAGGAGGTGGCAGCGGTCCACGGTGGAATAGGCGACCCCGCGTCCCAGCCGCTCCGGCAGGGTTTCGAGCAGGACGATCCGCAGCGGTCTTGGGGATTTGGAGAGCAGATGGGTGGCCACCAGGGTGCCGCTGAAGCCACCGCCGACGATGGCGATGTCGAAAAGGTACTGATCCATTAAGCGGGTCTCCGGTCCGATAGCGCGTTACCATAAAGTCGCGAAGCGAACACCTTGGCCGCCCTCTCCCTCTGGGAGAGGCCGGGGTGAGGGAAACCGGTCGTGGCGCGAGTGCTTTCATGATCTGGGGTGGCACGAATGCCATGACCGGTTAAGTAAATAACGGCATGACCTGCCGCAAGTCAAACAAACGAAAGCCGGGCACCCCCTGACGAGAGCACCCGGCTGCAACGGTCAAGCCGTCATTGCACGGTGGTCAATACCTGCAGCTTCTGGATCCCGGCCCGTTCGATGGAAGCCATCACCTTGGCCACCACGCCGTAGTTGACCCCGTCGTCGGCATGGAGATGCAAGGACATCTCCGGGTCCGCCGCCTTCAGGGTCTTCAGTTCCGGCTCGACCGTTTCCAGCGTGATTTCCCGCTTGTCGATGAAGACCTTGCCCTGATTGTCGACGCTGACGTTGACCGCTTCCTTGATTTCCGGCGGCGCCGTCTCGTCGGTCTTGGGCAGGTTCACATGGATCGCATTGCTGAGCAGCGGCGCCGTGACGATGAACACCACCAAGAGCACCAGCATCACGTCGACCAGCGGCGTGACGTTGATCTCGCTCATCACGTCGTCGCTGTCGCCACCTTGAGTTTGCATGGCCATCAGGCGTGCGCCTCCCTCGCGTGCAGTTCGTCACGGCCGTGGTCGTGGCCGGACTTGCGGGAAGCGCCGTGGGCGCCCGCGTCATGACCGCCGGAACGCTGCTGGACCGGGCGGATGATGAAGGAAGTCTTCAGCGCCAAGTGCACGAAGTCGGTGGCGAAGTCGTCCAGGATCGCCCAGATGACCTTGTTGCGGCGCAGGAAGAAGTTGTAGCCGATCACCGCCGGCACCGCGACCGCGATGCCGATGGCGGTGGCGATCAGGGCCTCGCCGATGGGGCCGGCCACCACGTCCAGGCTGGCCGAACCGCTCTTGCCGATGTCCTGCAGGGCACCCATGATCCCCCACACGGTGCCGAACAGCCCCACGAAGGGAGAAGTGCTGCCGATGGTGGCGAGCACCGCCAGACCGCTTTCCAGAGAGCCCCGCTCCTTCTGCATCTGCTGGCGCAGGCGCCGGTCCAGCAGTTCCTGGCGATCCCCGGAATGCTCCAGGTCATGGACGGTGGTGGTGCCGTCGGTGTCCTGCAGGGTGCCGAAACCGGCGTAGGCGACCCGCGCCAGCGGACCGGAAAAGTCCCGCAGTGCCGCGGCCGCATTGAAGTCGGCGGCGCGCCAGAAGCTGCGGGTGTAGTTGTGGTTGTGGTAGGCCACCCGCAGATGCTGGATCCCCTTGATGAGGATCAGGATCCAGGTGATGACCGAGAACGCGATCAGGGTGTTCAGCGTCCAGCTGACGATGACGGTGGATGTGACGGTGGGCATGGTTGAGACCTCAGGGTTTAGAGTTGGAATACGATGGGGATGGTGACCCAGGCGGCAACGGCTTCGCTGCCTTGCAGCCCCGGCTTGAACAGCCAGCTGCCTTTCACCACCTTGATGGCTGCGGCATCCAGGGATGCGTGGCCGCTGCTCTTGGCCACCTGCACCGAATCCGGCTTGCCGCTGGGCAGGATGCGCACCTTCAGCAGCACCTTGCCCGTCCAGCCTCGATCCAAGGCGTCGTCCGGGTAATCCGGCGGTGGGTTATTCACGTAGGCGACGTCGCTCAAGTTCAGGACCTTTTCCACCGGCTTCGGTGCCGGCGGCGCGGGAGGCGCCGGTGGCGCATCGCTGACGATGGGCGCGTTCTGGACCGGGGCCTGTTGAACGACCGGCGGCGGGGGCGGGGGCGGAGTCTTGGGCTTGGGTTTCGGCTTGGGCGGTATGGCGTCCTTGACCGGGGCCGGCTTGGGCTGGGGCTGCACCACCGGCGGCGGGGGTGGTGGTGGCGGCGGTGCGGGCCGGACCAGCTGAATTTCGACCTGGGTTTCTTTCGGAGGCAGCGGTTCCGGCGCCGGACGATGCTGGTACCAGTCGACGATCGTGACGTGCGCAAACACCGTCAGGGCGATCACCGCCACGGCGTCGAGCCAGCGCCGATCCTGCTCGGTCGGTTCGCTGCGGAATCCGGCGAGCCCGGCAGCAGCCCAAGGGACCGCCCCCGCCGGCACCAGATCAGCTTGGAATGCCTTGAAGGGAATCACCGGAGCCAGGCTCTGCCGTACCGCCGACGTCGGCCAGTGCGATGGGTGTTTCGGAGAAAGGGATGGTTTGCTCATAGAGTCCTCGTGGGATCATTGCCGCCGCTACAAAATCCCCGCGGCCAGCGTTTGTTGCGGCACTGCCCCTGCCGAATCCGGGCCGCAAATCCACCCAAAACCGGCAGCGTTACGGATAGTCTTTGCATGAGGTGTGCCAGGTGCCTGGGACGAGCTGTTTGGCGTATTGAGGCCTTTGCACCGTGGTTTGAGCCGGATTCCGGCGGCCTGGCGGGCCTATGAAACGCCCCGATGCTGCGCGGCCATCAGCAGACTGTTCTTGCATTGCTGCTGTCGCAGCAACCGGCCCGGAGAAAAGTGCTGGCTCCCATGGTCTCCGCGGGAACGGAGGAGAAGCCTGGCTCCCACGGTCTCCGCGGGAACGGAGAAGAAGCCTGGCTCCCACGGTCTCCGTGGGAGCACGGCCAGGACGCTCTGCGTCCCCGCCGGTGCGTGTCACCGCGCAGAGCGCCGAAGACTGCGTTCCCACGCGGAGCGTAGGAACGAGGGACAGGACTGGCTCCCACGGTCTCCGGAGGGCGTCGTAAAAGGTAGGTTGGGCTGAATGTAATGAGCCCAACATTTTGATTTCGTTGGGTTACGCTGCGCTAACCCAACCTACATTTTCGCTTTTACGACACCCTCCTCCGTGGGAGCACGGGTAAGACGCTCCGCGTCCCCGCCGGCGCATGTCGCGGCGCGGAGCGCCGGAGGCTGCGTTCCCACGCGGAGCGTGGGAACGAGGGGGCTGGGAGGGAAGGCGCGGGAGGCTATTCCTTAGCCCGGAACTTGTCGTGGCAGCCCTTGCAGGCCTCGCCCAGCTTGCCGAACTGGGCCTTGATGTCGTCGACGCTGCCGATCTCGGCGACCTTGGCGAGGGCATTGGCTTCGGTGATGAAGGTGACGCCGGCGTTCTTGGCGTCATCGGACTGCTGGAAGAACTCGGCCTTGAGGCGGGTCGGTTTCCAGCCGGTCCCCTTGTCGGTGCCGGGGCCGAACAGTCCGCCCAGACCGGAATTCGCCGTGGCGGCAATGGCGCTGGCGGCGGCGATCACCTGATCCTTGTTGTAGGTCTCCGGGTGGTCGATCACCTGGTTCTTGATCTTGGCGCAGTTCCAGCCCACGAAGGAATAGGCGGACTGGCGGAAGCGGATCTGATCCTCGATGGGGCCGGCCAGTGCGGCAGCGCTGGCGGCGCCCATGACGAGGGTCAACAGGAGCTTGTTTTTCACGGATTTCCTCTTTGTTTGTGGTGGTTGGGAAGAACGAATTCGTAGGGTGGGTTAGACGCGCACTCCGATCACCGCCCACAGCATTCCGCAGGCCTTCGGGCGCGTCGTAACCCACCACCACGGCATGGGCGAGCGGTCACCACGCCGGCGCATTCACCTCGGCCTGGACGTCCAGCGCCTTGGCCAGCCGGTCCGGCACCCCGTCGGTGATGGTCCATACCAACAGACCGGCCGCGATGGCGGCGGCGGCAAAGCGGCCCAGGCTGTGGCCGGCCGCCGGAACCGCCTGGGCGCGGGGCACCTGCTTGGTGCCGGTCAGCATGGGCCTGACCAGGTCATGCTTCTTCACCCTGGCATAGAACACGATGGAGGCCACATGCAAGCCGACCAGAATGGCCAGCACATAGAAGGCTCTTGCATGGAGGCTGGTGAGCTTGTCGCTGAACGGCTTGTCCACCAATTCGGCGAGCGGCCCCTGGAAGGCGATGTCGTCGTTGGCGAACAATCCGCTCCCCACCTGCAGCCCCACCAACCCCAGCAGGGCCAGCACCGACAATGCCCCCAGCGGGTTGTGGCCGATCCCCTGCCAAGCGCCCTTCAGAAAGGCCGCAAGCCGGGATGGCGTCGGAAAGAAGCTGGCGAAGCGGGCGTGGGTGGAGCCGATGAAGCCCCAGATCAGGCGAAAAAACAGCAGGCCCAGCACGATCAGGCCGGCCCGGCCGTGCCAGTCGGCCCAGGAACCGCCGATCTCGCCGCTGACGGCCGCGGCGATCACCGCCGCCACCAGCGCCCAGTGGAACAGCCGCAGGGGCAGGTCCCAGACTTTCACTTTCACGGTCATGGCGGACTCCTCAGCTGGAATACTTGACGGTGCAGCCGTAGGGCTGGGTGCTGTCCTTGCTCACCTTCTTGCCGGCCGCCAGTTCGCCCAGGGCCGACTTCACGTAGTTCTCCGCCTTGGCGATGTCAGCCGGGTCGGCGGACGGAATGCTGTCGATGCCGCCCTTGTAGACCAGCACCCCTTGCGGATCGATGATGAACAAATGGGGCGAGGTCTTGGCGCCGTACAGCTTGCCGATGCTGCCTTCCGGATCCAGGATGGTGTTGGTGGGAACCGCACCGCGCTGGGCATTGAGCTTGGCGGAGGTGGCGCCGTCCACATGACCCTCCTTGCCGGGCGCCGACGAGATCACCTGCAACCAGACGATGCCCTTGGCCACCGCGTCCTTCTGCAACTGCGGGATGTTGCCGCTGTCGTAGTGCTTCTTGACGAAGGGACATTGGTGGTTGGTCCATTCCAGCACGACGGTCTTGCCCTTCAGGGATTGCAGGTCGAGGCTCTTGCCGTCGGCGGTCTTGCCGGAGAAGGCCGGGGCCGGCTGGCCGATGCTTGGATCGGCCTGAACGGTGAAGCTGGCCAAGGCCAGCAGGGTCAGCGCGAAAATCGGGAAATGACGGAATGACATCATGTTTACTCCTGTAGGGTGAGTGAAGCGGTCGCCCCGCGGGCCGCCGGCGCGATCGCCGCCAGCACGATTTGCGGGGTGAGGATTTGCGGCAGGACTACCGGCAGCTTGCCGGCCCCGGCCGGGTAGAACAGGTAAAGAGGCACGCCGCTGCGGCCGAACTCCGCCAGCTTGGCGGTGATCGCGGCATCGCCGTTGGTCCAGTCGCCCTTGAGATAGCTGATCCCGGAGGAACGGAATGCGCCGGTGACGGTGGCGTCGCTCAGCGCGACCTGTTCGTTCACCAGGCAGCTGATGCACCAGGCCGCGGTGAAATTGACGAAAACCGGTTTGCCGCTCGCGCGCAGGGACTGCAGGCGTTGCTCCGAGTACGCCTCCCAGTCGTGCCCCTCCGCCGACGCTGGCTGGACGGAAACGGTCGGCAAGGCATCCAGGCTCAAAGGCCCTCCCGCGACGGCCAAAACCGCGAGACCCGCCGCGATGCCGGCCGCGCAGCGTTGCAGCGCCGGGCCTCCTGACCGGGAGCGTTCCCAAACCCAAGCGGCGAAGGCGAGCGCGACCAAGCCGGCCAGCGCGACCGCCAGGGCTCCGCTGCCGGATTGCTGCGTCAGCACCCACAGCAGCCAGGCTGACGTCGCATACATGGGAAAGGCCAGCCCCTGCTTGAGGGTTTCCATCCAGGCGCCGGGCTTGGGCAACAGCCGCTGCAGCCGGGGCCAGCAGCTCAGCAGCAGATACGGCAGCGCCAAACCAAAACCCAGCGCCAACAACACCGCCAGCAGCACGGCGGCCGGCTGGGCCACCGCATAACCCACCGCGGCCCCCATGAAGGGCGCAGTGCAAGGAGCCGCGACCACGCTGGCCAGCACCCCGGTGAAGAAACTGCCGGCATAACCGCCGCGGGAAGCCAGGGACGAACCGGCTCCGGCGATGCCGGAGCCGACGTCGATCAGGCCGGACAGGCCGAGTCCGACGGCAAACAACAGATAGGCGGTCAGCAACACGAACACCGGCGACTGAAACTGGAAACCCCAGCCGACCGCGGCCCCGCCCGCCTTCAGGACCAGCAGCACCAGCCCCAGCAAGGCGAAGCTGGCGAGCACGCCCAGGGTGTAGGCAACGCCGTGCCATCGGTTCTGCCGCGCCGAATCCCCGGCCTGCTTCAGCAGCGCCAAAGCCTTCAGCGACAGCACCGGAAACACGCAGGGCATCAGGTTCAGGATCAAGCCACCCAGCAGGGCCAGAACCAGCGCGGAAGCCAGGTCCAGCGGCAAATGCCGTGATTTAAGCCCCTCTCCTGCGGGAGAGGGGTTGGGGTGAGGGCCGGAAGCGCTTGAGGTTTGCGATGAGTTCGTCGAAACGTCGGGCACTTCCGCCCTCACCCTGCCCTCTCCCGCGGGGAAGGGTCGCGACTCAGCGACCGTTTGCGATTGGAGAGGGTTCTTTAGAACGAAGGCCGAGTCCGAACCCGCTGATTCTCCCGCAGTCGATCCGAGAGGCTGTGCGGCAACGGAAAATCCCCGCGAAACCGGCCCTGCCGGAGTGTTCTCGGTGACCAACAGAACGCCGGACAAGGCCGTTCCCGGCGCGGCGGACTCGCCCGCCTGCAACTTCAGTTCGATGCCCTCGCCCTGGACGGACCAGGCCTGGGGTGCGTTGTGAACGATGCGCCCCCACTGCTCCGGGAAGAACTCCACAGCCTCGACGGTGCCGGAACCGAGCTCCGGCGCCGCGATGCGCAATCGGATTCCGTCCTCGTCATAAGCCACCGAGGCCGCCCAGGGGCTGGACTCGGGGAGGCTGGCCTTGGCCTGCCGGATCAACGGGCTGCCGGAGCCGGCCTGCGCCGGCCCCGTGGCCACCGGCAGGTCCAGCCCCAGTTCCACCTGCTGCGGGATGCAGATCTCCTCGCACACCAGCCACTTCACCGTGGCGCTGACCGGAAACCGGCCGCCCGGCCGCACGTCTGGGGGAACCTGCAGGGGCGACAGCAGGGTCACCTCGTCGGCATAGGCGTAGTTGGTCACCGGCCCCGTCGTGAAGCGGCGCGGCACCGGCCACTGGATCTCCCCCGCCGCCGCGCCGACCGGCAACTGCCAGGCGATCGTGGTGGGCAGGCCCGAATCGCCGGGATTTTTCCAATAGGTATGCCAGTGGGGAATGATGCGCTGGTTCACCCCCAGCAGCACCTCGGCGCCGGGATAGACCGCATCGACCGACGCCACCAGCTTGGCCCGCACCTGCTCGGTGGCGGCCTCGTCGGTGGCCGATCGCGCCGGCAAGCCGACGGCCGCCAGCGACACCGCCAGCAGCAGGGTGGCTGCGTGGAACCGGTTCGAAAGTGAATGCTGGCTCACCGGCTGCGTCCCGCAGGAGGCCCCGCTATCAGGTGCCTGACGAGACCTTGCCGGCCTCGGCGGTCCTGGGCGGCTGCGGCGCGATCCTGGTCAAGGCGCCACCCTCCTCCTCGTAGTTCTGGGCGCCGACCGCACCGACCACCCGGAACCCCTTCTCCGCCAGCAGATCAGCTGCAGCGCCGGCACGCCCGGCGTGATTGGACACGGTGACGATGGAGCGATCCCTGGGAATATAGGAGAGATACTGCTCCAGCTCCTTGGATTGAATACTCAGATAGGCCGGGAAACCGCCGATCTTGGTCAGTTCGTCGGGACGCCGCACGTCGATGACCAGCAGCTGGTCGGGATGGGCCAGCAGCGCGTCGAACTGGGCACGGCTCAGCTTCGGTGTCTTGTACTTGTAAGGCTGCGGCGCCTGCTGGGCGGCGGGCGCCGCGACGCCCTTGGCATGATCCGCTTCGGCAGCGAGAACCGCCGGGCTCGCCAGTGCCATCAGTACCGGCAACAGTTTGAGGGTAGTACGCATGGGTTCGGATTTCCTCTGTTCGATAAGTCTTGGAATCCCAGTTCAAAAACTGGTTCAAGAGAATCGAAGCAGATTGCGCGCCAAACCCTGTGAAACCTACGGCCAGGGCGCCAGCGTGCAGCAGAATCGGCCGTTAGCCACCTTACGGCTGTCACGACCTGCGGGATTCTGGGACCGAGCCGGGCTGAAACGGCGAAGCGGTGTTGCAGCGGCAACAGGGGAGCCGCAGCAATGTACCGCAAGCAGCAGGAATGCAACCCCGATCATCGGTCCCTGTTTCCGATCCGGGCCTTGGAGCCCGGTGATTTGATCCGCACGGGAAGGGAATGTGCCTGTACCCGCTGCGAGCCAAGAGAAAATATTGGATTACCTTTCCGAGCGCGGTAACGTAAAGCCATCCTCAGCAACTTTGTACATGAGCCGAACGATGAAACAAGCCTCCTTCACCGAACTCCGTGCCCATGCCAAGAAGTTTTTCGACTTGGTCGAGGCCGGCGAAACCATCCGGGTGACCCGTAATGGCAAACCCATCGCGGAAATTCTGCCCATCAGCCCGGATGTCCCGTCGTGGAAACGAAGAAAGGTTCAACCCTTGGTGCTGGACGGCGTATCCATCAGTCGCGCAATCATGGAAGAACGCGAGACTTCGGATCGATGAGGCTGTTTTTCGACTCTTCGGCCTTCGCCAAGCGGTATATCCAAGAATCCGGCTCCGATTTGGCCATTGAGTGGTGTGAACGCGCGGATGAATTGGCCCTGGCTGCCATCGCCATTCCGGAAATGATCTCCGCCTTCTGCCGCCTGCGGCGCGAGGAGAAAATCAGTGAACACCAATATCGGCAAACAAAGTCGGTGCTGTTATTGGACATTGAGGACATCGCCGTCTGCGATCTGACGCCGCAAGTCATCCGGTTTGCCGTCGACGCCCTGGAATCAAATGCCCTGAGAGGCATGGACGCCATCCATGTCGGTTGCGCATTGGCTTGGCGCGCGGACCTATTTCTGACTTCCGACCGGCGGCAATGGGAGGCCGCAAGAAGTGCCGGCTTATCCGTGGAAATTCTGTAAGTCCACGTCACCCTGAGTTGATCACCGATTGGTCAACTGCAGCTCGATCCGCCGGTTCCTGGCGTAGGCGGCTAGGCTCAGGCCAGGATCGAGGGGCTGGAACTCGCCGAAGCCGTTGGCGGCCAGGCGTTCCGCGGGGATGCCTTGTTCGGCCAGGTATTTGACGATGGCGACCGCGCGGGCGGTGGATAGCTCCCAGTTGGAGGGGAAGCGCTCGTTATGGATGGGGGCGTGGTCGGTGTGGCCGTCGATGCGCAGCACCCAGTCGATGTCGCCGGGAATCTGGCCGCTCAACTGGCGCAGGGTGGCGGCGAGCTGGGCCAGGCCGGTTTGCGCCGCCTCGTCGAGATCGGCGGAGCCGGAGCCGAACAGGATGTCGGTGGGCACCACAAAGCGGTCGCCCACCACCCGCAGGTCGGCCCGGTTGCCCAGCGCTTCCCGCAGCCGCCCGAAGAATTCCGAGCGGTAGCGCTCCAGCTTGCCCACCCGGCTGGCCAAGGCCAGGTTCAGCTGCTGGCCCAGCTCGGCGATCTTCCCCTCCTTGGCCTTGACGTCCTGGTTGGCCTGGTCCAGCGCCTGAGCCAGTTCCCCGAGCTGTTCGCGCAAGCTGGCGGCCTGGCGATTCAACAGCTCGATTTGGGCGGCGGAGGCCACATTGGCCTCGGTCTGCTGCAGCAGATCCTGTTTGGTGGTATCCGTTTCCGCCAGCAGCCGGGCGACTTCCGCTTCCAGTTGGCGCTTCAGTTCATTCAAGGCGGCGACTTCGGCACTGAGGCCGGATTCGCGGCCGGCAGCGCCCTCCGCGCTAGCCTCAAGCCGGTCGCGCTCGTCGACGGTTTGCCGAAGCGCTGCAGCCAGTTCGTCGGCCCTCGCCTGCTGCGCCCGCAAGCCCTCCTCGCTCAGGGACAAGGCCCTGGCCAGCTCCGCCACCCGCGCGTTGACCGCCTCCAGGGCACGAGTCTTGACCGACAGGGTGTCGGACAGCACCGCCTGCCCCACCGCGAAGATCAGCAGCAGGAACACCATCACCATGATCAGCGAGGTCAGGGCATCGACGAAGCCCGGCCAGACGTCGAAGCCGCCGCGGCGGCGCGACACGGCGCTCATGCGCGCAGCTCCCGGCCGTCGAGGGCGGCGGCGATGGTGCGCGACATCAGCCGCAGTTCAGCCCGCAGCTCCTCCGGCAGCCCCGGGTCCCGCCGGGACTGGTTCGCCAGCAGCCGCAGCACGGTCTTGAGCTCGTCCTGCACCGTGGCCGCCGCCTGGCGCTCCCGTACGTCGCGGTCCAGCAGTTCGTTGAGCCGGTCGAACTGGGCGTTCAGTTCGACGAAATGGCGGTTGCCGTCCCGGCGCGCACGCTCGTTGTCGGCGATGGCCCGCTGCATCCGCTCCAGGCCGTCGGCGGTCTGTTCCAGCAAGGCCTGAAGATAGGAAGGAACGGAGGTCTCCCCTTCGGCGACCCCGCCGGTATGGAGGTGGGTCATGGCCGACAGCCACTCCTCCAGTTCCTGATAGAAGCGATTCTGGGCATGGCCGGCCTGCAGGTCGAGGAAGCCGATCACCAGGGAACTGGCCAGGCCGAACAGCGAGGTGGAAAAGCTGGTGGACATGCCGCCCAGGGGCTGCCTGAGGTTTTCCTTGAGGGCGACGAAGGTCGCCACCGCGTCGCCCCCCACATTCAGCGCGCCGATGATCTCGACCACGGAAGCGATGGTGACCAGCAGGCCCCAGAAGGTGCCGAGCAACCCCAGGAAAATGGCCAATCCGGTGAAATAGCGGGACAGATCGCGGGACTCTTCCAGACGCAGCTGCACGCTGTCCAGGATCGCCCGCAGGGCATGGCCGGACAGCAACAGCCGTGCCCGCTCCCGGCCTTCGAGCATGCGCGCCATGGGCGCCAGCAGCCGGGGACTAAACGGAGCCGGCACATCCGGGCCGGCGCGCCGGTACCACACCACCCAGCGGATCTCCGGCACCAGCACCCAAACCTGGCGCAGGTTGAAGCCGATGCCGGCGGCCAGCACCACGAGGATCACTCCGTTGAAGAAGGGATTGGCGGCGAAGATTTCCGCCAGCCGCGGTGCCACCGTCAGAGCCAGCGCGGCAACGCACACGAGAAAACTCGGGTCTGTTCATTTTTGTGTGGAAACCGAGTGGAGCAGTCAGGCATGGGTGGTGGCGAAGGGAGGGGCCGGCAGGTGGGTCAATCTGCCGGTGGTCAGGTAAACGATGTTCAGCAGGTGACGGAG